>Ga0136616_10000229_pt1 | contig 24212 bp, 26 predicted proteins | sample AntDrymUQ2992106_2_FD_106648 | JGI IMG/M metagenome (GOLD analysis project Ga0136616, IMG submission 106648) | Polar desert sand microbial communities from Dry Valleys, Antarctica - metaG UQ299 (21.06) | ecosystem: Environmental > Terrestrial > Soil > Desert | place: Antarctica: Dry Valley... | reverse complement strand
GTGGGGGTGGCGCTGGCCCTCATCGACCTCGCCGAGCGCCGGCTGCCCGACGCGCTGGTGCTCCCGTCGTACGCCGTGGGCATCGCCCTGCTGGGCGTCGCCGCGGCGCTGGGCGAGGACGCCGCCTCCTTCCTGCGCGCGCTGGCCGGGATGGTGCTGCTGTTCGCCGCGTACTTCGCACTCGCCGTCGCCTACCCGGCGGGTATGGGATTCGGCGATGTGAAGCTGGCCGGGGTGCTCGGCCTGCATCTCGGCTGGCTCGGCTGGGCGAGCCTCGCCGTCGGCGGCTTCCTGGCCTTTCTTCTCGGCGGCGTGGTCGGCGCCGCGTTGCTGGCGGTACGCCGGGCCGGCCGGAAGAGCGCCATCCCCTTCGGCCCCTTCATGCTGCTCGGTGTCCTCCTCGCGGTGCTGTGGGGCAACCAACTCGCCGGCGCGTACGCCGGACTGCTCGGGTGATGCCCTCAAGACGCCGGATGCCCCGCCGATGGGGGCGGGGGCCACCCGCTGGTTCCCGCCTGGAGGAATGACGTCGTGAGTGCTCGGTTCGCCATCGGTCTCGACATCGGGACCTCGAGCGTGCGCGCCGCCGAAGTCGGCTTCGGCGGCAAGGGTCAGCTGACCCTGCGCAGATTCGGGCAGGTGGCGTTACCGCCGGACGCGGTCCGCGACGGCGAGGTGGTGGCGCCGGATGCCGTCGCCAAGGCGCTGCGAGAGCTGTGGGCCGCGACAAAGTTCTCCAGCAAGCGGGTGGCGCTCGGGGTAGCCAACCAGAAGGTCGTCGTCCGGCAGGTCGAGCTGCCCTGGCTCCCCACCGACGAGCTGCGCCGGTCGCTTCCGTATCAGGTGCAGGACTTCCTGCCGATTCCCGTTGATCGGGCGCTGCTCGACTTCTTCTCCCTCCAGGAGAACACCTCCGCGGACGGCGCGCGCACCGTCCGCGGATTGCTGGTGGCGGCGTCGCGGGAAATGGTGCTGACCACGCTGGCCGCGTTGAGCAAGGCAGGGCTGCGCGCCACGACCGTCGACCTGTCGTCTTTCGCGGTGCTGCGCGCCTTTGCCATATCCAATGCCACATCGAACGCCGCATCGAACCCGCTGGACCTGGAGGACGAGGTCGAGGCACTGGTCGACATCGGGGCACGGGTCACCAACATCGTGGTGCACCGCGGCGGCGTACCCAGCTTCGTCCGCATCCTGCTGATGGGCGGCAAGGACGTCACCGACGCCGTCGCCGAGCGGATGGGTATCTCGCAGGAGCAGGCGGAGTCACTCAAACAGCAGCTCGGCGCGCGGAGCGGAACCGACCTCGAGCCCGGTGACAAGGTGGCCCTGCGCGCGCTGGAGGCCAGCGCCGAGGTCTTCGTTGAGGAGATTCGCGGCTCACTGGCCTACTACTCCGCGTCGCAGGGTGCGGCGCCGGTCTCCCGGGTCATCGTCAGCGGTGGCGGGATGCGGCTGGCGGGCCTCCTCGAGCGGCTCGGTGAGGCGACCCGGCTCCCGGTGGCCGCCGGGAACCCGCTGGCCGCGCTCACTCTCGGGGCGACCGGGCTGACCCCCGAACAGATCACCTACGTCGAGCCGCTCTCCGCCGTACCCGTCGGCCTCGCTCTAGGAGCGCAGTAGATGCCCACGCTGACGCAGCTGCGGACGGGCCACCTGCCGCGGGTCAACCTGCTGCCGCCGGAGATCGTCGAGCAGCGCAGGTTCCGCCGGGTCCAGGCCGGCCTGGCCGGCGCGCTGGTCGCAGCCCTCGCCCTCGTCGCGGCTGGGTACGTGCTGGCCACCGCGGACCGCGCACGGCAGGAGGAGCAGCTGCGCACGGTGCAGGCGGAGACCACACTCCTGCAGGCCCGCCAGGCGGAGTACGCCGAAGTGCCGCAGGTCTTCGCCAGGGTCGCCGCCGCCGAGGCGCAACTGACGCAGGCGATGGGCCAGGAGGTCCGCTGGTCCTTCTTCCTCGACGACCTCAGCGCGAGCGTCCCCGACGACGTCTGGATGACCAAGATGATCATGTTGCAGACGGTCGACTCCGCCGAGCCCAGCGTTCCGTCGGTGAACCCGGCGAGCCTGCCCGGCGTCGGCACTGTCACCTTCGAGGGGACGGCCTTCGAGCACGTCGACGTATCGGCCTGGCTGGACGCGCTCGCCCGGCAGTCCGGGTACGCCGACCCCTTCGTCACCAAGTCGGAGAAGGACGTCATTGCGGACGACGAGGTCGTCAACTTCGTCACCTCGGTGACCGTCACCGCCGAAGCGCTCGAGGGCCGCTACCCCCAGCGGGCGGTGCGCTGACGTGTCCGACACCCGACGCTGGGTCCTGCTCTCCGCGCTGGCTGTGGTCGCTGTGCTGGCGATCGGCTGGATCTTCGTGGTCTCTCCGGTACGGGGGGACGCGGCCGAACTAGGCGCGCAGACCGACGGCCAGCGCCAGGCCAACAGCGACCTCGAGGCACGCATCGCGATGTTGGCGGAGCAGGCGGAGGAGCTGCCCGAGCAGGAGCAGCGGCTACGCGAGATCAGCCGTCGGCTGCCGCCCGACCCGGACCTGGCCACCCTGATCCGGCGCGTGCAGAGCGTCGCCCGCCGTGCCGGCGTCGAGTTCGTGGCCGTAGAGCCGACCACTCCGGCTCCGCTCCTCGCTGCGCTGCCGGACGGTACGCAGGCCGGTGGCGTAGCCGCGGGTGCGCCGACACCGGCACCACCGGCAGCCACAGCGCCAGCGCCAACGCCGGGTGATCCGGCGGACCCGGCAGCCTCATCGGTCGAATCGGTCGCCGAGCTCGTGTACTACATCCCCCTGCAGATCCGGGCAACCGGGAAGTTCTTTGCCATCGAGCGCTTTTTCAACGAGCTGGAGGATCTGCGCAGGGCGTTCCTCGTCACCGGGTTCACCATCGAGCCGGCAGACACCGCGCAAGCCGCTGACACCGCTGATGCCGTCGACGCCCCGACCGAATCCGTCGACGCGGTCGTGGGAGAGCTCGACGCGGACACCCTCACCGCAACCATCGACGCCCGGGTCTTCATGGCGCCGGTGTCCATCGGGGTGATGGACGGCACCGTGCCCAACGGCCCCGCCCCCGACGGCGCCGTACCCGATGGCGCCGTACCCGATGGCCCCGCACCCGATGGCCCCGCACCCGATGGCGCCGCACCGGAGAGCACCGGGGATTCGGCACCACCCGGTCCGGGCGCATCCGAGCCGCCGCCGGACCCGTCCGGGCCGGTGACTCCCACGCCGGTGGGTCCGGACCGGCAGGGCGAGTAGAGGGGGATCTCCGACATGACTCAGCCGACCTTTCCCGGGTTCACTCCCGGCGATCCCGGTCCTCCGGTGTCCGCCGAGCCGCCTGGGCTGGACCCGCCAGCGGAGGACGGCTCGGACCGCCGTCGACTGCTGGCGTTGGCCGCCCTCGCTGCCGCCCTGGTCGCTGGCCTGGTGGCGTACCTGGTGCTGTTCTCCGGGGGGGACCCGATGCCGGAGCCCGCCCCGGTGGCCGCTCCGGCTGCCCCTGACCCGACTCCCGATGCCCCGACTCCCGAGGGGTCGATGGATGCCCTTCCGCTGCCGGGCGCCATCCGTGAGGACCCCATCGAGGTGGAGGCCCGGGACCGCGGCGACGACCCGTTCGAGCCGCTCGTCGTGGAGCCGGCGAGTTCGGTCGATGTCACCGGAGCGGGCAGCACTGAACTGGGCGGCGACGACGTCGTGAACCCGCCGGCGGACTCGTCCGGAGACCCCGGCCAGGGGGAGACCGGCGACAGCGGTGACAACTCGCCATCGGGTTCCGATGTCGGCTCCGACCCGTCGGAGGAGTTCCCGTCGGAGGAGTTCCCGTCGGAGGAGTTCCCGTCCGAGGAGTTCCCGTCGGAGGAGCCGTCCGATCCGGCGTCGGTGACCGAGGTGCCGCCGTCGGGCGATGACTCCACGGGAACGCCGGGTGCCCCCCAGCCGGTCAAGATCACCGTGGAGAACATCGACTACCGGGACGAGCGCGTCGCTGTGACCGTCGACGGCACCACCTATCGACCACGACTCGGCCGGCGGTTCGCCTCCCACTTTCGCTTCGTCGGCGTCGACAGGGACGCCAAGCGAGCGACGTTCCGCTACACCGACGTCACGCTGGCACTGTGCGAGGACGAGCCCCTCGTGGTGTACGGGGGGAACCGGGGGTCGGCAGGGCCCGGATCGTGACCGGCAGGCCACGGCCTACGGTCAGGACGCTCTTCCCAGCCGGGCGAGCAGGCGGACGTGGCGGTCGGCGTCGGCGGGCGCCTGAACGCCTGGTCGGCACACGCCGTCCATGTAGAGGGCCTCGCCGAAGCTGTCCGCGCCCTGCTCGATGCGGTCGAGCTCGGCGTCGGTCAGTCCGGCATCCACTCCGGTCGCCTGGGCGATGTCCCATCGGTGCACGTACATGTCCCAGACGTAGAACTGCTCGAGGGTGGCGCCGACCGTTGTCGGCCCGAAGTGACCGTCATACGCGACCGCGGGTACGGTGTCGTCGGAAATCGCCTGCAGGACATGCTCCGTGTGGGCACGCCATGCCCGGGCTGGGTGGGTGTCGATGTCGTGTTGATCGCCGAGGTCGACGCCGTGCCCGATGAGGAACTCGCGCTGCGTCTCGATGAGATGCCGGACAACGTCTCGGGCTGACCAGTCCGCGCACGGTGAACGGTTGGTCCAAGCGTCGGCAGGGACCGCCTCGATGACGGCGGTCAGGGGCCGGCGGGCTGCCTCGTACTGCGTCTCTGCGGTGCTCATGGTGGTGACGGTAAGTCGTGCGGCACGCTGGGGGATTGATGGAATCCGACAGGGGCCCGGCCGATCCTGGGGCAGCACGCCTGCCGGCCCGGATGGACATGATCGAGCGTGCGCACCTCAAGGACCCGCGTGACGGGTCACACGTGATCTACCGGTATGAGCCGAGCCCCGGGTTCGAAGGATTCCTGCAGCGGGTCTGGATTCCAGTCTGGTCGGTGCCGCCCGGCGGAGAAGCGTCGCAGAGTGTCTTGCAGTATCCGGTGTGCCTGATCGTGATCACCGGCGAGTACTCGCGGTTCTACGGGGTCGTGTCGGGGCTGTCGTCGACCACACTGACCGGGAACGGCTGGGCCGTCGGGCTGATGTTGGCCCCGGCCGCCGGCTTCCTCCTCGCCAAGGCGCCCGTCGCGGCGTACACCGACAGGTTCGTCGACGTGACCGAGGTCCTGGGCCCCGACGGTCCGCGGCTGGTCGAGCGCGTGCGAGCCACGATGGCCCCTGACCCACATTCCGTCGACGGACACCAGGCCGCGATGGCGGCGTACGGGGATGCGCTGCGACCGTTCCTCCCCGTCGATCGGGAGGGCGCGCTCGTCAACCGGCTGGTCGCCTACGTCGAGGAGCACAGCGAGGTGCTCCGCGTCGCTCAGGTGTGCGACGCGTTCGACCTCACCGAGCGGGCGCTGCAGCGGCTCGTGCACCGTCGGCTCGGGTTGACGCCGAAGTGGCTGATTCAGCGGCGACGGCTGCAGGAGGCGGCCGAACGCCTCCGGAACCGCTCGACAACGCTTGGGGACGTGGCGGCGGTGCTCGGCTACGCCGACCAGGCGCACTTCATCCGCGACTTCTCCAAAGTCACGTCCATGACTCCAGGGCAGTTTGCCGCCCTGCACGATCGGTGACGCTCCAGCATGCCGTCGTCCAGTGCACACCCGAGGTCAGCGAGTGCCACCGCATTTCCGGCGACGACCGCTTCCTGCTCAAGATGCACGTACCGGCCATCGAAGCCCCCTTGAGGACACCCTCGACCGCTTCCTCCTGCACGGGCAGACCAGCAGCTCACTCATCGTCTCCACCCCGTGCCGCCCCGATCCGCCACCTCGCGTGAAGGTCCGGACCGGGGGTGCCTCCACGGCGTTGGTCGTCATCGGGCACACCGTGACCGACGCGGTAGCGTCGAACCGGTCATCTTGGACGATCACGACCGGGCGCGGCTTGCCGGTGTACGCGCCGCGAGATGCCGTCGTCACTGTAGGAATGCTGCAACGGTCGTGGTGAACCAGGCGGAGTCGTCGAGCCAGGGGCAATGGCCGCCTCCCGGCTGGGTGACGAGCGTGGCGTTCGGGAACAATCCGGCCAACTTCGCCACCACGCTCGGCGGGGCTGCCACGTCGACTTCCCCGGCAAGTAGCAGCACCGGCGCGCCGAACGTTGCCAGGGCCGCGCGGGTGACCGTTGGGTCGAAAGCGCCCTCGGCGCCGAAAACGGCGGCGGCCTCCTCGTTCCGCTGCTCGTCCCCGCTCGCGTGATGGGCTCGCGCCGCAGCGTCCCACCGGCCATAGGTGAGGGGTGTGATGGCCTCCCAGTCGGCGTCCGTGGCCTGCCCAGCCTGGATCGCCTCGAAGGCCGTCGACGCCGGTACGAACCACGGCTCGCCCTCCCGCAGCCGCACGACCTCACGCCGCATCTCACTCGCGGCGGTGATCCCGACGGCCCGGGTGCTCGGCGTGATCAGGACAAGCTTGCCGATGCGCTCGGGGTACCGGACGGCATACAGCGCGGCGACGTTCGCCCCAGCCGAGTGCGCAAGCAGGTCGATCCGGTCGAGACCCAGGTGCTCGCGCAGAGCCTCGACATCGTCGACGAGGTGGTCACAGCGGTAGGTGCTCGTGTCCGTGGGTGTCTCCGACTGGCCGGTACCTCGGTAGTCAAACAGGATCAGCTGCAGGTGCCCGGACAAGCCGCCGAGGTCGCCGAGGTATGTCGAGTCCTGCATCGGACCGCCCGGCAGGCAGATCACCGCGGCGCCCTCTCCGAGCACGTGGTAAGCGAGCTGCGTTCCGTCATGCGCCGATAGAACAGACATGGACAGATCATTCCGCGCCGCTCCACTGGGCAATCAACGGTAGACGACGAAGACGGCGCCCCCCTTGCGGACACCACCGGGCGGCAGTCCCGGTAGACGCGATGGTCGCGGAGTTCCAGTCCGGCCAACCAGCATGTCCTCCTCGGTCCGGGAGAACGCGACCGCCGGGGAGCGCCGCCCCGTGCGAGGATCGACGCCATGCTGCGCTGGCTGACGGCCGGGGAGTCCCACGGCCCGGCTGTGGCCGCCGTGCTGGAGGGGCTACCGGCGGGCGTGCACATCACCACCGCCCAGGTCGCCGCATCCTTGGCGCGCCGCCGGCTCGGCTACGGCCGGGGGGCGCGGATGAGCCTCGAGCGCGACGACGTGGAGTTCCTCGGCGGCGTACGTCATGGGGAGACGATGGGCGGCCCGGTCGCCGTACGCATCGGCAACACCGAGTGGCCGAAGTGGGCCACCGTGATGGCCGCCGATCCGGTCGACCCCGCGGCGCTGGAAGGCCAGGCCCGGGGCGCGCCGCTGACCCGGCCCCGCCCGGGGCACGCCGACCTCGTCGGGATGCAGAAGTACGGGTTCACCGACGCGCGGCCGGTGCTCGAGCGGGCCAGCGCGCGCGAGACCGCGGCGCGGGTCGCGCTCGCCGCCGTCGCGCGCGCGTTCCTGGCCCAGGCGGTCGACGTCGAGGTGGTCAGCCACGTGGTCGCGATCGGGTGCACCGAGGCTCCGCCGGGGCTACTGCCGCAGCCGGACGACGAGCAGCGGCTGGACGCCGACCCGTTGCGCTGCCTCGACCCGGTCGCCAGCGCGGCGATGGTCGCCGAGATCGACGCGGCCCGCGCCGAGGGGGACACGCTGGGGGGGGTTGTCGAGGTGCTCGCGTACGGTCTGCCGCCAGGCTTGGGCAGCCATGTGCACTGGGACCGCCGGCTCGACGCGCGGATAGCCGGCGCGCTGATGGGCGTGCAGGCGATGAAGGGAGTCGAGTTCGGGGACGGGTTCACCTCCGCCCGTCGGCGCGGGTCGCAGGCTCACGACGAGATCGAGGGCACCCCCGACGGCGTACGCCGGCGCACCGCCCGTGCTGGCGGGGTCGAGGGTGGCATGAGCACCGGTGAGCCGCTGCGGGTGCGCGCCGCGATGAAGCCGATCTCCACCGTGCCCCGGGCCCTGGCGACCGTGGACGTGCGTACCGGGGAGGCGGCGGTCGCCATCAACCAGCGCAGCGACGTGTGCGCGGTGCCGGCGGCCGGCGTGGTCGCGGAGGCCATGGTCGCCCTGGTGCTGGCCGACGCGGTGCTGGAGAAGTTCGGCGGTGACGCGGTCCCGGAGACCCGGCGCAACGCGCGGGCCTACCTCGACGCGCTGGTCGTGCGGTGACCCTGGTGACCCTGGTGACCCCGGTGACCCAGGTGACCCGATGACGCCGAGAGCTGTGCTCGTGGGTCCGCCGGGCGCCGGCAAGTCAACGGTCGGGCGGCTGCTGGCGCAGCGGCTGCGTGTCGCCTGGCGCGATACCGACTCCGACGTCGAGGAGCGTGCCGGGGCCTGCGTCGCCGACATCTTTGTCGAGCAGGGGGAATCGGCGTTTCGGGCGCTGGAGCGCGACGCCGTACGCAGTGCGCTGACCGACCACGACGGCGTGCTCGCCCTCGGCGGGGGAGCGGTCACCGACGCCGGCACCCGGGCACTGCTGCGCGACCACCGGGTGGTCTTCCTCGACGTCAGCCTTGCCGACGCCGCCCGGCGCATCGGGCTCAACCGGGACCGGCCGCTGCTGCTGGGTAACCCGCGTGCGCAGCTGCACCGGTTGATGACCACCCGGCGGCCGCTGTACGAGGAGGTGGCTTCCGTCACCGTCGGCACGGACGGGCGGACGCCGCAGGACGTCACTGATGCCGTCGTCTCCGCGCTGGGGGAGTCGTGAGCGACCAGCCGACGCGGATCCGGGTCGGTGGTGAGTCGCCGTACGACGTCGTCGTGGGCGATGGGCTGCTCGACGGGTTGTCCGAGCTGCTCGGGCCGGCCGTACGACAGGTCGCCGTCGTCCACCCGCGGGCGCTGCGGGTCACCGGCGCGGCGGTGATTGCAGCACTCGCCGGCCAGGGCTGCGACGCGTACGCCGTGGAGGTGCCCGACGGTGAGCCGGCGAAGGAGGTAACGGTTGCCGCGTCGGTGTGGTCGCTGCTGGGTCAGCGCGGCTTCACTCGCTCCGACGCGGTGGTCGCCGTCGGCGGCGGGGCGACGACGGACCTCGCCGGTTTCGTGGCGGCGACGTGGCTGCGTGGCGTACGCGTGGTGCACATGCCGACCACGCTGCTCGGCATGGTCGACGCCGCCGTCGGGGGCAAGACGGCCCTCAACACCGCGGAGGGCAAGAACCTCGTCGGCGCGTTCCACCCCCCGGCGGGTGTGCTCTGCGACCTGGCCACCCTTGCCCAGCTGCCCCGCGTGGACTACGTGAGTGGGCTGGCCGAGGTCGTCAAGGTCGGGTTCATCGCCGACCCGCGGATCCTCGAGCTCGTCGAGGTCGACCTGGAGGGGGCGACCACCCCGGCGGGGGCGCACACCCGGGAGCTCATCGAGCGGGCGATCAGGGTCAAGGCGCGGGTGGTCGAGGACGACCTGCGGGAGACAGGTTCCGACGTCGGGCCGGGTCGGGAGGCCCTGAACTACGGGCACACCCTGGGGCACGCCATCGAGCGGGTCGAGCGCTACCGCTGGCGGCACGGCGCGGCGGTCAGCGTCGGCCTGGTGTTCGCGGCCGAGCTGGCCCGGCTGGCCGGCCGGCTGGACGACGCGACGGCGGACCGGCACCGGCGCGTCCTCGCCGCCGTGGGGCTGCCCACGGCGTACCGGGCGGACGCCTGGCCGCAGCTGCACGACGCGATGCGGGTGGACAAGAAGACGCGGGGGGACCGGCTGCGGTTCGTCATCCTCGACGCGCTGGCCCGGCCCGCCATCTTTGCGGCACCCGATCCTGGGCTGCTGGCCGCGGCGTACGCGGAGGTGAGCGAGTGAGGCGGGTGCTGGTGTTGAACGGCCCCAACCTGGGGCGCCTCGGCAGCCGGGAGCCGGAGGTGTACGGCCGCGCCAGCCACGCCGAACTGGTCGCGACGTGCCGCGCGGCGGGACGGGAGCTGGGGCTCGACGTGGAGGTGCGCCAGACCGACGACGAGGCGCAGCTGGTGAGCTGGTTGCACGAGGCGGCCGACGCGGGCACGCCGGTGGTGTTCAACCCCGCGGCGTTCACCCACTACTCCTACGCGCTGCGCGACGCCTGCGCCGCGCTGTCCGCCCCGTTGGTCGAGGTGCACCTGACCAATCCCGCCGCCAGGGAGGCGTTCCGTCACACCTCGGTGATCGCCGCCGTGGCGACCGGGACCGTGGCAGGTTTCGGGGTTGACTCCTACCGGCTGGCGCTACAGGCGATCGCGGCCCTGCTGGACTGATGTACAGCGCTGCGTAGGGTCGACTGCTGTGCCCGACCTGCAGCTGGCCCGCCGCAATCGACTGCGAGCTGCGGCGCTGCACACCGCCGACGCCGACGTGGACGCCGTGCTGGTCACCCGGCTGGTCAACGTGCGCTACCTCACCGGCTTCACCGGGTCCAACGCCGCGCTGCTGCTCACCGGCGACCGGACGCTGCTGGCCACCGATGGGCGCTACACCCTCCAGGCCGGCGCGCAGAGCCCCGACGTCGAGCTGGTGACCGAGCGGCGCTGCGCGCAGGCGCTCGCCGAGTGGGCGGCGCAGCTCCGCGTACACCGGCTTGCGGTGGAGACCCACGACGTCACCGTGGACCTGCACGGGCAGCTCGTCGAGGCCGCCGGGGGAGTGGACCTGGTCTCCCTCGGCGGGGCGGTGGAGCGGCTGCGGGCGGTCAAGGACGAGACCGAGATAGCGCTGCTGCGCGAGGCGTGCGCCGTCACCGATCGAGCCTTCGCCGCCCTTGCACCCGAGCTGTGTCCCGGGCTCACCGAACGCGAGGTCGCCTGGCGGCTGGAGGTTGCGCTCCGGGATGCCGGTGCGGACGGGATGGCGTTCGACCCCATCGTCGCGGGCGGGCCGAACGGTGCGGTACCGCATCACCAGGCCACCGGTCGGGCACTCGAACCCGGCGACCTGCTCACGCTCGACTTCGGGGCCCGCCACGCGGGCTACCACGCCGACATGACCCGCACCGTCATGGTGGGCGGCCGGCCCGCCGCCTGGCAGCGGGAGATCTACACGCTGGTGGCGGCCGCCCAGCAGGCCGGCCGGGACGCCGTGGCGCCCGGGTCCACGCTGCGGGCGGTGGACCGGGCAGCGCGCGAGGTGATCGAGCAGGCCGGCCACGGTGAGCACTTCGTCCACCCGGTGGGCCACGGGGTGGGCCTGGAGATCCACGAGGCACCGCTGCTGGGACCGGCCACGGACGGTAGACTCGCCGACCGCAGCCCGGTCACCGTGGAGCCCGGCGTCTACCTGCCCGGCCGCGGCGGCGTACGCATCGAGGACACGCTCGTGGTCCGAGCCGGCGCACCGGAGCTGCTGACCACGACGACGAGGGACCTGCTGGTCCTGTGATGCTGCGGTAGGGGATGTGCCGGTGGCCACCACCAACGACCTGAAGAACGGTATGACGCTCGACCTCGACGGCCAGCTGTGGAACGTCGTGGAGTTCCAACACGTGAAGCCGGGCAAGGGCGGGGCGTTCGTCCGCACCAAGCTGAAGAGCGTGATGTCCGGCAAGGTGGTCGAGAAGACCTTCAACGCCGGGGTGAAGGTCGACGTGGCGACGGTGGACAAACGCGAGATGTCCTACCTGTACCGGGAGAGCGGCGACTTCATCTTCATGGACACCAACACTTACGAGCAGCTGCACGTGCCGGCTGGCACCGTGGGCGGCGCGGCCAACTACATGTTGGAGAACCAGGTCGCCACCGTCGCGGTCCACGACGGCACCCCGCTGTACGTCGAACTGCCCGCCGCCGTCGAGCTCACCATCTCCCACACCGATCCTGGCGTGCAGGGCGACCGCTCCACCGGGGGCAGCAAACCGGCCACGCTGGAAACCGGCGCGCAGGTCAACGTGCCGCTGTTCATCACCACCGGCGAAAAGGTCAAGGTCGACACCCGCGACGGCGGCTACCTCGGCCGAGTCAAGTAGTGGGCGCGCGCACCAAGGCCCGCAAGCGCGCGCTGGACCTGCTCTACGAGGCCGAGATGCGCGGGCTGGAGCCGCTCGCGCTGGTGGGTGAGCGGCTCGCCGAGGGGGCGGGTGTCGCGCTGCCGGAATACGCCGTGACTCTGGTCGAGGGCGTCGCCGCGCACCGCGACCGGATCGATGAGCTGCTCGCGACGTACGCCATCGACTGGACCCTCGACCGGATGCCACCGGTCGACCGCAACCTGCTGCGCCTCGGCGCCTGGGAGCTGCTGTGGGCCGATGATGTCCCCGACGCGGTGGCGATCTCCGAGGCGGTGGAGCTTGCCGGCCAGCTGTCCACCGACGACTCGGCGAGGTTCGTCAACGGGTTGCTCGCCCGGTTGTTTGAACTCAAACCCTCACTCACCCGCTGAACCGACCGGTCGGGGCCGCTGCGAGCAGTGCACTACTCGACGGCGCGGCGGGCTTCCGGGTTGAGCACGCCCCAGCCGACCAGCTGCTCGGCGAGCAGGCTGGGCGGCTGGTCGTAGATGACCGCCAGGGTGCGCAGGTCGTCCTGGCGGATCGAGAGCACCCGACCGTTGTAGTCCCCGCGCTGGCTCTGGATCGTCGCGGCGTAGCGCGCCAGCGGCCCCGCCTGCTCGCGCGGCACCCGCTGCAGCGCCTCCAGGTCGATGACGATCCGGGGCGGCGGCTCGCTCGCCGCCTGCGGAGCGCCCTGCGGCAGCAGCTCGGCCACCGGTACGCCGTAGAAGTTGGCCAGCTCGGCCAGCTTCTGCACGGTGACCGCCCGGTCGCCACGCTCGTAGGAGCCGACCACCACGGCTTTCCAGCGGCCCTGTGACTTCTCCTCCACGCCGTGGAGGGAGAGGCCCTGCTGCGTGCGGATGGCGCGCAACCGGGCACCTAGGGATCGTGCGTAGTCCGTTGCCATGGAGGCTCCCCGTCTTAACAGCGTCTTCGTGACAGCGCGTAGTTGCGCACCCGCAGACTGATGTCTTCCGCCGGCTCTGGGTAACTCTAAGTGACGGTAGGGCCGTCCGCTGGCCGGGTCAAGGAGAAACACCCCGATGGAGTAGCGGGTCAGTCACCCAGTTGGTGCGCCTGCGCTGCTAGCGTGACGCGACCGACGTCCTTTAACGACCCGTCCGGTGAGGCGGGGAAGGGGGTCCCCGATGCCTGCCCGACAGCGCTCCGCCAGGTCGGTGCTCGACGCTGACGATGTCGCCCGCGCGCTGACCCGCATCGCCCATCAGGTGCTCGAGCGTAATCGCGGACCGGGAGAGCTGGTGCTTCTCGGTATCCCCACCCGAGGAGTTCCGCTGGCCCGCCGGCTGGCGGAGCGGGTGGCCACCATCGGGGATGCCGACATTCCGGCCGGCTCCCTCGACGTGACGATGCACCGCGACGACCTCCGGCTGCGTCCCGCTCGTGCCCTCGACCACACCGACATCCCCCCGGGCGGGGTGGACGGCAAGGTCGTCGTGCTCGTCGACGACGTGCTGTTCTCCGGGCGCACCGTCCGCGCCGCGCTGGACGCCCTCAGCGATCTGGGCCGACCGCGGGCGGTGCAGCTGGCGGTCCTGGTCGACCGGGGCCACCGCGAGCTGCCCATCCGCGCCGACTACGTGGGCAAGAACCTGCCGACATCGCTGGCAGAAGTTGTGCAGGTGCAGCTGGCTGAGTACGACGGGGTCGACGCCGTCCTCATCGGGCAGCTGGACCGGCAGGTCGAGCATGCGGAGGTGGCCCGGTGATGAAGCACCTGCTCTCCGCGGCCGACCTCAGCCGCGACGACGCCCTCGCGGTCCTGGACACCGCGGAGGAGCTGGCCCAGCTGGCCGAGCGACCCATCAAGAAGCTGCCCACGCTGCGCGGGCGGACCGTCGTCAACCTCTTCTTCGAGGACTCGACGCGCACCCGCATCTCCTTCGAGGCGGCGGCCAAGCGGTTGTCCGCCGACGTCATCAACTTCTCCGCCAAGGGGTCGAGCCTGTCCAAGGGCGAGAGCTTGAAAGACACCGCGCTCACCCTGGAGGCGATGGGCGCCGACGCGGTCGTCGTACGCCACCCGGCCAGCGGCGCCCCCCACCGGCTGGCGGTCAGTGGCTGGATCCGCGGCAGCGTCGTCAACGCCGGGGACGGCACCCATGAGCACCCCACCCAGGCGCTGCTCGACGCCTACACGCTGCGCCGCCGGCTCGGCTCTCTCGAGGGGCGGCGGGTCGCTGTGGTCGGCGACGTACTGCACAGCAGAGTGGCGCGTTCCAACGTGCTGCTGCTGCACACCCTTGGCGTCGAGGTCACGCTGGTCGCCCCTCCGACGCTGCTGCCGGTGGGTATCGAGGCGTGGCCGTGCGCCACCTCGCTCGACCTCGACGCCGTGCTGCCCAAGAGCGACGCCGTGATGATGCTGCGCGTGCAGCGGGAAAGGATGAACGCCTCCTACTTCCCCAGCGCCCGGGAGTACACCCGGCGTTACGGGTTGGACGGGTGGCGGCTGGCGGCGCTGCCCGACCACGCCGTCGTCATGCACCCCGGTCCGATGAACCGCGGGCTGGAGATCTCCGCCGTCGCCGCCGACTCGGCGCGGTCCACGATCGTCGAGCAGGTCAGCAACGGGGTGAGCGTGCGGATGGCCGTGCTCTACCTGCTGCTGGCTGGGGAGGAGGCCGCGTGACCGGCACCTGGCTGCTGCGCGGCGTACGACCTCTCGGCGGCGATCCCACCGACGTGCTGCTGCGCGACGGGCGGATCGCCGAGACCGGGTCACGCCGCAACGACACGTCGGGTGCCCAGGTGCTCGACGGCGATGGGCTCGTCGCGCTGCCCGGACTGGTCGACCTGCACACGCACCTGCGCGAGCCCGGCCGGGAGGACGCGGAGACCGTGGCCAGCGGCTCGCTGGCCGCCGCGCTCGGCGGCTACACCGCGGTGCACGCCATGGCCAACACCGACCCGGTGGCCGACACCGCCGGCGTCGTCGAGCAGGTGTGGCGGCTCGGGCGGGAGGCGGGTCACGTCGACGTACGCCCGGTCGGCGCGGTCACCGCCGGGCTCGGCGGGCAACGGCTGGCCGAGCTGGGCGCGATGGCCGAGTCCGCCGCCGCGGTTCGCGTCTTCTCCGACGACGGGCGCTGCGTGTCCGACGCGGTCGTGATGCGGCGGGCGCTGGAGTACGTCAAGGCCTTCGACGGCGTCATCGCGCAGCACGCGCAGGAACCGCGGCTGACCGAGGACGCGCAGATGAACGAGGGAGTGCTGTCCGGCGTGCTCGGCCTGCGCGGGTGGCCGGCGGTGGCCGAGGAGGCGATCATCGCCCGCGACGTGCTCCTCGCCGCGCACGTCGGCTCCCGGCTGCACGTCTGCCACGTATCGACGGCCGGTTCCGTCGACATCCTGCGCTGGGCCAAGGCGAAGGGCTGCGACGTCACCGCCGAGGTGACGCCGCACCACCTGCTGCTCACCGACGAGCTGGCGGCGACGTACGACCCGGTCTACAAGGTCAACCCGCCGCTGCGCACAGCCGAGGACGTGGAGGCGCTGCGGGCGGCGCTCGCCGACGGCACCATCGACGCGGTGGCCACCGACCACGCCCCCCACCCGGTGGAGGACAAGGAGACGGAGTGGGCGGCGGCTGCGTTCGGCATGCTGGGCCTGGAGACGGCGCTGCCCGTCGTCATCGCGGCGATGGTGGAAACCGGTCTGCTCGACTGGTCCGGGGTTGCTGACCGGATGTCCACGCGGCCCGCGCGGATCGGCCGGGTCGCCGGCCAGGGCCGCGGCCTCGAGCCGGGCGCCCCCGCCAATGTGACCCTGGTCGATGCCGCCGCCCGCATCACGGTCGACCCGACGGGGCTCGCCTCGCTCAGCAGCAACACGCCGTACGTCGGCCGCGCGCTGCCCGGGCGGGTGGTGGCCACGTTCCTGCGGGGGCGGGCGACGGTCCTCGACGGGAAGCAGGCGTGAACGGGCGGCCCGGCCCGGTGCAGGTGCGCGCCGAGGTGGTCGCCACCTCGCGGGCGGGGGCGTACCACCGGCTCACGGTCGCCGCACCCGAGATCGCCGCGCGGGCGTTGCCCGGTCAGTTCATCGCGCTCGCCGTCGGCGGGCCGGACAGCGCGCTGCTGCTGCAGCGCGCGTTCGCCATCCACCGGGCGGCTCTGGAGGGACCGCAGGGCGGCGCGCTCACGGGCGGAACGGTCGAGGTCGTCTACGCCGTCCACGGTCGCGGCACCGCCTGGCTGGCGGACCGGGTGGCGGGCGATTCCCTCGACGTGGTGGGTCCGCTCGGCCAAGGGTTCACCCTGCCCGAGACGTCGCGGCCCTGCACGCTCGTCGGCGGTGGCTACGGCAGCGCGCCGCTGTTCCCACTCGCCGCGGCACTGCGGGCCGGCGGCTGCCCGGTCGACCTGGTGCTCGGCGCTGCCAGCGCGGACCGGCTCTTCGGCGCCGCCGCCGCGTCACGTGTCGCCGACGAGGTGCGGGTCACCACTGAGGACGGGTCGGCGGGGGAGCGCGGTCGGGTCACCGACGTGCTCCCCGACGTCCTTCGGCGCAGCGCTGCTGGTGCTGTCTACGCCTGCGGCCCGATGGGGATGCTGGCCGCCGTCAGCGCGATCTCCACCGCGTACGGCCTCCCCAGCCAATGTGCGGTGGAGGAGTCCATGGCGTGCGGCATCGGCGTCTGCATGACCTGCGTGCTTCCGGTGCGCGGCGACGACGGCATGACCCGCATGGTGCGCTCGTGCGTCGAGGGACCGGTGTTTGCCGGTGACCGGGTCCGCTGGGCAGACGTGGGCACCGTGCCGGTGGGCACCGTGGGCACCGTGGGCACCGTGGGCGTTGGCACCGTGGGCGCCGTCCCCGCGCTGCGGGTGGTGGCTGGATGAGCGGGGTGAGCGCGCCCGAGGTCGACCTGACGACCCACCTCGCCGGTGTGGAGCTGACCAACCCGGTGCTCACCGCCTCCGGGTGCGCGGCGGCCGGTCGCGAGCTGCACCAGTTCTTCGATGTGGGCCAGCTGGGCGCCGTTGTCACCAAGTCGGTGATGCTGTACCCGCGGGCCGGGCGGCCGACCCCGCGGATGGCCGAGACGGCCTCCGGCATGCTCAACTCCATCGGCTTGCAGGGCCCGGGCATCGACGCCTTCTGCCGACACGACCTGCCGTGGCTCGTCGAGCGGGGCGCGCGGGCGGTGGTGAGCATCGCCGGCCACACGACCGGCGAATACGCCGAACTCGCCCGCCGGCTGCGGGCGGCGGGCGGCGTCACCGCCGTCGAGGCCAACATCTCCTGCCCCAACGTCGAGCACCGCGGGGAGGTCTTCGCGTGCGATCCCACCGCCGCGGCGAACGTCGTGGCGGCGGTTCGCCGGGAGACGGCGCCTGACGTGCCGGTGTTCGCGAAGTTGTCCCCGGACGTCACCGACATCGTGACCGTCGCCCGTGCCTGTATCGACGCGGGCGCCGACGGACTTTCCCTGATCAACACGCTGCTCGGCATGGCCATCGATACCCGCACCATGCGCCCGGTGCTCGCCGCCGGCACCGGGGGGCTGTCCGGACCGGCGATCCGCCCCGTCGCGGTGCGCTGCATCTACCAGGTCCACGCCGCGCTGCCCGGCGTACCCATCGTCGGGATGGGAGGAGTCACCACCGGCGTCGACGCTCTTGAACTGATCCTCGCGGGCGCGTGCGCCGTCTCGGTGGGCACGGCGACCTTCGCCGACCCCAGCGCGCCGATGCGCGTGCTCGTCGAGCTGCGCCAGGCGCTCGCCGAGCGCGGCGTACGCCGCGTCGCCGACATCGTCGGAGCCGCGCATCGCCCCGCCGACGAGCCAGGGCTGGGCGAGCCCGCACCGTCAACGCTCCCTGCGGAGCGGAGAGTGGGGCGACCGTGAACGTCATCTCCGCGGCGCCGGTCGCCGTCGCGCTCGACGCCCCTGACCTGGAGACGGCAGCCGCCTGGGCCGACGCCGTCACGCCGTACGTCAGCACCGTCAAGGTGGGCCTCGAGTTGTACTGCCGCTACGGTCCGGACGTCGTCGCCACCGTGCGAGGGGGCAGCGGCGTCGATCTTTTTCTCGACCTGAAACTGCATGACATCCCGGCCACCGTCGCCGGCGCGGTGCAGGCGATGAGCATGCTGCGCCCCACGTATCTGACCGTGCACGCCGTGGGCGGCGCCGCGATGATCCGCGCCGCCGTGGATGCGGCGCCGGACATCTGCATCGCCGCGGTCACGGTTCTCACCTCGCTGGGGGAGGCCGACCTCGACGCGCTGGGCATGGCCGGTCCGTCGCTGGACGCCGCCCGTCGGCTGTCCGTGCTGGCGGTCGGCGCCGGCGCGCGGGCGCTGGTGTGCTCACCGCATGAGGTCGCCGCCGTACGCGCGGAGGTCGGTGCGGAGATCACCCTCATCACCCCCGGCGTTCGCCCGGCCGGCGCGGCCGCCCACGACCAGGCGCGGGTCGCCACACCCCGGGCAGCGCTCGACGCCGGTGCCGATCTGCTCGTCATCGGCCGTCCTATCACCGCCGCTCGCGACCCCGGAGCGGCCGCCCAGTCACTTGCCCGCGAGTTGCGCCAGCGCTGAACCGCCCGGGGAAGCGGGGCGCCCGATTGCCGCGCGTGGAACCGGGCGCATCACCGGGCGCATCACCGGGCGCATCACCGGGCGCATCACGGGGCGCATCACGGGGCGCATTGCCGGGCATCGGCTGCAGTCGCTAGGTTCAGGCGCCGACCGGACCAGCCCACGCGCCGACGAGGTGAGTTTGCGTGCCGCTCCCGCCCCTGACACCCGAACAGCGCACCGCCGCCCTGGCAAAGGCCGCCGAGGCGCGGCGTGCGCGCGCGGAGGTGAAGAACCGGCTCAAGCACTCCGGGGCGTCGGTGGGTGATGTCATCGCCGAGGGGCAGATCGACGAGGTCGTTGGCAAGATGAAGGTTTCCGCGTTGCTGGAGTCGCTGCCGGGCGTCGGCAAGGTGCGGGCCCGCCAGATCATGGCGCGGCTGGAGATCTCGGAGAGTCGCCGGGTCCGCGGCCTGGGGGTCAAACAGGTGGAGGCGCTGAAGAACGAGTTCGTTGACCCCCGGCGCGGTCGCTGAACCCTCCGGCGGGTCCGCCGGCCGGCTCACCGTCTTGTCAGGGCCTTCCGGTGTGGGCAAGGGCACGGTGGTGGCCGAACTCCGGCGTACGCACCCCGATGTCTGGGTGTCCGTGTCCGCCACCACTCGGCGTCCCCGTCCGGGGGAGCGGCGCGGTGTCGACTACCTCTTCCTCGACGAGGCCGGCTTCGATCGGCTGGTGGCCTCCGCGGAGCTGCTCGAGTGGGCGCAGTTCGCCGGGCACCGCTACGGCACCCCGCGCGGACCGGTGCTGAAGCGGCTGGCCGCGGGTGGGCCGGCGCTGCTGGAGATCGACCTGCAGGGTGCGCGGCAGGTGCGGCGGGCCATGCCGGCGGCCCGGCTCGTCTTCCTGGCCCCGCCCACATGGGAGGACCTCGTCCGCCGCCTCGTCGGGCGGGGGACCGAGCCGCACGAGGTCGTGCAGCGGCGGCTGGCCATCGCCCGAGACGAGCTGGCTGCGGAGCGTGAGTTCGACGTCACGCTGGTCAACTCGACGGTCGAGGACGTCGTACGCCGGCTGGTAGCCTTGCTGGCGATCACTTAGTCGACGTGACCATCAGCGGTCGGCTATCAGCCAGCCAATTCCTGGAAAGGCCCGCGTGTCCGGCACTGCAGCTGCGCCCGAAGGCATCACCAATCCGCCCATCGACGAGCTGCTGGAGACCACGGACTCCAAGTACAGCCTGGTCATCTACGGCGCCAAGCGGGCCCGGCAGATCAACGCCTACTACTCCCAGCTGGGCGAGGGCCTGCTGGAGTACGTCGGGCCGCTGGTGGAGACCCACGTTCACGAGAAACCGCTGTCGATCGCGCTGCGCGAGATCAACAACGGCCTGCTGACCGCCGAGCCGTTCGAGCAGCAGGACTGACCCCGCCGTCCGCTTGGACACGGCGAGCACACCACCTCCCGCTCCGCCCGGCGCCCCGCGACCGCGCGTTGTCCTCGGCGTGGGCGGGGGCATCGCGGCGTACAAGGTGTGCGAGGTGGTGCGCCACCTCGTCGAGTCCGGCCACATGGTGCGGGTCGTCCCTACGGAGAGCGCGCTCCGCTTCGTCGGTGCGGCCACCTGGGCGGCGTTGTCCGGGGAGCCGGTGCGCTCGAGCGTGTGGGACGAGGTCCACGAGGTGGCGCACGTGCGCCTGGGGCGTGCCGCCGACCTGGTGCTCGTCGCCCCCGCCACCGCCAATCTGCTCGCCGCAGCCGCTGGGGGGCTCGCCGACGACCTGCTCACCGGCATCCTGCTCACCGCCCGCTGCCCGGTCGTCTTCGTGCCGGCCATGCACACCGAGATGTGGGAGCACCCCGCGACGCGGGCCAATGTCGCGACGTTGCGCAGCCGCGGCGCGGTGGTCGTGGAGCCCGCGGTGGGACGGCTCACCGGGCCTGACAGCGGTCCAGGGCGGCTGCCGGAGCCGGAAGCCATCACCACCCTCGCCCGTCGCATCCTCGCCCGTGGGGTCACCGGGCTGGCGGCCGATCTCGCCGGCCGGCGGGTGGTGGTCTCCGCCGGCGGCACCCGTGAGCACCTCGACCCGGTCCGCTTCCTCGGCAACCGCTCGTCCGGACGGCAGGGGTACGCGCTGGCCCGCGCCGCCGTCGCCCGCGGCGCTGAGGTCACCGTGGTTGCGGCCAACGTGAACCTCGCCGACCCGGCCGGCGCCCGGCTCGTGCGCGTTACCTCCGCCGCAGAGCTGCGTGACGCCGTCCGCGCCGCGGCAACCGGCGCGGACGCGGTCGTCATGGCAGCCGCGGTGGCCGACTTCCGTCCCGCGGCGCCGTACGGCGCCAAGATCAAGAAGGATCCGGACGGGGGGGTGCCGCCGCCGGTGGCGCTCGTGCGCACCGCCGACGTGCTCGCCGAGCTGACCGGAGCGGGCGCCGAGCCCGGTCGGGTGGTGGTCGGATTTGCCGCGGAGACGGGCGGCGCCGGCCGGGACGTGCTGACGCCGGCCCGGGAGAAGCTTGTCCGTAAGGGTGTCGACCTGCTCGTCGTCAACGAGGTGGGGGAGTCCCTCGGCTTCGACTCACCCGACAACGCCGCTGTCGTGCTGGGGGCCGACGGCAGCGAGACCGTCATACCCCTTGGACCCAAGGACGCCCTCGCCGACGTCGTGTGGGACCTGGTGGCCGCCCGCCTCCCGCCGCCCGGTGCGGCGCGCTGATTACACTCGACCGTCCCGACCCGCGGAGGAGCTTTCGTGTCCCGGCGCTTGTTCACCTCCGAGTCGGTGACTGAGGGGCACCCGGACAAGATCGCCGACCAGATCAGCGACTCGATCCTGGACACGCTGCTCAAGGAGGACCCGCGCAGCCGGGTAGCCGTGGAGACCCTGATCACCACCGGGCTGGTGCACGTGGCTGGTGAGGTGACGACCAAGGGGTGGGCGGACATCCCGACGATCGTGCGGGAGAAGATCCTCGACATCGGCTACGACTCGTCGCAGAAGGGGTTCGACGGCGGGTCGTGCGGGGTGTCGGTCTCCATCGGGTCGCAGTCGCCGGACATCGCGCAGGGCGTGGATGCGGCGTACGAGGGACGCGTCGTCGACTCCCGCACCGGGGCGCCCGTCGCGGCGAACGCCGGAGAGGGCGCCGAGGACAGCGACGAGCTCGACCGACAGGGCGCGGGCGATCAGGGCCTGATGTTCGGCTACGCCTGCGACGAGACCCCTGAGCTCATGCCGCTACCGATCGCGGTGGCGCACCGGCTGGCCCGCCGGCTCTCCCGGGTCCGTAAGGACGGTACGGTGCCCTACCTGCGGCCGGACGGGAAGACGCAGGTGACCATCGAGTACGCCGGCGACCGCCCGGTCCGCCTCGACACCGTGGTCATCTCCACCCAGCACGCGCCCGACATCGACCTCGACACGCTGCTCGCCCCCGATGTCGCGGAGCACGTCGTCGAGGCCGAGCTCGCGGAGGTGTCCGGGCTGGCGACCGACGACTACCGGCTGCTGGTCAACCCGACCGGTCGTTTCGAGATCGGCGGGCCCATGGGCGACGCCGGTCTCACCGGTCGCAAGATCATCGTGGACACCTATGGCGGCATGGCACGCCACGGCGGGGGCGCGTTCTCCGGCAAGGACCCCTCCAAGGTCGACCGATCCGGCGCGTACGCCATGCGCTGGGTTGCGAAGAACGTCGTCGCGGCCGGGCTGGCCCGCCGCTGCGAGGTGCAGGTCGCCTACGCCATCGGCAAGGCCCACCCGGTCGGGTTCTTCGTCGAGTGCTTCGGGACGGAGTCCCTGCCGGTGACCCGCATCCAGGACGCCGTACTCCTGGTGTTCGACCTGCGCCCGGCGGCGATCATCCGCGACCTTGACCTGCTGCGGCCGGTCTATGCCCAGACTGCGGCGTACGGCCACTTCGGCCGTGATCACCCCGACTTCACGTGGGAACGCACCGACCGGGTGGATGCCCTCCGTGTCGCCACCGGCACCGGCTGAGGGCTCCCCTACGTCGGCTGGGCAGTCCCCGACACCGGCTGCGGCTCGCTCCGCGCCGACCGCGGCCGACTCCCCGGTAGCGCTCCCGGTGGCCCGGGTGGCGCTGGACGTTCCGCTCGCGCACCTGGACCGGCCCTTTGACTACCTGGTGCCCGAGCGGTTTGCCGAGGTGGCGGTTCCGGGTTGCCGGGTCACGGCGCGCTTCGCCGGGCGGCAGGTGAACGGCTTCCTGCTGGAGCGGCTCGCGGCCAGCTCGCACGAGGGTCGGTTGGCACCGCTGATCCGGGTGGTGTCTCCCGAGCCGGTGCTCACACCGGAGATCGCCCAGCTGGCCCGTACTGTCGCCGACCGCTACGCCGGGACGCTTGCCGACGTTCTCCGGTTGGCGGTGCCCCCACGGCATTCCCGGGTGGAAAACGCCGCACCTCGTGCCCACGACCTTCCCACCGGGTCGCCGTCGCACCCGGTGGCGCCCGAGGGGGGGCCGTGGGCTCGGTATCCGGCTGGCCCGGAGTTCCTGACGGCGCTGACTGAGGGGCGGGGGCCGCGGGCAGTGTGGACGGCGCTGCCCGGTGACGCCTGGCCGCGCGAGCTGGCGCTGGCGGCGCAGGCGGCGCTTGCCGGACACCGCGGCGCACTGCTCGTGCTGCCCGACGCGCGGGATGTGACGATCGTCGATGCCGCGCTCCTCGACGCGCTCGGACCGGAGAGGCATGTGGCGCTCACCGCGGACCTCGGGCCGGCTGAGCGCTACCGGCGCTGGCTCCGGGTGTTGCGCGGTGAGGTACGCGCCGTGGTCGGCACCCGGGCGGCGATGTTCGCTCCGGTGGTCGGTCTCGGGTTGACGGTTGTGTGGGACGACGGCGACGACCTGCACGCCGAGCCGCACGCGCCGTACCCGCACGTACGCGAGGTGCTCGCGCTGCGGGCGCACGCCGAGGGCGCGGGGTTGCTGCTCGCCGGGTTCGCCCGGACCAGCGAAGGCGCTCAGCTGGTCGCCACGGGTTGGGTGCGGTCGCTGGCGGCGCCGCGGGACGTCGTGCGGCACAGCGCGCCACGGGTACGCCCGGCCGATGACGACACCGAGCTGGCTCGCGACGAGGCCGCCCACGCGGCCCGACTGCCCACGCTGGCCTGGCAGACCGTACGCACTGCGCTGCGGACCGGCCCGGTACTGGTGCAGGTACCGAGGCGCGGTTACCTGCCGTCGGTGGCCTGTGCCCGGTGCCGGGCCGCGGCCCGCTGCGCCCACTGCGCTGGTCCGCTGGCACTGGCCTCCGTCCACGCGGTCGCCCACTGCCGCTGGTGCGGGAGGGCCGCCGAGGAATGGCGGTGCACGGAGTGCGGCGGGACCGGGTTGCGGGCCCGGGTCGTCGGCGCCCGGCGTACGGCGGAGGAACTCGCCCGAGCCTTTCCTGCGACGCCGGTCCTGACCTCCGGAGGGGCGGCGGTGCTGGTGGCGGTCGGGCCGGAGCCAGCGGTCGTGGTGGCCACCCCTGGGGCCGAACCGGTGGCTGCAGACGGATACGCCGCCGCCTTGCTGCTCGACGGGTGGGCGCTGCTCGACCGCCCCGACCTGCGGGCCGGTGAAGAGGCGCTGCGGCGCTGGATGAATGCCGCCGCACTCGTCCG
>Ga0136616_10000228_pt1 | contig 24216 bp, 23 predicted proteins | sample AntDrymUQ2992106_2_FD_106648 | JGI IMG/M metagenome (GOLD analysis project Ga0136616, IMG submission 106648) | Polar desert sand microbial communities from Dry Valleys, Antarctica - metaG UQ299 (21.06) | ecosystem: Environmental > Terrestrial > Soil > Desert | place: Antarctica: Dry Valley... | reverse complement strand
GGATCGTCCGGCCTACCGTCCTCGAGCCTTGGCGTGCACGGATGCAATCAGCTCAGGGTCCACACCAACTGGAGGAGGTGCTCGCCGACCTGTGCCGCTTCGTCGTGCTCGATCCGGCGTGCGGTTGCGGCAACTTCCTCTACGTCGCCTACCGCGAGCTGCGCTCGCTGGAGCACGAGCTCAAGGAGCAGATCGCACAGTCGTACGCCGCTGCGGGCCTCGACCGCCCGGACCGTGAACTGCCCTCCTATCCGATAGACAACTTGCGCGGCATCGACATCGAGCCCGGTGTCGTTCTCATCGCTCGCGTCACGCTGTGGATGGGCCACAAGCAGGTGGCCGACCGATACGGCGTCGCCGAGAACCCACTGCCCCTCGTCGATCTCTCCGGTATCCAGGTCGGTGACGCGCTGGCGATGCCCTGGCCGGCGGCCGACGTCATCATCGGTAACCCACCCTTCCTCGGGTCGCAACATCTGCGCGGTGCGCGCGGTGACGCCTACATCAAGTGGCTGCAGGACGCGTTCGGCGTTGGCGTCAAGGACTACTGCGTCTACTGGTTCCGCAAGGCCCACGACCACCTCCGGCCGGGACAGCGGGCCGGCCTCGTCGGCACGAACTCGGTGAGCCAGAACCGCGCCCGCGGCGCCAGCCTCGACTACGTCGTCGCGCACGGCGGCGTCCTCACCGAGGCCGTGTCCACGCAGAAGTGGCCGGGTGAGGCGAAGGTGCACGTGAGCCTCGTCAACTGGGTCAAGCGCCCTGCTACGCCGCCCACTGGATTCATCCTTGACGGCACGGCCGTCAGCGGCATCAGCGCCGAGCTGCGGTCGACCGAGCGCACCACCGGTGCGGTCGCCCGGCTCCCGACCAACCGCGGCCGCTGCTTCCAGGGCCCGATCCCAGTCGGCGACGGGTTCATCCTCACCGCCGAGGAGGCGGCGGCGCTGCACGCGCGGACCGAGGCCGACTACAGAGCGGTCGTACGCCCGTACCTCATCGGCGATGACATCGTGGAGGATCCGCGACAGCATCCACGTCGCTGGGTCATCGACTTCGCACAGCTGCCCTTGGAACGGGCGATGCGCTGGCCAGCGGCGCTCGACATCGTCCGTGAACGGGTCAAGCCAGCCCGGGATCGCAACGCCCGCAAGTCGCGGCGTGAGCGTTGGTGGCTCTTCGGCGAGCAGGCAATTGGCCTGCGTCGCGCCGTCGAGCCGCTTCTCCGATACATCGCCGGTATCGCTCAAGGTAAGCGGCTGCTGTTCGCCTGGCAGGCGGATTCGACGTGTCCATCCAACCTTGTCAACGTCTTCGCCTTTGGCGACGACTACGCCATGGGCGTCCTGTCGTCCTACGCCCACGGTCGATGGGCTCGTGCCCGCTCTTCGACTCTGGAAGACCGCCTGCGTTACACGCCGACCACGGTGTTCGAGACGTTCCCATGGCCGTACCCGGTCAGCGACGATCAGCGGGACCGGGTGGCCGAGGCGAGCCGTCGCGTCATCGCGCGGCGGCAGCAGATCTGCGCTGCCGGGGAGTTCGGCCTGACCAGGCTCTACAACCTCGTCGACGAAGGCGCCTACACCGACCTCGAGCGGCTGCACCGCGAGCTCGACGAGGCAGTCGTCGCGGCGTACGGGTGGCCAAGGTCAGTCGCGCAGGACGCCGATGAGCTCGTCCAGCGGCTGCTCGCCCGCAACCGGGAGATCGCTGCAGGAGAACGTCTCTACGACCCCTTCGGCGACGCCCCGCCCAGCACCTCGACGCTGGGCGCCATCCGGTAGCACCCACGAGCGCACAGACGGCGCCCGGCGAGCAGGGGGGTACGCCCAGTGGCCGACGGCCCTTCATCCGAACCGCTTGACTTATCGACAGTCGGTACTATCGTTTATCGATGGCATCCGACCATCGACAAGGAGGAGGACACATGAGCCGTGTCCGCTGGAACCGCTGGGACCAGGCAGTGTTCGAGGGTCTGCTGGTCGCCGCGATCGCAGTCGTGCTCGTCATCGGCCTGCTCCCGGCCCTGGCGACGGGGTCCGGTCTGTGCGCCGCCCGCCGGATATCCAAGTGTGAAAGCAGGATCTTTGTCGAGGCGTACCTGGACCGCTCGCTGCCGTTGACCGAAGAAGGGTTGGTGTCGCCGCGGGGCGAGCGGGCGGGCATCGTGGGCATCGGCGAGACCACAGTGACCCTCATCTTCGCCGATCCAACGCCCGCCCAGCGACTGCTGTACGCCATCCCGATGGCGCTGGGCTGGGTGGTCACCCTTCTCGTCCTCATGCTGCTGCTCGGGATTGCCCGCACGCTGCGCAGCGGTGACCCGTTCGTGGCAGGCAATGCGAGGCGGGTGACCGCCATCGCCGCACTGGCGCTCATCGGCGGCATCGCAACGCAGGTTGTGGATCAGTTCGTCAAGGCCGAGTTGCTCCAGGCACCCGGCGTACCGGAGCAAATCACTCCGGTCTTCGAGCTCTCCTTTCTGCCAGTGATCGTCGGCCTGCCGCTGGCCTTCTTCGCGGAGGTGTTCCGCCGCGGCACCAAGCTGCGCGAGGACGTCGAGGGCTTGGTCTGACGTGGCCGCCAAGGAGGGCACGGAGCAGGCGCCGGAGACGGTGCCGCACCGCATCGAGGTGCACCTAGACCAGCTGCTGGCCGATCGCGGGGTGACGCTGACCGAGCTGGCCGAACGGGTAGGCGTCACCATCGTCAACCTGTCCGTGCTGAAGAACGACCGGGCGAAGGCTGTGCGGTTCTCCACCCTCACTGCCCTGTGTCGGGAGCTGGAGTGCCAGCCCGGCGACCTGCTCTCCTACCGCTCCCCGTGAGGTGGCAGGTGGCGAACACACTGCAGCCGAGAGGGAGACCGATGGCTCAGCCCCAGCCTGCGACTCGCGCCTGGTGCGTCAACCCGGCCAGTCGAGTTCGGCGGTGAGTTCTTCAGCCGTCAACCTCAGTAGCGCGCTGCTGCTGCTCTCCTCGTAGCGTCCGGTACGCAGCTGCCAGAGGCGTACGCGTCGCACCTGCGGTTCGACGATGACGAGCTCGTCGACCCCGTGAGCGGCGTAGAAGCCGAACTTCTCATAGGTCTCGTCGTCGGGCGAGACGACCTCGACGACAACCGCCGCGGTCGGGACGTACGTCGCCGTGGGTAGCTCGTGGTGATACCCGTGATCAGGCACGCGGTAGTCGTCGGGTTCCCCGAGGTTGAACGCGCCGGTGCCGACGAGACCGGCGGCATCCGCGCGCTCTCCCAGGCGACGTACGAGCTGGGCCTCCAGGTAGCCGTGGCGGGGGTGCGGAGCGGGTGCCACGTGGTACTCGCCCTCCCACACCTCGTCGAAGCGGTCCTGTCCGAGCTCGCGGCGGCGCGCCAGCCACTCCTCCAGTTGGCGTGGCCGCTCCCCCAGCACGACCGTCTTCATGCAGGTCACGCTACAAGGCCAGCGGAGTACGGGCTCGATTCGCCGTGGCCTGGGTCAGCCGCCGAGACCGAAGCCTGCCGGCGGGCCGGATGCCTGTCGGCGCAGCTGCTCCCCCTTCTTCCGCGTGGCATCGCCGAGCTCGGCCTGGAAGCGCTCCATCCGCACCCGCAGGTCCCCATCGCCAACCGCGAGGATGCGTACGGCGAGCAGCCCCGCGTTGCGGGCCCCGCCCACCGCTACCGTGGCAACCGGCACCCCGGCCGGCATCTGCACGATCGACAGCAATGAGTCCAGACCGTCCAGCTGGGCCAGCGGCACCGGCACGCCGACCACCGGCAGCGGGGTCACCGCGGCGAGCATTCCCGGGAGGTGCGCCGCTCCCCCTGCGCCGGCTATGAGCACCCGCAGGCCGCGACCGGCGGCGGCAGCTCCGTAATCGAGCATCTCCCGGGGGAGGCGATGCGCGGAGACGACGTCGACCTCGTGCGGCACCTCGAACTCCCGCAGCGCCTCGGCGGCTGCCTTCATCACCGGCCAGTCGGAGTCGGAACCCATGACCACACCGACGAGTGGCTCGTTCACTCGGTCTCACCTTCCATTCCAGCGAGGTACGCCGCGGCATGCCGCGCCCGCGCCCGCAGATCCTCCACGTCTTCGCCGACCGCGGTCACATGTCCAAGCTTGCGCCCGGGGCGGGACTCCTTGCCGTACATGTGCACCTTGAGCTCCGGGTCGCGGGCCAGCACGTGGGGATAACGGGCGTAGACGTCGGGGTCAGGGCCGCCCAGCACGTTGGCCATGACCGCGTGCGGCGCAATCATGGTCGGCGCGCCCAGCGGCAGGTCGAGAACCGCTCGCAGGTGCTGCTCGAACTGTGACGTACGGGCACCGTCGATCGTCCAGTGGCCGCTGTTGTGCGGCCGCATCGCCAGCTCGTTGACGAGCAGGCCGCCATCGAAGGTCTCGAACAGCTCCACCGCGAGCAGCCCGGTCACCTCCAGCTCCCCGGCGATGCGCAGCGCGAGCTGTTGCGCCGCCACCGCGCGCTCCGCGGGCAGTCTCGGCGCGGGCGCCAGCACCTCGGTGCAGATTCCGTCGCGCTGAACGGTCTCCACGACCGGGTACGCCGCGGCCTGCCCGCACGGGGAGCGGGCCACCAGCGCGGCCAGCTCCCGACGGAACGGCACGTGCTCTTCGACGATCAGCGGTACGCCGGCCAGCCCGGCCAGCAGCCGCTCGCCATCCTCCGGCCCGGACACGACCCAGACCCCGCGGCCGTCGTACCCGCCGCGGACCGACTTGAGCACGACCGGCCAGCCGTGCTCGGTGCCGAACGCCGCCACCTCCTCGGCCGAGCCGGCGCCGCGCCACGCCGGCACTGGCACGCCGACACGAGCCAGCCGGGCCCGCATCACCGCCTTGTCCTGGGTGTGCAGTAGCGCGTCCGGACCCGGGCGTACGGCGACGCCCTCGCGGACCAGCGTGCGCAGGTGCCCGCTCGGGACGTGCTCATGGTCGAAGGTGAGCACGGCGCAGCCCTTGGCGAAGGCCCGCAGGTCCTTGATCGACGCGTAGTCCCCGATCCGGGGCTGCGTGACCACCGTGGCTGCGGAGTCGAGCTCATCGGCGGCGAGCACCCGCAGGCCCACGCCGAGGGCGATCGCGGCCGGCGCGGTCATCCGGGCCAGCTGACCGCCCCCCACCATCCCCACCACCGGCCTGCTGCCCACCACGCGTTGCACCCTAGCGACGCGGGCAGTCCCTCCCCTGCGACGCGGGCAGTCCCTCCCCTTGTAGCCGCCACCTCTACCGCCACACTCCGCCCTCTCCGGCAAACTGTGATCGACTGGTGACGACACGCCGAGGGTGCCAGCCAGTTGGTCACACTGGATCAAGGCTGTGGACGGATTCGGCACCGCACCGCCGAATCCCGTCACGCTGCGTCCCGTGGACGACCAACCGGGACCCGCCGTACGCCCTGATGTCGCCGACCTACTGGACCGTCCGCTGTTGCTGCGCGAGGCCCTGGCGGGAGGTATCACCCGCGGCGAGCTGCGCAGTCGCCGCTGGCGCCGGCCGTTCCACGGGGTGCACGTCGCCCAAAGCCTGCCCGACGGCGACGTGGAGCTGCGAATCCGCGCCGCAAGCCGGCTGGTCCCGCCGGACGGGGCCGTCACCGGCTGGGCTGCCGCTTGGTGGCTGGGGGTCACGACGCTGGACGGGCGCGATCGGTTCGGCGGGTCTCTCGACGTACCCCTCGTCATCCCGACGCATCGCCAATTGACCCGGCGCCCCGGCATCGCCGTCACCCGGGCCACCCTGCCGGCGACGGAGAGCGCGGTCGTGCGTGGCGTGCCGGTGACAGTCGCGCTGAGGGCTTGCTTCGATCAGCTCCGGAACGGGCAACTCGTCGACGCCGTGGTCGCGCTCGACGCAATGCTGCATGCCGGCGCAGTGGACCTGACGCAGATGTGGCCGTACGTCGCGGCGCACCGCGGTTGGCGGGGCATCGAGCAGGCCCGAGCGGCCATCGGGTTGGCCGACGCACGCGCCGAGTCGCCCACGGAAACGCGTCTTCGGCTCATCTGGGTAGGCGGTGGGCTCCCCCGTCCGGAATGCAACGCGTGGATCTACGACGACCAGGGCCGCTTCCTGGCCCGAACGGACCTACTCGATGTCGAGGCGGCAGTGGCTGTCGAGTACGACGGCGAGGTGCACCGAACGGCCAAGCGACACGCCGCCGACCTGAGACGCGAGAGGCGGCTGAGTGCGGCCGGCATCATCGTTGCGCGATTCACCGGCCCAGACGTCTTTGATCACCCGGAGCGGGCCCTCGCCGACATGATCAGCTTCCGGGAGCGGGGGCTGGCTCGAGACCGCAGCCGAGACCGCTGGCGCTGGAGCCGTGATCCGCTGCACGTGACGTACGGGTGGGAGGCATTGCGGCCGGATGCATGGAGCGTGCCGGGCTTCGCGCCGTGGGAGCACCAATAGCAGCCGTGCGCCGAGCGAACTGTCCGCCCGGCTGCACCATCGCCGTACGTCGAGTTCTCCTCAGCCACTGTGATCAACTGGCGCGCCCCACCGGCGTGTCGTCGCCAGTTGATCACACTTTGCGAACTTGGGGTGGTGCGGCGCGGGACGGGACGGCGGGGCTGGAGGGCGGCGGGCGGCGGGGGCGGCGACGTACGCCGGGGGTGGCCTCAGGTCGGGGGGAGGCCGAGCTCGCGGGCGATGAGCATGCGCTGCACCTCGCTCGTACCCTCGCCGATCTCCAGGATCTTCGCGTCGCGCCACATGCGGGCGACGGGGAACTCGTTCATGAAGCCGTACCCGCCGTGCACCTGGGTGGCCTCCCGCGCGTTGGTGACCGCGATCTCGGAGCTGTACAGCTTGGCGATCGCCGCCTCCTTCTTGAAGGGCTCGCCGCGCAGCATCTTGGCGGCGGCCTGGTAGTAGGCGAGCCGGGCCAGGTGCGCCCTGGTCTCCATGTCGGCGATCTTGAACTGGATGACCTGGTTGGCACCGATCGCGCGGCCGAAGGCATGCCGTTCGCCGGCGTACCGCAGCGACTCGTCGACGCAGCCCTGCGCGAGCCCGACCGCAAGGGCGGCGATGGCGATGCGCCCCTCGTCGAGAATGGAGAGGAACTGCGCGTAGCCGCGGGCGCGTTCGCCGAGCAGGTTCGCCACCGGCACCCGGCAGTCGGAGAAGGCGAGCTCACGCGTGTCGGAGGCGTTCCAGCCGACCTTGGAGTACTTCTTCGACACGGTGAACCCTGGCGTGTCCACCGGCACGATGATCGTCGAGATCTCCTTGCGGCCGTCCTCCTTCTCCCCGGTCACCGCGGTGACGATGACAAAGGCAGTGATGTCGGTGCCGGAGTTGGTGATGAACGCCTTGGTGCCGTTGATCACCCACTCGTCGCCGTCGACGACCGCGGTGGTGCGGGTGGCGCCGGCGTCCGACCCGCCACCCGGCTCGGTCAACCCAAAGGCACCAAGGGCCTCCCCGGAGCACATGCGGGGCAGCCACTCCTGCTTCTGCTCCTCCGTACCGAAGCGGTGGATCGGCATCGCACCGAGCGACACCCCCGCCTCGAGGGTGATGGCAACGGAGGAGTCGACCCGGGCGAGCTCCTCGAGGACGACGCACAACGCGAAGTAGTCCCCGCCCATGCCGCCGTACTCCTCGGGGAACGGCAGTCCGAACAGCCCCATCTCCCCCATCTGGCGGACGATGTCGTACGGGAACGCGTCGCGCTCATAGAAGTCGTAGATCTGCGGCGCGACCACCTCGCGGGCGAACTCCGCAACGGTCTTGCGCAGGGCTTCGTGCTCCTCGTCGAGCCGGTAGTCCAACACGGGTCACTCCTGGATGTCGTCAGCACATTGGCTACAGAGGGAAGGCAAGCGTCAGTGGAATGGTCGCACGGCCCAGGTAGTCTCGCGTGGTGCCCGCTCCTTCCCGCCGTTGGTCGGCGGCTGTCCGGCTGTACGACCGCATGCAGCACCTGGTGCACGAGCTGGCCAAGTTCGGGGTTGTCGGGGCAGTCGCGTACGTCGTCGACGTCTCGCTGTTCAACCTGCTGCGGGTGGGCGCCGACGTCGACCCGCTGATGTCGAAGGTCTTCTCCACGATGGTGGCGACGACCGTGGCCTTTCTCGGCAACCGGCACTGGTCCTTCCGCCACCGGGCGCGCACCGGTTTGCGACGGGAGTACAGCCTCTTCTTCGCCTTCAACGCGGTGGGCCTGTGCATCGCCCTGGCCGTGCTCGGGATCTCCCACTACGCCCTCGGGTTCACCAGCCCGCTGGCCGACAACATCGCGGCCAACGTCGTGGGCATGGCGCTGGCGACGACGTTCCGGTTCTGGTCCTATCGCAGGTGGGTCTTCCCGCCGCACGCCGTCGGCGTGCCACCGCTGCCGGACACGGGGGAACACCGGCAGGTCAGCCGGGTGCGCTGAGGAACCGCTTGACCGACTCAGCCGGCTCAGCCGGGTACGCCGAGGAACAGCGCGAACACCGGCGGCCGTTGGTGCGCCAACTCCAGTCGACCGCCATCGGCCTCGGCCAGCGCCCGGGCCACCGCAAGGCCGAGCCCGGTGCTCGACCCACCGCTGACCGCCCGCTCGAAGACGTGGCCCGCCAGCTCCACCGGCACCCCGGCCCCCTCGTCGCTGACCTCCACCACGGCGGTGCGACCGGAGTCGCGAGTCTTCACCGTCACCGTCCCCGCCCCGTGCACCAGTGAGTTCTCGAGCAGCGTGGCGAGGACCTGCCCGAGGCTTCCCGGGCTCGACAGCGCGCACAACCCACGACTGCCCTCGACCTGCAGCACTCGGCCGGCACGCCGAAAGGCCGGACACCACTCCTCCACCTGCTGGGCCACCACCTCGTCGACGGGGGTCGGCTGCGTCTGACTCGTGCGGTTCTCCAGCTTCTCCTCGAGCAGCGTGTCGACGACACCGGAGAGCCGCTCCACCTGGGTGAGCGCCGCCTCCGCCTCCTCTTTCACAACGAGGGGGTCGTCGGTCGAGGCGATCTCCTCCAGGCGCAGGGACAGGGCGGTCAGCGGCGTACGCAGCTGGTGGGAAGCATCTTCGGACAGCCGCCGCTCGGCGCGCAGCATGCCCGCCACCCGGTCGGCACTGCGGTCCAGCTCCTCCGCGACCCGGTCGAGTTCGGCGACGCCGTAGCGCCGGCCGCGGGTGCGGCCGGTGTGTCCCAGCCGGCGCGCCGACCCCGCCAGCTCCGCCAGCGGGCCCCCGAGTCGTCGAGCCTGCGCGATGGCAAGCAGGGTGGCGGCGAGCACCGCCAAGGCTCCGGAGCCGGCGATGAGCGCCCACACCCCGGCCTGGCGCTGACGCACATCCTCTTCAGCGGAGGTGATGCGTACGGCGTAGCCGTCTTCGCCGCGCGCCGTCGCAGCGAGCGTGTCGGAGCCTTCAGGGACCGTCCCTGCGGTGATCCGCCGGCCATCCGGCAGGTCCACCACCGCCTTGCGCCCTACTGGCACGAGCAGCCCCAGCCGCGCGGCGTCGACGGTCTCATCAGCCTCGACGCGCAGCGCGACCACGGCGAGCAGCCGCTCCGCCTCGCGGGCCACCCGGTCGCGAGCTCGGTTCTCGATGAGGGTCGGTCCGATCACGGCCACCGGGATGCCGAGAAGCAGCAGGGCGACGAACGCCACCGCCAAGGTGGACAGCAGCAGCCGTCGCCGCACGGCGTGCCCTCAGTCCTGCTGGAAGCGGAAGCCCACGCCCCGCACCGTTGTGATGAACCGCGGGTTGGTCGCGTCGTCGCCGAGCTTGCGGCGCAGCCAGGAAACGTGCATGTCGAGGGTCTTGGTGGACCCCATCCACGCCGTGGCCCAGACCTCCCGCATCAGCTTTTCGCGAGGGACCACCTTGCCCGCGTCGCGGACCAGCACCCGCAGCAGGTCGAACTCCTTGGTGGTCAACGTGAGCTCTACGTCGTCGACCCACGCCCGGCGGCTGGCCGGATCGATGCGGACCCCGTCCGTGGGCGCGTCGGAACCGCCGCGGCGCAGCAGCGCCCGGACGCGGGCGAGCAGCTCCGGAATGCGGAAAGGCTTGCTCACGTAGTCGTCAGCACCTGCGTCGAGGCCGACCACGGTGTCGACCTCCTCCGTACGCGCCGTGAGGATGAGCACGGGCAGCGCCTTGCCCTCCGCGCGTAGCCGCCGGCACACCTCGATGCCGTTCATGGCGGGCAGCCCGACGTCGAGGACCAGCAGGTCGATGTCGCCCTCGAGCGCCCGGTCCAGTGCACTGTGACCGTCGGCGCGGACCTCCACGTCATGGCCGTCCCGCGCCAGGGCGCGGGCGAGCGGCTGGGAGATTGCCGAGTCGTCCTCGGCCAGCAGCACATGGCCCATGCCTGGCATCGTAGGCCGCAACGGGCCGGATGGGGCCAGCTGGCCGAGGTCAGCCGAAGGCCAGCCCGGAGATCAGCCGGAGATCAGCCGGAGATCAGCCGAGGCGGCCCAGGCCCCGGCGGGCGCGACGCAGGTCCCGCAGGCGGTCCTCGTACGTCGTCCCGACGGCGAGCAGCAGCAGGCCGGCTGCGCCCACGCTGACCCAGCGGGGGACGGCGGCGGCGTACGGCGCAAGCTGGGCCAAGGCATCGATCGCGAGCACCGAACCGCCGATGAGCAGCGGCGCCTGCAGGCGGGCGCGGGCGCCGACGAGCGTGACGAGCAGGGCGATGAGGCCGAGCAGCAGCGGTCGGGTGAGCCCCTGGTCACCGAGCGCGGCCAGCAGGGCAGGGAGCAGCCCCAGCGCGAGACCCGGCCCGAAGGCCGCCCATGACGACGTGCTGGGCTCGCGGCGACGCCTCCAAAGGCCCAGCGCGAGCAGGGCCAGCGCCGGAGGCACCGTGTACGGCTCGGGCGCCGTCACGCTGGCGTCCGCGAGCCGCACCCAGCTGGCCGCCACGAGGAGCACGCCGGACAGCCACCCGGCGGCCGGGCGACGGTCTGCCCGCAGGGCCACCGCCGCGGCAGCAACGCCGCCGGCAACCAGCGCATGAGCCGTCCACCCGGGGTCGCCACCCGCAGCCGTCGCGACGAGACCCGCCAGGGCGGCTATGCCGCCTGCGGACTCGACCGCCACCCGGTCGATCCGGTTGCGCAACCGCCATGTCGCGGCCACGGCGAGCAGCGCACCGACGACGACCGTGGCAAAGGCCGCTGGCGCGGACCCCCCGCCCGCCACGCTGACGGCGGTGGCCACAAGTCCCGCCGTGCACAGGGTGGCCACGGCGGCGAGCACGGACCGACGCGGTGGCGCGCCGAACGCGGCCCCTGCGGCAGCGCCGACGAGCACCACCGTCAAGGCGACCAGCGTCGAGCCTCGGTGGGCGGCGGACCAGGCGAGGCCCAGCACGGCGAGGCCGCCGCCGGCCGCCAACGTCGGACTCCACACGCCTGCCCGGTTCTGGTGGGCGCCGATGGCGGCGCTGGCAGCCAGCGCGGCCGCTCCCACGACGACGTCGGTCAGCATCGCCACCCGGTAGGGCGCGTCGAGCGCGAGGGGAAGCACCGCCACCGCAGAGGCGAGCAGCCAGGCGGCGGTCCAGCGGCCCGCCGACCTGGCGAGCCGCACGAAGGGAGCCGACCGGGCGGACGGGGCAGCCCCGGCCGGCGGGGCAGCACGTCGGGCCGGTACGGCGAGCGTGGCGAGCACCGCAAGCGCGGCGAGCAGCGCCAACGTGGCGGGAACGGCCACGTCTCCCGTCCAGCCCGAGCCGTACGCGGACAGCAGCGCGCGGGACCCGCCCAGCCCTTGCGTCGACCACGTCGCGTCGAGCCAGCTGAGCGGTCCGCCGACGGCGGCCAGCGTGGGTCCGGCCACCACGGCTGCGGCCCACAGTCCGGTCACCAGTGCGACCAGCACCGGTCCCGCCCACCAGGCGCGGGAGCGGGTACGGCGCACCCCGGCGGCGAGAGCGCACGCGACAGCGGTGAGCACCACCGCCTGCCCCGAGTCCCCCAGCGGTTCGGCGACAGCGACGTGCAGCCCCAGCACCAGCGCGAACGCCGCCGCGCCGGCACCGGTCGGCGGTCCCCAGCGTCCGGGAAGCAGCCGCACGGCCAGCCCCCCGACAAAGGACGCGGCGGCGAGCACGGCGAGCGGTCCGGGCAGCCCGTCGCCGGCGTACCCGAGATCGGCGGCGCCAGCGACCCCGAGGAGCCAGCCGAGCCCGGCCCCGGCGACCAGCAGGCCCACCACCGCGGCCGGCGGCCTCCCCCGCACGGCACGGTGGGCCACCACCGCGACGATCAACGCCTGCGCGATCAGCAGGGCGCTCACCAGCAGCGGGCGCAGGGTGCTGATGAGGACCGGGACGGGCAGTTGGGCGGCGACGGCCGCGGTGTAGACCCAACTGGTCAGCGGCACGGCCCTCCACGCGAGCCAGCTGAGCAGAGCGACCACGGCGAGAGTGCCCGCGACGTACGCCGGTCCGGACGGTAGGTCCGCGCCGAGCACGCCGAGCCGGCGCACGGCGTAGGCGTCGAGCAGTAGGAGCACCACGGTCAGCGCCGCGAGCCCCTCAGCGGTGGTGGTCAGCCGCCCCCGGCGGGCGAGGACGGCGCCCGCCGCGGCGGCGGCGGTGATTACGGCGAGCACGGCCGCGCGGCCGCCGATACCCAGCCGGCCCCAGGCGACCGCGGTGAAGATCACGGCAGCTATGGCGAGGAGCAGCACCCCGAGGGCGACGAGCACCCGTCGCACACCGGAGACATCGCCCGAGCCGGTGCCGGGACCAGCCGGGGCGGCGCTGGGCGCCGCGCCGGGGGGCGAGCTGGCGGCGTGCTGGGAGGTGGTAGCGGTGCGCTGGTCGGTGGCGGCGGCGCGCAGCTGCAGCAGGAGCCGCTCGCGCTGCCGGAGCAGTTCGCTGGCCTGCAGCGACACCCGCCAGACCTGCTCGGCGAGGGGATGGCGCAACGGCAGGCCGCACGTCGTACACGCGTCGGAGCCGACCAGCGGCACACCGCAGCTCGGGCAGGCGTGCGGGTCGTCCAGCCGGCGCGGGCCGCCAGCCCCCGCAGTCATTGCCGACCCGGGATCCGGTCGACGCTCAGACCGGGGTGATGCCGTGGCGGCGGCGGGAGAACGACCGGTCCTTTCCCTGGTACGACGCGAAGCGGCGGATCAGTTCGGCCCGCAGCTGCGCCGGCTCGACGATGGTGTCGACGACGAGCTCACTGGCCAGCCGGACGATGTCGATGTCGGTCTCGTACTCTTCCCGCTTCGCCTTGACGAAGGCTGCCCGCTCCCCCTCGTCCTCGATGGCCGCGATCTTGTTCGCGTAGACGGCGTTGACCGCGGCTTCCGCCCCCATGACCGCGATCTTCGCGCTGGGCAGGGCTATCGTCGCGTCCGGCTCGAAGCCGGGGCCGGCCATCGCATACAGCCCGGCGCCGTAGGCCTTTCGAACCACCACGCAGATCTTCGGAACTGTCGCCTCGGACACGGCGCTGATCATCTTGGCGCCGTGGCGGATGATGCCTTCCCGTTCCACTGCCGTACCGACCATGAACCCGGGTACGTCGGAGAGGAACAGCAGCGGAACATTGAAGGCGTCGCACAGCTGGATGAAGCGGGTGGCCTTGTCCGCGGAGTCGACGAACAGCACCCCGCCCTTGAACATGGGGTTGTTGGCGACGACGCCGATCGCCTGCCCGTCGAGGCGGGCGAATCCGACGGTGAGCTCCCTGGCCCACAGGGCGTGGATCTCGAAGAGGGACTCCTCATCCACGAGACCGCGGACGTAGCGGCGCATGTCGAAGGCTTGCCGCTCGCTCGTCGGGACCAAGCCGGCGAGGTCGACGGGCTCGGGGTCGCACGCTGCCCCGACGGGTGGCTCGCCCTGCCAGTTCGACGGCAGGTAGGAGAGGTAGGCGCGGACGGTGTCCAGCGCCTCCTCCTCGGTCTTGACCAGGTGATGGCCGACGCCGGAAACGGAGCAGTGCATGCGCGCACCGCCCATGTCCTCCAGCGTCGTCTTCTCCTTGACCACCATCTCCACCATGCGCGGGCTGCCGAGGTACATCGAGGCGTTGCCTTCGACCATGACGGTGATGTCGCAGAACGCCGGGATGTAGGCGCCGCCGGCGGCGGACGGGCCGAACAGGGCGCAGACCTGCGGTATCGAACCGCTGGCCCGCACCTGCGTGTGAAAGATCTTCCCGGCCCCCCGGCGGCCGGGGAACAGGTCGATCTGGTCGGTGATCCGGGCGCCGGCAGAGTCGACGAGGTAGACCATCGGGACCTGGGTACGGTAGGCGGTCTCGATGATCCGGATGATCTTCTCGACCGTTCGGGCGCCCCACGAGCCGGCCTTGACCGTCGAGTCGTTGGCCATCACGGCGACCGGCCGACCGTCGATGGCCGCCGTACCGGTGACGACCCCGTCAGCGGGCAGGTCACCGGCCACCACGTTGGCGAACACACCGTCCTCGACGAAGGAACCGCCGTCGACGAGCAGCCGTATCCGCTCGCGCGCGAAGAGCTTGCCCTTGCCGGCGTTCGCCTGGTGATACTTGGCGGCGCCGCCCCCCTCGACCGCATCCCGCAGCGCGCCGACCGGAGGGTGCTCGGGCATCGGGTTGTGCTCAGCTGTCACGAGCGGGAAGCCTAACCTCTGCCGTCTCTGCCGCCGGTGCGTGCGGACGACGACGCCCAACGCTCGACCGGTCTGGCGACCACAGTCAGACCGAGGAGACAGAGAGGCTGAGGCTGGTCCCAAGGACTGCCCCGAGTCGCGCCGCCTCCGCCTCGAGGGCCTCGCGGGCAACCGTCCCGGACTCGGGGAACAGAGACACGGCGAGCGCATCCGCCGTCGTCTCCCAGGTGCCGGCGACTCGGCCGCCTGCAACCACGACCGGCGAGATCCAGCCCGCCGCCTTGCTCACCAGCGCCCGCCGCCCGGCGGGGATGATCCGAGTGTCGTTCGTTCCGGGACCCAAGACGTACTGGTCGAAGCCGGGCAACAGGCGGACGACCTGGCTGGGGTGGCTGGACGCCAGCTCGTCGATGTCAGTGGCGCGGGCGTACCCCTGCTGACCCTCCACGTCGACCGTCACCAGCTCGTCCTCCAGCGCAGCGAACCAGGCCCGCAGGGCACCCTTCTTGGAAACCCCGCGGGTGAGCCACCGGTCGAACGCCTCGGGAGTGGCAGGCCCGTACGCCGCCAGGTAGGCGGGGATCGCCACCCTCGCCGCCTGCTCGGGCTCGACCAGCCCGGACCAGTCGGGCAACCACGTGTCCGGTCGGGTGAACGTCACCCGGTTGCCGCGTGCGGGCCCGTGGCACAGCATCCCCTGCCACGCAAGGGGCTTGAGCGCCGCGCCCCAGCCAGAGCGCAGCTGTTCGACCAGGCGCGGGTCACCCGTGCGCTCAGCCACCTCGGCGACCAACTCCTCCCGACCGAGCACCCGCCCGTCCAGGGCCGCCAACACAACCTCCGTGAGCGCGGCGAGCTGAGCGGCGCTCAGGAAGGCGCGCTGCCACGCGGCCCTTTCCCAGCTGCGAGAAGCAGCAAGCAAGGACAAGAACGTGGGGGCCTGCTCAACGGTCAGCGCATGCAGGGTGCCGCGCATCGCCCACGTCTTCAGCAGCGGGCGATCCTTCAGCGGCCGGTCTTCCAGCGCCTCGCGCAGCGCCCCCACTCGCGGATCGGTCTGCCGTACCGCGACGGCGAGCTCGGCAGCGGAGGAGACCTGCGCATGGACACCGCAGAGCCGGCTGACGACCTCGACAGCGCTGGCCGAGCCGACCGGATCGAGGAACTGTCGCCGCAGTCGCCAGGCCAGCACACCGTCCCACGTGAGCTCCATGAAGTCCCCGACGAGTCAGGCCGGGCCCGGACGATCGTTGGACCAGCCGCGTACCAGCTCCACGACCTCCGCGGCCACGGCCGGCAGGGCGGCGCCCCCGTCCGCGCGGCGTCCGACAGCGACCCCCACGAGGTATGTCGTCAGCGGTGCGGCCGGTCGAGCCACCCCGTGCGCGACATCACGGGCAAGGTCGAGCACCAGCTTGGTCATCGTGTCGGGATCGACGGTGTCCTCGATGCCAAGCTCGCGGCTCACCACGGCGGTCCACTCCTCGAGCGTGCTCACTCCCACTCCCTCACTCGGTCTGCAGCTGTCAGGACACGGCGGTCGTCGGTCAGCCGGCGGGTCAGCCCACGGGCGTCGAGCAGCTCCAGCAGCGGTACCGCGACGCGACGCGTCGTGCCGAGTGCCTGGCGGGCGGCGGACGCGGTAAACGGCTGCTCCGCGGCGCCAAGCAACCGGGCGGCCTCCTCATCCGCGCCGGGGAGCAGGTAGACCCCCTCGGCGATGCGAAGCAGCGCACCCGCTCGTACCGCAGCGGCCACTTCCCGCGGCCCCAACCCCAGCGAGGCCAGCCGCGCCGCGTCCGGCGCCGTGAACGGGGCCTGCGCCAGGTCGGCTCGCACCGTGGCGACCGCCGTACGCAGCTGCTCCGGCAACTGCTGGTCCGCGAAGCCCTCGACGACCCGCCCCGCGCGCAGCACCAGTGGGGCCGCGACGAGCGCCTCGACGAGCCGTCGGTCCGGCAGGCCGAGTCGCCTCCGTACGACGTCGACCGGCACACCGGGCTCCAGCGGGTGAGTGGCGGCGTACGCGCGCACCTCCCCGGCCAGTCGCTCGCCCAACCGACTCCACAGCGCCGGATCGACCAGCCAGTCGCCGGCTGCCGGTTCGGCCGGAGGCTCGGCTCCCATCGCCCGCAGGTCGCCCACCCGCACCAGCCCCCGACGGCGCAGCTCACCGGCGCCATCCGCCCGGCCGGACATGCCGGCCAGCTCCTGAGCGCGGGCGGCCGCGGCGCCGCGGCGGCCCAGCCGTGGCGGGCGCACGTCGAGCACGACGAGCCCGGCGAGCTGCCGGCTGCCCGGGTCGCGGAGCACCGCCCGATCACCGATACGCAGCGGCAGGTGGTGGCCGAGCCGCAGACGTGCGACGTCCGCACCCAGCGGCCGCACCCCCGCCGTCACGGCAGCCGCGCCGATGTGCAGCTGCGCCTCCGCGGGCAGGTCCGCCGCGATGACGCCACGGACGCGTACGTCGACCGACTCGGTGAGCAACCACCGTCCGGGCGCGCAGAGGGCATGACCCCGCCCCACATCGGCAAGGTTGGCCCCGCGCAAGTTGACGGCGACGCGGGCGACAGCACCGATCACGTCGGCGCGTGCCTTGAGCGACTCCAGGCCGCGTACGCGGACCCGTCGCCCACCCGGCTCCACTACGAGTTCGTCGCCTACCCGCAGCGTCCCGGCGGCGAGCGTCCCGGTGACCACAGTGCCGCTGCCGCGGATGGAAAAGGCGCGGTCCACCCACAGCCGGACCGGCGCGTCCACCGCCGGCGCCGGAAGCCGTACGACGAGGCGGTCGAGCGCAGCGCGCAGGTCGCCCAGGCCCTGACCCGTCACGCCGCTCACCATGACGGTGTCGGCCGTCGCCAGCGACGTTCCGGCCAGCTCGGTGCACGCCGCGGCTGCGGCGGGGCGCGGGTCGGCCAGGTCGGCGCGGGTGATCACCAGCAGGCCGTGCCCGACTCCCAGCGCGTCCAGTGCCGCCACGTGTTCGGCGGACTGCGGCTTCCAGCCCTCGTCGGCGGCGACGACCAGCAACACCGCGGGAACCGGCCCGACGCCGGCCAGCATGTTGCCGACGAACCGCTCATGACCTGGTACGTCGACGAACGCAACTGCCGCGCCCGACGGCAGTGTCGTCCAGGCGAAGCCGAGGTCGATGGTGAGCCCGCGCCGCCGTTCTTCGGCCAATCGGTCCGGCTCCATCCCGGTCAACGCGCGGACGAGTGTGGACTTCCCGTGGTCGACGTGCCCAGCGGTGGCGACGACGTGCACCTCACACCCCGGGCGGAACGTCCGCGGCGACGATCAGGTCGCGCAGCACGGCGTCCAGCTCGACCGGCACTACGCGCAGGTCGAGCAGGCACCGACCGTGCTCGATCCGGCCGACGACGGGCAGGTCAGCGCGCCGCAGCGCGGCGGCGTACGGCTCGGGCAGGCTGACCGCCGCGCTCGCCAGGCGTACGCCGGGTGCACCCCCACCACCGACCGCGGCCACGCACTCGACGTCCCGGGCGTCGATCGCCACGCTGCGCAGCGCAGTAGCCAGCTGAGCGGCCCGCTCACGCAGCTCCCCGGCGGTTGCCCGCAGCGCCACGTCGGTCGGCGTCTGCGGTCCGCGCAGGGTCGCTTCGAGTGCGGCCAGCGTCAGCTTGTCGACGCGCAGCGCGCGGGCAAGTGGGTGCCGGCGAAGTCGCTCGACGACCTCAGCCCGGCCGAGCAGCAGACCGGCCTGCGGGCCACCGAGCAGCTTGTCCCCGCTGGCGGTGACGAGCGCCGCGCCTGCGGTGAGCGCGCTCGCGGCGTCCGGCTCGTCGGGCAGCAGCGGATGTGGCGCGAGCAGACCGGAGCCGATGTCGGCGACGACCGGGACACCCAACGCGCCCAACTCGCGCACCGGTACTGCGGAGGCGAAACCGGTGACCACGAAGTTGGACGGGTGCACCTTGAGCACGAACCCGGTCTCCGGCCCGATGGCGGCTGCGTAGTCGTCGACGGTGCTGCGATTGGTGGTGCCGACCTCACGCAGCCGCGCGCCGGTCGACACCAGCAGGTCAGGGATGCGGAAGCCGTCGCCGATCTCGACCAGCTCGCCGCGGCTCACCACGATCTCCCGGCCGGCCGCGAGAGCGGTCGCCGCCAGCACCAGCGCCGCAGCGCCGTTGTTGACCACATGCACGGCCTCCGCGGCGGGAACGGCGGTGGCGAGAGCGGCAACGGTGCCGCGGCCCCGGCGGGCGCGGCGGCCGGGGCCGAGGTCGTACTCGACATCGGTGCACCCGGCGGCAGCCGCCATCGCGTCGACCGCGACCGGCGACAGCGGCGCACGACCCAGGTTGGTGTGCACGACGACCCCGGTGGCGTTAACGACCGGACGCAACGAGCTGGCCCGGCCGGGCAGCGCCGCGACCGCCGCGTCGACGACCGCATCGGGGGAGATGTCGCCCGCGCGCGCCCGCTGCTGGGCGGTGGAGACGACCTCCTTGACGAGCCGGGGACCGAGCCGCTGGGCGGCCGAGGTCAGCCGCGGGTCCGCCAGCACGACGTCGGTACGCGGCACCGTCCGCCGTACGTCGTCCACGCCGGCACTCTACGGGCGGTGTCGACGACGGGGTTGAGCGCTAGTCTTTCCCCGCCGCCGAGGAGCGGCTGGGAGGCGTTATGCCCGCACCGCAGCAGCGCGGCGACGACGAACCGAAGCGCAGCCGGACGGCGACCCGGCGAGCGACCGCCCGCGGCCTGGTCGCCGCGATGGCGGTGACCGGCGTGCGTACCGTCACACAGAACGCTGGACTGCTGGAGGAGAGCCCGCCCGACGCGATCCTCGAGCGGTGGGCCCCCCGGCTGGTGAAGCGGCTGTCTGTACAGCATCGGGCGGTGGTGCGGGAGCTGTTGCACTGGTCGTACGGCGCCGCCGGCGGCGGGGCGTTCGGGGTGTTGCCGACCAAGGTGCGAAGTCACCCGCTGTCCGGCCCGGTCTACGGCACCCTGGTCTGGCTCGGTTTCGAGCTCGGCGTCGCCCCACTGCTCGACCTCCGCAGTGTCCGCCAGAACCACGTGGTCGGCCGGGCGATGGTTGCCCTGGATCACGCGCTCTACGGCCTCGTGGTGGCCGGGCGGCTGGCGCCCGAGCCCGAGGTGGCAGCCCGCGTCGCCGGACGCCGGCCGGCGTAGCCAGCGAAAGGATGACCATCACGTCCGGTGATGCGGCGCAGCGGTGGCGCGCGGAACTGGCGGCATGGGCGATCCCGCCGGAGATCATCGCCGCTGCGCCCGAGTCGCCCTGGGGCGCACCACCCGAGTGCTTCCCACCGCCGTCGGCCCACCAACCCGATACTCCGTCCCGCCGTCGAGCGCTGGACGTCCTTCCGCCCGGGGGGACAGTGCTCGACATCGGCTGTGGCGGGGGCGCGGCCGGTCTCTCCCTCGCGCCACCCGCAGGCCGGCTCGTCGGAGTCGACGAATCCCCCGCCATGCTGGCCACCTTCGCGGCGGCGGCACAGCAACGCGGCATCGGTTACGCCGTTGTCGAAGGACGCTGGCCCGACGTGGCCGATGCCGTTGATCAAGCCGATGTCGTCGTCAGCCACCACGTCACCTACAACGTCCCTGACCTTCCGCCGTTCGTCCGCATGCTGTCCGAACATGGCCGGCACCGGGTGGTGCTGGAGATGACCGCGACGCACCCGCTCGTTGCGCTTGCCCCACTGTGGCGGCACTTCCATGGGCTGGACCGGCCGACGGGCCCGACCGCGGACCTGTGCCGCGACGTACTGGTGGAAGCCGGTGTCCCGGTCACCGAAGAGCGGTTTACCGCACCGGCCCGACCAGTGCCCTTCGCCACCCGGGTCTCCTTCACCCGCAAGCGGCTGTGCCTGCCGGTGGAGCGGGAGCCTGAGGTGGCGGAGATCCTGCGGGAACAAGGCCAGCCTCCGCCGCGTGACCTGGTCACCCTCTGGTGGGACCAGCGGCCGCTGCCTCAGCTGGACAGCCGCCGGTAGCGGCCCCGCCGCCACACGAGCGCGGCCCCGGCGTCCTCAGCCGGCGCGTCCGTGTCGTCGGCTGCCGTGAACGCCATGTGCTCCAACTGGCCCTCCACGAGCCGCGCGTACCCGGCCGGGCGGAGCGCGGTGACCCGACAGCCCGCCCACGTCGCGGCGGACGCCAGCACCGGACCCCACGCCGTGTCCTGCCAGTCATGCCCGCGAAACGGCCCGCCGGGGGACGGGCGTACGCCGGCGAACTCGTCCGCCACCGTGCGGTGGTCCCAGCCGAGGACGGAGACGGCGAAGCGGCCAGACTCCTCGAGCGCGTCCAGCAGATCGCTCTCCTCCCCCACCAGGCCGAGCAGCAGGGGCGGCTGACCCTCGGCGATCAGCAGCGAGGACACCGTGAGCCCAGCGCGTCGCGTCCCCGCCTGTGCGGTCCACACGGTGACCGGCGCGGGCAAGCGCCCGCGCAAGCGACGTGCGGGATCGCGCTCCGCCTCGGGCGGCAGGAACGGGTGCGTACGGTGAATGTGTCCCAGCGGCTCGGCCACGACGTCCGTCAGGCCCCGCTGTCCTCCCCCCGAGCCGTACCCGGCACGTGCGCCGGACCGACGCTGCCCTCATCGACCGGCTGGTCACCGCCCGCCGTCTCGGCCGGCTGCTCATCCGCGGGCGATTCGGTGCGCCCGCCGGGAGTGCTGTCCGGGTCGGGCGACTTCATCTCGTCGCTGACCCTGGGCCGCGCCGCCCCGGCCACGTCCGCGCCTTCTCGCACGTCCGCTCCGGGGCCGCCCGATGCCTCCTCGACGTCCGCGCTCTCCTTGCGTCCCTCGTACGGCGGTACCAATCCACCCGGTTCCTGCTTACCGCCGGGGTCGTTGGGTCCCCGCGAGGTACGCCCACCTCCCACGGGTGCCTCGACCGGCCGCCCGGAGTCCTGATCTCGTGATCCCATGTCGTCCTCCTCCTGAGGTGTCGGCGCCGCTGGCGCCAGTGGGAACGGTCTACGCTCAGCCGCCCTGGTCGCCGGGCTGCAGGTTCGGCATGTCTTCGTCGATCGGGTCCTGCGCACCGACGCTCGTCGAGTCCTCGGCGTCGGACTTGCCCGCCGGCCGATTGGTGGGACCGCCCGCCGGGCCCTCGCCCTTGTCCCGTGACCCGACAGCGCCACGCTCCTCCTGCGGCTCCTCCTGCACGGTCCCACCTGTGGGGGTTTCGTCCACGACAGTCCTCCCTGCTTTCGCTCGAGCCCGGTTGTGTGGTCAGCAGATGCGGGGCAATGGGTCCCCGACGAGTACGTCGATCATCCGGTGCCCCCCGAACGTCGTCCGCCCGAGGACGCGCCCGGGCGGCTCCTCCCTGACTTCTCCGACGATGGCCGCGTCGACACCGGCAGGGTCGCCGCGCAGCGCTTCCAGCGCGGCGTCCGCGCGCTCCGGCGCGACGAAGGCGACCAGCTTGCCCTCGTTCGCGACGTAGAGCGGATCGATGCCGAGGATCTCCCCCGCGCCGATGACCTCCGGCCGCATGGGGACCCGCTCCTCCGCGATGACCACGCCGACCTCGGCGGCGAGCGCGATCTCGTTGAGCACGGTGGCCACGCCGCCGCGCGTGGCGTCGCGCATGCAGTGCAGGTGATCGCCGCAGGCCTCGATGAGCGCGGCCGCCAGCGACCAGAGGGGCTGGGTGTCGCTGCGCACGTCCGCCTCGATGTCCAGCTCTCCGCGGGCGAGCATGATGGCGACGCCGTGGTCCCCGATGGTTCCGGACACCAGGATCTTGTCCCCCGGCCGGACGCGCGTCGGGGCGAGCGCGATGCCGGGTGCGACGGTGCCCACGCCGGTGGTGACGATGTACATCGAGTCGCACTTGCCGCGCTCGACCACCTTGGTGTCGCCCGTCGTCACGGGTACGTCGGCCCGGCGTGCCGCCGCCGCCATCGCCTCCACCTCGGCTCGCAGCACGTCGGCAGCAAGCCCCTCCTCCAAGATGAGACCGGCGGACAGGGCCAGCGGTCGCGCCCCGGAGACGGCAAGGTCGTTGACGGTGCCGTTGACGGCCAACTCACCGATCGAGCCGCCGGGAAAGCGGATCGGGCGGACGACGAAGGCGTCGGTGGTGAAGGCCAGCTGCGTCCCGTTGACGCCGAGCAGGGCCGCGTCGCCCAGCGCCGCCAGCGCCGGGTTGTCCAGCAGCGGCACGATGAGTCCCTCGACGAGCTGCCGACTCGCCTTGCCACCGGCGCCGTGCGCCATCGTGATCCGCTCGTCGACGAACCGCGGCCGACGACGGCGCATCGCCTCGATCCGGCCGCCGACCTCGTCCTCGGTGAGCTGCTTGGGCATGTCAGACCTCGAGGTGGATGCGCTGCTTGGCGTACTGCCCATAGTTGTAGTACGCCGCGCAAGCGCCCTCAGACGAAACCATGCACGTGCCGATCGGCGTCTCCGGCGTGCACGCGGTGCCGAACACCTTGCACTCCCACGGCTTGAGCACGCCCTTGAGCACCTCGCCGCACTGGCACGCCTTCGGGTCGGCCACTCGTACGCCGGGGGTCGAAAAGCGCAGCTCGGCGTCGAAGTCGGCGTAGCGCGGCGACAGCATCAGGGCGGAGTGGGAGATCGACCCGAGGCCGCGCCACTCGAAGTAAGGCCGGAGCGCAAACACGTCGGCCATCACCTGCAGCGCGCGCGGGTTGCCGTCCCACTGCACCACTCGCCCGTACTGGTTCTCGACCTCCGTCCGTCCTTCGGCCAGCTGCTTCATGATCATGTACACCGACTGCAGCAGGTCGAGCGGCTCGAACCCGGCGCAGACCAGTGGCTTGCCGTGCAGGCGGGGGATGAAGTCGTAGGGCCGGCAACCGATCACCGTGGACACGTGACCCGGTCCGATGAACGCATCCAGGCGGAGGTCCGGGGAGTCCAAAATCGCCTTGATGGCCGGGATGATGGTCACGTGGTTGCAGAAGACCGAAAAGTTGCTGATGCCGTCGGCCTTCGCCCGCATCAGGGTAAGTGCGGTCGACGGCGCGGTGGTCTCGAAGCCGATCGCGTAGAAGACAGTCTGACGGTCGGGGTTCTCTCGCGCGATCCGCAGCGCGTCGAGCGGGGAGTAGACCATGCGTACGTCGGCGCCGCGTGCCTTGGCTTCCAGTAGTGAGCCGTTACCACCCGGCACCCGCATCATGTCGCCGAAGCAGGTGAAGATGACGTCGTCGCGTTCGGCTATCGCGATGCCGTCGTCGACCCGACCCATCGGTATGACGCAGACCGGACAACCCGGGCCATGCACCAGCTCGATGGTGTCGGGAAGGTGATCCTGCACGCCGTACCGGTAGATCGTGTGGGTGTGCCCCCCGCACACCTCCATAATTTTGTAGTGCCGCCCCGGCTCGCACAACGCGGTGATGGACGCGCTGACGGCGGACGCCAGCTCGGCGTTACGGAACTCATCGACGAAGCGCATCGCTCGTCACCCCTCCTCTAGGCGTTCGATCGCCACCCCGGCGTGGACCAACAACCGTTCGCCCGACCGAACGTCGCCCACCAGCTCGGTGGCTACCAGCTCCTCGCGGCCCTGCTCATCGCGGCACCGCGCGTCGCGCTCGGTCACCTCGATGACGGTGAGCGGTACGGCGACATC
>Ga0136616_10000226_pt1 | contig 24322 bp, 23 predicted proteins | sample AntDrymUQ2992106_2_FD_106648 | JGI IMG/M metagenome (GOLD analysis project Ga0136616, IMG submission 106648) | Polar desert sand microbial communities from Dry Valleys, Antarctica - metaG UQ299 (21.06) | ecosystem: Environmental > Terrestrial > Soil > Desert | place: Antarctica: Dry Valley... | reverse complement strand
CGGCGATCCTCGACTCCCGCATGACCCCGAGCGCGAGTTCGTCGTCATCCGCACCCGCCGTACTGCCGACAACCGCCTGGCGTCCGAGCAATCGTGAGCTAATACCTCACTCTTGCTCGGACGTCACGGGGGTGCGCGGTCTCACCGAAGGCATCCCGAGCGGCACGCCACGCCGCGGTTCGGAGGCGTCGCCGGCCCGGGTTCGCCGGTGCGAGAGCAGTAGCCCGTCCGCGACGAGATGGTGCGGGGCGGCGTACGTCACTACCGTCTCCACGACGTCACCGGGACGTACCCCTCCGTACGACGCCACGTGGCACAGCCGACCGTCCCGCGCGCGGCCGGTCATCCGGCCGGTGCCGGCGTCCTTGCGCCCCTCACCCGCCGAGATGAGCAGCTCGACCCGCCGACCGACGAGTGCGCAGTTCTCGGCCCAACTGATCTGCTCCTGGCAGCTGACCAGCCGCTCGTAGCGCTCCTGGACCACCGCCTTGGGAACCTGGTCCGGCAGGGTGGCGGCCGGCGTACCGGGACGCTGGGAGTACTGGAATGTGTAGGCGCTGGCGAAACGCGCAGCACGCATGACGTCCACTGTGGACTGAAAGTCCTCCTCGGTCTCACCCGGGAAGCCGACGATGACGTCGGTGGTGAGGGCGGCGTCCGGCATCGCGGCGCGGACGTTCTCGACAATGCCGAGGAACCGCTCGCTCCGGTAGGACCGGCGCATCCGCTTCAACACTGCGTCGGATCCGGATTGCAGCGGCATGTGCAGTTGGTGGCAGACGTTCGACGTCTCTGCCATCGCCGCGATGACGTCGTCGGTGAAGTCGCGCGGATGCGGCGAGGTGAAACGGACCCGTTCCAGGCCGTCGATCGCACCGCAGGCGCGGAGCAGCTTGCCGAAAGCCTGCCGATCCCCGAACTCGACGCCGTAGGAGTTGACGTTCTGCCCGAGCAGGGTCACTTCGAGCACGCCCTCGTCGACGAGCGCCCGGATCTCGCCGAGGACGTCTGCGGGCCGCCGGTCCTGCTCGGTGCCCCGCAGCGACGGGACGATGCAGAACGTGCAGGTGTTGTTGCAGCCGACCGAGATCGAGACCCAGGCCGAGTACGCCGAATCGCGCCGGGTCGGCAGCGACGAGGGAAACACCTCCAGCGCTTCCTTTATCTCGACCTGCGCCTCGCCGTTGTGCCGCGCTCGCTCCAGCAGCACAGGCAGGGAGCCAATGTTGTGGGTGCCGAACACGACGTCCACCCACGGCGCGCGTCGGGCGATCTCGCCGCGGTCCTTTTGCGCCAGGCACCCGCCGACGGCGATCTGCATCCCCGGATTGGCGGCCTTGACCGGCCGCATCTGCCCGAGGTTGCCGTAGAGCCGGTTGTCGGCGTTCTCCCGCACCGCGCAGGTGTTGAAGACGACGACATCCGGCGTACTGCCGTCGGCAGCCCGCTCGTAACCGGCGGTCTCCAGCAGCCCGGCCAGCCGCTCGGAGTCGTGCACGTTCATCTGGCAGCCGTACGTCCGGATGCCATAGGTCTTGCCAGCCATAGTGATCTGAGGGTACGGCGTGCAGCGCCGCGTTACCGTCCCGTGACCTCTCGCCTGCCGGACCGGCGGCGGACCGGCACTAGGGTGCAGGGCATGAGTTCGGATCAGGCCACCAGGACCAAGCAGCCCCTGGTCGCTCTGGCCGGGGTCAACAAGTGGTTCGGTGACCTGCAGGTGCTCAAGGACATCAACCTGGATATCGCCAACGGCGAGGTCATCGTCGTGATCGGGCCGTCCGGCTCCGGCAAGTCGACACTGTGTCGCTGCATCAACCGGCTCGAAGGCGTGCAGCAGGGCGAGATCCGGCTCGACGGCGTACTGCTACCGGAGGAGGGCAAGGCGCTGGCGAGGTTGCGCAGCGAAGTGGGCATGGTCTTCCAGAGCTTCAACCTGTTCGCCCACAAGACAATTCTGGAGAACGTCACGCTCGGCCCGATCAAGGTCCGCAAGGTGCGCAAAGCCGAGGCGGAGCAACGCGGTCGGCTCCTGCTCGAGCGGGTCGGCATCGCCGAACAGGCGGACAAGTTTCCGGCCCAGCTGTCCGGGGGACAACAGCAGCGCGCCGCCATCGCACGCGCGCTGGCCATGGAGCCCAAGGTGTTGCTCTTCGACGAGCCCACCTCCGCCCTGGACCCAGAGATGATCAACGAGGTGCTCGACGTGATGACCTCGCTCGCCCGCGAAGGGATGACGATGGTCGTCGTCACCCACGAGATGGGTTTCGCCCGCAAGGCCGCCGATCGGGTGGTTTTCATGGACCACGGCAAGATCGTCGAAGAGGCGACCCCGGAGACCTTCTTCACCAATCCCCGTAGCGACCGCGCGAAGGACTTCCTGTCCAAGATCCTGACCCACTGACTGACCGCACTAGGAGGAGATCGATGCGAGTACGACGGCTGACCGCAGCATGTGCCGCCCTGGGGCTGGTGGCCCTGGCTGGCTGCTCCAGCGAGGCGGGTAACGACGCCACCGCCCCCGACGCCACCGTCCCTGTCGAAGAGGAGGTCCAGTTCGACGAAGGCACGACGATGGCTGAGCTCGCCGAAGCGGGCGCGATCACCGTCGGCACGAAGTTCGACCAGCCAGGCTTCGGGCTGGTCTCACCCGATGGCGTACCCGAGGGCTTCGACGTGGAGATCGCCAAGATCATCGCGGCCAAGCTGGGCATCGCCCCCGAGGACATCGAGTGGGTCGAGACGATCTCGGCCAACCGCGAGCCGTTCCTCCAGCAAGGCCAGGTCGACATGGTGGCAGCCACCTACACGATCAACGACGACCGCAAGGAGCTCATCGACTTCGCCGGGCCTTACTACGTCGCGGGCCAGGACATCATGGTCGCGGCCGGCAACCCGCTCGGCGTCGAGGGCGAGGAGAGCCTCGCCGACATCCGGGTGTGCTCCGTCAACGGGTCCACCCCGGCCGGTTACGTCCAGGAGAACTACCCGGACGCGGACCTGACTCTGTTCGATGAGTACTCGCTGTGCGCCGAGGCGCTCAAGAACGACCAGGTCGACGCCGTGACGACTGACAACGTGATCCTCACCAGCTTCGTCGCGCAGGACCCGGAGGCCTTCGAGCTGGTCGACAACCCGTTCACCGAGGAGCCGTACGGCATCGGAATCCCCCTGGGCGACGACGAGTTCCGGACATTCATCAACGACGTGCTCGAGGAGTCCTTCGAGGACGGGTCCTGGGCGGCGGCCTGGGACGCCACCGCCGGGGCGATCACCGGGGCGCCGGCGCCCGAGCCGCCCGCAGTCGACCGCTACTAAGCACCTCAACCACTGAGCACCTGAAGCCGGGGGGCCGGTCCGGTCCCCTGGCTTCGTGCCCAGGCCAGGAAGGGCTGTCCGGGACATGCAGGCTCTGCTCGACAACCTGGATCGCCTGTGGGCGGGCTTCCTCACGACGCTGGCGATGAGCGTGGCCGCGGCTGTGATTGCCACGATCCTGGGTACCATCCTGGCCGCTTTCCGCGTTTCCCCTCTCCCTCCGCTGCGAGCTCTGGGCGCCACCTACGTCCAGCTCGTCCGCAACACACCGCTCACCGCGGTCTTCTTCATCGTGATCTTCGGGCTACCAGCGGTAGACGTCACCTTCCAGAATTTCTTCATCGCGGCCATCGTCGCGCTGTCGGTGTACACCGCGGCCTTTGTCTGCGAGGTGGTGCGCTCCGGTATCAACTCGGTCAGCACCGGTCAGGCCGAAGCCGCGCGTGCCATCGGGCTGACCTTCGGTCAATCCCTGCGCGACGTGGTGCTCCCCCAGGCGTTTCGCAGTGTCGTGCCGCCGCTGGGCAACCTCTGGATTGCGCTGGTGAAGAACAGCGCCATCGCCGGCGGGGGGTTCGCGGTCGCCGACATCGCCCAGCTGGCCCCGTCCCTCGCCCGCGACAACCCCGCTCAGGTGCTCGCCATCTTCGGTGGCATCGCACTGGCCTACATGGTGATCACGGTGCCCTCGGGGATCGCGGTCGGTGTCATCGAGCGCAGAACGGCGATTCTGCGATGAGCGCAAGCGTGCTCTTCGACGATCTCGGTCCCCGGGGACGGCGAAATGTCCGCATCGGCAGCGGTGTCGGCGGACTGTTCGTTCTCGGCCTGATCGTGCTCGGCCTCCAGCGGATGGCGGCCAACGGGCAACTCGAAGCCGACCGATGGGCAATAGTCTTCGACCCCCGAACCGGCGTCCCGCAGTCGCTCGGCCGGGCCTTGATAGTCACGCTGCAGGCGGCCGGGGCGGCCATGCTTTTCGCAACGTTGTTGGGAGCCATCCTCGCTTTCGGACGGCTGTCCGATCATGCGGCGCTGCGCGTTCCGGTGTCCGTGGTCGTCGAGTTCTTCCGGGCCATCCCACTCGTCATCCTGATCCTGTTCCTGTTCCTGGGCGCCCGACCGGTCCTGGGTCTGGACCTGCCCCGGTTCTGGACGCTGGTGCTGGGCCTGGTCCTCTACAACATGGCCGTGCTGTGCGAGATCATCCGCGCCGGCATCCTGTCCATCGACCGCGGCCAGAGCGAGGCGGCGTACGCCCTCGGCATGCGCAAGTCGCAGGTGCTGGTGTCCATATTGTTGCCGCAGGCCGTCCGCCGGATGCTGCCCGCGCTGGTCAGCCAGCTCGTAGTGCTCCTGAAGGACACCTCGCTGGGCTTCATCATCGCCTACCCCGAACTGCTGCAGCAGGCCAGAAACATCATCAACTTCTTCGGCAGTCAGTATTCCCTGCAGCTGTACGTCGCTGCCGCGGGCATCTACATCATCGTGAACTTCCTGCTGTCGACGATCGCCCATCAGCTGGAGAAGCGGGTCAACCGCAGCGGCCGGATCGCCGCCGGAGCCACGGTCATTGCCGGGGCCAACGAGGACCAGACGCTGGCAGCTGTGGCGAGAGACAACGGCTAGCTCGACGGCTGACGCGGTGCGGTCCCCGGCTCGGGCCCTAACCGGTCACAGGGCGTGCCGGACCCACACGTTGGGCTCGACGTAGACACCGATGTCCTGGGTGATCGACACGAGGACCGGCACCAGGCCGCCCGGGATGACCACGGTGCCATCCTGATCGAAGGGCAACCCGGTCCAACGCCGCCACTGTGACAGCGGCGTCTGGACCGTGGCCGAGCACGACGCGATCCCGACGATCTGCCCTCCGGCCCGTACGTGTACACGCAGCCAACGGTCGAGCGGCAGGCCGTCGGATCTCGAGCGCACAGGCGGTGTCCGGCTCCCTTCCGTCCAGGGCGTCCTCGGCGACCCAGATGGCGATCTGGTCCCAGCCGCCGTCCGGGAACGGCTCCCGACCTTCGCCGGCGGCGCAGAAGGGCACGCTCACTCCGCGCGCGACGGGCTCGTCGTCGTCCAGCAGCACCAGCACGTGGTCCGGCCAGCGCTGCACCAGCCGGCGTCGGCGCACGAGCAGTGGTACCGGGCTGGCCTGCATGAACGTCCCGCCGGTCGGCCCGGATGGAATGCCGAATGCCGCGTCGGCCAACTCCGGGCGCTCGGCCAGGGAGACGACGTGCATGGCGCCTAGTGTGCGATCTCGGTCGCCCGTGACTCGCGCACGACGGTGACCCGGATCTGACCGGGATAGGTCAGCTCGTCCTCGATCTGCTTGGCCACCTCACGGGCCAGCAGGTGTGCCCCGATGTCGTCGACCTGGTCGGGGGCGACCATCACCCGGATCTCACGGCCGGCCTGCATGGCGTAGACCTTGTCCACCCCTGGCCGTTGCGAGGCGATCTCCTCGATGCGTTCCAACCGCTTGACGTAGCTCTCCAGGCTCTCCCGGCGGGCGCCCGGGCGGCCGCCGCTGCACGAGTCGCTGGCCTGAGTCAGCACCGCCACGACGGTCTGCGGCGCCACCTCGTTGTGGTGCGCCTCGATGGCGTGCACCACCTCGTCGTCCTCGCCGTACCTGCGCCCCAGGTCGGCACCGATGATCGCGTGGCTCCCTTCGACCTCGTGGGTGAGCGCCTTGCCGATGTCGTGCAGGAAAGCCGCCCGCTTGAGCAGCTGCCCGTCCATCCGCAGTTCGGCGGCCATGATGCCGGCGATGTGCGCGGTCTCGATCAGGTGCTTGAGGACGTTCTGCCCATACGACGTGCGGTAGCGAAGCCGGCCGAGCAGGGTGACGAGGTCGGGGTGGACGTCGCCGATGCCGACTTCCAGCACGGCGTCCTCACCGGCCCGCTGGCACAGCGCCTCCACCTCGACCTTGCTGCGCTCGTGCACCTCCTCGATCCGGTGCGGGTGGATCCGCCCGTCGGCGACGAGCTTCTCCAGGGTCAGCCGGCCGACCTCCCGGCGTACCGGGTCGAAGCAGGACAGCAGGACCGCCTCAGGGGTGTCATCGATGATCAGGTTGACCCCGGTGACGGTCTCGTAGGTGCGGATGTTGCGGCCCTCGCGTCCGATGATGCGGCCCTTCATCTCATCGCTGGGCAGGTGCAGGACGCTGACGACGCTCTCCGCGGTCTGCTCGCTGGCCACCCGCTGGATCGCCTCGACCACGATGTTGCGGGCACGCTGCTCGCCCTGCTCGCGGGCCTCGGCTTCCAGGTCGCGGATCAGCAGCGCGGACTCCCGGCGTACCTGCCCCTGCAGCGTCTCCAGCAGCTCCGTTTTGGCCTCCGACGCCGTCAGGCCGGCGAGCCGCTCCAGCTGTGTCTCGTGTTCGTGTGCCCTCGCCTCCAGCGTCTCCCTCGCCTGTACGGCGGCCCGCTCCGCGACTGCAAGTTCCGCGTCCCGCTGACTCAGCCGTCGTTCGTCGGCGTCGAGGCGCTCCTCGCGCTCGCTGAGACGGTGATCGCGTCGCTGCAGGTCCGCGGACTGGGAGCGGGCGGCCTCGACCAGCCGCTCGGTCTCACGATGGGTCAGCTCACGCGCCGCGAGCGTTGCCTCGGAACGTTCGCGCTCGGCGGCGGCGCGCGCACCGGCCAGCAGCTCCTCGCGGTCCCGATGCGCATCCTGTCGGGCGGTGGCGAGCATGTCGTCGCGTTCGCGCTGTGCCGCGGCACGGACACCGGCAAGCATCGCCTCGGGCTGGCTCCCGGCGTCTTCTGCTACCTCGACTGGAAGGTGCCGCTGTGGGGGCGACATCGGCGTGTCGTTGCCGACCCGACCGCGCCTTGCAATCAGGACCAGCAGCGCGATCACGACCAACAGCCCACCGGCAAGGACAATCTCGACGGGACCCATGCCGACCCCCTCGCTTCTGTCTCGCCACTGGCTGACGAGCCACCCACTGCCTCCGCACGGGAACGCGCGAAAGCGCAACGAGGAGTTCGGTGACGCCGCCGTCATGCCTAGGCCTGACGCACCCGCGGAGAGTCAACCTCCAGGTGAGCGAAAGGATCTGAACTTGCCTCTAGGTAACGCCTTGTTCACTGAACGTCATAGCCGTGCCATCGCGCGTGCAGACTCCTCGTGCACCGAGGCTAAGCCGAGCGCTCCAATAGATCAAGGAACCTCGGTAACGGTTGGCACGCTGGGCGACGGTCTACCGCCGCTCACTTGCCGTGCTGTCGGGCTGGCTTGACACTGAGCGGGTGCCCGACCCTGCTCCCCCTGTCGCCCGGGCCGTCGCGGACGGGGCGACGAGGCTTAGTGCCCTGGACGCCTCGTTTCTCGCATTGGAGCGCAGCGGCTACACAATGAATGTTGGAGGGGTCGTCGTCTTCGATCGGAACGACGCGGCGCCGGCGGTGACCCGGCCGCTGCTACGAGAGCGGCTCGTCGCGCGCAGCCAGCGGCTGCGTCGGTTGAGGCAGCGCCTGTACGACGTACCGATGGGCGCCGGGCGTCCGGTCTGGGACGACGATCCGGCCTTCGATGTGGACGACCACCTCACCGAGGCGGAGCTGCCGTCCCCGGGTGGGCTCGGGCAGATCGAGCGGTACGTCGCAGAGCACCACTCTCGTCCCTTCGATCTGGACAAGCCGTTGTGGCACTGCACGCTGCTCAACGGTGTCGCCGACGGACGAGTCGCCGTCTACATGCGCTTTCAGCACGCCTTCGTCGACGGCCTGCGAGGGATCGCGCTCGGCGCCGGCATCTTCGACGACCCGCGGGAGGCGCAGCAACCAGTCGCAGAGCCAGTTCCAACCGAGCAGCCGATCCGGCCTCGGCTCGGCATCCTGCTGGCTGAGGCGACCGCGGAGGAGGGGGCGCGGGTCATGCGGCGCGCGTGGGAGTTCACGTTGGACGGCATCGACCCCCTGTCTACGCTGCGGCGGGAACAACGCCTGCTGACCGGCATGCTCGGCTTCCTCGACTCACCGTCTCCGCACACCCCGCTGAACCGCAGGGTCGGCCCGCACCGACGCATGACGTTCCGGGAGCTGGACCAGCCCGCTCTCACCGCGACCAGACGCCGGTACAAGGTCGATCTTCCGACCGCCGTTCTTGCCGTGGTGGCCGGCGCGCTGGCTCGGCTCTTCGACGCCCGGGGGCAGCTGTGCCCGGCGGTGCGCACTCTGGTCCCGCTGGCCAATTCGCGCGGGTCCGTGTACGGCAACGACGCCGCCTTCGTACTGGTGGATCTGCCTACCGGCCACCTCGCCCATGAGGAGCGGGTGCGAGCCATCGCCCAGGCATTCGCGACGGCCCGGGCAACGCAGCTCCCGGCCTCGCGAGCGCTGCTCAGTCGCTGGAACGACGACGGCCCGATCTCGAACGCGTTGGTGGCCGAGGTCGGCAACAATGACGACAGTGCCGGTGCACTCGTCAGTTTCTTGCGCTGGCCACGGCCGCCGCCGCCGCTGTTCGGCCACCCGTACCGCATCACCTATCCGACCCTGCCCGTCGGCGCCCGACTCGGCCTGATGGTGGGCGTGGTGGAAATCGGCGGTCGGCTGGCCGTCGGGTTGGCCTCCGACCCGGCGATCGTGCCGGAAGCGCAGTTCTTGGTCGTGTCGATGGGCCAGACGTTGACGGCGCTGGCAACGGGCTGAGTGGCTCAGCTCTCGTCGGCGGCCGGACGGCGCCGGGTGCGGGTCCCGGCAGCAGGGGGCTTCTTCTTCGCGGCCTTCGCGACCTTCGCGGCCTTCGCGGCCTTCGCGGCCGTCACTGTCTTCTTCGCGGCCGCGGCTGTCCGCTTGGCCGGGCGGTCCCCCGAGGTCGAGGTGCGCGGGACCCTCTTCCGGGCAACTGTTGGCCTGACCGCCTCCGACTGCACCTCCGGCGGCGGGTCAACGACTGCCGTGGGATCCGGTAGCGGCTCCGGGGCCGCCGCCGGGGGATCGGGCATCGGCTCCGGGACTGCCGGCGGGTCGGCCGCCCACACCGTGAGTGCCAGCGCGACTTCGGGAAAGCCGATGACCTCGACCGTCCCGGAGTAGAGGTGGCCGACGACGAACATCCCCGGCTCCAGAACGACGCTGATCGTGACGGTCTGCACCGCGCCGCTGGCCAGCGCGAAATGCTGCGGTTCGATCATCACGATCGGCCGGAAGACCTCGGGGCCAGGCCCGCGCAGGGGGGAGACGACGAAGGAGACCTGCGTCGTCGTCAGCTGCTCATTGCTCAGTTCGAATCGGGCCACGGCCCGTCCGCCCAGGTGCCCGTACATCTCCAGTGGAATCGGCTGCAGCGGCGCCCGCGCCGTGGCCGGCGTGGATCCCATCCCGTTCATCACACGCTCATAGAACTGCCGCGAGTACTCGTTGCCGACCTCGAGCAGCTCGGCGTAATAGCGCACCGACAGGTCGGTGACCCGCCGGCCGTACTCCGCCGACACCTCCCGGGCGTAGCCGCGGTAGGCCTCGTTGACCTGGCGCTGCTCGATCGCGCCGCTGGCGACCAGCTGACGCAGTCCGTTGTGGTCGCGCAGGTTCTTGACGTGTCCTTCCAGCACGCCCCGGGACAGTCCCTGGATCAGGCGGCGTAGCGCATCGTCGTCCGGAACCATCCGTCAGCAGCAGCCCAGACCGCAGCGGATGCGGTAAACGTTGCAGACCCGTGGCAGCAGGACGACGGCGACCCGGATCGGCCGGGTGTCGCACCCTGTCAGGCGCAAGTCGGCGTACGCCGTCACGCAATCGTCGACATCGGTCGCCCGGGTGCTCCCGTCGTCGTCCCCGTCTCGGTCGATGGGCCCGACACCGTCGCTGAACGAGATGTTGATCGCGAGAAGCGCCTGCTCCTCCTGGCACGGAGAGAGTTTCATCGTCGTTGGGGTCACCACACCCGTGACCGGTACGGCGCCGCCACCGGCCGTGCGGAACTCACCGAGGTCGAGCTCGACCGTGCGCTCGCGCCGTCGCTCGTTCACTACCGTGAGCGGGACCACGCGACGCTCGCCGAGGCGCGCGTACACCACGAGATCGGCGTCAGACACGCAACAGGTGCACGCGCAGGAGTCCTCGGAGCAGGAGTCCTCGCAGTCGCAGTCCTTGTCCCGGTGGCCATGATGGCTGCCACACCCGCCGTCCTTGTCCCGGTGGCCATGATGGCTGCCACACCCGCAGTCCTTGTCCTGGTGGTTGCACCCACAGCCCCAGTCCCGTTGACCGCCGCAGCACCCGCAGTCGCTGCCGCAGCCACAGTCCTTGGTGCGCTCTGCGGGACGCACCGCGGGCCGGCTGGCCAGGGTGGACTGCTCGAGGGAATCGATCACCCGGCGCAGACCGTCGAACAGACCGGCAGGGGGAGCCGGAAGGAGCATGGGCCGAACCGGCGCAACCGCGCCGGCTCCGGGCCTTTGACCGCGGCCCCGCGATGGACTGTGGTGCCGGTGTCGGGCGTGGGTCGTCGATGCGGTCGACATCCTGCTGCTCCTGTCTGGACGTCTGGGCGGATTCAGTGGGGCCTGGGCCTGGGTGACCGGGTGCCTGCCGTGGCTTTCTTCCCGGCGCTGGGCCGGCCCGCACCAGTCTTGCGGGCGGCGGCCTTCTTCGGGGTGCGCGGGGCGGGTGCCGGCTTCTCGGGCGGGGCGGTGGTGTCGTCGGACGGATCGGTCGGTTCGCCTGCGGCATCACTGCGCAGGCCCGGCACCACACGCACCTGCAGGTCTGCGGTCGCTATGGGCACGACGGCCGTGTACCGCGTGTGCCGCTCCAGCGTGCCCGGTGCCGTGAACAGCAACGTGGCGAGCCGGGTCTCCCCCGGCTGCACTGTCAGCGTTCCCTCGGCGACGCGGACACGAAGGATCCCGGCGCGTTCCAGGGCTCGGTTGCCCTGCCGGACCACAGCGCTGAGGAAATCGTCGAAGACCACACCAGTCTCGCTGAACTCCTTGGCCCCTGCCCGCAGCGACCGGCAGTCGAGCAGGTCGTCGTCAAGGGGTACGGCGAAGCTGGCGATGCTCACCGCGACGTTACCGTCGTTGCTGACGGCGATCCGCCGCTCCTGCGGCTGCGAACCGCCGGCGATGAACACCTCCTCAGGGGAGACGGTGACCGCGACGTCCTCGAGCACGTGCAGCACGGCCTGGTGTACGGCGCCGCCCACGTCAACCTGAACCTGGTAGTCACCGGGAGCGGTGTGCCGCGGAATCCGCAGCCGCACCGGTATCTGGCCGACCGCGCTGGGATCGAGAACGGCTCGGCGGGCGACATGGGCCAGCAGCGGCGGACCGGACCGCGACAGATCCGAGCACACCCTTGGCACGGTGCGGCGGAGCCTGACCCGGTCGCTCGAGATGTTGCGCAGCGCTACGGTGCCAAGCATCGTGCCCGGGCCGCCGAAGAACTCCACCGTTGCGTCCTGGGTACCGTCGAGCGCGACGCGCTGCTCCGCCATGGCAGATCCGGCTCCTACGGCCCGAGCCGAATACGCAAACCCGGACCGCTGGCGCCCGCTCCCCCGTCGGCCGGTACGACGAACGGCTCGTGCTGCCCGTGAGCCGATGTCCCGTGGTCGCCGTCCGAGCCCACGTCCACCAGGGTCACCCGCGGGTGTTGCCGCGGAGCGTGGCTCTCCCCGCCCCAGGCAACCGTCGGACGCGGCGGCAGATCGGTGACGATCATGGCCTTTTCTCCGTGCAGATCGACGCCGAGCACCTCGACCCCCAAGACCCGCACCCGCAGGTGCTGCTCGTACGGCCGCTTGATGCACAGCCGGGGGATCTTCCCGATGTTGGCCGTGACCGACAGGTCCACGACCACCGGCTGGATGTCCATCCGCATGTCGCTGACGGTCTCGATCGGCCGGGTGATCGCCATTTCCGATACCGAGCGCATCGCCATCTCCGAGACCGACTTCATCTCGGTGCGGAGGACGTCGGGGGTGTGCATGGTCATGTCCGTGGCCAGCGGACGTTCGCCGCCGCCCATGGTCGTGACGGACAGGTTCTCCATCCGGACCGGCCGCTCGCCGCCACCGATGGTGGTGTTCATGTCGACGTCGGCCGCGACGTCGACGGTTACCGGCTTGCCCGAATCCCCGAGGACGGTGATGGTTCCGCCGCCCTTGCCCCCCTTGCCACCGCCTGGCATGCGAGCCTCCCTGATAGCCGGGACATGGCACCGGCGGTTAGCAGAGTAGAGCACATATGCGCTCGCCGCACTGATCGAAATGTCGGAAATGCCGATCGGGCGCGCACGGCGTACCGGCGCATTGCGGTGCCACGCTCGGAGGGAGGATAGTCCGCCGGGTGTCGATCGTGCTGGACGACGGGAAGAGCGCGGTGGCAGGCCACGACCGGGCGCTCGTCGAGCGCATTCTCGCCGAGGCACGGGCCATGGTGGCCGTCGAGATCGACGCCGTGGTACAGCGAAACCGGGTCACCGGATACGGGCCCCTGTACGACCTCGTCGCCGACTATCCGTTCCGCGAAGGCAAGGGCCTGCGACCGGCGATCTGCCTGGCAGCGGCCAGAGCGGCGGGCGGGTATGCCGACCAGGTGCGAACCTCGGCAGCTGCGCTCGAGCTGTTCCACAACGCCTTCCTCGTCCACGACGACGTGGAGGACGCCTCGGAGTACCGCCGTGGGTCGACGACCATGCTCAAGTCGCAGGGTGCGGCCGTGGCCATCAACGTCGGCGACGCAACGACTGTGCTCGCACTGCAGATGCTGCTGGACAACACCTCGCGGGTCGGCGTACGCAAAGCCCTGCTCGTCATGGCCGAGGTCGAGCGGATGGCACGAGAGTCCGCCGAGGGCCAGGCGATCGAGTTGGACTGGATCGCGCGCGGTGAGTTCGAGCTGACCGATCAGGACTACGTCCGGATGGCGCACAAGAAGACGTGCTGGTACACGGTCATCGCCCCGCTCCGGATCGGCGTCATCTGCGGCCACGACGCGGGTGCGGCCTTTCCGCTGAACGAGGAGCTGCTGGTCCTCACCGAGCTCGGCCACCTGGCCGGCGTCGCCTTCCAGATCTGTGACGACCTGCTCAACCTGGAGGCCGACGAGGTCCTTTACGGCAAGGAGTCCGCCGGTGACCTCTGGGAGGGCAAACGGACGATCATGCTGCTCCACCACCTCCGTGCGGCGGCCCCCGCCGCGCGGCGCTCAGCGATCCGGCTGCTGCGCCAGCCCCGGTCGGCCAAGCAGGCAGCTGATGTCGCGCAGCTGCTGACGGCCATGCGGGACAGCGGCTCGCTGGAACACGGTCGGCGGGTGGCCATCGAGTTCAGCGAGCGGGCGATGGAAGTCGACGCCCGCTCGTTGCTGTTCCTGACCGCCGATGACGACCGTCGGTTCTTGCGCGAGATGCTCCGGTACGTCATCGAGCGGGTGAAATGAACCGGGAACTCCTCCGGCATCGGGAGCACCTGTGGTGCACATAGTGACCGACCCGCCCAGCCAGACCGGCGGCGCCGCGCAGCAGCTGCTCCGGCTGCAGAACGACTTCCATGCCCGCCTCGCCGTGGAGACGATGCATTACCTGCGGGGCCTGCAGTCGGCGCTGGGCCCCGCTGCCCCCGGCACGGTGCTGGTGCCTCGGCGAGGGGCGACGCTTCGCGCCACCGCGGAGCCGGGGACGCAGGTGCGGTTACACGTGGAGGTTGCGAACGCCCAGGCTGTCCATTGCGTCGTATCCCCTGCGTTGTCACCGCTGGTCGCCGCGTCGGGGGTGACGTGGTTCGCCGCCGCCAACGTGGATCCGCCGTACCTGCTCATCGCCCCGGGGGAAACGGAGGCGGCGGCGCTGGACATCGCCGTACCGGCTGCACTGCCCGCCGGTGACTACCGCGGGGTGCTGCTGATGCACGGCGCCCCAGACGGGGTGCCGGTCACGATCCGGGTAGGCTCGACTCCAACCAAAAAGGCGGTGGCGACCAAACGCCCGGCGAAGGCATCGGCCGCCGTCCGGAAGACGCCTGGAACCGCCCGTAAGGCGACGGCGCGTCGCCCCGGCGGGACGACGTCGTGACTGCGGCGGAGTTCACCGCCAATGACGACCCGAAGGGGCATGCCCGAACGACGCGCAGCCTGGTCGCCTCCTTTGCCGCGCGGCTCGGGGCGCTGGGCTACGTGAGCGGCGGCGATGCGATCGGCTCCCATCTCGCCGGGATCGGCGCTCTGGGCAAGCGGGTGTCGGCCACGGATGAAGGCTCGCGGCTGCGTACTGCCTTGGCCCGAGGATTGGCCGGAAACAACGGCCAGGCGCTCTGGCAGGCTCTGAAGGTCGACACCTGGCTGTCCGGGATGCCTCCGAGCGCAGTGCTCGACGAGCTGCGCAACGACCTCGCCGTACTGCTCGCCGAGGATCTCGACGAGGTGCTCGAGACCCCGCCCGGGTCGAACGCCGTACCCACGGCGACGCTGGCACCGGCGGAACCGATCGGATTCCTGGACGTGATGGTCGGGTTGTGGGCATGGGGGCGTGAGCTGTCCACCGCGGTCGAGGTGGCGGCGGGTCAGCCGTCGCTGTCGCTCGGCGTGGTCCATGACCTCCGTGTCGACGGGCCGCCGGTCGACGGCCCGCTGCTGCGCTGAGGCCGGAGTAGGGTTGCTTGCCGGAATGAGCGCGCCGCTTCGACTGCCGAGGGCCGGCGACGCGACGGCGGCGGCGTACAAGGAGTGGTTGCACCTCAACGTCTTCGGCCATGGCGACGGCAGCGTCGGGCTGATCAACACGTCGCTTCATGGTGATCCGCGCGACCCTCGCGCGGTAGCCCTCGGTACGGCGTTGTTCCACCACCCGGCGACGGGATGGCACTGGCAGGTCGAGGTGCAGCCGGCCGGCGCGGTGTCTCTCGGTTGGGCCAGCGTGAGCATGCAGACCATCGCCCTTGCCGCCGGATTACCGGGCGGGGGCGTCGCGGCGTCGGTCGATGCTTCGGCGAGCGGCATCCAGGCGCGCTTGGTGGGTTCGGAGGTGGTACGGCAGCTCGGCGTACCGGGTCCCATGTCGTTCGGCAGTGGCTGGATCGGGTGGTCCGTCGCCCCCCGACTGCGGTTGTCCGGCCGTCTCGAGCTGGCCGGACAGGCCGTCGACCTCCGCCGGGCGAGCGGATACCACGACCGCAACTGGGGACGGTGGCACTGGGGGGACGACGCCGGCTGGGAATGGGGGGCCTTTCTCGCGCCGGAGCCGGCCCCGGCCGTCGTGTTCACGAGGGCGACCGACCGTGGGCATCGCCGCGGCGTGCGCACGCTGGGGGTGCACGGGGCGATTCGCAAGATGTTCCGCGGAGGCTGCGTGACGGTCAGCAGTGAGGGCAGCTTCGACGAACCGCTGGTCCGTATCCCGGGTGCGATGGCCAGCCTGCATTCGGGCCGGTCCAGACCGGCGCTGCCCCGGCGGGTGCTGATCACGGCGGAGGAGGGCCACCACCACCTGCGGATCGACTTCACGGTGCGGGCCGCCGCTCAGATCATCGCCGGTGACCCCGTGGTTCGTGGCTACGGGTTCCTGCACGAGCTGGTGGGTGGGTTCAGCTGCGAGGGGACGGTGGCCGGCGAGGACCTCGCCTTCGGCGGCCTCGGGGTGTACGAGCATGTCGATTGAGCCCATCCGGCTGAGCAGCTGGATCACGGCGATCATGACGCACCTGGAGACCAGCGAACCAAGCGCCCATGCCCGGCTGGTCGCCGTCGTCGGGGCTCGGCGCGCCCGGATCACGCTGGACGGCGACACGGTGGTGGTCTCCGTCGTGCGAGGTCGGTTGACGGTGCTGCCCGGCGACACCGAGCCCGTGGACGGGGAGGGCGGCAGTTCGCGAGCCGCCGTACTGGCGCTGCTGGACGGGCGGCTGGAGACGTCCATCGCTTTGCGGGAGGGCCTGGTCTACGCGCGGGGGTCCGTCGAGTCGGTCGGTCGGATCTTTCATGCCATCGAGATCGTGCTCGATGTGTCCGCCCGGTCGCCGGCGCTGCGGTCGCTGGCTGCGCAGTATCGGGCGGTCGCACCGCCCGGTTCGCCGGTGTCGGGGGGGCGGTCGAGTCCGGTGGGCCCGGAGCTCGAGCTCCTCGACCGCCTAGGGCTGCTGGGTTCCTGACGGTCCTTGCAGCTCGTGCAGAACAGCGGCACAGTTCGAGGGGAGTAGCTCGACGTCAGGAACTGCGTGCGGATCGGCGGTGAAGGAGAAGGCCATGATGCCGCCCATGTCGAGGATTCCGGCGAGCAGAGCCAGCCGCCGTCCGAGCGGGAGTGACGCGTAGGCGGCCCGTAGCGTCGCGCCACCGATGGTCATCGGGTTTCGCGGGCCGCGCATGAACGTCACCAGCAGGTTCGTCGAGCTGGTACGCGCCGCCAGGGGGACAGCGGCGGCGTACACGGGTGCGGGTACACGTTCACCCGCGTGGATGAACCTTGCGATGGCTTGGGCCTGCCCGGCGTCCTTTGCCGCTGCGGTGGCGAGCCGGATGAGGTCGAACCGTTCTGACTCGTCAATGCAGCCGACGGGCAGGTCGACGACGAAGAAGGCGGCGTGGTTGCCGAGCCGTAGCTGACGTTGCGGGACAGCTTCGGCGACAGGGATGACTGTGCGGAGCGCCTTGCGGCGCCTGCGCTTTCGGTTGGTTGGCAGCCGGGCGATGGCTCCGGCGACGACGGTGAGGGCGACGTCCTGGAGCGTGCCGTCGAACCGGCGGGCGAGGCTGCGGGCCTCCGCCGACGGCATCTCGAAGGTGACGAGCCGCCGGTCCTGGCCGACCGTGACGTTGAAGGGGCCGCGGCGGGGCGGCGGCATCTTCAGGAGGGGGGCGGAACTCTTGACGAGGCCGGGTTTGGCCTTTGGTTGTCGAGTCGGTCGTTGGGTCAGGCCGGCGGCGAGCAGGCGGCGCGAGGAAGGCAGCGCGGGGGGGCTCCAGGGCGGGACGGCTTGTTGCTGCGTTGCGAAGATCGTCTGGATGAGCCGGATAGCGCTCATCCCGTCGACGAGGGCGTGGTGGGCGCGGAGGAAGAGCACGGCCGTACCGTCGGCCACTTGCTCGGCGAGAAACATGTCCCACAGCGGCCGATCCCGGCGGAGCCTCCCGGCCTGTAGCCGCGCCATCAGATCGAGTACGTCGGGCCAGGTTGCCGCGGTGGTCAGTGCGGCGTGCTGAAGGTGGTGGTCGAGGGTGAATGCGGGGTCGTCGACCCACACCGGGAACCCGGCATGCAGCGGTACCTCTAGCAAGCGCTGGCGCAGCCGGGGGACGAGGTGCAGTCGCGGTTCGAGGAGTTCGGTGAGTGTCGTGAGGGCCAGCGGGGGTCGGCCGTCGGCGCTGGGCGCCAGGACGAAGACACCGCCCACGTTCATGCTCGTCGTCGGGCTCTCGGCGTACAGGAAGGTGGCGTCGTGGGCGCTGAGTCGGTCGTGCCGGACTCTGGCCACGCCCGATTAAAGCGGTTGCGTTTGCCAGGACGCTACCGGCCCCATGGGCGCGCTACCTAAACGCGGCGCAGGCCGGCCTCGGCGACCCCGCGCTCGAGCTCGTCCAGGCCGAACCCGTCCACCGGCCCTCGGGCGCCGGTTCCGAGCAGCCCGCCAACAGCTGCACGTTCCGCGGCCCAGGCGAGAACGCGCGCAGTGAAGTCGTACCCGTTGACGCCCTCCAGCCGCGCCGCCGCGAGCCGGCCGCCGTTCCCGTCCGTCGTCACGGCGAGAATCGTTGAGCGCGACCGCGCGCGACTTGCCGCATCTGGTCCGCCCGTGGAGCCGGCAACCAGGCGACTCGCGGCCGTCTGCAGAGCGCGGCGGGCGCCCGGCAACCTGGCCACCGTGCTCAACGCGATCGAAGCGCCCTGTACGGCGCGGGCAGCCGGCCCGACTGCCAACCCGCGCGCGCCGAGGTAGACGCCCACCTCGGCCAGCCCCGGATGCTGACGAGGCAACGCGAGATGCTCCGAACCGCCGACGGACAACGCACGCCGAGCCACACCGTCTACGTCGAACCTGTGCACGCTCCGGCCGGGTGGCTCCGTGACGAGCCGGTGGCCGCGCCAGGCGAAGGCCGGCTCCAGCATGATCCCGGATATGGAGGCGCGCGTTCCACCGCTCAACGAGAGACCGGCCACCGACCCGCTGACGAAATAGCCGATGTCGACCCGCCGGGCGCCGGGTCCGGCGTCACGCAGGGCGAGAGCGCCGGCGAGGTTCCCGGGCACCCAGTCGTACCCGAACGCGGTGAGCAGGGTGCAGCCCGCCCTGTCGGCCGCTGGACCGTGCCGCTCGAACACCGTTCGGATGAACGGCGCCTCACCGGTGCTGTCCAGATAGTGGGCGCCGGCGGCCACCGCCGCAGTGACCGCTGGCTCGCCGTACCGGAGGAACGGGCCCACCGTGGAGATCAGCACGTCGCCCGCGCCGACCAGCGCCCGAACGCTGTCCGGCCGGCCGACATCAGCGGTCGCAGCCTCCAGGTTGCCCAGCTCTCGGGCCAGGACGGCCAGCCGCTCGGGTGAGCGCCCGGCGAGGACCGGGGTGAGGCCACGGGCGACGAGGGCGCGGGCAGTCAGCTCGCCGGTGTAGCCGGTGGCGCCGAACAGCACGATCCGGGCTGCCATCATGGGGACGCTACCGATAGCAGGCCGGCGCCGAGCAGGGCGAGGCGACGGAGGCCGGCTAGTCAGGCTCGGATTCGTCCAACTCGGACAGGGCCGCAACATCCACGGCATTGGACTCGGCCAGCTCCGCACGTACGACGGTGTAGGCCAGTCCGGGCGAGTAGCCCTTGCGGGCGAGCATGCTCACAAGACGGCGCAACGCCACGTCGGGCGCCGCGCCGCGCAACCGTTGCGCGCGCCGCCGCACGAGCCGGCGGGCGGTCTCCCACTCGGTGTCGGTGTCCAGACGGCCGACCGCGGCGGCCGTGGTCTGCCGATCTACGCCGCGCTGACGAAGTTCTTGACTCAGCGCCCGGCCGGCGAGCCCTCGGCCGCTGTGCCGCGAGGACACCCACGCCTCGGCGAAAGCTCGGTCGTCGATCAGGCCGACGTCGCCGAATCGATCCAGCACCGCCTGCGCCGCCGGGTCCGGCACGCCGCGACGGTGCAGCGCTGCAGCCAACTGCGCCCGCGTCCGTGGCGCGTTGGTGAGCAGCCGCAGGCAGATCAACCTGGCCACGGACTCCGGATCGCCGGGCGGGTCGGTGCAGTCGCCGCGGTCGGAGCGGTCGGCGAGGCTCAGAAGTCGACCTTCACTGGGCTCGGACCGGGACCGGCGTCACCGGAGTCCGCGTCGAGCTTCGGTCCGATACCCAGCTTCTCCTTGAGCTTCTTCTCGATCTCGTCGGCCAGGTCAGGGTTGTCGCGCAGGAACGCCCGGACGTTCTCCTTGCCTTGACCGAGCTGATCGCCCTCATAGGTGTACCAGGCACCGGACTTGCGGACGATCCCCTGCTCGACACCAACATCGATCAGTGACCCTTCGCGGCTGATTCCCTGACCGTAAACGATGTCAAATTCTGCGATCTTGAAGGGGGGGCTGCACTTGTTCTTCACGACTTTGACCCGAGTCCGGTTGCCCACCGCGTCACCGCCGTCCTTGAGCGTTTCAATTCGGCGCACGTCGAGACGAATAGACGCATAGAATTTCAGCGCCTTGCCACCTGACGTTGTCTCCGGACTGTTGTGGACGATGATCCCGTCGGCAAGATAGTTGTGCGAACCCTCAACCTCGATGTCGAAGCGGTGCATCGACCGTGACTTCGGACGGACCCTCACGGACCGAATCGGAGCCGGTACCGGCAGGACCGTCGGTTCGACGAACTCGGCAGTGACGTCGAATCGCCCACGCAGCCTCGGCAGGAGCTTGTAGTCCAGCGATGGATGGACATATGTCGCCACCAGCTCGTGCAACTTGGCCGTCTCGTCCTTACCGAAGATGAGAACAGGCTGCCGTCGTTGGCCCCGCAAAGTGAGCTTCGGATGTAGGTCGAACTGCCCAGCCAGGCATTCGACAAGTCGTCGCCGCGTGCCCTCGCTCATCGCCTGAACGCAGATTTCTGCGCGGCCGCTTCCGTCGCGGGTCCGCTCCTGCAGACCCTTTGCCCGAAGTGTGAAGCAGCCGTCGTCCATGTACCAGATCGCCAACGCCAGCGGCGTTAGGGCCTTGAGGTAGTCGTAGGACAGATGCTTCTTGCCGTCGCCGAGGTACACCGCCCGTCGCAGCTCGGCAAGCTCCGGCAACGGGGTGAGATCGACGAAAGCCGCGCCACGTGCGTTCGTCATACGGGTCTGACCGATATTGCCGAACTGGGAAGCCTTCCAGTCCAGGTACTCCACCTGCTGGGCGCCGTGACCCATGCGGTAACGAGTTCCGCGGCTTCCAGGGATGCGGCTCGGCGACAGCGCGCCGTCGCCCATGAGGCCGCCGAGGACGAACTGCCACTGCTGCGGGCTGAGCCGGTGCGTCTGGGCCAGCATCACCCGATCGCCGACCGTCAGCTCTCCGGCCTCTTGCCACCCACCGGGCACCCGCACGAGGTGATTGGCGGTAAGGCCCATCTGCGCACGACCGTTGCCGCCGGGACGCGCGATGGTGAACTGCAGAAACGTGTCAGTGACACCGTTGTCGAAGTACTTCACGACTCGCTTCGGCACGATGGCGCCCAGATCGGGGTCATAGGACAGCACCTCGACCGGTAGCTTCTGATTGACGATCTTGCCAATCTTCTCCTGGGAACCGTCGGCTAGTGTCACTCGGGTGTGATAAGACAAACAGCCGAACATCACCCCGATCTTTTCTCGCAATTGGTTGATGAAGATTGCGGTCGTCCCCGCATTGCTCAATGCGCCGGTGATCTTGCGCAGCGCCTGGCTCATCAGTCGGGCCTGTAGGCCGACATGGCTGTCGCCCATCTCGCCCTCGATCTCGGCCCTGGGCACGAGTGCGGCAACGGAGTCGACGACGACGATGTCCAGGGCACCGGAGCGGATGAGCATGTCCATGATCTCCAGCGCCTGCTCACCGGTGTCGGGCTGCGAGACGAGCAGCGCGTCGGTGTTGACGCCCAGCGCCCGGGCGTAGTCCGGGTCCAGTGCGTGCTCGGCGTCAATGAAGGCGGCGATACCGCCGGCAGCTTGGGCTTGAGCCACGGCGTGCAGAGCCACCGTGGTCTTCCCGCTCGACTCCGGTCCGTATATCTCCACCACCCGACCGCGCGGCAGGCCACCGACACCCAGCGCAACGTCCAACGCGATGGATCCGGTGGGGATCACCTTCATCGGCACCGCGACCTCGTCACCGAGACGCATCACCGCACCCTTGCCGTAAGCCTTTTCGATCTGCGCGAGGGCAACGTCGAGGGACTTCTCGCGGTCCAGTCCGGCCATGGTCTCCACCTTCGTCAGTCGCAGCGAACGGCTCGCTCGAACACGGTGCCGCTGACGCTAGGACCAGGCACCGACAGAAACCGGTCGGCGCGCTGGTCTGTGGATGGCCGGCGGCGCTGTGGACAAACTATCCGAACGGATGTTCGAGTGAAGCCGACACGCCGTGCGCCGGATCAGCGCTCCTTGGGCGGGATCTCGAAGGCATCACAGACCGCCCGCCAGACCGACTTCGCGCTCCAGCCGGCCGCCAGGGCCTGTACGACGGTCTGCCCGTCAAGTTGACGCAACACCTGGTCCCGGGCCACCGATTCGGCGTACCGGGTACCGAACCGGGCCTCCATCCGCGCCCAGAAATGGGTCAGCCGCACGCGACAAGCCTAACCAGTCCGCACCTACGATGGAGTGGTGCCCGAGGGAACCGAGCTGCTCTTCGAGATCGGCATCGTCGTGGCGCTGTGCGTGCTTCTGGTGTTTCTCATCAAGCAGTACCGTGACCGGGACTGAGCACACCTCGTAGGGCTACGAAGAGCAGCGGTACGACGATGACGCCGGCCACGAGGTTCAGCCCGCCGTAGCCACCCAGGTCTAGGATCGGCCCGGCAAGCGCGCCGGCCAAGGCGGCGCACAACCCCATGGTGAGGTCACTGGCCCCCTGAGCCTGCGGACGGATCCCGGCCGGGACAGACTCGGTGACCAGCGTGGAGCCGGCGATCAGACCGAAGGACCAGCCAAGCCCCAACAGGAACAACCCGACTCCGACTTGGGCGGAGCGGTCGGCCGGCGCCGTACCCGCGACGACGACGGCCACCGCGAGGACGCTGGCTCCGATCAGAACGGTACGGCGACGCCCGAGCCTGTCGGCCAGCCAGCCGACAACGGGGCTCAGGGCGAACATCCCCGCGATGTGCACGCTGATCACCACGCCGATTACGGTGAGCGTCGCACCGCCATGTCCCAGGTGGATCGGCGAGAGCACCATCACCGCGACCATGACCGAGTGCGAGACGACGACCGCGAGCAGTCCCAACCGGCCATCCGAAGTCGACACGATGGCCGACAGCGATTGCCGGATCGAGGACCGCCGACTCCCAGACGGCTCCTGAACGTCGGGGGTCAGCTCACGCGACAGCAGGAGCGGATCGGGACGCAGCAGCACCGCGACGAACAGCGCGGCCAGCGCGAAGAGGACCGCCGAGATCAGGAACGGCCCGCCCAACCGAGCCAGGCCCAACGCCTGGGCCAGCGAACCGGAGGGCTGGGACAGGTTCGGCCCCAGCACCGCGCCGATGGTGGTCGCCCAGACCACGAGGGACAGCGCCTGCCCGCGGCGGTGCGGCTCGGCCAGGTCAGTGGCGCCGAAGCGGGCCTGGAAGCCGGCGGTGGTGCCGCCCCCGAACAGGAACATCCCGACCAGCATCAGGGTCAGCGAATCGGCATAGGCGGCAACGACGACCAGGGCGGCGCCCAGCACGGCAGCGGCGTAGCCCACGACGAGTCCGGCTCGCCGACCGGAGGATGACATGACGCGAGACACCGGTACCGCGAGCAGCGCGGCCCCCAGGACCGACGACGTGGAGGCCAGTCCCGCCACCGCCGCGGTCCCGGCGATCTCCGCGGCGAGCAGGCTGCCGACCGCAATTCCGATCGCCTGTCCGACACCGCCGATGACCTGGCTCGCCGACAGCACCAGCAGAGTCCGACGTTGGACGGCCTGCACCCGCACCAGCACGGGCGCCGCCAGCGTTGGCTCAGACACCGAGTGAGCGTCCGATGATTTCTTTCATGATCTCGTTCGTCCCGCCGTAGATCGATTGCACCCGGCTGTCTCGCCATGCCTTGGAGATCGGGTATTCGTTCATGTAGCCGTACCCTCCGTGCAACTGCAGGCAGGCGTCGGCCACGGCGTTCTGCAGGTCGGTGGTCCACCACTTGGCCATCGCGGCGTCGGTGACCGACAGTCGGCCGGCGTTCAACTCCGCGATGCAGGTATTCAGGAACACCCGGGCGATCTGCACCTTCGTGGCGAGTTCGGCGAGGGTGAAACGGTTGTACTGGAAGCTACCGATCGGCTGGCCGAACGCGCGGCGCTCCTTGACGTACTCCAGCGTCATCTCGAGCATCCACTCGCAAGCCGCAACCGCCGCTACGGCGATGGACAACCGCTCCTGCGGCAGGTTGTGCAGCAGATAGGCGAACCCGCGGTTGAAGCCACCGAGCAGGTTCGCCGCGGGGACCCGGACGTCGTCGAAGAACAGTTCTGCGGTGTCCTGCGCCTTGAGGCCGACCTTGTTCAGGTTCCTGCCACGTTCGAAGCCGGGCATGTCGCGCTCCACCATGAGCAGGCTGAGGCCCTGCGAGCCCGGCGAATCCGGATCCGTTCGAACCGCGACGATGACGATGTCGCTCAGGATTCCGTTGGTGATGAACGTCTTCGAACCGTTGACGACGAAGTCGTCCCCGTCGCGCCGCGCCGTTGTCGCGATGCCCTGCAGGTCGCTGCCGGCGCCTGGCTCGGTCATCGCGATCGCGCTGATCAGTTCGCCGGAGGCGAAGCCGGGCAGCCACCGCTGCTTCTGCTCCTCGTCGGCGAGGTCGCGCAGGTACGGAGAGACCACGTCGTTGTG
>Ga0136616_10000225_pt1 | contig 24388 bp, 27 predicted proteins | sample AntDrymUQ2992106_2_FD_106648 | JGI IMG/M metagenome (GOLD analysis project Ga0136616, IMG submission 106648) | Polar desert sand microbial communities from Dry Valleys, Antarctica - metaG UQ299 (21.06) | ecosystem: Environmental > Terrestrial > Soil > Desert | place: Antarctica: Dry Valley... | reverse complement strand
GGTGCCGTCGAACCAGATCGCGGGGAAGTCGAAGAGCTCCGTGATCGGATCGGGGACGACGAAGGGCTCGTTGATCCCCGCCTCGGTGGCGAGCACGCCGATCACAGGCTGGTCCTTTCCGGCGTGGAGGCCGAGGGGTCGATCCAGAAGAGCTGCGGGCTGCGGCTCATGTGCCAGGCCTCGTAGGCCAGCGTGGTCATGAGCACCACCGCGGCGCTGATCGCCAGGCTGGGGCCGTGGATGGCCTCCACCGGCCGCAGCCACACCATCAGCCCGGCGTAGGCGCCTAGGCGCAGCGCATACCCGCCGAGGACGGCGGCGAACAGGGCGGACGGGCCGTGCGGCGCGGCGAGCGCGGACAGCACGGCGGCGACGGCGAACATGCCGGCCACCACTCCGACGCCCGCCAGCGCGCCGTTGAGGCCCTCGCGGCCGGCGCCGAGCCAGGCGACACCGAAGGTGGGCAGGGCGAGCAGCGCCAGGAAACGCAGGGCCGAACCGGCGATGCGGAGCTCGACGGACGCGAGCGGAGTTGCTCCTCCCGTAGCCGACACAGCGGAGCTCATGTGGCGCGACGGCGTACGGGGCGTCACTCGGCTCCTTCGTCTCGGCTCGGTCGGGCTGGTCGCGGTCGGACCTGGTCGGGGGGCGGCGGCCGCTTGCCGATCCGGCCCATGCTGCGGAGGTAGACGAGGTAGAACCCCGTAGCACCGCCCACGAGGAACCCGGCGCTCATGAGCCAGGGTCCCGTGGACAGCCGGGAGTCGAGAAGCCAGCCGATGCCCCCCCACAGGAACGTGGCGGTGACGAGCTCCACGACCATGACCCATCCGGAGTCCATGTCGGCCCAGAACTCACGGTTGGAGCGCTGCTGCTGTCCCTGCTGGTACCGCTCCGCCCACGAGCGTTGCGACGCGCCGCGTGGGGACTCCGGAGCGGTCATGTCGCGCGGAGCGTACTCAAGGACACAGGGTGGTGTCAAAGTGACGGCGGGCCTCATTTCTGCAGGTCAGGGGCCGGTTCCGCAGTCCATCACGAGGACTTCGTGAAAACTATCACAAAGTCTAGCGTCACGAGTCAGCGCACGCGCAGTTCGCGCACACGCCGCCGGATGCGAAACGTGATGCTCGCCAGGGCGGCCAGGCCGACGCCCGCGCCCAGCACCGCGCCCAGCACCGCCGGCTCCAGCAGGCTCACCCCCACCGCCGCGAACGCGAGCAGCGCGGACCAGTAGTAGATGATGAGCACCGCCCTGCGGTGGCTGTGGCCGATCTCCAGCAGCCGGTGGTGCAGATGCTGCTTGTCCGGACTGAAGATCGCCCTGCCCTTCACCATCCGCCGCACGATCGTGGAGATGGTGTCGATGAAGGGGATGGCGAGCACGAGCACGGGGATGAGCACCGGCACGGAGAACGCGGCGAACGCACCCCCGGAAGGCGGCTGGAACGAGCCGCCGATGGCCGACACCCCTGCGGCCCCGAGCAGCAGCCCCAGCAGCATGGAGCCCGTGTCGCCCATGAAGATCGACGCCGGGTTGAAGTTGTGGACGAGGAACCCGAGGCAGACGCCGAGGATGGCCACGAGGAACAGCGGGCCGGCGGTGGGCACGTCGCCCAGCTCGGAGGCCATCAGCGTGTAGACCAGCAGGGCGCCAGCCGCGATGGCGACGACCCCCGCCGCCAGGCCGTCGAGCCCGTCGATGAGGTTCACCGCGTTCATCATCGCCACGACGCCGATGATCGTGACCACGGCCTGGTCGTTGGAGCCCAGCACGATCGTGGAGTCCAGCCACGGCGCCCACATGTAGCGCAGGGTCACGCCGTTGAGGACCAGGACGCCCGCCGAGAAGATCTGCCCGGCGAGCTTCGCCGGGGCGGACATGCCGCGGGTGTCGTCGAGGGCGCCGAGCAGCGCGACGAACAGGCTCGCCAGCACGATCGCCTCGGGGTCCGTGGTGCGGGCGAAGACCTCATCGAATACGGGCTGGGACGACGCGACGCCGAGAGCCGCGAGCACGCCGGCCAGCAGGGCCAGGCCGCCGAGGGTTGGGGTCGCCACCTTGTGCACGTGGCGCTCCCCCGGCGCGGCGACCGCCCCGGCGCGGCGGGCGAGAAGCCCCACCACCGGCGTGGCGAGCACCACGGCGCCGAAGGCCACCGTGCCCACCAGCAGGTACTGCGCGGCGGCATCCATCGGCGGTTCGCTACGAGCCGAGATCAGTGGCCGGGGTAGACGGGGAAGCGGGCGACGAGCTCGGCGACCTCGGCGCGGACCGCCTCGGTCTCGGCCTCGGTCTTCAGCACGCGGCCGATCAGGCTGGCGATCTCGCCCATCTCCTCGGTGCCCATGCCCTGGGTGGTCACGCCCGCGGCGCCCACGCGGATGCCGGAGGCGACCATCGGTGGCTGGGGGTCGAACGGGATGGCGTTCTTGTTCAGCGCGATGCCAGCGCGGTCCAGGCGCTGCTCGGCCTCAGCGCCGGTGATCTGCAGCGCGGTGAGGTCGGCGAGCAGGTAGTGGATGTCGGTCCCGCCGGACACCAGCCGCAGCCCCTCGGCCTCCAGCGCCGCACCCAGCGCTTGCGCGTTGGCGACGACGGCGTGCGCGTAGCCGGAGAAGTCCGGCAGCGCCGCTTCCCGAAAGGCCACCGCCTTCGCCGCCACCGCGTGCATGAGCGGCCCGCCCTGCAGCATCGGGAAGACGGCCTTGTCCACGGCCTTGGCGTACTCGGCGGTGGACAGGATGGCGCCGCCGCGCGGGCCGCGCAGGGTCTTGTGGGTGGTGAAGGTGACCACCTGCGCGTGGGGCACGGGCGACGGGTGCGCCCCGCCGGCGATCAGGCCCGCGAAGTGCGCCGCGTCAACCATCAGCGCGGCGCCGACCTCTTCCGCTATCGCACGAAAGGCGGCGAAGTCGATCTGTCGCGGGTAGGCCGTGGCGCCGGTCACGATGACCTTGGGGCTGCGCTCGCGGGCCACCTGGGCGACCTCGTCGAGGTCGATGCGTTCGTCGGAGCGGCGCACGCCGTACGGCGCGACATCGAACCACTTCCCGCTGAAGTTGACCTTGGAGCCATGGGTGAGATGCCCGCCCTGCGGCAGGGACAGCGCCATCAGGGTGTCGCCGTGCTCCAGCCCGAGCGCGACGTAGGCGGCCATGTTGGCCTGCGCGCCGGAGTGGGGCTGCACGTTGGCGTGCTCGACGCCGAACAGCGCCTTCGCGCGCTCGATCGCGAGGTTCTCCGCAACGTCGACGAACTCGCAACCGCCGTAGTAGCGCCGGCTCGGGTAGCCCTCGGCGTACTTGTTCGTCAGCACGCTGCCCTGGGCCGCGAGGACCGCAGGGGAGCTGAAGTTCTCGCTGGCGATGAGCTGCAGATTCGTGCGCTGGCGGTGCAACTCGTCGCGGATGGCGCCCGCGATCTCGGGGTCGGTCGCCTCCAGGGACGGGTAGTCCGGCCCCCACGCGGCGTTGGCGTCGGTATGCGTCATGACGCGTCCTCGATGTCGGTGATCTGGGCGATGCGGCGGGCGTGCCGGCCGCCTGCGAAGGGGGTCTCCAGCCACAGCTGGAGAATCTCGACCGCGAGCGCTGGGGCCACGACGCGCCCGCCCATGGCCAGGACGTTGGCGTCGTTGTGCTGGCGCGAGAGCTGGGCGAGGTGCAGGTCGTTGCACAGCGCCGCGCGGACGCCGGGCACCTTGTTGGCGGCGATCTGCTCTCCCTGGCCGCTGCCACCCAGGACGATACCCCTGTCGGCTCGTCCGGCGGCGATCTCGCGGCCCACCGCGGCGCAGATGGCCGGGTAGTCCACTGGCTCCTCGGAGTCCGTGCCGCGGTCGTCCACCTCGTGGCCGAGGCGCTCGAGGGCCGCCACCAGGACGGGCTTCAGGGTGTAGCCGGCATGGTCCGCGCCGATCGACACGCGCATGTCAGCCCGCCGCGTCCGGCTCGGCGTCGCCGAGCGCCGTCGCGCCGGCGCCCGCCCTGGGCTGGGCCGCAGCGTCGGGCCGGGCGTCGGAGGTGGTCTCGCCGTCGGCGACCCGCAGGATGTCGTCGGCGGGGATCGCGCCCTCGCGCAGCACCTCTGGGCGCGCGCGGGTGACGTCCACCACGGTCGACGCGCTGCCCTGGCGCTCGCCGCCCTCGAGGTAGACCGAGACGGCCAGGCCGAGCTGGCGCCGGGCGGCGGCCGCGGTCTCGGGCACGGGCTCGCCCCTGCGGTTGGCCGAGGTCACGGCCAGTGGCCCGACGTCGGCGATGAGCTCGAGCAGCAGGTCGTCGGTGGGCATGCGCAGCGCGACCGTCCCCTGCGCCTCGCCGATGTCCCAGCTCAGCCCCTCGGCCGCGGGGAAGACCAGGGTGAGCGGCCCCGGCCAGTAGGCGGCCATGAGCCGCTCGGCGGCCTCGCTGATCTCCTCGACCAGGCCGATGGTCTGGCGCTGGCTGCGGATGAGGACCGAGAGGGGGGTTGCGCGGCCGCGCCGCTTCGCACCGAACAGCCGCTGCGTCCCCAGCTTGGAGAACGCGTCGGTGCACAGCGCGTAGACGCTGTCGGTCGGCAACACGATGATCTTGCCGTCGCGCAGCGCCTTGACCGCACGGTCGCGCGCGGCCTCTGGGTCCTCCTCCAGGGAGACGATCTCACTCACCCCGTCGATGCTAGTGGTTCCCCGCCGCCATCCCGGCCTGCCGCCGCCGGGCCACCCGCTGCATACTGCCGGGGGAGGAGGACGGTATGGCGAACGAGGAGGATGCGGGAGTGCGGGGCGAGGTGCCCGAGATCGTGGCGGACGGCGCGCCGGGCGAGGCCGCGGACGCCCTGCTGCTGACCCCGGGACCGGACGGGGAACCGGCCGCCGCGCAGGGGCCGGCGACCGTGCCCACGGTCGGGCCCTGGCCGGAGGACCTTCCCCCGTCCGAGGACCCGCGGCTGCGGCGGCGGGCGGCTACGGATGGCTGGCCGGCGCCGGGATCGTCGGAGGGCCAGGTGCGCAGGAGACGCGCCCGCACCCGCCACGGCGACTCGCCCCTGCTGCTCATGGTGCTCGGCGTGGCGGGGCTCGCCGTCGTCGCCCTGGTGGTCGCCGCCCTGCGTGGCGACGGCGACGCCGCCGGGCGACGCGGCGTGCAGGAGCTGGCCATTGGCGACTGCTTGGCCGACCCGCTCAACGGCCAGACCGAGGGCGAGGTGGGCAATGTGGAGGCGATCGCCTGCGCCGAGCCGCACGACGCCGAGGTCTATGCCGCCTTTGATCTGCCCGAGACCGCCGGCGAGGCGTTCCCGGGCGAGGACACGGTGTTCGGCCTGGCCGAGACCGGTTGCTACGAGCGCTTCGAGGACTTCGTGGGCGTCCCCTTCCAGGAGTCCGCCCTGCGCTTCTCCACCGTCTCCCCCACCGCCGCCACCTGGGGCGGCGGCGACCGGGTCGTCCTCTGCCTGGTCAGCGCCGTGGACGGCACCCAGCTCACCGGCTCGGTGCAGGGCACCGAACAGTAGGGCGAGCCCGGCCCTTCCCGGCACGGTGCAACGGCGGCGCTAGGAGGGGCGGCGGGCGAGGACCACGCGGTCGACGCCGGTGAGGTCGCGGGCGATGGCGACCTCGATCAATCCGGCGGCGCGGGCCAGGGCGGCCGTGGCGCCGGAGCGGGAGGTGTCGACCTCGAGCAGGAGCCACCCGGCCGGGCGCAGCCAGGCGGGGCCCTCGTCGAGCAGCCGGGCGACCAGCTCCAAGCCCGTCGGGCCGGACACCAGCGCGGCGACGGGGTCGTGGTCGCGCACCTCGGGCTCCAGGTCCGCCAGTTCGCGCTCGGCGAGGTAGGGCGGGTTGGCGACGAGGACGTCGGCGGTCCCGCGCAGCTCCCCGGGCACGGGGGCCAGCAGGTCACCGAGCAGCACCGTCACGTCGAGGTGCAGCCGCGCGGCGTTGTCGCGGGCCAGCGCCACCGCCGCGGGTGAGCGGTCGGTGGCGACCACGCGGACCCCGTCGCCCTCGTCGGCCAGCGCGCACGCGACCGCGCCGGTCCCGGTGCACGGCTCCAGTGCGAGCCCGCCGGCGGGCAGCCGCGCCAGCGCCTCACCGGCCAGCACCTCGGTCTCGGGCCGGGGCAGGAACACCCCGGGCCGGACCTCCAGGTCGAGGTGGCGGAAGCCCAGGCTGCCGAGCAGGAGCTGGAGCGGCTCGCGGGCTGCGCGGCGCGCCACCAGGGGCGCCAGCCGGGTCGACCACCCGTTCGGCGGCAGCGGCTCGGCAGCCGCCGTCACCAGGCGGGTCGCGGACAGGTTCAGCGCGTGGCGCACCAGCAGCGCGGCGTCGACCTCGGGCGTCGGCACGCCCGCGGCGGCCAGCGTCTCGCGCACCTGCGCCAGCAGCTCGGCGACCGTCACGCCCAGCTCAGGCGCCGTCGGAGAGTGTGGCGAGGCGCCGGCGCTGCTCCTCGGCCACCAGGGCGTCGAGCAGCGGGCCGAGGTCGCCGTCCAGGACGTCGCCGAGGGCGTGGGTGGTGAACCCGATGCGGTGGTCGGTGATGCGCGACTGCGGGAAGTTGTAGGTGCGGATCTTCTCCGAGCGGTCGCCGGTGCCGATCTGCGCGGCGCGCACGTCGGCGCGTTCCTGGGCGGCGCGCTCCTGCTCGGCGGCCAGCAGACGGGCGCGCAGGACCCGCAGGGCCTTCTCGCGGTTCTGGATCTGGGACTTCTCGTCCTGCATCGACACCACCAGCCCCGTGGGCAGGTGGGTGATGCGCACCGCGGAGTCGGTGGTGTTCACCGACTGCCCGCCCGGGCCCGACGAGCGGTAGACGTCGATCTTGAGGTCGTTGGGGTCGATGGTGACGTCGACCTCCTCGGCCTCGGGCATGACCGCCACGGACGCGGTCGAGGTGTGGATGCGCCCACCGGACTCGGTCTGGGGCACGCGCTGAACGCGGTGAACCCCGGACTCGTGCTTCAGCCGTGACCAGGCGCCGTCGCCCTTCACCCCGAACGTGACCTCCTTCACCCCGCCGATGCCCTGGGCGGAGGCGCTGAGGTCCTCGGTGCGCCAGCCGGCGCGCTCGGCGAAGTGGGTGTACATGCGGTGCAGTTCGCCGGCGAACAGCCCGGCCTCGCCGCCGCCCGCGCCCGCGCGGATCTCCATGATCACGTTGGCGTCATCCAGCGGGTCGCGCGGCAGCAGCAGCAGCCGGAGACGTTCGGCGAGCGCCTCAGCCAGCTCGTCGTTCTCCGCGGCTTCGAGCCGAAAGGCATCGCGGTCGTCACCCGAGGACTCCACGGCCAGCTCGCGCGCGGCCTGGGCGTCGGCCAGCGCGTCGCGGTAGGCGCCGTAGGCGTCCACCACATCCTGCAGCTCGGCGTGGCGCTTCGCCGTCTCGCGGTAGCGGGTGGCATCGGCCAGGACGCCGGGATCGGACAGGGCGGCGGTGAGCTCGGCGTGGGAGCGGACGAGCTCGTCGATGCGGTCGAACAGACCAGCCATGGGAACCCTCGAAGAAGTATGAACGCAGGGTGGGGCGGAACCGGTCGCCCGCTAGAACCCCGCGCTCGGCTCCTCCTCGGGCTGACGCTCCACGGGCACGCCGGCGACGTCGGTGAGCGGGCCGTACGGACCGCCGGGGATGTCGGCGGCGTCGCGGCCGTCGCCCCACTCGACGGGCGACGCCAGGTCATCGGCGGTGCGCCCGACGAGGTCGGCGCGCGGCACGACCGCCTCCAGGCTGCGGATCGCGACCTCGATCATGTCGTCGTCCGGTGGCTTGGTGGTGATCTTCTGCAGCCACAGTCCGGGGGCCATCAGGCCGCGAACCAGCGGGTTGTCGCGCCCGGCGCCCAGGCGCAGGCCCTCGTAGGCCAGACCGGCGACGACAGGCAGCAACACGATGCGCAGGCCGATGTGATACAGCGTCGTCACGATCCAGCCGCCCGCGGGCGCGGGCACGAGCGCCCCCGCGACCGAGTAGGTGAGGATCGCGATGAGCATCACCATGAGCAGGAAGTTCGTGCCGCAGCGCACGTGCAGCGTCGGGTACCCGCGGATGTTGCCGGGCGCGAGCACCTCGCCGTGTTCCCACGCGGTGATCGTGGCGTGCTCGGCGCCGTGGTAGGCGAAGACGCGGCGGATGTCGGAGACCAGCGAGATCGCCGCGAGGTAGCCGAGGAACAGGCCCATGCGCAGCAGTCCCTCGACGAGGTGGTACAGCAGCCCGCTGCCGAGCTGGCGGCCGACAAAGGCCAGGCCCGCGTTCGGCAGCACGATGAAGACGCCGACGAACAGCACCAGGGCAAGGGCGAGGCCGCCGCCGCCCATCGCCTTGCCGCCGGCGCGCTCCTCCTCGGTGAGCTGGGCGTTCGCCGAGATGGTGAGCGCCCGCGTGCCGATGGTCATCGCGTCGACCAGCGCGTACATCCCGCGGAACAGCGGCTTGCGGAACAGCGGGTGACGCTGCGGGAAGTCGCTGACGGGGTGGCGCTCGATGTAGATCTCGCCGTCGGGACGCCGCGCGGCGACAGCCCAACTGGCAGCGCCGCGCATCATGACCCCTTCGACAACCGCCTGCCCGCCGTAATAATGACTCCCGCTTCCCGAATCAGCACTCATGGGAAACCTGACTTCGGGAAACGGGGGTCATCGGCGGGCGGCGTGCTCATCGGTGGCGGTCATGCGGCGCGGCGCTCCTGGGTGCTGGGTAGCGGCGCTATGGCTTCGCGGCCGCGGCGGCCTTGGCCGCATCGGAACGCGCGTAGCGCTGCTTGTAGCGCTCGACCCGGCCACCGGAGTCCACGAGCTTCTGCTTGCCCGTGTAGAAGGGGTGGCACTGGTTGCACAACTCCATGCGCACCTCGTCCGCGGTGCCCCCGGCGTGGAACTCGTTGCCGCAGGAGCACTTGAAGTGCGTCTGCTTGTACTCGGGGTGGATCCCAGCCTTCATGTGTGCGAGTCCTCTCACCTTGATGCGCGCCCCCGGGGGTACGGGGGCGGAGCCCCCGATCGGGAGTGGCCAACCGGCGCACGGGAGTGCTGCTGACTGTAGCAGCCACTCCCTTCCACACCGGCGGGGGCCCTGGTCTTCCCGGCCCCTATGTCGACAGGTTGGACTTCTGGATCTGGACCAGGAACTGGTTGTTGCTCCTGGTCTGCTTCATCTTGTCGATGAGCAGCTCCAGCGAGGCGGGGCCGTCCAGGGCGTGCAGCACCCGGCGCAGCTTCCAGATGACCGCCATCTCCTCACGGTCGAGCAGCAGCTCCTCCTTGCGGGTGCTGCTCGCCTCGATGTCGATGGCGGGGAAGACGCGCTTCTGCTCGAGCCGGCGGTCCAGTCGCAGCTCGCAGTTCCCCGTGCCCTTGAACTCCTCGAAGATGACCTCGTCCATCTTGGACCCGGTGTCGATGAGGGCTGTGGCGACGATCGTCAGCGACCCGCCGCCCTCAATGTTGCGGGCGGCGCCGAAGAAGCGCTTCGGCGGGTAGAGCGCGGTCGAGTCGACACCGCCGGACATGATCCGGCCGCTGGCCGGGGCGGCCAGGTTGTAGGCGCGCGACAGGCGGGTGATCGAATCGAGCAGGACGACGACGTCCTGGCCCAGTTCCACCAGGCGCTTCGCCCGCTCGATGGCGAGCTCGGCGATCTGGGTGTGGTCGTCGGCAGGCCGGTCGAAGGTGGAGGCGATGATCTCGCCCGGCACTGACCGCTGCATGTCGGTGACCTCCTCGGGGCGCTCGTCCACGAGGACGACCATGAGGTGGCACTCGGGGCTGTTGTACGCGACCGCCTGCCCGAGCTCCTTGAGGATCGTGGTCTTGCCCGCCTTGGGCGGGGACACCACGAGGGCGCGCTGGCCCTTGCCGATCGGCGAGATGAGGTCGACGATCCGCATCGAGATCGGCCCGTCCGGGGTCTCCAGACGCAGCCGTTCGTCCGGGAACAGCGGGGTCATGTCCTTGAACTCGGGACGGTGCGGCAGGTTGCCCTGCCCGTCCGGCGCGGTCCCGTTCACCAGTTGCACGGAGTGCAGGGCCGGCACCTTCTCATTGGACCGCTGCTGGCGGACCGGGCCCTCGATGACGTCGCCGCGGCGCAGGCTGTGCTTGCGCACCTGGCTCTGCGAGACGTAGACGTCCTTGTCACCGGGCAGATAGCCCGACGTCCGCAGGAACCCGTAGCCCTCGGGGAGGATGTCGAGGACGCCCGAGCGCACCTCGCCGGGCTCGGCGGCGGTGTCGTCGTCGCGGTACGCGCGACCCTGCTGGTTCTGGCCCTGGCTCTGCCCCTGGCTGTGGCCCTGGGGTTGGCCGGCGGGACCGCCGGCCTTGTTGCGCCGGCGTTCTCTGCGGCTGCGGCGGCGGCGGCTGCCGCTGTCCTCGCCGTCGCCGTCGTCATCGGGACGCGGCGCGGCCTCGCGGGCCTGCTCAGCGCGCCCGCGCTCCGGCCGGTCACGGTCGGGGCGCCGGGCGGCCTCGCCGTCGGCGGGAACGCCGGCGGGCGCCTCGGCGGGGGCCGGCCCGGCGCCGGCCGCGCCGTTGCGGCTGCCGTTGCCATCGGTCCCTGCAGCCTGACGGTTGCGGGAGGCGTCCGCTCCCGCGTCGGGTGTGACTGCGGCGGCGACGGCCGGACCGGATTCGGCCGCGCCAGTCTCGGCGAGCTGCTCGCCTGCGGCGCCATCACCGTTGCGCTGCGCGCTCTCGGCGGGGGTGTCGTCCAAGGGGGTGGAACGCTCGCGGCTGCGGGTCCGCACCCGGGTACGGGTGCCGTCCTCGGCGGCCTCGGGCGCGCTGCCCTGGGCGGTACCGGGCGAGGCCGCCTCGGCCTGAGCGCCGTCGGCCTGAGCACCGTCGGCCCGGGCCGGGTGGGCGCCGGGTGGCGTGGCGTCGAGCTCGAGCTGCGGTTCCGCCTGCCGCGGCCTCGGGACCCGCCCGACCGGGCGCTGCGCGACCGTGACGGCCCCGTTGGGCTCCCCCTCCGCGGCGGAGGTGTGCTCACCGGCCGGAGCCCCGCCCGCACCTGCGGACTTCGAGGCGGCGACGATCGCCTCGATGAGCTCGGCCTTCTTCAGTCGCTGGTAGCCGCGCATCTCGAGATGCGAGGCGATGCCCTTCAGCTCGGTGAGCTGCTTGCGGGCGAGGACACCTGGGTCCATGAATCGTGCTCCAGTCGGTCGCTCCCGGACCGCCGAGCGGCGGGCGGGGGGCGGAACCTGGTTCTCTCGGGTGGATCTGGTATGGCGAACGTGGAGGCAGCGCAGGCCGGGCGCCACCGAGGTGACGTGCATCCGCTACCTGCTGGTCGAGGCCGGGTCGTGGTTGCTCACGGTGAAGGTTTCGACCGACCGCAGAACCACGCCGAATGCTCCGCGACGACGGAGTGACCGCTCCTCGGATGGTTCCCCGTCAGCGACGACGAGGTTCAGGATCCGAGGTTGCCGTGGCAGTGAAGCGCCCGGCGCGACGTGGTCAGTCAACAGTGTAACCAGCGTCTGACTCTCAGGGCAACAGGCAGAACGCCCAGATTCGGCGACTGTGCGACCCTGCGGGGTGAAACGACTCCGGCCCGCGCGTTTATTCCCGGCGCGGCAGGACGGTCGGCGGGCACACCGATGCTCCCGCCAGGTCCCAGCCGAGCCCGGTCACGAGCCAGTCCGGCGACGCAGCGTCACGCACCTGCTCGACCGCCACAGCGTCGCCGGCGGCCACCACCGCGAGCACGCTGGGCCCCGCGCCGGACAGACAAGCCCCGATGCCTTGCTCTCGCAGCCGCGCGACCAGGTCGCCCGAGGCGGTCATCGCCGCGAGCCGCGCCGGCTCGTGCAGCACGTCGCGCAGCAGGGCCGGGTGCCAGGCGATGCCGCCGGAGAGCCCGGCGACCACCAGGGCCGCACGCGCCCCGTTCGCCGCGGCGTCGGCCAACGGCACGGTCTCAGGCAACAGCCCCCGCGCCTCGGCGGTCGACTGGCGCTGCGGCGGGACACACAGGACCGGGCGCAAGGTCTGGGTGGGCTGCAGGCGGCGGGGGACGCCGTCCACGACCACGCACAACCCGCCGAGCACCGCGGCGGCGGCGTTGTCCGCGTGCCCCTCGACCTGCGCGGCCAGTGCCACCAGGTCCGCGTCGCGGCCGCCCGCCCTCGTGATCGCCCGTCCCAGCGCCAGCCCCGCCACGACCGCCGCAGCGCTGGAGCCCATGCCGCGGGCCAGCGGGATGGGGTTGCGGACCGCCAGACCCACCTCGGGCAGCGGTGCACGCGCCCAGGCGCAGTACGCGGCCAGGCCGTGCCAGACCAGGTTGTCGTCGCCCGTCGACACCTCGTCGGCGCCCTCGCCCTCGGTCACCACCCGCTGCTCGCCGAGGTCGGTGGTCCACACCGTCAGGCGCAGGTCGAGTGCGACGGCGAGTGCGTCGAAGCCCGGTCCGAGGTTCGCGCTGGACGCGGGCGCCTCGACGCCCACCACGTCGTCGGGTCGCACGAGCGTTACAGGCCGAGCAGGTCGACGGCCGCCTCCACCGCCGGTGGGATGACCGGCGGCGGCGCGGCGCCGGCCACCGCCCAGTCCGGCTCCTTGAGCCCGTGGCCCGTGAGCACGCACACCACGGTCCCGCCGCTGGGCAGCGCGCCGTCGTCGGCCAGCGCGAGCAGGCCCGCCACGCTCGCCGCGGAGGCCAGCTCACAGAACACGCCCTCGCGGGCGACCAGGCGGTAGGCGGCCAGGATGGCGCGGTCGGTGACCGCGTGGATGGAGCCGCCCGACCCCTCCGCCGCGGCGGTGGCGAACGCCCATGAGGCCGGGTTGCCGATGCGGATGGCGGTGGCGATAGTGGACGGCGCGTCGACCTTGTGGCCCTTGACGATCGGCGCGGCGCCCGCCGCCTGGAAGCCACGCATGACCGGGAGCCGGTCGATGAGCCCGTCAGCGGCGTACTCGCGGTACCCGCGCCAGTAGGCGGTGATGTTGCCGGCGTTGCCCACGGGCATGACGTGGACGTCCGGCGCGCGGCCGAGGAAGTCGCAGACCTCGAACGCGCCGGTCTTCTGTCCCTCGATGCGGTAGGGGTTGACCGAGTTCACCAGCTCGACGGGGTAGGTCGCGTCGAGCTCGCGGCACATGTCCAGCGCACGGTCGAAGTTGCCCTCGATCTGGACGACCCGCGCGCCGTGCACCAGCGCCTGGGCGAGCTTGCCGTAGGCGATCTTGCCCCTGGGGATGAGCACCGCGCAGACCAGCCGCGCCTTCGCGGCGTAGGCCGCGGCAGACGCCGACGTGTTGCCGGTCGATGCGCAGATCACCGCCTTCGCGCCGGCCTCGACCGCCTTGGAGATCGCCAGCGTCATCCCGCGGTCCTTGAAGGACCCGGTCGGGTTCGCGCCCTCGAACTTCAGCCAGACCGCGCAGCCCGTGCGCGCCGACAACTCCCCAGAGTGGATCAGCGGCGTGCCGCCCTCGCAGAGGGTGACCACCGGGGTCTGCGCGCTGACCGGCAGGCGGTCACCGTACTCCTCGATCAGGCCCCGCCACTGGCGCCCGCCGCCCAGCGTGGTGGGTGGGGCCGGCACCGCGAGGTCCGTCATAGCGCGAAGTGTAATGGGCGACACCGTGCGCTGCGCTGGCGTGGGCGCCGCGGAGCGTCAGCCCGCGTCGCGGTCCGGCGCCGTGCGCGCCCCCGGGGCACTGCTGCGGGCCCGGGCCTCGTAGCCCGCGCGGCGGGCGAGGGTGGCCCCGCTCAGCACGCGGTCGGCGCCGAGCCGTGCGGCGGCGGCGGACCGCCATGCCACCGGGAGGGGCGAGAACAGCGCGTGGAGCACCCCGACCGCGCGCGGGACGTAGGCCTCGGCGCTGCCCGTACGCAGCACCCGCACCACGGCGCGCCCGACCTCCTCGGGCGGGATGACGCCGATCATCGAGCGCCCCAGGCCCGCGGCGAGCTCGGTGTCCACCACGCTGGGCATGATCGCCGAGACCTGCACACCGCTGCCCGCCAGCTCGCCGCGGACGGCGTCGGTCGCCCCGATCACCGCATGCTTCGTCGCGCAGTAGGTCGCGCCGCCGGGGAAGCCGTCCTTGCCGGCCATCGACGCGATGTTCACCACGTGCCCGCGGCCTCGCGACACCATTCCCGGCAGCGCCAGCTTCATCCCCAGCAGCACCCCGTGCAGGTTGACCTCGACCTGCGTACGGGTCACCGAGTCGTCCTCCTCGAGGAACGGCCCGACGTGCATGATCCCGGCGTTGTTCACCAGCACGTCGAGGGGGCCCAGCGCGTCGGTGACGCTGCCGAGGAAGGTCGCGAACGAGGCGCGGTCAGTCACGTCGAGCGCGAGTCCAACAGCGGGCGGCCCCAGCTCTCGGGCGGTCTGCAGCGCGAGGTCGGCGTCGAGATCCCCCACCGCGACCTGCGCGCCCTCCCGCGCCGCGGCCCGCGCGATCGCCTTGCCGATCCCCCGGCCCCCACCGGTCACCGCAACCGTCGCCCCCCGCAGCTCCACCACGCCTCCGCTTCCTCGACCTGCTGGACCGGCATTCCCTGACGCTGCGATCGTAACGGGTCATGGCCATCGGACTCGCCGAGCGCAGCGACCGCGTCACCCGATCCCTCGGCGCGGTGGTCGTGACCCGGGACGGCTACCGACGTGGTCCGCCAGCCCGACTACCCAGGCTACTGGTTGGGGCAACTGCCTCGTGCTGCATGCCGTGCCCGAGCCCGGCGCGGAGGACGTGCAGGTCCGCCCGCCCAACGATGAGGAGTGGGCCCTCCTCGTCGAGTTCGTCGTCGATCAGGCCGACACCGGCGACGAGGGCTTCCGGCGCTGGCAGATGGGCGAGTGCGCCCGGCTGATCGCGCTGCACCGCGGGCGCTGGTGGGCGGCCTGGGCCCTTTCGTTCATCGGCCCGGTCCCGGGGAGCTAACTCCCGTCATCGTCCGAGGTGGCCGCGGTCTGCTCCGAGTCCTCGTCGGCCGCCCCGGGTGAGGCGACCGGCAGGCCCATGTCGCGCGCGGCCGCGAGCAGACGGTGGTCGTAGGCGACCAGGAACGACAGATCGGAGCCGAGCGCCAGCGCGGTCACCAGGTGGATGGCGTCGAGGCTGCGCAGCGCGGGCGGCGGTTGCTGGCCGGCGCGGTCCAGGACCGCCGACCCCACGCGGATCAGATCCAGCCGTCGCAGCAGCGCGGTCGTCGCCCAAGCGATGGCCTGGGCCTGCTCGCGTGGCAGGGTGGCGCGCTCCCGGAACCGCAGCGCGGCACGTCGCAGTTCCGTGCGGACCAGGGCGCCGCTCACCGTCCGGTCGTCGGCGTGCTCGGCGAGGAACGCCCGGAGGGCCTCAGTTTGGGCCTCCTCGACGACCAGCTTCGTGAGTGCGCTCGTGTCGAGGTAGAGCAGCGCTACCGCCAGTCGTCGTCGCGCAGGGCGGCGAGTTCATCCGAGAGACGCGCGCCCCGGTCACCCGTACTGGGTCGGTGGCAAGCAGATCCTGCGCGCCGAGCACCAGGTCCCCGGCCTCCACGAGACGCGCGTGCGACGCCACTTCCGGCAGCGGCGTGAGGTGGGCGACAGGACGGCCGCGCTCGGTCACCTCCAGCGTTTCACCAGCCTTCACTCGCGCCAGCACGCGGCTCGCGTTCTGCTTCAGGTCCCGAACTCCCACCTGCTCCATGAGCTACACGTAGCACAATGGCCAACCCGATGAGTTGCGCGTCGCCGAGCGGCTCGACCTCACCGCTCGCGGTCGACAGGAGAACCGCGACTGGCTTCGCCACCACGACCGGTACGACGCCGAGCGCTAGACCTCGGAGCCCTCGACGCGCAGGACGCTGGCGACGTCGCGGACGGTGGGCAGGGCGCGCAGGGTGGCGAGGGTGGATTGGACGTCGCCCTCGCGGGCGGCGTGGGTGATGAGCAGGAGCTGGGCGGTGTCGCCCGCACCCTCCTGCCACACGCTGCGGATGCTGACGCGGTGCTCGCCGAAGGCGGCGGCGACCGCGGCGAGGACACCAGGCTCGTCGGCGACGTCGAGCAGGACGTAGCACTGCACGCTGACGTCGGCGAAAGGGCGCAGCACGGTGCGCGGGGGGACCGGGTCGGCCGGCGGGCGTTCGCCGGACAGCAGCGCGCGGGCCACCGCCACCACGTCGCCCACCACCGCGCTCGCCGAGGGCAGCGAACCCGCGCCCCGCCCGTAGAACATCAGGCTGCCCGCCGCCTCCCCGTGCACGAGCACGGCGTTGTAGGCGTCGCGGACGTTGGCCAGCGGATGGTCGGCTGGCACGAGGGCGGGGTGGACACGCACACTCACCTCGCCGCCCACCTGCTCGGCGATGCCGAGCAGCTTCACCACGTAGCCCATGCGCCGCGCGTGGGCGAGGTCGACCGGCGTGACGCGGGCGATGCCCTCGGTGTAGACGTCGGCGGCGGTCACCCGCGCATCAAAGGCGATGCTGGCCAGGATCGCGGCCTTGGCCGCGGCGTCGGCGCCGGTGACGTCCGCCGACGGGTCGGCCTCCGCGTAACCCTGGCGCTGGGCCTCGGCGAGGGCGTCGGCGAAGGCGGTCCGGCCGTCGCTCATACGGGTGAGGATGTAGTTCGTCGTGCCGTTGAGGATGCCGGTGACCTTGGTGACGCGGTCGCCGGCGAGCGATTCGCGCATCGGCTTGATGATCGGCACGCCGCCCGCCACGGCCGCCTCGTATTCCAGCCGCACCCCGCGGCTGCGGGCGATCCCCGCCAGCTCCGCGCCGGCCTCGGCGATCAGCGTCTTGTTCGCCGTCACCACGCTCTTGCCGGCGTGCATGGCCTCCGTCACCAGGGCGCGGGCCGGATCGAGGCCACCCATGACCTCGACCACGATGTCGACATCGGGGTCGCCGACCACCTTGCGGGCGTCGTCGGTGACCACCGGCAGGTCGACGTCGCGCGCTCGGTCCGGGTCGCGCACCGCCACGGGGCCGAGTTCCAGGCGGGCGCCGAGGCGCGCCGCGATCTGGTCGGCGTGCTCGCGCAGCAGCCGGACCACGCCGCTGCCCACCGTGCCGCAGCCCAGCAGTCCGATCTTGAGGGTCTCCACCCGGCGAGTGTAGGGGGGTCAGTCCAGCGGCACGTCGAGGGACAGGACGTCGTCGAGGGTCTCGCGACGCACGAGCAGTCGCGCCTCGCCGCCGGCCACCAGCACCATCGCGGGACGCGGCACGCGGTTGTAGTTGCTGGCCATGGCGTGGTTGTAGGCGCCGGTGGCGGCGACGGCGAGCAGGTCGCCGGGGCGCAGGTCGGCGGGCAGCGCGACGTCGTGGGCGAGCACGTCGCCGGACTCGCAGTGCTTGCCCGCGACGCTGACCAGCCGTGCACCGGCGCCCGCCCGCCCGGGGGCCGCCGGCCCGGCGGCGGCGAACTCGTAGCGCGCGCCGTACAGCGCGGGGCGGGGGTTGTCGCTCATCCCGCCGTCGACGCTGAGATAGGTGCGGACGCCGGAAATATGCTTCAGCGTGCCGACCCGGTACAGCGTGAGCCCCGCGGGACCGACCACCGATCGCCCCGGTTCGACGCTCAGGCGCGGCGGGTCGAGGTCGCGTGCCGTGCAGGCGGCGGCCACCGCGCCCTTGACAGCCTCGGCGTAGGCGGCGAGGTCGACCTCGCCCTCCCCCGCGATCTGCGCGATGCCGAGGCCCCCGCCGAGGTTCAGCTCGCCCAGGGTGACCCCGTGACGGTCGCGAAGGTCGGCGAGCAGGCCGACGAGCAGCGCCGCCGCAGCGGTGAAGCCTCCGAGGGTGAAGATCTGGCTGCCGATGTGGCAGTGGACGCCGCGCAGGGCCAGGCCGGGCTCGGCGATGGCGAGCGCCGCAGCCTGGTGCGCGAGACCGGCAGACAGCGTGAAGCCGAACTTCACGTCGTCGTGGCCGGTGGCGATGGCGGCGTGGGTGTCCGCCTCGACACCGGGCGCGACCCGCAGGGCGATGGCGACCGGTTCGCCGCGCTCCCGCCCGATCGCGGCGAGCCGCTCCAGCTCGCTGAAGCTGTCCACCATGAAGCGCCCGACGCCGGCCGCGACCCCAGCCGCCAGCTCCTCGTCGGACTTGTTGCTGCCGTGGAAGACCAGACGGGCGCCCGGAACGCGGGCGCGCAGGGCGGTGGCCAGCTCGCCGCCGCTGGCGACGTCCACCGACAGCCCCTCGCTCGACGCGAGCGCGAGCACGCCGGTGACGCACAGGGCCTTGGCCGCGTAGGTGACGGTGACATCGGGGCCGAAGGCGGCGCGGTAGGCGCGCATGCGTCCCACCAGCTCGTCGCGGTCCACCACCCACAGCGGCGTGCCGAAACGCGTCGCCAGGTCTTCAACCGCCAGGCCGCCCACGGCGATGACGCGACCGCCCTCGACCACGGTGGTGCGCGACCACGGTGCAGCCATCCCCCCGCGACCGCCTACAGCTGCTTGCGGATCAGGCCGGTCACGGCCTCGGTCGCGCGCTGGAGCCGACCGCGCTTGCGCCACGTCGCCGGGTCGACCTTCTCCGAGCGCTCGAGGTCGTCGGCGAAGTGACGGTCCAAGACCCCCACGACGGCGGTGTCGAAGACCACGACGTTGGCCTCCTCGTTCAGGCCGAGCGAGCGCGGGTCGAAGTTCGCCGAGCCGACGGTGCCGACGTAGCCGTCGACCGTCATGACCTTCGCGTGGATCATGGTCGGTGAGAAGCGGTAGATGTTCACCCCGGCGTCGAGCAGGTCCTGATAGTCCGACTCCCCCGCCGCCTGCACGATGCGCTTGTCGGTGTGGTCGCCGGGCATCAGCACGTCCACGGTGACGCCGCGCTCCGACGCCTCGCACAGCAGGCTGAGCAGGCGCTCGTCAGGCACGAAGTAGGCGCTGGTGAGCTTGATGTGGCGCCGTGCGACCTTGATCATCGCGGTGTTCACCGTGCCCATGGGGCTCCAGCCGACCACCGACGGGCAGCTCACCACCTGCACGATGGTCGAGCCGGGCAGGGGTTGCTCGGGGAAGCGATCGTGGTCGTCGAACAGCAGCTTGCCGGTCTCGGCCCAGTTGCTGACGAACGCGGCCCGCAGGCCGTCGACCGCCGGCCCGCGCACGCGCACGTGGGTCTCGCGCCACTCCGAGGGGTCCCGGGCGTCGCCCTCCCACTCCTCCGCGATGCCGACCCCGCCGATGAACGCCACTGCCTCGTCGCACACGAGGACCTTGCGGTGGGTGCGGTGGTTGAGGTCGCTGGGGCCGTCGACGTCCTGCGGGCGCCGGAACCACTCGACGTCACAGCCCGCGTCCTCCATCTGGGTGACGAGGTCCTTGCTCATCGAGTGCGCACCGGCGGCGTCGAGGAGGACGCGCACGCGCACTCCCGACCGGCCGCGATCGCTCAACGCGTCCGCGAAGCGGTCCGCGATGTCACCGGTCCAGTAGACGTAGGTGCAGATGTCGACGGTGTGCTCGGCCTGCTTGATAGCCTCGAGCATGGCCGGGAAGATCTCGTCGCCGTTGCGCAGCACGTCGACCTGGTTGCCCTCGGTGGCGGGCACGCCGAGCAGGCCCTCCAGGACCCGGCGGTAGCGCTGCTCGACATCACCCTCGGTGTCGCCCTTCAGCTTGTCTGCGATGCCCACGTCACATCCGCTCCGGTGCGCCCACGCCGAGGATCCCCAGTGCGTTGACCAACGTCTGCCGTGACGCCACGCACAGCCAGTAGCGCGCGCGGGTGAGCTCGGCGTCGTCGGAGACCACCTGGCACTCGGCGTAGAAGCCGTGGAACGCCTCGGCCAGCTCCTCGGCGTAGCGCGCGACCTTGTGCGGCGCCCGCTCCTGCGCGGCGAACGCCACCGTCTCAGGCCAGGTCGCGATCCGCCGGATCAGCTCGTCCTCGCGCTCGTGGTTCAGCAGGTGCAGTGGCGCGTCGGTCACGTCACCCGGCTCCACCCCACGCTCGTGCGCCGTCCGCACGATCCCCGCGATCCGCGCATGCGAGTACTGCACGTAGTACACGGGGTTCTCCCGCTCCGCCTTGACGACCTCGGCCAGATCGAAGTCGATGGTGACGTCGTTGGAGTAGCGCAGGAACGTGTAGCGGGTCGCGTCGACGCCGACCTCCTCGAGCAGCTCGTCGAGGGTGACGAGCTCCCCCGTGCGCTTGCTCATGCGCACGGGCTGGCGGGCGCGGAACAGGTTGACGAACTGGTGGAGGACGACCTCCAGGCCGTCCGGGTCGAAGCCCTGCGCCGCGACCATCGCCTTGAGGCGCGGCACGTAGCCGTGGTGGTCGGCGCCCAGCACGTAGACGAGTCGGCTGAATCCCCGGCTGATCTTTGAGCGCAGGTAGGCGCAGTCGGCCGAGAAGTAGGTGGGGACCCCGTCGGACTTGATCAGGACGCGGTTCTTGTCGTCGCCGAAGGTGGTGGTGCGCAGCCAGACGGCGCCGTCAGCGTCGTAGACGTGGCCCGAGGCGCGCAGGCGCGCGATCGTCTCGGCCACCAGACCCGAGTCGTGCAGTGTGCGCTCACCGAAGTAGACGTCGAAGCGCACGCCGAGGGTGCCGAGCGTCGCCTTGATGTGGGCGAGCATGCGGGCGTACGCGGCGTCGACGATGTCGTCGAGCTCACCGGCGGCCTTCAGCTCCTCGGCCAGATCTGCGATGTAGGCGCCGTGGTAGCCGTCCTCGGGCGGGTCGCCGTCGGCCGCGACCGCCGCGACGCTGTCGCCGAGCAGGCGCATCTGGTTGCCCGCGTCGTTGAAGTAGTACTCGCGGGTGACGTCCCAGCCGGTGGCCTGCAGCAGGCTCGCGAGCGCGTCACCGATCACGGCCTGCCGCCCGTGGCCGACATGCAGCGGACCGGTCGGGTTGGCGGACACGAACTCGACGTCCACGGCGCCCTCGCGGTGCTCCTTGGGGGCGCAGCCCCAATCGTCGCCCGCGGTGACCGCGTCCCGAACGGTCTGCTCGAGCGCGCCGTGGGACAGGAAGAAGTTGACGAACCCGGGGCCGGCCAGCTCCACGCGATCGACGCCGTTCAGCGGGCCGAGCGCATCGATCAGCTTTTGCGCGACATCGCGCGGTGGTGCGCCCGCGCGCTTCGCCAGCGCCAGCGCGGCGTTGGTTGACCAGTCGCCATGCTCGCGCTGTCGCGGGCGCTCGAAGGAGGGCTCGGTCTGCGGGAGCCCAGCGGCGGCCAGCGCTTTGCGGACCGCCTCGACGAGTTCCGTGGGCCCGGTCATGCCCGCTCCTTGAGCAACCGGTTCACGAGGTCCATGAGCTCAATGGGGTCGAAGGGCTTGGTGACGTAGGACTCCACGCCGAGCTCAGCGCCCTTGCGCACGTCGGCCTCCATGGCGCGAGCGGACAGGAAGATCACCGGGATGTCGCGAGTCGCGGGGTCGCCCTTCAGCGCCTCGGCGACCTGCCAGCCGTTGACGTTGGGCATCATGACGTCGAGGAGGATGAGCTCGGGGCGCTCGGTGTGCACCTTGTCCAGCGCGTCCTGCCCGTCCACGGCCATGATGACCTGGTGACCCTCCATCTCCAGGTTCACCTCGAGCAGCCCGCGGATCACCGGGTCATCGTCGACGGCCATCACCCGCGCCACACCACACTCCTCGTCCGTCGGAACCGCTCACTGTAGATGCGGCCCCATCCCCGCGTACCCAGCCTCCCGCCGATTGTCCCCCGCCGAGCAGGTACACTGCCCACCGCTCCCCGCCCGCGTAGCTCAGGGGATAGAGCGTCTGCCTCCGGAGCAGAAGGCCGCAGGTTCGAATCCTGCCGCGGGCACCAAACCCCCTCTCACCAGGGGGTTTGCCCATTTTCTGGAGCCAGACTTCAGCGATTTCCAATCAGCGCAGCGCTCGCCGGCGTCTGCTTTCGCGGTTCAGGGCAGGCTCAGCTCGCCTTCGGCAGGACCGTCACCTCGCCGGTGGGGGTGACGAGGAGCTGAATGGTGACCGTGGTCGTGGCGGGTAGCGGCACGCCCTCGAGATCCGCGAGCCGTTCCTGCACGAAACGCCGAACCAACGACGTGTAGGGCACGCCGAGCTGCCTGCCCAACGCTCGTAGCCTGTCGGCATCCTCGGCCCCAAACCGCACGCTGACGACAGCACCGAGCCGCTGAGACGCCTCTTCGTCCGCAGGTGCAGGATCCTCCTCGAACGCGTCAGGATCCTGCTCGTAATCGTCCATGAGCGCCTCAAGACGCTCAACGGCCGACTGCTCTGCCTCCTTGTCCATCGCCATCGCTACCTCCTCAACTCGCGTGCGGTGATGGCACGCAACACACCCTCGGCCTGATCGACCCACAGCACGCCCACGAGCAATCTGCGCCCGCCGCTGTCATGTCCGTCCATCAGCCACTCCGCGGTCGCGGCCTTCTTGTTCGGGATCCACCTCGGCCGATTCCAGAACACGTGCTCGACGTCCTCGGGCCGCACCCCTCGAAGCGCCAGCTTCGGAAGGTTGCCGTCGTCCCATTCGAACTCCGCCGCCATCCTTGGGTGCTTCACCGCCCGAGTGTAGTACAATAGGCCTCAGTGGCACTACAGAGTCGGGACTGGCCATGCCACGGCGCACTCGAGTCCGAACCGGTGGCCGCCGCTATCGCCTGTTGTCATGTCTGACCGAGCTGTCGGCTCGTACGCCACCGGCGTCACTGCCTCATCCGAGCCACCCGGGGGGAGGGACCGCCCTGCGCTTGTTCGTGGCCGCGGGGTGGCTTGGTCCGCTGTCCGCGTACGGGTGAGCAGGCGCAAGTCCGTCCCGGGCACCGGGCGTACAAGTCTGCCCTCTACGCTCGGGCGTGACCTGCGGTTTCAGCCGTCAGCACAGCGCTCAGCCTGTTCTACCTCCGGAGCAGAAGGCCGCAGGTTCGAATCCTGCCGCGGGCACCAAATCCCCTCTCACCAGGGGTTTGCCCCTTCTCGGGGGCGTTTCGCTGCGGTGTCTAGCCCGCACAGCGCCCGTTGAGCGTATGACTCGGCTGGCTTGAGCCAGCTAAGCTCACGCACCCCGACCAGCTGCATAGCTGGTGGTCGGTGGTGGCCGGCCGCGAACTCGGCCTGGTGGTCATCGGCGAGCGCCCAGGCGGCGAGCTTGTCGTGGAGGGCGGACCGGCGGGTTCGTGGCAGCGCATGCGGAACGGTTCGACCTGTTCGTGGGTGGCTCGGCGGCGTATGCGGACGAACACGGAGCGGTCGGTGATGGTGTCGGGCAGCTCGCCAATGCCGGCGATCACCACCGGGGCGAACACGGGGAACTTCCGCACGGTCATCTTGGAGCCTTCGCCGACGTCAGAGTCTGGGCCGCGGAGGGGCTTGCGACTCGAAGACGGGGCGTGGGACGTGCCGGTGACGCCTAGAGAGCGGGTAGGTCATATGGTCGCCTGCCGGAGGGTCAATGAGCACCTTCCGGCTCGGGGCGACTCCTTCGCCATGTGATCTGCGTGACGTCGGCGGCGTAGGACGTTTCGATCAGCTCCAGGGAGACGCCAGCGGTGGTGGCAGCCTCGATCTCGTCAGAGACACCCAGCTCAATCCGCACACGGGTCGCGACGTCCGCGAGCCACCGGCGCACGTCAGCGCTATCGGCTTCGTTGAGAACGATGCCGTAGAGGGAGTACCGCGGTGGGGTGAAGTGGTCGGCGTCGACTTGGACGAGCACATCGCGCAAGGCGTGCTTCAGGGCGTGCCGATCAGTGTCAATCTCCTTGGCTATTGGACCTCCCCCATGAGGCAGGACACCTCCAGTGAGAGGATGTCTGGGTGGAACACAGACGCAGGACTCGGAGGAAGTTCAGTGAGGAGTTCAAGCGTGACGCGGTGGAGCTGGTGCGCACGACGGGCCGGCCGATCGCGGAGGTCGCCGCGGAGTTGGGGATCTATGACTCCACGCTGGGCAACTGGTGCAAGCAGGCCCGCGTCGATCGTGGCGAACGCGACGGTGTGACCAGCGACGAGCGTGCCCGGCTGCGTGAGCTGGAAGCCGAGAACGCAAAGCTGCGGATGGAGCGTGATCTGCTCAAACGAACCGTGGCCTTTTGGGTCAAGGAGACGTCGACGTCGTGAGCCGCTACCGCTGCGTCGATACCCAAAGGGCCGAAGGGTTCCCGGTGGCCGCCGCGTGCGTCGCGGCGGGGGTGTCGGCTTCGGCGTACTACGCGTGGGCCGCGCGGCCCGCGCAGACGGCCGCTGAGCGTGACACCGCCGACCTCGTCGAGCGGATCCGCCAGGTCCACAGCGAGTCGGGCGGCACCTACGGGGCGCCGCGTGTCACCCGCGAGCTGCGCCGGCAGGGCCGCCGGGTGAACCGCAAGCGCGTCGAGCGGTTGATGCGCCGCCACGGGCTGGTCGGGCACCGGCCACGCCGCAGACGGTCCCTGACCCGCCCCGACGAGGTCGCTGCGCCCATCCCGGACCTGGTCGGG
>Ga0136616_10000224_pt1 | contig 24445 bp, 18 predicted proteins | sample AntDrymUQ2992106_2_FD_106648 | JGI IMG/M metagenome (GOLD analysis project Ga0136616, IMG submission 106648) | Polar desert sand microbial communities from Dry Valleys, Antarctica - metaG UQ299 (21.06) | ecosystem: Environmental > Terrestrial > Soil > Desert | place: Antarctica: Dry Valley... | reverse complement strand
TCCGAGAGAGCGACCCCGTCTTGATCTGGCCGGTGTTCAGCGCGACGCAGAGATCGGCGATCGTGGTGTCCTCGGTCTCACCGGAACGGTGCGAGATGACGGCCGCGTAGCCGGAGCGGTGGGCGTACTCGACGGCCTCGATCGTCTCCGAGAGCGTGCCGATCTGGTTGAGCTTGATGAGCACCGCGTTCGCGCATCCAGCCGCCACCCCGGTGCGGATGCGCTCCACGTTCGTCACGAAAAGGTCGTCGCCGACGAGCTGGAGCCGGTCGCCGAGCCGCTCGGTGAGCCGCGTCCACCCCGCCCAATCATCCTCGGCGAGCCCGTCCTCGATCGACACGAGGGGATAGCGGTCGCGCCAGCCGGCGTAGAGGTCGATCATCTCGTCGGCGGTCAACGTTCGCGTCTCGCGCGCGAGCTCGTATGCGCCATCGCTGCCGACGCTCTTCCACCCCCCGGACCCGTCCGACTTGAACGGTCCTCCGGCCGGTCGGTACAGCTCCGTCGCGGCGGGATCGAGCGCGATGGCCAGGTCCTCGCCGGGCCGGTAGCCGGCCCTCTCGATCGCCTCGATCATCAGCCGGATCGGCTCCTCGTTGTCGTGCAGGCCCGACGGCGCGTAGCCGCCCTCGTCCCCGACGCCAGTGCTCATGCCACGATCGTGCAGGAGCGCCCCGAGGGCGTGGAAGACCTCCGCCCCCGCGCGCAACGCCTCGCGGAACGATCGCATTCCGACTGGCACGAGCATGTACTCCTGCATGTCGGCGGAGTCGAGCGCGTGCTTCCCGCCGTTCAGGACGTTCATCTGCGGCACCGGCAGCGTGCGCGCGAGCGGTCCCCCCAGGTAGCGATAGAGCGGGAGGCCCACCGCCGCCGATGCGGCGCGGGCGCAGCCGAGCGAGACGCCGAGCAGCGCGTTCGCGCCAAGCTTCGACTTGTCGGGCGTGCCGTCAAGCTCGCGCAGCATGCGGTCGACGCCCGATTGATCCGACACGTCCTCGCCGATCAGCTCAGGCGCGATGATGTCGTCGACGTTCCCGACAGCGATCTGGACGCCCCGCCCCCGGTAGCGCTTCGCGTCGCCGTCGCGTATCTCGACAGCCTCGTGGGCGCCGGTCGAGGCGCCCGACGGCACCATCGCGGTCCCTCGTGCGCCTCCTTCCAGGAAAACGTCCACCGCGACGGTCGGGTCCCCGCGCGAGTCGAGGATCTCCCGTGCGCGGATGCGCTCGATCGTCGTGTCAGTCACCCTTCCCGATCCTTCCCGCCCCGCGGTCCGCGGGGCCCCGGCCCCCGCGCCGAAAGACACGCTCCAGGCTGGTGGACCGGTTCGCGACGCAGGGGCCCCTGCTCGCGACACGGCCGCTCGTCGCCGGGTTCACGCCGGGATCGCCGCCACGCCCGGCAGGGTCTTTCCCTCCAGAAGCTCGAGAGCGGCCCCGCCACCGGTGGACACGTGCGTCATGCGCTTCGCGAGTCCCGCCTGCTGGACGGCCTGCACGGACTCGCCACCGCCGACGACCGTCGTCGCGCTCGAGGCGGCCAGGAGCTGGGCGACCCGGCGCGTGCCTGCCGCGAAGGCCGCGGATTCGAAGACGCCGACGGGGCCGTTCCAGAGGATCGTCTTCGCCGTGCGGATGGCCCGCTCGTACTCCTCGAGCGTGAGGGGTCCGACGTCGACGATGGTCTGATCGGGCGGCACGTGGTCGACGTCGTACACGCTGCCTGCGGCTGCGCCGATCGACGGCGCACAGACGACGTCGCTCGGGAGGATCAGGTCGATCTCGCGATCTTTCGCGGCGCGAAGGATCGTGCGCGCGTCATCCTCCTTGTCCGGCTCGCGGAGGGACGTTCCGACCTCGTGACCGGTCGCGGCGAGGAAGGTGTTCGCCATGCCGCCGCCGATCGCGACCGCGTCCGCCTTCGCGATGAGCGAGCGGACGACGTCGATCTTTGACGACACCTTGGCGCCGCCGACGATCGCCAGGAACGGCCGCTCCGGGTCGCTCAGCAGTCCGGTGAGGATGCGGACCTCCTTCTCGAGCAGCAGCCCCGCGTACGCGGGCAGCAGGCGCGCTACGCCCTCCGTGGAGGCATGCGCGCGATGCGCGGCTCCGAACGCGTCGTTCACGTACAGATCGAAGGGCGCGGCGAGGCGGGCGGCGAAGGCCGGATCGTTCGGCTCCTCCTCGGCGTGAAAGCGCACGTTCTCGAGCAGGCAGACGCCGTCCGGGATCTCGACGCCGACGCAGTCGGGCAGCAGCGGCACCGGCAGCCCGAGCAGCTCGGCGACCCGTGCGGCGACCGGCGCAAGGCTCAGCGTCGGATCGTGACCCCTGGGCCGTCCGAGGTGCGAGCAGAGCGCGACCGAGCGGGCGCCACGGTCGATGAGCGCTTCGATCGTCGGCAGCGCCGCACGGATCCGTGTGTCGTCCTCGATCCGGTCGCCGGCGAGGGGCACATTGAAGTCGTTGCGCACGAGGACGCGCTTGCCCTCGGGCTTGGCGTCCAGGATGGTGCGCAACGCGTCAGGCTGGGACGGGCTCGCGCAGCTTCGACGCCACAAGTGCGGTGATGTCGGCGAGGCGACAGGCATAGCCCCACTCGTTGTCGTACCAGGCGATCACCTTCACCATGTCACCGAGCACGATCGTGTCGATGCCGCTGACGATCGTGGAGTGCTCGTCGCCTTTCAGGTCGCTCGAGACGAGCGGCTCCTCGGTGTAGTCCATGATCCCCTTCAGCGTGCCGCTCGCCGCGCGCTTGAACGACGCGTTCACCTCATCCTTCGTGACTTCGCGCTTCAGCTTCACGACGAAATCGACGACCGATACGGTCGGCGTCGGTACGCGGAAGGCCATGCCGGTGAACTTCCCTTTGAGCTCGGGGATGACGAGGGCGACGGCCCGGGCCGCCCCGGTCTCCGATGGGACGATGTTCTCCGACGCCGCCCGCGCGTCGCGCGGGTCGGCCGCCGCCGTGTCGAGGAGCTTCTGCGAGAGGGTCTTGGAGTGGATGGTGGTCAGGAACCCTTTCTCGATCCCGAACTCGTCGTTCAGCACCTTCGCGACCGGCGCCAGGCCATTCGTCGTGCACGAGGCATTGCTGATGATGTGGTGCTTCTCGGGATCGAATTCGTTCTCGTTCACGCCGAGGACGATGGTCTTGTCCTCGTTCTTCGCCGGCATCGAGATGATCACGTACTTCGCACCCGCCGGGTCGATGTGCGCTCGAGCCTTCGTCGCGTCGCTGAAGAAGCCCGTGCACTCGGCGACGATGTCCACACCGAGGTCGCGCCAGGGAAGCTTCGCCGGATCGCGCTCCTGCAGGACCCTGATCCGGCGGCCATCGACGACGAGCGAGTCGGCGGTCGCCGAAACGTCGCCCTTGTACTTGCCGTAGTTCGAGTCGTGCTTGAAGAGATGCGCGTTCATCTTCGGGTCGGCAAGGTCGTTGAGCGCGACCACCTCGACTTCGGGATGACGCTCGATGAGCGCCTTGAGGAACTGCCGGCCGATGCGTCCGAAACCATTGATCGCGACTTTCGTCATCGCGACACCTCCGTCCACCGTGCGTTCGCCACGGGCTTTGCCCGCGGCGAACGAGCCCCGACGGGCCATGCTAGAGGAACCACTCCCCACGCCCGGCCGCGCGCTCACGCGCCGCAAGGACCGAGCCGAGCAGAGCGACGTCGGCACCGAGATCCGCGCGCACGACCCGCACCGAGGCCGCGGGGACGCGGAACGCGCGCGCCTCGATCGCGCGCTCCATCGGCCCAAGCACGTGCTCGGGCTGATGCTCCGCGACCGCCCCGCCGACCACGATCAGGGCCGGGTTGAGCGCGTTCACGAGACCGACCGCAAGGTTGCCGAGTGCCGCCTCCGCCCGTTCGATGAGGGCGACGGCGCGACGATCCCCGCGCGCCGCGGCGTCGTAGACGAGCTCCGCTCGCTCGACGCCGAACTGCTCCGCGAGATTGCGGCCGGCGGCGAGCGACTCCGCGCACCCGAACGACCCGCAGCCGCAGCGGGGGCCCTCGAGCGCGACGGGAAAGTGCCCGAGCTCGCCGGCGGTGCCACGGACGCCACGCAGCATCCGCCCGCCGCTCACGATCTGGCCACCGAGACCCGTCGACACGGTGATGTACACGAAGTCCTTCGCGCCCCGCGCCGCACCCGCGACCGCCTCTCCGACGGCGGCCATCGCGGTGTCGTGATCGACGAACACGGTCATGCCGAGTGCCTCGGCGAGCCGCTGGCCGAGCGGGAACGCCACCATTCCGGCGAGGTTGGGGGCCTCGTGCACGACGCCCGACCGGAAATCGAGCGGGCCCGGCGCCGAGCAGGCCGCCACGGCGACATCAGCGAGAGCCGCGCCGGCGCTCGTCAGCGCGGCTCGCGCGGAGGACGCGATCTCCAGAACGATGGCATCCGCGCCGCTTCGCGGTGTCTGGCGAGCGTCGCGTCCGACGATGCGCGGGACCGCCGGCCCGGTGTGGGCGACCACGCTGCGGATGTGCGTCCCGCCGAGGTCCAGACCCAGCGCGAGCTGCGTGGTGGTCAGGCCTTCGGGAGGCGGAGATCGGTGCCGAGGGATGCCGCGTCGGCGATGGCCCGCTGCTGCACGCTCCTGTAGCCGCGACGTGCCTTGTCCCTGCCGAACGCGCGCTCAGCATCCTCGTAGATCTGGGACACCAGCAGCGCGAGATACGGCGCCACTTGGGCGTCGGGCATGTCGGCGCGCCCGAGGGCGGCGGCATCGATCCGGTCGTTGACGACGGGAAGCGGCCGGTCGATCGGGTCCGCCTGCACGTCCGCCCGCATCAGCCGATCAGCGATCCGGTCATCGAGGCCCCCGGTCCGGTTCTCGCCGTTCTTGAACTCATCGAGAAGCCCGTTCGCGAGCGCCGCGAGCTGCACGACACGGGTGCCGCCCTTTTGACCCAGGTGGCCCAGGCCCACGTTCGCCGTCTCGTGCGGTGCCTCCTCGTCCCGCTTGAACAGACCGGAGAACAGCCCGCGCTTCCTCGGCCCCCCGGCGGCCACGTCCACAGGCTGGGGAGGGCTCTCAGCGGGGACGACAGAGCCGGGCAACGGGAGGGCCGGCGGGACAGGGCGAATGTCGATGTCCGCGTCCGGCGGCTCCACTGACGGCGACGGCGCGGCTCGCTCGTCGTCCGGCGCCTGCGCGGCGGGCTGCTCGTCCAGTTCGGTAACCGGAGGCGCGGCAGGCTCGGCCTGCGGCTCCGGCGGCGGGGGAGTCGCTGAGACGATGCCCGACCGCACGAGATCGGCAAGCACGGCGAGGGTGACGAGCTTGCCGAGCCGGATCTGCTCGGCGATCGCGCCGAGATCCCGCTCTCCGTTGATGGCGAGGAGGATGCGCCACTGCTCGGCAGAGAGGCGCACCTCGCCATTGGCCGCGGCACGGTCCGAGAGCGCGAAGCGCGTCCGATCGTCGGGGATCAGCTCGCGATCCGCGACGATCCGATCGCGTTGGACGACGGCGCGGTCGAGCAGCTGGTTGAGGTCACCGGTGAGGTTCGCGTCCGGCGGGTCTCCCCACGGCACGAATTCGAACTCGCCATCCGCCAGCGCGAACACGGCGCCGAGCGCGGGATCGCTCGTATCGTCGCCGCTCAGCGCCGAGACGAGGCGGCCGTCCGCGAAGCCGAGCGTGCCGGATTCGCCACCGCTGCGGATCTCGAGCTGTCCGGTCTTCGCCGTGGCCGCGATGAGCTGGACGATCGTCTCCAGAGGAAACGACGAGAGGGATCCTCGGAGCGTCACTGCAGGGCTTCCTCGGTCGCGCGATCGAACACGTGCAGCTTACGCGTGTCGAACCCGAGACGGATCGGCGCTCCGGGCTGCGTCTGCGTGTCCGTCGAGACGCGCGCGACGAACGGGGAATCCCCCGCGGCCCGCAGGTGAAGCTGGAACTCGTTGCCGAGGAACTCGACCACCTCGACGTTCGCCTCGACCGGCAGGTGGCCAGCGCTCCCGGCGGAGCCGTGGGTGGAAAGATCGTCGATGTCCTCAGGACGTACGCCCACGATCACGTCCCGTCCCGTCGCGCGCGCGGCGGACGCGGCGAGAGGGGCGCGGAAGAACGCGGCTTCCGCGTACGTGGTGCCGTTGTCCTGCACGAGCTTCCCGGGGAAGAAGTTCATCGCGGGCGAGCCGATGAACCCGGCGACGAAGAGATTCGCCGGTCGCTCGTGCAGCGCCTGCGGCGAGTCGAGCTGCTGGAGGAGACCGTCCTTCATGACGGCGATGCGATCGCCCATCGTCATCGCCTCGACCTGGTCGTGGGTGACGTAGACCGTTGTCGTGCGGATGCGCTGATGCAGCTTCTGCAGCTCGGCGCGGGTCTGGACCCGTAGCGCGGCATCGAGGTTCGAGAGCGGCTCATCCATCAGGAAGACCTTCGGCTCGCGCGCGATCGCGCGGCCGACGGCCACGCGCTGGCGCTGCCCACCGGAGAGCTCCTTCGGCTTGCGCTGCAGGAGGTGCCTGATGCCGAGGACCTCACCCACCTCCCCAACGCGTCGGTCGATCTCGGCCTTCGGCGTGCCGCGCAGCTTCAGCCCGAACGCGAGGTTGTCATAGACGCTCATGTGCGGGTAGAGGGCGTAGTTCTGGAACACCATCGCGATGTCCCGATCCTTCGGCGGGACGTCGTTCACGACGCGTTCGCCGATGCGGATGTCGCCGCTGGTCTGCTCCTCGAGCCCGGCGACCATGCGCAGGGCGGTGGTCTTCCCGCAGCCGGACGGTCCGACGAGCACCAGGAACTCGCCGTCGTGGACCTCGAAGGTCAGCTCGTTGACCGCGACGACATCGCCGAATCGCTTCGAGACGCGGTCGAATGTGACGGTAGCCATGACGACGAGAGTATGTCACCAGAGGCCAGGTCATGGCTGGTCCACAAGCAGCCGCGTGAGCGCGGGACGCGGATGGTCGAAGGGATCGAGGCGCACCCGCGCGACGGTGAGGGCGTCCGCGCGCGAGGCCGGGGCCACGGCGATCACCCGGGCGAGGACACGAACTCGGAACGCCACGGCGTCATCGGGAGGATCGAGCCGTACGACGATCCGGCGCTCGACACCGCTCTGGACCGCCGGCGCATCCTCGGTCTGGATCTGGCGCGGCCGGCCGACGTCGCGCGTGTACCACGCGATCCGGACGAATCCCTCGCTGATCGCCGGGTCGCTGACGGCGAGGTCCAGCGCGACGCTCGCCCCGCCGCGCCCGATCCGGATGAGCTGGCTCTCGAGACCCCAGGCACGACCGGCCGGGACGCCGAACACCAGCTCGTCGCCGGCGACCTGCAGCGGCGCCCGCGGCGTCGTGCGGCGGAAGCGGACGTCGTCGTCGGCGGCCGCCGGGCCCGCCGCGGCGAGGAGCAGGGCGATCGCGAGAGCGAGCCTGCGCACCGCGCCATTGAACAGGAGCGACACGCGCCGTTGGTGTCGGCATTTCGGATGACACACGGTCGCACGTTGTGAGGACATGTGGGCGCACGGCCGCTCCGCGGCCGACCCGCCGCCGCGGCGCGTCCCACGAGGCACGACGCGCGATGCGACGAAGAGCCTATGCGAGCGTGATGAGCCAGCTCCCGATCTCGTACGGCGCGAGCGTCGCGATCGCGCCGTCGCCAACCAGCTCGAGCGGCGCGGCGGTGCGAATGACCTCGAGCCCCGTGTTGCCCAATCCCGATTCGCCCTCGCGCAGATCGACCGTCCGCGCGGTCGCGATAGGTCTACCGAACCGGAGCGTCGCTGCCGCCGTGCCACGTCCGGGGTTCAGCAGACGGATGACCACCGAGTCGTCGGGGCCGGCCCGGAGCGCGCTGAGCTGGACGCATGCGTCGCCGCCGAGATGGAAGAGTGTCCGGCCCGTCACGAGCGTCGGCGCGGGTGACCCGGTGGGACCACGACGCGGCGCGACCGGCGGAGCGGGCCGTGGTCGGTCGGCAGAGGGCTCGACCCGGCCGAGCGGAACGGGCGGCGAAAGGAACTCGCGGACGACGCGCGCGGCCGCGGCCACGCCGGCGTCGCGCCCGAGGGGCACGACGCAGTAGCGCGCGACGACCTCGCCGGGGAGCTGCGCGCTCGGCGTCTCGATCGCCGGGCCCGCGTGGCCGCGCCGCTCCGGCAGATCCCCGCGCGAGAGCCAGCCGACGCTCCGGAATAACGTGATCGCGATGGTGCCGCCGTCGTCGAGCACGGCGTACTCGCGCAGCCCATCGAGACCCACCGCCAGGCCATGCGTCGCGCCCTGGACCGCGACGATCTCATGCGCGGCGCGGGTCTCCGTCGGGGGCTCGATCCACCCACGGGTCGGCGGGATCCTGTTCAGACGCGTGAGCCAGGCGAAGGCCGCTCCGGCGACGTGATCCAGAGTCTTCGTCGTCGTCTCGCAAAGTGCCCGCAGCCTGTGGTCGCGCGCGGCGTTCGCGACGCGCACGGTCACGTCGACGCGGTGCGCGCCGGCGTCGAGGGCGACGAGCACCGTGGCGGGGCACGACACCAGGTCGGGCAGGCGCGCGAGCCGGTCCTCGCGGAGCGTCGCGGGGAGCTCGAGCGGCAGCTGGACCGTCGCGGTCGCCCGGTCGCCATGCACGAGTGCCGCCACCCGCCCCACCAGACCCGCGGCCCGCACCGTCGGGCCCGCGAACGAATAGGAGTACTCGTCGCCACGGTCGCCGTCGTCGACGAGCACGTTCTGCCTGCCCGTGCGCTCGCCGGTCGATCGGTCGGTGATCGTGAAGCTGCCGTCGGCCGCCACCTCGACCCGAAGATGCTCGTTCTCGAGGACACCCTCAGGTGTGGCCGTGGGCGCAGGCCCCCCGGGGCGGGCCAAGCTCACGAGTCCCAGGCCGGCCGAGCGCACGCGCCGCGGGACACCGTCAACGTCGACGACGGCGTCGCGACCCCAGGGGATCGGCTCGTACGCCAGTGGCCCGGCATCCTCTCCCGCGAGGTCGCGCGCGAGCCTCGCGGCGAGCGCCGAGCCGTCGTCGAGCACGTGGGTGAATCGCGGGGCCATGTCGAGATCGTGGACCGCATCGATGGAGCAGCCGCAGATCGAGTCGTGAGGATGGTTCTCGAGCAGCACGCGCCACAGCGAGCGCAGCTCCGCTCTCGCGCCGCCGCCGGTGAGCGCGTCGAGCGGCTCGCAGCGCTCGAGCAGCAGACGCTCGCAACGCGCGTTCTGCTGCTTGATCCACACACGGGTGGCATTGACGCCGCGCAGGATCGGCCGGTAGCGGCCCGCCACCATCTCGCCGGCGAGGAGTCCCTTGGGCGACGGGAGCGCCGCGACGAACTCCTCGAGGCTCGCGATCCTGGTGTCGAGCCGCGGCAGCACCCTCCGCCCGGCGGCGAGCGCCTCGGGGAGCCGCTCATACGGCTCCGTGTGATCGTCGCCGACCATGAAGAGCAGCGCGTTCCCCGTGGCGTAGCCGCTCAGGCTGTCGACGATCCGCGGCAGGACGCGCCGCACCCGGCGCCGCAGTGCCGCGGGCGTCTCATCACCCGGACCGACCAGCGGGAGGGCGTTGGCATAGTGCGCGACCTGGTGCGACGCCAGCACCCGATCACCGGACGGTGCTTCCCAGCGAAACTCGCTGCCGAGCTCTTCGCCCTCGTGCCCGACGCCTCGTGCGAAGACGTAGCTCGTGTAGCCGAACCCGCGGAGAAGCTGCGGCATCTGCGCGGGATGACCGAACGGATCGGCGACGTAGCCGACACGCATCGCGCGCCCAAGACCGCCCGAGACGCGGAGTCCCTCCTGGAGGTTGCGGACCAGGGATTCCCCCGATACGAGCAGCAGATCCGCCAGCACGTACCACGGCCCGATGAGGAGACGATCCTCGCGCACCAGCTTCTCGATCCGAGGGCGATCGTGCGGCCGGACAGCGAGGTGGTCCTCGAGGGCGATCGTCTGGCCGTCGAACGTGAACGAGCGGAAGCGCGGATCGCTCTCGAGCAGTGCCAGGAGCTTCGTCACCATCGGGACAAGGCGCGCGCGGTAGCCCTCGAAGCGCTCGTACCACTCGCGGTCCCAGTGCGTGTGCGGCACGACGAACGCGCGCCAGCGGACCTGCCGGCGGATGCGCGTCACGATCGCGGCGGCGGCGAGCCCGCCCGCCGCACCCACGAGCGCGCCCCCGGTGACGTCGAGCGGGTAATGGACGCCCACCGCGACGCGCGCGAGCGCGATCCCGGCAGCGATGAGGATCGCGGGCGCACGGAGCCGCGGGTACATCTGGCCGAGCGCGACGGCCGCCCCCATGGCGAGCGCGGCGTCTCCCGACGGGAACGAGTACGACTCTGGATCGAACTGCAGGCGCGGCGGCGCGTCCGGGATCGCGATGAACGGGCGCGGCCGCCGGAACACGAGCTTCAGCAGCTCGGCGACCGCCCAGGGCACCGCCATGCCGACGAGCACGGTGAGCGCGGCCCACAGGCCACGCCGGCCGAGGCCGCGACCGCGGAGCACGCCATACGACGCGAAGTACCAGATGAGTCCGTTGAAGTTCGCGACCACGAGCGCGAGCGCGAGCACCGCGGTGACCTCGTTGCGGGACGTGTTGATACCGAGGTAGAGCTCGCGGTCGAGGCGGAGGACCGCCTCGAGGAGATCGGTCACCGGCGGCGCACGTGCCGCCACACGAAGAAGCCGACTCCGGCAAGGAGGAGCACGGCGACGAGGTAATCGAGGCCCCGGAGGCTGTGCTTCAGGTCGAGCCAGTGGTCGCCGAGGACCAGACCGCCCCAGACGAGGAGCATGACCCAGGGGATCGCGCCGAGCACCGAGAACAGCGTGAACCGCCACAGCGGCATGCGAGCGATGCCGGCGGGGACGGAGATGAAGGTGCGAACGATCGGGAGCATGCGCGAGAAGAACACCGTCGCGTCGCCCCAGCGCCGGAACCAGCGGTCGGCGACGTCCAGATCGTGCGTGCTGATGAGGACGTACCGTCCGTACCGCTCGAGGAACGGCCGCCCGCCGAATGCGCCGACGGCGTACGCGACGAGCGACCCCGCCGTGTTGCCGATGACGCCCGCGACCACCGCGCCCCAATACGTCCAGGTCGCGCCGGTCAAAGGCTCGACCACGCCGCGCGAGACGACCCACCCGGCGAACGGCAGGATGAGCTCGCTGGGCAGCGGGATCGCGGCACTCTCGATCGCCATCGCGACGGCGACGCCGACGTAGCCGAATCTCGCGTAGAGCCCTTCGAGGAACGGGATGACGATGACCTCGAGCGCCTCGAGCACGTGTGCGTATCATCGAGCATCCGCGCAACTCGCGATGGGCCTGGTCATGCAAGGAAGGTCCCTCTGCCGATGAGCACAGCGTCAGCGCTCGACGAGCGCATGCACGACGGGATCCGGCGGATCGGGACGGCCGATGTGGTCGTGGGGATCCCGAGCTTCCGCAACGCCGCGACGATCGGACACGTCGCGCGGGCCGTCGCGTCCGGACTGCTTGGCGGCTTCCCTCATCTGAAGGCGGTCATCGTGAGCTCCGACGGCGGCTCCGACGACGGGACGACCCAGGTCGTCCTGGACACGGTGCGCGATGTGCCCGTCATCGCGGGCTCCTACCGCGGACTGCCCGGCAAGGGCTCCGCCCTCCGCGCCATCTTCGAGTGCACATCCGGACTGGGCGCGCGGGCCGGGGCGGTCGTGGACAGTGACCTTCGCAGCATCACGCCGCAGTGGGTGCAGCGGCTTCTCGGTCCGGTGCTGGACGGGACGGTGGACTACGTGACCCCGCTGTACGCGCGGCACAAGCACGATGGCACGATCACCAACACGATCGCGTATCCGCTCACGCGAGCGCTCTACGGCGTGCGCGTCCGCCAGCCGATCGGCGGCGAGTTCGGGTTCTCGGGAGAGCTTGCGCGCCGGTTCGTCGAGTCCGGCGACTGGAGTGGGCACATCGCGCGGTTCGGCATCGACATCCATATGACGACGACGGCGCTCGTCTCGGGCGCTCGGATCGCGCAGGCGTTCCTCGGCGCCAAGATCCACGATCCGAAGGACCCGGGGTCGGACCTCGCGCCCATGTTCACGCAGGTGGTCGCCACCCTGTTCGACCTCGCCGGGCGCAACGCGGCGCGCTGGCGGGATGTCACCCGATCGCGCGGCGCGCCGGTGGTGGGTGACGTCGAGCCCGTCGAGCCCGAGGTCGTGAACGCGAGCAGCGGGACCCTCCGCGCGAAGCACGCCGCCGGGAGCGACGAGCACGGCGCGGTGTGGGATGAGGTGCTCGGTCGAGCTCCCGACGCCCTCGACGCCCGCGAGTGGGCTCGGATCGTTTACGCGTTCCTCGCGGCTGCGGTGCGGGATCCGGCCCGCCGTGATCGCCTCGTGCAGGCCCTGGTGCCCCTGTACTTCGGGCGCGTCGCGCGATTCATCGATGACGCCGCCGACCTCTCCACGACCGAGTCGGAGCGTCTCGTCGAAGACCAGGCCGCCGCCTTCGAGGAAGAGAAGGGTTCGCTCCGCGAGCGGCTCGCGTAGTGACGGTTTCCATGAAGGAGGATGCCCTCGTCCTCGTGACCGAGGACGACGGCAGCCTCCCGGTCGGGACCGCGACCCGCCTCGGCCTCTATTACCACGACACGCAGTTCCTCTCCGGGTTCGCTCTGCGCATCAACGGCACCGCCCCCATCCTGCTCTCGTCGAACACCGAGCAGAACTACGTCGGCGCGTTCCAGCTGACGAACGCGGCCACGACGCTGCCCGCGGGAACGATGCTGCCGGCGCAATCAGTGTCGATCCGCCGCACGCGATTCCTCGCCGACGGGTGGCGCGAGCGCATCGGCATCCTGAACTGCAACGCCAAGCCGGTCACGCTCCACGTCGAGCTGGAGGTCGACGCCACCTTCCTCGACATGTTCGCCGTGCGCGCGGCGGCGGTGACCGGCAACGATCCGGCGTACTGGGATCGCTACCGGACCCACCCGCGGGTCGGATCCGAGGTGCAGTGCGAGTCGATCGATGGCGGCCTGCGCCTCTCGCGCCTCGGCCGCGACGGGGTCCGCCGCACGACGGACGTGACGACCCACCCCGCCGCCGACGCGAACCTGGGACGGACGCTCGTGTACGAGCGGAGCCTCGCGCCCCAGGCGCTGTTCACCGTCGAGCTGTCCATCGTTCCGCGCGAGGATGGTGCTGGTCAGGAGCCGTCACCGGCCGGTTTTGACGAGGCGCTCGATGCCTTGAACGCGCGATACCGCCGGTTCCTGCGCTCCTGCACGCGGTACACCACGAGCTCGGAGTCGCTCGACGACACGCTCATCGCGCGCAGCGCGCTGGACCTTCGCGCACTCGTTGACTTCGAGGACACCGGCCCTTTCCTCACCGCGGGGATCCCCTGGTACGCGGTGCCGTTCGGCCGTGACGGGCTCATTGCGGCGTACCAGACGCTCGGGTGGAACCCGGATCTCGCGCGCGGCACGCTGCGCCTCCTCGCCCGCTACCAGGGGAAAGCGACCGACGCGTACACCGACGAGGAGCCGGGCAAGATCTTCCACGAGCTGCGCCGCGGGGAGCTGGCCCGCCTCGGCGAGATCCCGCATCGGCCGTACTACGGCACCGTCGACGCGACGCCGCTCTTCGCGCTCGTTTTCGCGGAGTCGGTGAAGTGGACCGCGGACCGCGCGCTCTGGCGCGAGCTCCTCCCCGCCGCGGAGCGCGCGTTGACCTGGTGCGACACGCTGGGCGATCTCGACGGCGACGGGTATGTGGAGTACGGCTCGCGAGGGACCGAGCTGCGCAACCAGGGCTGGAAGGACTCCGCCGCGTCGCTCTGCGGCACCGATGGCCGGTGGACGTCGTTGCCGGCGGCACTGGTCGAGGTCCAGGCGTACGTGTACGCGGCGAAGCAGGGCCTCGCCGACCTCTACGCCGCTGATGGCGACCTCGCCCGCGCTGACGTCCTGCGCGGTCAGGCGCGGGAGCTCCGCGAGCAGTTCGAGCGCGACTTCTGGATGGAGGGCGAGAGCTGCTACGCGCAGGCGCTCGACGGCTCGAAGCAGCAGGTCCCGGCCGTGACGAGCAACGCCGGCCACGCACTCTGGGCGGGGATCGCGAGTCCAGAGCGCGGGCGACGGGTCGCGGCGCGGCTGCTGTCCCCGGACATGTTCACCGGCTGGGGCATCCGGACACTCTCGTCGGAGTACCCGACGTACAACCCGATGAGCTACCACAACGGCTCGGTGTGGCCGCATGACAACTCCCTCATCGCGCAGGGGTTCGCGCGGTACGGCCTGCGCGACGAGGCCGCGGCGATCGTCGCGGGTCTTTTCGAGGCCGGCAAGCGGTACCCGGACGCACGCGTGCCCGAGCTGTTCTGCGGGTTCGCGCGAGACCTGCGCTTCTCGTCCCGGCCGGCGGACTACCTCGTGTCCTGCATCCCGCAGGCATGGTCCGCCGGGATGAGCTTCCTCTGCCTCCGTGTGCTTCTCGGCATGGAGCCCGATCTCGAACGCAGGCGGCTGGTGGTCGATCCCGTGCTCCCGTCGTGGCTTTCGCGGATCGGCGTCGAGGACCTCGAGGTCCACGACGCGAATCTCTCGTTCTCGGTGCGGCGCGGCGCGAAGGGCATCCTGGTCACCGGCGGAGGCGACCGCATCGAGCACCGGGTGCGAGCGGCGGCATCGTGACGCCGGGGACCGGTCGCCAGCGGGTGCTGCTGCTGCACTTCACGACGCCAGCCGTGCTGGGGGGCGTCGAGGGCGTCATGGGGACGCACGCCCTCGGCCTTCGCTCGGCGGGAGCGGACGTCGCGATCGTCGCCGGTCGGGGGCGCGCGGCACCCCCGGGGATCGAGGTCATCAGGATCCCGGAGGTCGACTCACGACACCCCGCGGTCCTCGCCGTCGGCGCGGCGCTCGCGCGCGGAGAGGTCCCAGAGATGTATGGGACGCTGTGTGACCGGATCGAACGAGGGCTGCGCCCGCACGTCGACCGCGCGGACCGTGTCGTGATCCACAATGCGCTGACCCTCCACAAGAACCACGCGCTCGCGGGGGCGGTCGAGCGCCTCGCCGCGACACGCCCCGGGCGCTTCCTCCACTGGACGCACGACCTCGGCTGGACGGACGCGCAGTACAGCGGCGAGCTGCACGAGGGGGAGCCGTGGGACCGCTTCCGGCGGCCGATCCCGAACGTTCGCTACGTCGCGGTATCGACCGAGCGGCGCGACGAGACGTGCGATCTGCTCGGTCTGCCGCGCGAGAGCGTCAGCGTCGTCGTCAACGGCGTCGATGTGCCGGCGATCCTGGGGCTCTCGGAGCCGGGCGCGTCCCTGGCCCGGCGTCTCGCGCTGTACGACGCGGACCCGCTCCTTCTGCTCCCCGCGCGTCTCACGCGGCGCAAGCGGATCGAGGCGGCCATCGCGGCCACGGACGTGCTCCGCTCGCAGGGCGCGGATGCGGCTCTCGTCGTGACCGGTGCACCGGGCGCGCACAACCCCGGGAACCGGCGCTACCTGGCCGAGCTGCGCGAGCAGGCGGCGCGGGTCGAGGGAGTGCACCTCCTCTACGCGCTCGACGTGCGGCCGAGCTATCGGCTCGTCGCCGACCTGTACGCGCTCGCGGATGCGCTCCTGTTGCCCACCGGGAACGAGGGCTTCGGCATCCCCATCCTCGAGGCGGGCCTGCACCGGCTGCCGATCGTGTGCACGGATGTGCCGGCGCTGCGCGGGCTCGCGCGCGAGGATGCGACCTACCTGCGGCCGGATGCCGATGGCGAGGACATCGCGCAGGCGATCACGGGCCGGCTTGCCGCGGACCCCGAGGCGCGGCTCCGTTCGCGCGCGAAGCGCCACAGCTGGCCACGCGTGCTTCGCGAGCGCGTCCTGCCCGTCATCCTTGAGGACGCCGCCTGATGCGGTGCGTTGTCGCGCTGACCGATGTCGAGCACCAGCGCGGGCTCATGGACGTCGCGGTCGCGCTCGCTGGAGCCGACGAGCTGACGCTCGCGTCGGTCATCGAGGTGCCGGAGGACGAGACCCTGGCGTCCGCGCAGACCGAGGCCCGGCGGCAGCGCCGCGCGCTGCGCGCCGTGGAGCGGCCCGGCGTCCGCGTGCACGTGACCGTCGCCCGCCGCGGCTGGGCGGCCATCGCCGAGCTTGTGGCGAGAGAGCGGCCGGATCTGCTCCTGGTGGCCTGGAAGCGCCCGGGCTCAGAGTTCCTCGGCACGACGATCGAGGACGTCCTGCGCGATCCGCCCTGTGACGTCGCGGTCGTGAAGGGCAGCTTCGCGCGCGCGAAGCGACTGCTCGTGCCAGTGCGCGGCGGACGCTACGCGCAGCTCGCGGCTGTCATTGCGGCGTCCTTCGCCCGGGCTCGCGACGGGAGCGTGACCCTGCTGCACGTGGAGTCGCGCAGCGACCACCGGCATCCGAGCATCTACCAGCTCCTCGGTGACCGCGCCTTCGACGAGCGCGTCGACCAGCTGCTGACGCGCGTCGGCGACGCGGCCCAGGTCATCGCGGAGGAGTCCCGGGCGCATGACGCTCTGGTCATCGGTGCGACCGGCCGTGAGGGGAGCGACCCGCTCGGACCGATCGGCCGCCTCGCCGCCCGGGGCACCAAGCCGGTGCTGCTCGTGCGCACCCGCGTCCCGGTAGCGTCGAGCGTCTTCGCTACGCGGTCGCCGCTGCCCACCGATCGTACGTCGCGCAGCCGCGCGATCGGCGAGCTCGTTGACACCTGGTTCGTCGAGAACACCTTCAGCTCGTCCGAGTTCGCGGATCTCGGGAAGCTCGTGCGCGAGAAGGAGCGTCAGGGGCTGCGGGTATCGGTCGTCCTGCCGACGCTGAACGAGGCGGCCACCATCCGAAAGGTCATCCGCGCGGTCAGAACACGGCTCGTGGAGCGCTTCCCGCTCGTCGATGAGCTCATCGTGATCGACTCCGACTCCGAGGACCGGACACGCGAGATCGCGGAGTCGGAAGGGGTGCCCGTACACATCCACCAGCGCACGCTCACCGAGTGCGGCGCGCACCGCGGCAAGGGCGAAGCGATGTGGAAGAGCCTCCACGTGACGAGTGGCGACATCGTCATCTGGGTGGATACCGACATCGCGAACATGCACCCGAAGTTCGTCTACGGGATCGTCGGCCCGCTCCTCCTGCACCGGCGGCTTCAGTTCGTGAAGGCCTTCTACCAGCGTCCACTTCACTTCGGGCAGGAGCTGCACGCGGCCGGGGGTGGGCGCGTGACGGAGCTGATGGCGCGCCCGATCCTGAACCTCTTTTTCCCGGAGCTCTCCGGAATGGTGCAGCCCCTCTCAGGAGAGCAGGGCGGTCGGCGGGCGCTCCTGGAGCAGCTGCCGTTCTTCACCGGGTACGGCGTGGAGACGGGGCTCCTTATCGATACGGTCCAGCGCGCGGGCATCGGCTCGATCGCTCAGGTCGACATGCGGCAGCGGATCCACCGCAATCAGTCGCTCTACTCTCTTTCGAAGATGAGCTTCGAGATTCTGCAGGTCGCGCTGAAGCGTGTCGGCGAGGGCCGCGGCGTCCGCTGGGAAGAGGCGAACTCCACCATGAAGCTCATCCTCCCCTCTGACGACGGGCGCCTGCAGCTGACGCTCGAGGACCTCGTGCCCGTCGAACGGCCGCCGATCGTGACCGTCCCTGCGTATCGCGGCAGCCGGCGTTGACAACGCCGTGCGCGGCGTGAGCGTCGCCGAGGAGGCCGGCCGGCTGCCCTTCGCCACATCGGAGGAGCAGCTCTCGCTGCGCAAGGGACGTGGCCAGACGCTCCTCGGGGGCATCACCCTCGCCCACTTCTCCCACCACGTGAGCAACTCGCTGCTCAGCCCGCTGCTGCCATTCATCCAGAGCGCGTTCGGACTCTCCTACGCGCAGAGCGGCTTCGCGGTCTCCGCGTTCGCGCTCTCCAATGGGCTCTCGAACGCGCCGTGGGGCCTGCTCGCCGACCGGATCGGCGCGCGCGCCGTGATCACCGCCGGCCTCGTCCTGATGGGCGGCACCAGCGTCGCGCTCGCTCTGGCGGGATCCTACGAATGGCTGCTCCTCGCGCTCGTGGCCATGGGCGTGGTGTCCGGCAGCTACCACGGGCCGGCGGCCGCGCTCATCGCCAAGGCCTACTCGCCGTCGGTGCGCGGCGCGGTCATGGGGATGCACATCACCGGCGGGCACCTCTCCTTCTTCGCCGCGCCGCTCATCGCCGGAGCGCTCGCGAACGCGACCGGGACGTGGCGGACGCCGTACCTCTGGTTCGCACTCGCTCCCCTCGTCTGCGGCGGGGTGCTCTGGCTCGTCGCGCCGCGTCTCCACGAGCGGCCGGAGCCCGGGGACCGGTTCGCGGCGTTCCGCGAGGTCGGACGAGTCTTCCGCGACGTCGGGCCGCTCGTCTCGCTCGCGATGGCCTTCCAGGTCGGCCTATCGGCGGTGCTCGCGTTCCTCGCCCTGTACCTCGTCGACGCGCGCGGCATCAACCCCGGCGTCGCCGCGGCGATGTTCGGCGTCCCGCAGCTCGTGGGCATGGTCGGCGCGCCGCTCGGCGGCGCGCTGTCCGACCGGCTGGGCCGCAAGGCGGTCATCCTCGCGTCGCTCGCGGCTCTCGGGCCGGCGATCTGGTCGCTCACCGCCGTTCCGAACGAGCTGCTCCTGCTGCCCCTCGGAGCGATCGGACTCGCCTTCGCGATGCGCTCGACCGTCACCGAGACGCTCGTGCTCGACAGCGCGCCAGCCGCGCGGCGAGGCACCGTGCTGGGCGCGTACTACCTGGCGAACGCCGAGATCGGCGGTATCGGCGCGCCGCTCTTCGGCCTCCTCGCATCGGCGATCGGGATCGGCGCGGCGATGTCGTATATGAGCATGGCGCTCGTCGTGCTCTCGGGCATGGCGCTGGTGGTCGGCCGCCGGCTGTAGGGGAGGCGGCACCGGCGAGACGCCGAACCGTTGCGGCGCCGGCGAGACGCAGGGCACCCGCGAGCCGTCGCAGCCGGAGGCGCGACGGGCGCGGGGATCAAGAGGGATCAATCAGGATGGAACGCCGCCACGAGGATCGTGAACGCCCGGTTGAGCGGCGCCTGGACGCCGACCCGCTCGCCCCTGTCCGCCACGGCGCCGTTGATCGCCTCCACCTCCGTGCGCCGGCCGCCCTCGACGTCCTGCAGCATCGACGAGCGGTTGTCTCCGAGCGCCGACGCGATCCGGCGCCACGCGGCCACCGCGTCATCGTCCGCGATCGGGAGGCCCGATGCCGTCGCGACTCGCGCGACCTCTCGCGCGATCCCGTCGGCGAGCGGCCCGGCTGCGCTGTGGTCCACGAGCTCGCCGTTCGTCAGCCGGAAGACCGCGCTCGTCGCGTTCATGGCGGCGTTCACCAGGAGCTTCTGCCAGACCGACCGGAGTGGATCCGGAACGCGCGCAACAGTCATCCCCCCGTCCTCGAGGGCTCGGGCGAGCTCGTCGAGGCGGGGATCGTTGCCAAGCTCGACGCGCCCCGGACCGGTCGCGAAGAGCGAGCGGTCGGGACGCAGCGCAGCGCCGACGTAGATGACGCCGGCGGCCGCGCGCTCCGCTCCGATGCGCGCGGCCAGGGTCTCGAGATTCCCGAGGCCGTTCTGGATCGTGAGCGCCAGCCCGCCCGGTGCGAGCACACGCGCCGACTGCTCGGCGGCCCACCCGGTGCCGAACGTCTTCGTGCAGACGATCGCGACGTCCACGGGCCGCTCACCGTCGCGGAGCGGGCTGCGTGTGCGGTCGACCTCCACGATCTCGGCACGCCCGTCGAGCGCGCGCTTCACGACGTGGCCGATCGCCCCCATGCCGACGATCGCCACGCGCATCAGGCCCTCTCCCACGCGGGCATGATCTCGGCGATCGTTTGCCGGAGCGGGGAGAGGTCCGGGATCACGCGCGTCGGCGCGGTCACGAGCTCCTCACCGTGACGGTCCACGAACACCGTTCGGAACCCGAGCGCCGCGGCAGGCCGCATGTCGTGGTACTGGCTCGCGCCGACATGGACGACGCTCGCGCTGGTGACGCCTGAGTCGCGGAGGAAGCGCTGCCAGTGCCCGGGCGCCGGCTTGTAGCTGCCGCAGTCCTCGGCGGTGATCGCGAGATCGGGTCTCTGGCCGAGCGCCTCGATCGAGTGATCGAGCAGATCGCGATCGACGTTGGAGAGGATCGCCAGGCGATGGCCGCGCGCGCGCAGCTCCTCGAGCGCCGCCGTCACCTCCGGGAAGGGGCGCCACGACGGCAGCGACGCGAGGAGCGGGGACGGCGCGTCGACGCCGTGCTCGCGAAGCAGTGCGGTTCCCGCGCGGTCGAGGATCTCCCGGTACGAGAGGTAGCGCTCGCCCTCGACGGAGGCCTCGATCTCGATGTAGCGCTTCGCGAGCGCGCGGCGGTCGACCGCACGCGGCAGGAGCGGCGCGATCGCGTCCGCGACCCCGCTCTCCCAATCGATGAGCGTGCCGTAGCAGTCGAAGGTGACCCAGCTGTCCGCCACGCCGATATCGTGCGTCAGATGCGAGGCCGGGCGCTCGCGGCCGCGATGCAGCGCGCGGAGGCGGCGATCGTGGGCGGCCTGCTCCCGCCCGGCACCGTCCGGCGCGTGGGCGGGGTAGTCTGCCTTACCGCGCCGTTCATCCCACACCCGTTCGTGAACCGCGCCATCGGCTTCGGCACCTTCGCGGACCCGGACGAAGCGCTGCTCGAGCGGATCGAGCGGCTCTTCGAGCGCGCGGGCACGCCCCCGCGAGTCACGCTTCCCGGCGATCTCGCAAGCACTCGATCGCGACGCTTGCTCGATCGACGGGGCTTCACCCTGCACGAGCCACAGCTCGATTCGGTGCTCCTCCACGATGCGGCCGGGATTCCCGACCCGCCTGCGATCCGCGGGCTCACGATCGAGCGGCTGCGGCCGGAGGACGTCACGCTCTACGCGAGGACCGCGGCGGCGAGCTTCCCCGAACGCCCGCGGTTCGAGGAGGCGGTCCTGCCGGTCGCGCGTCGAGCCATTCGCAGCCGCACGCTGCATCCCTTCCTCGCACGGATCGACGGCGAGGCTGCAGGGACGGGATTGCTCACGTTCGTCGGCCGCGTCGCCGGGATGAGCAACGGCACGGTGCTGGAACGCTTCCGCGGGCGAGGCATCCAAAAGGCGCTCCTCGCGAGGCGGATGCGGGAAGGCCTGCGGCGCGGCTACCGCGTCTTCTTCTCACAAACGCAGACGCAAGCCTCATTGCACAACATGCTCGACCTCGACTGGCGCGTCCTCTACGTGAACGCCGACTACGAGCGCCGCTAGCTCGCGCCGCCGAGTGCCTGCGCGATCCGCTGTACGAGCCGCCGCGCCACTTCGGCCTTTGGCAGCCGCGGCAGCGCCTCCGCGCCATCGACGCTCACGAACGTGACCGTGTCGGTGTCCGCCCCGAAGACACCGGCGCTCACGTCGTTCGCGACGACGAGGTCCGGGCCTTTCTCACGCAGCATGCGCGTGGCCTCCGCCACGGGGTCACCGGTCTCGGCTTTGAAGCCCACGACGAACGTGCCCGGGCGCCGCTTCGCCATGACGGCCTTCAGCACGTCCGCGTTCTCCGTCAGGCGGAGGGTGACCTCGCCCCGCGCATCGCGTTTCTTCAGCTTCACGTCGGACGGCTCGGCGACGCGGTAGTCCGCGACGGCCGCAGCCATCACCACCGCCTCGGCGTCGGGCAGCAGGGCGAGCACCGCCTCGCGCAGCTCGCTCGCGGTCTCGATCTGCACCTGGCGCACGCCCGCCGGCGCGGCAAGCGCGGTCGGGCCCGAGATGAGCGTGACGTCGGCACCCGCGGCCTGGGCGGCCGAAGCGATGGCGTAGCCCATCTTCCCCGAGCTGCGGTTCGAGATGACGCGCACCGGGTCGATCGGCTCGGCCGTCGGGCCGGCCGTCACGACGACCCGACGCCCCGCGAGCGAGCGTGCTTCGCCGACCGCCTCGGCGATCGCGTCCTCGATGCGCTCGAGCGCCGCGAGGCGTCCCTGCCCGACGAGACCCGAGGCGAGCTCGCCCGCCTCGGGTGCGACGATCCGCATGCCGCGCTCGCGGAGGATCGCGACGTTCGCCTGCGTCGCGGGATTCGCCCACATGTGCGTCTCCATCGCGGGGCAGACGATCACCGGTGCGTGGGCCGCGAGCACCGTCGTCGCGAGCAGGTCGTCGGCGAAGCCGTGGGCGAGCCGCGCGATGACGTGGGCCGTCGCCGGCACGATCACGATGAGGTCGGCCTGCTGCCCCATCGCGACGTGCCCCGCCGCGCGGTCATCCAGCTGGCCGAACATCTCGAGCTCGACGGGACGGTACGTGAGAGCCTGGAACGTGAGCGGCCGCACGAACTCGGCAGCGGAGCGGGTCATGACGACCTGCACCGTCGCGCCGGCCTGCGTTAGGCGCCGCGCCAGCTCGACGGCCTTGTATGCGGCGATCGAGCCGGAGACGCCGAGGACGACGAAGAGCCCGCGCGAGCGCTCGAGGCCCGGGCGCGCGGCCGTCACGCGTTCAGCTCCCAGAGCACGCGAAGCCCCTCGAGAGTGAGGTCCAGGTCGACGCGCTCGATGCTCGTCGTGAGCGGAGCGATCGTCGAGGCCAGGCCCCCGGTCGCGATGACTCGAGGCGCCGCGGGCAGCTCTGCCGTGATGCGCGCGACGAGACCCTCGATGAGGCCGACGTAGCCGAAGACGATCCCGGAGCGCAAGCAGTCGACGGTGTTCTTCCCGATGGCGTCGCGCGGCGCGGTGAGCGGGACGCGGAAGAGCCGCGAGGCGCGACCGAAGAGCGATTCGGCGGAGACCTCCAAGCCGGGCGCGAAGGCGCCGCCGAGGAAGTCCCCCTCCTCGCTGACGACGTCGAGGTTCGTCGAGGTGCCGAAGTCGACGATGACCGCGGGCCCCCCGTAGCGGCGGTGTGCCGCGAGCGTGTTCGCGATGCGGTCCGCACCAACCTCCGACGGGTTGTCGACGCGCAGCCGCACGCCGGTCCGGACACCCGGTCCGATGACGAGCGCGCGGCCCCCGAGGTAGCGGTCGGCGAGCCGCTGGAACGCGAGCGTGAGCGGCGGCACGACGCTGCCCAGCACGAGGGCGTCGACCAGATCGAGCGATAGATCCTCGCGAGCGAGGAGTGCGTCCACCATGACCGCGAGCTCGTCCTCGGTCCGGTCGTGGACCGTCGCGGTCCGCCAGGTCGCGACGAGCTCGGCGCCGCGGTAGGCGCCGAGGACGACGTTCGTGTTGCCGACGTCGACGGCGAGCAGCGTCGACACGCTAGTCCTTCCCTTCGGTGGCTCCGGTGCGCAGGCCGTCCTTGCCGCGGTGCGCGAGGAGCGCCTGTGCCACGTTCTGCGGAACGAAGGTGTCGACCGAGGCACCGAAGGCGACAAGCTCCTTGATCCGCGACGCGGAGATGAAGAGCCATTCCGGTGAGGTCATGAAGTAGACCATCTCGACCTCCGGCGCGAGGCGGTGGTTCATGTTCGCCATCTCGAACTCGAACTCGAAATCCGAGAGTGCACGGATACCCCGGATGACGAACGAAGCCCCTGCCGAGCGGGCGAAGTCGACGGTGAGCCCGCCGAACTCCCGCACCTCGACGTTCGGGAGGGCCGTGCACGCGCCGCGCATGAGCTCGATCCGCTCGTCGGTCGTGAAGAGGGTGCGCTTCGACACGTTCGTGCCGATGCCCACGACGACCCGATCGAACAGCTTCGCGGCGCGCTGGACGATATCGAGATGCCCGTTGGTAGGAGGATCGAAGGTCCCGGGATAGACCGCGACGCGCTGAGTCATCGGGTCGCGCCTCCTTGTGCGAAGTGCACGCCGCCTCGCATGGTAGTCGCTAGTGGCGTGTCCCGGAATGGCTCAAGCCGTTTCCAGGACACGCCACTAGACGGCCGCGAACACCCGCCATTCGTCGGGAATTCCCTTGAGCCGGTGCGGCCCGCGCTCTTCGAAGACCAGGCCGGAGCCCGGGACCAGGTCGCGGACCGTGCTCGATACCAGCACCTCGCCGGGTACCGCGAGCTCCCGGACGCGGGCACCGATGATGGCCGCGAGCCCGCCGACCTTTCCCCCGATCTGCTCGCACTCGCCGGTGTGGACGCCAGCGCGGATATCGATGCCGAGCTCGCGCACGCCATCGCGCACCGCGAGCGCGCAGCGGACCGCGCGCGCGGGGCCGTCGAACGTCGCGTAGAAGCCATCGCCGGCGGTGTCCTGCTCCACGCCGCGGTGGCGGCGCAGTTCCGCCCGCACGAGCCCGTGGTGCCGCTCGACGAGCTCGCGCCAGCGGCGATCGCCGATCTCGGCCGCCCGTTTCGTCCCTTCGACGATGTCGGTGAAGAGCACGGTGGCGAGGAAGCGGTCCGGTTCCACCGGAGGTCGCGCGCCGGTGAGAACGT
>Ga0136616_10000223_pt1 | contig 24491 bp, 21 predicted proteins | sample AntDrymUQ2992106_2_FD_106648 | JGI IMG/M metagenome (GOLD analysis project Ga0136616, IMG submission 106648) | Polar desert sand microbial communities from Dry Valleys, Antarctica - metaG UQ299 (21.06) | ecosystem: Environmental > Terrestrial > Soil > Desert | place: Antarctica: Dry Valley... | reverse complement strand
TACGGTTAGTGCTCTCGCGTTAAGTACCGTTACCTGATAGGAGCATCCGCTACGCTCGCTCCCAGCGTAGTATAGTCAGCGAGCATAGCGACGTTGCTATAAACTGTGTCATCGCTTATAAACTAGCCAGGCTAGCGCGGGTCTGCTCTATGCAGGGCTCGCATCGAGGTTTTACGAGGAGCCTTTAATTGTCCACTTACACGCCCACGTATACGTCCGGCAAAAAAGGGCTCATAGAGACGATTACCAGCTCCTTGTCCGAGCTCTACCGCCGAAGGTGGCTGGCGATATACTTCGCGCAGCGCGAGCTCTCCCGCACCTACCGGAGGTCTTACCTGGGTTTCGTGTGGGCGCTCCTGAGTCCCTTGCTCCAGGTCATCCTCCTCACCCTGGTCTTCTCGGAGATAATCGGGATCCGGTTCAGGGAAGTGGAGGGCGACAGCTCGCTAAACTTCGGTCTGTACCTGTACTGTGGGCTCGTCCCCTTTCTGGCCTTCTCCGACACGCTCACCAAAGCCACGAACAGCATCCGGAGCAACGCGGCTTTGGTGCAGAAGGTGGTTCTTCCGCTCGAGATCTTCCCGCTGACCAGGACGATTACGGTACTGACGGATAACCTGTTCGGGGTAGGGGTGCTCATACTCGTCGTCGCGCTCCTGGAGCAGCGGCTGAGTTGGACGATCCTCCTGTTGCCCGTGCTCGTGGCGCTCCAGTTCGTCTTCACCCTGGGCCTGAGCTACCTGTTCGCGGTTATCGGCACCTACCTGCCCGACGTGAGGGAGACCCTGCGCTCGTTCGTGCGGGCGACATTCTTCATCACCCCGATCGTCTGGCCGGCGGGCAGGGTGCCTGAGAGCTTCAGCTTTCTCGTTGATTACAACCCGCTGGCCTTTCTGGTCGGCGCTTACCGCGATCTGGTCCTGGAGAGCACGATCCCGGATCCATCGGCGACCATGTGGTTCCTCCTCTTCGCGATGGCGTTATGCGTCGTAGGGTTCACCATATTCACCCGGGTCAAGCAAAACTTCGCGGACCTGATCTGATGGCGTCCGCAGTCTCTTTAGAAGGGGTCTCGAAGAGGTACCGGATCCTATCGAGCTCACGGGAGCGTTTGAAGAAGGTCCTGAGCTTCGGCCAGAGCAAGGTAGGCCAGGATTTCTGGGCCTTGAACGACGTAAACCTCGAGGTGGAACCGGGAACGGCTCTGGGCATCCTGGGCCGCAACGGGGCCGGCAAGAGCACCCTCCTGAAGATGATCTCCGGCGTCCTGCAACCCACACGCGGCACGGTCAGGGTGAACGGCCGCCTGGTGGCGCTCCTACAGCTGGGGGCGGGCTTCAACGACGAGTTCACCGGCCGGGAGAACGTGATGCTGAACGGCCTGATCCTGGGCATAGAGCGCAAGGAGATGCTGAGGCGGATGGAGGAGATCGAAGCCTTCGCGGAGATCGGTAAGTTCATCCACCAGCCGCTCAAGACCTACTCCAGCGGCATGCGCGCGCGGCTGGGCTTCGCCGTAGCGGTAAACGTGGAGCCGGACATACTGCTCGTGGACGAGTCCCTCTCCACTGGAGACGCCCTCTTCAAGGCCAAGGGGATACAGAAGATGCGCGATCTGCGGGATTCCGGGACCACTATCCTGTTCGTCTCCCACAGCGCCAACCAGGTAAAAAACTTCTGCACCGAAGCCGTCCTGCTCAACGAGGGGAGCCTCATCTCCCGCGGGGATACCAGCGAGGTGATAGATCACTACCAGGCCCTGACCTCGAAGGCCGCCGCGGAACAGAAGAACGAGCGCGGCTCCAAAGGGCAGCCGGTCTACGATATAGGGCGGGATGGCGATGAGGAGGAGTCGGAGGTACCGGACTTCAAAGGAAGCACCGCGCTCGACGACCAGAGCTCTGGCTTCCGCCACGGCACGGGGGAAGTGAGAATCCAGGACGTAGAGGTTCTCGACGAGCTCGGCGAGCCGGTGGACGAGGCGGAGCCGGAGTCCAACCTCACGGTCCGGGTGCATCTGCAATACGAGGAAGCCGTAAAGAACAGCATCGTCAGCATCACCCTCCGCAACGAAGCCGGTCTGGACGTCTTCTCGACCAACACGCGCCTGGAGGACACCCCGGTCAAGGATAGGAGCGCGGGCGACCGGGTGATGGTGGACTTCACCTTCCGGGTGCCGTTGAAGAACGGCCGCTACAGCGTAGTCGCCTCCGTTTCGAGCTCCAAGGCAAAGAAAGACACGTACATGGACTGGATCGGCGTGGCGGCGGTCTTCAAGATGGCCCGCCCATCCGACAGGGGCGCTTTCGCGGGCCTGGTCCATCTGCCCACGCAGGTCAGGCTCTCCGAGCCGGACAGAGAACAGTAACGCAAACCCTTCGCTAAAGGATGGCCTCCCCGATGCCCCCCCGCGTCACGGTCGTGATCCCGAACTGGAACGGCCAGAAGTTTCTCGACCTCTGCCTGGCCTCTCTGCGCCGCCAGTCGTTCGAGGATTTCGAGACGGTCCTGGTAGACAACGGCTCCACGGACGCCTCGGTAGACTTCACCAAACGAAACTTCCCGGAGGTCCGGGTGATTCCCCTGGACGACAACCGGGGCTTCAGCGTGGCGGTGAACGCGGGCATCCGGGCTTCTGAGGCAGAGTACGTGGTGCTGCTGAACAACGACACGGAGCAGGACCCGGGCTGGCTCGAGACGCTCGTGTACGCTGCGGAGTCTCATCCGGAGGCGGGGCTGTTCTCGAGCAAGCTGGTCGACTTCCACGACCGTCGCCTGCTGGACGGCGCGGGTGACGCACTGCGGCGGAGCGGGCTGCCGTACAGGATCGGGCACCAGGAGCTGGACCGCGGGCAGTTCGAGCGGGAGACCTTCGTGTTTAGCGCGTGCGCGGCGGCGGCCCTGTACAGGCGCGCACTCTTCGAGGAGATAGGGCCGTTCGACGAGGACTTCTTCGCCTACTGCGAAGACGGGGACGTAAGCTTCCGGGCACAGCTCGCCGGCCACCGGTGCCTCTACGTACCCGGGGCCGTCGTCTACCATATGGGGAGCGCCTCGACCGGCGGCAAGCGGAGCCCGACCGCTACCCGGCTCGGCACCCAGAACGGCATGAACCTGCTGGTAAAGAACCTGCCCGCCGCGCTCGTATGGAGGTCCCTGCCCTCCCTCCTGGCCGGCCAGCTCTCGCGCATCGCGATCACCTCCCTCTCGTCCGCTGGGCTGCGGGCGCACCTCGACGGTCTGGCCGGGGCGTGGCGTCTCTTGCCCCAGATGCTCGAGAAACGCAAGGACATACAGAACCGGCGCAAGGTCCCCGACGATTACGTCCGCCGGCTGCTGCGGTCCTCTTCCCGCCAGGCCAAAGAGAGCAGACGGCGGCGCGTTCGGGACCGGATCCGGCTGCGCTTCGAACGCCGGTGAGGCTTATCGAGGACGTAGGAGAACTTTGGAGGAAGAGCTCTCCGGTGAAGGGCTAATCTCCGGTCATCGCGAAACAGGCCTATCCGGCGACTGTCTGGCGACAGGTCTAAGCATCTCCCCCTCGGTCCTGGTCTTCGAGACCTTCCTGCCACCAGGCCCTGCCCGCCAAGGAGTCTTTGGCCTTCTTGACGAGGGCCTCCACCTTATCGGGCCAGTCCGGCTGCTGGTGCCGGAGGAGGCCGGCGGCCCTCTTGAGGAGGGCGGCGGCGAGGTGGAGAGGGAGCCTTGCGCGCCAGACCTCTGGAACGTGGACGAAGTATTCCTCCGCAAAGGCCCGGGCAGCGGTCCGCGCACGCTCGTGGGGAAGGGAGTGGCGGAGCGGCATGACAGCGAGGCCAGCCAAGACCCGCGCAACGTCCAGTAGCGGATCGGCCTCGGAGAACGCGTCGAGATCTACCAGGGCAAGGCGGTCGCCGTCGATCAAGATATCAGCAGGGCCGAGGTCGCGGTGGGTCGGCGCGGGCGGGACCTCTTCGAGCCCGGCGATCACGGCGCCTACGATCTCCTCGATCTCTGGCGCCAGACGTGGACAGGCCTGCTGAAGGAGTTTTCCTGTTTCTTTCAGATCGGCGACCTCGTCCCGCAGGCTGTGACGCCGCAGCTTGGGCATCCGATCAAGGTGCAGGGTCGCCAGGGATCGGGCAGCCTTCCGCATCACCGGAACCACATCCTCCTCCCGCAAGAGTTCGTTCCTGAGAGAAGTTCCGGGAACCTCTTCCTGAACCAGGGTTCGGAGGCCGCTCAGGTAGACGATGGGCCTCCCCACAGTGAAGCCTGCGCCTCCCACGCTAACCCTGTCCCACAGAGCCTGGAGCGCCTGATAGGTTTGCTCCCCTCTTTCCTCCTTGCGGTAGACTTTTGCGTAGAAGCGCCTCTCCTCTGCCCGGCCGGTCGCGGTATCCCGGGCTCGCACCGTCATTCGCAAGGTGGCCCTCAAATCGGCCAGGTACCGGACCGGCTCGACGTCCCAAGCCTCAACCCGCCAGTCGCCCGGCCCGAACCGGGCGAGTAGCAGAGGCTCGAGCTCGGGCGGTAGCCCCGCCATCAGTAGGGGGAGGGCCGGAAGCTGGTGGTCGTAGGGGAAGACCTGCACCAGCATCTCCAGCTCGGGGATGTAGGAGAACGGCTCGAAAACCGGGGAAATCTCAGAGACCTCCAGGCCCGAGCTAGATCGCCGCAGCCTCTCCCAGATCCGCCGGGTTTTACCCCCAGCCTGCATAATGCCGCTCACCCTCTGGCTCCACTCCTGTCCCGTGTCGGGCTCCTCAAGGCGCAGGGTGTACAGCAGAACGCAGCGGGTAGCTTGCCGGTAGCGGACATGGGAAACCTTGCACTCTCGGATCCGATAAGTCTCCTCACCGAGAGGCCGCAGGTGCCTTTGAAAGACCTCCCGCATCCGCTTGGGGTCCGTAGCGATCTCGAGCTGGGAGAGGCTCGGGTCCGCCGGAAACGGTTTGGCGCCCACGAGGTCTCCCCGGTCTCGTGCCGTCAGCCCTCGGGTTTGCGAGGTTGTTGGCGATACCGGGCGCCGTCGGCGATGAGGTCGTCTTGACCTCCATACCCCACCAAAGCGAGCGCGCGCCGCAGATGCCCTGTCCCTCAAGAATCGTACGAGTACACCGAGAACTCTCACGCTTCGCTCCTTTCGTACGATTGACTACCCCTCGGAGGACCCCAGTCGGCGATCTCTTTACGGTCGAGGTCTACGATGGTTTGCTCCGACCGGGTACCGGGGCGCGACTACCGGCGGTGCGTCTCTACGCCTCACTCTCACCGCTATATGTAGTCGTCCGTGTCGCTCGCGCCAGACGTGCTGGTCGAGACCACAACCGGCCGGAACTTGCCCTCCAGTTCACCTCCTTAGGGGTCCCTTCGACGCGACTTCGCCTTACGTTCACCATTGTTCTCGACGACCGTTAAATCGCCGTTAGACAAGCATTAGAAAGCTCTAATCTGGCAGATGACCGTTGCCGCTCGCCAGCCACGCCCGGCCTTTGTCCGCGGTGCAACCCCTGTTCGAGACTAAACTTCTTTGAGATACTGTTGTGGACAAGGAGATAGCAGGGCTTGAGCAGGTCTGGCCCTCGTTCTTGAGTACCGCAAGTACGGTAGGAAGGTGCTAGTCAGATGTCGCTTCGAGAATCTTACGGGCTCTAATTTGACGCGGAGAGGTAAGGCGCTCCTGAACCGTGTAGGCCACACCGCCCGGGCTCTCCGAAAGCTGGGCAGGCAGGAACAGGAGATCGCCGAGTTGCGGGCGATACTCGCCAGAAGAGAGGCCGGCGACCAGGACACCGGTATCCGGCCGGAGAACGTAGTCTGGGTGTTGGGCTCCGGGCGAACCGGGAGTAGCTGGCTCACCTTTATGATGGGGGCGCTGCCCGACCATACCCGGTGGAACGAACCGCTGATAGGGTACCTCTTCGGCCATCTCTACTACGAGCGGGCCTGGACCCGCCAGGACGCCAAGCATTTCATCCTGGCGAACGACTACGGGGAGTTATGGCTGAACGCCCTGCGGAGCCTCGTCCTCGACGGAGGCCTCGCCAGGTTTCCCGAAAGGGCCGGGGGAGGGTACCTGGTGATCAAAGAACCACACGGCTCGGTAGGCGCGCCGCTCCTCATGAGAGCCCTGCCGGAGAGCCGCATGGTCTTTCTGGTCCGGGACCCGCGAGACGTGGCGGCATCCACCCTGGATGCTCACAGGCAAGGCAGCAGGCCCTCCGAGCGCCGTACGGCGAAGCGCCCGGAGCTGTTCGAGAAGAACACGAGGGCCGACAAGCGTCCCGAAGCTTTCTTGAAGGGACAGGCGAAGACCTACCTGCAAGACATAGAGCGCACCTGGCAGGCCTACGAAGCCCACGAGGGGCGCAAGGTATTGGTCAGGTATGAGGACCTCAGAGCCGACACTTCGGGAACCATGAAGCGCATCTACTCTACTTTGGAGGTTCCGGTGGGCGAAGAGGAACTAACCAGGGTGGTGGAGGAGCGCTCCTGGGAGAACATCCCCGAGAGGGAGAAGGGGCCGGGTACGCTCCGTCGCAAAGCCACTCCCGGCGGCTGGAGGGAGGATCTCACACCCGAGCAAGTGGAGATAGTGGAGAGGGAGACCGCCCAGATCCTAGAACGGTTCTATGCCAACGATTGACGTTCCCTCACGCCCGGCTTCGTGGCCGCCGACCCGCGGACTCTAGAAGATTAGCGTGCCGTCTCGATCCGGATCGAAGTCGTGAAGTTCTCGGTGGTCACGGTCAACTACGATTCCTGGCCGTACACCTTGCGGCTCGTCGAGTCCCTGTACGCAACGGGGTACGAGGACTTCGAGATCGTGATCGTGGACAACGAAGGGGGACCGGCGCCGGAGATTCCGCGGCCCGTGCGCCTTATTCGCAACCCGGAGAACGCCGGCTTCGCGAGGGCCTGCAACCAGGGCATCGCCGCCTCTGGCGGGGAGTACGTGGCGCTCATCAACCCCGACACTATAGTCGAAGGGGGATTCTTCGAGAGCCTTGAGAGGTTCTTCGGCGAGAACCCGGGAGCCGGCGTAGCGGGGCCGAGGATAGTGGACGGCGAGGGGAACCTGCAGCTTTCGGCCCGCAAGGAGTTCAGCTTTATCTCCGGCATCCTGGGCCGGACGTCCCTGTTGACCCGGCTCTTCCCGAAGAACCCGCTCGTGAGGCGCTTCTTCCCCGCGGCGGAGGAGCTGACCGGCCCGACGGCGGTCGACTGGGTCTCCGGCGCATGCATGCTCATCCGGCGCCAGACTCTAAAAGAAGCCGGACTGATGGACGAGCGCTTCTTCATGTACTTTGAGGACGCGGACCTGTGCCGCCGCGCCCGCGAGGCGGGCTGGCTCGTCTACTACCTGCCGCGGATCGAGGTAATCCACCACACCGGCGCCAGCAGCCGCAGCCGCCCCCGGGCGCGTCTCAAGGCGATCTGGAACCTCCACAAGAGCGCCTTTCTCTACCACCGCAAACACGGCCCTCATGGGCCCCTGCAACTCTACAGCCTACTTACCTTGCTGGGGCTATGCGCCAGGGCCCTCGTTAGGCTGGTGGCCCTGCTGACGAACCGTAGCAAGTAGAACTTTACGTCAGGGACGTGCGATCTACGGTTCGTACTGGGGCAGCCGCTCGACGGGCATCTCCGCCAGGGGCGGCGCGGCCAGGTCTCTCTCCGAGAGTACAGGCGCCTCGACGGGCCACTCTATGCCGATCCGCGGGTCGTTCCAGAGCACGCTTGCCTCGGCCTCCGCGTTGTACTTCGCCGTGCATTTGTAAGCGAAGAGCGCCGCGTCGCTGGTGACCAGGAAGCCGTGGGCGAAGCCTTCGGGGATGTAGCACTGGCGCTTGTTCTCCGAGGAGAGGGTTACGGCGGTCCACTCCCCGAAGGTCGGCGAGCCGATCCGAATGTCCACCGCAACGTCGAAGACCTCGCCCTGGAGTACGTAGACCAGCTTGCCCTGCTGGTCGGGGTTCTGGAAGTGCAGGCCCCTTAAGACGCCGCGCTGAGAGAAGGAGAGGTTGTCCTGCACGAAGTCCTTCGGGAGGCCCGCCTCCTCGTAGCGATCCGCGCGCCAGGTCTCCATAAAGAAACCCCGCTCGTCGCCGAACACCTTCGGTTCAACTATGAGGACGCCGGGAAGTTTTGTCTCGATCACGTTCAAGTGTCGCTCCTCCCTCGAAGCAAGGACGTAAGCCGGGAAATCTCAAGCGTCGAACGCGCGCTTCGCAAATAAACGCGTACGCGCGTTCCGGCACGCCGTTTCAGCAAACCGTTTATTGAGAAGGCGTGTGTCCACGAAGCTCCGGAGACACGCGGACGGAGCGAAGCGAATACCTGCCGTCGTAGGAGCATCTCCATTTTAAGGTTTTTGAAGTACAACCAGGTCCTGGTTGCCCATCCCTCTCGGAACGTAGTCCAGAACGTTGAAATACATGGAGTACCTGTCGAGGACGTACTTCTTCGTGTGATACGCGTTCTGGTACCATTCGGGGAATATGCCCTTCGCAGTGTTCGAAGCGGTGAACTTGAATCCTTCTTTTCTTACGTCGGCGACGTCTTCGTGAGGAAGGTGTTTCCAGATACGGCGTCCACTAACCGTCAAGAGCACGATGCCTCCAGGTCCGGTCACCCGCTTGAGCTCGTCCAGCCAGCGAAACTGATAATCCTCGTCCAAATGGGTGAACACCGATATCGCGTAGATGAGATCGAAGGTCTCGGAGGCGTAACCCAGGGGCGGGAGCGGATCGTTGACACCAAACTCGGCAAAGTCGAGGTTGTTGCGACACCAGGAGATCGCCTCGGCGTCGATGTCCGTCCCGTACCAGCGAGCCGATTGCGAGTAGTCCGCAAACCAGATGAGCGTACGCCCACAACCACAACCAAAGTTCAGAACGTTCTGGAACGAATCGAGGTCCTTACCGACCTTCTCGAGCGCGGCTCTTATGTTTGCACTGCTCTTCTCGCCTACCCCCAAGAATCCGTCTGCGCTAGGGGAACCGTGGACGCGGTATCGCAAGGATGTAGGAGGCAAGCGAGTCCCGGTCCTTTCGGCGTACCGGCGATCCTGCAGGCCAACGTACCAACATAGGACTTTCATGTACATTCTGTAGGCGGACTTCGCAATGGGAAGAACCCTCCGGGGCACGTAAGCTTCGACTCTCTTGTAAGGTTTGATGCTGTTGAGCTTCACAACGTTCTTCTCCCCTCTTCCGCGACGGCAGTCAGACGTTTCCGTCGCCTATCGAGCGGCTCCTCGTTTCTCGCGATCTCCAGCAGGTACTGCCCGTAACTACTCTTCTCCATCTGGACGGCGAGTCGCTCGAGTTGTTCAGCGTCTATATAGCCTCGGCGGTAGGCGATCTCCTCCGGACAACCTATCTTAAGTCCCTGGCGCTGCTCGATGGTCTCGATGAAGTTCGTCGCCTGCTGCAAAGACTCGTGCGTCCCCGTGTCGAGCCATGCCATCCCACGCCCCAGGACCTCCACCCTGATCTGGCCGCGCCTCAGATACTCGAGGTTGACGTCCGTTATCTCGAGCTCGCCGCGCGCGGAAGGCTCCAGGTTCGCGGCTATGTCGAGCACCTGATTGTCGTAGAAGTACACGCCCGTGACCGCGTAGTGCGAGCGAGGCTTCTCGGGCTTCTCCTCGAGCCCCACGACCTGACCGCCCTCCTCGAACTCGACCACCCCGTAGCGCTCCGGGTCCCGGACGTGGTAGCCGAATACCGTCGCCCCCTCCTCCCGGCTCGCCGCCTCGCGCAGAGTCGAGCCGAAGCCGTGGCCGTAGAAGATGTTGTCGCCGAGAACCAGCGCGACCGACCCCGAACCGACGAACTCCCGCCCGATAATGAACGCCTGGGCGAGCCCTTCCGGGCTCGGCTGCACCGCGTACTCCAGGCTCAAGCCCCACCGGGAGCCGTCGCCGAGAAGCTGCTCGAAGCGCGGCAGGTCCGAAGGCGTGGAGATGACGAGGATCTCCCGTATCCCCGCCAGCATCAGCGTCGAGATCGGGTAATAGATGAGCGGCTTGTCGTAGACCGGCAAGAGCTGCTTGCTGACCACGTGGGTCAGCGGGTAGAGCCTCGAACCAGATCCCCCGGCCAGGATTATGCCCTTCACGAAACCCTCTCCGCCCAACGGCTGCTCATTGCGCCAGTCAATCACACGAGCCGCCTCTCCGCCAGCACCACCGGTTGAAACAGGCGTACCGCCCCTACTATGATGCGAGTCTTGTCAGTATCGACCCGAGGAGAGCGAGACCCACGCTTTGCCGTCGATAAAGTCTTATATAGCGCAGCGCATACCGCCCGGCGTCAAGCCGACGGCGCGGAGGATCTTCCACCTCCCCGCGGACGTCCTAAACTCCCTACTGGGACGGCGAGATCCCCTAACCCCACCTAAGGGCAAGGTCTTTTTCGGGGGCGGAGACTTCAACCGGGTCGGCGAAGAGTACTTCCGATACTTCGTGGAGCTCGGCGGCCTGAAGCCGGACGAGAGGGTGCTGGACGTAGGGTGCGGTATCGGCCGGATGGCCGTTCCGCTTACCCGGTACCTCAGCGACCGTGGCTCTTATGAGGGGATTGACGTGTTCCCCAAGGGCATAGCCTGGTGCCAGGAGAACATCACCCCCAGATATCCGAACTTCCGCTTCCGGGTGGCCGACATCAAGAACAAGGAATACAACCCGGGCGGGAGGTTCGCGGCCTCCGAGTACGAGTTCCCCTACGCGGACGCGTCCTTCGACTTCGTACTCCTGACCTCGGTGTTCACGCACCTGCTCCCGGATGAGGTGGAGAACTACCTCTCGGAGATAAGACGAGTGTTGGCGCCCGGGGGGAGGTGCTTCGCCTCTTTCTTCCTGCTAAACGAAGACTCGCTCGACTCCATACGCTCGGGGACGAGCACCATAGACTTCAGGCACGACTTCGGCGGGTACCGCACGAAGGACAGGGAAACCCCGGAGGCGGCCATCGCCTACCCGGAGGACTACGTCAGGAGCCTCTACGCGGAGCGGGACCTGGCCATCGTCAAGCCGGTACACTATGGGGCGTGGCCGGGCAGGCAGGACTTCCTGAGCTACCAGGACATAATGGTGGCTCGGAGAGAGGAAACTTTCTAGCGGTTACCTTGAAACATCCCAACGTGTTGAAAAACTCCTTCACGGCCGTGACCTACAGTTGGTCTCTAGAACTGGCGTTTAGGGAGCTTGAGTCCGTTCTGAGGCTGCCAAGCGGCGCGGCACCGTCTTTCGAACAGCGCGGTGATGGATAGGTTCGCCGCCACGCTCAAAGAACCGGCACCCCGGTAGCGACACGAAAAGGGACCGGGGCCAAGGCCCCGGTCCCTTGGAACGGATCGCTCTTAGCGCTTACGGCGCTGCGGGCGGTTCCTGTTCCAGCACGACCTCGCAGTTGTCCGGGTCAAAGATGTAGTCGCCCGAGTCGAGCTCGACCGTGTCGACGCCCTCGTTGGGAACGTAACCACCACCGTCGCATAACACGATGTCCTCGCCGTCGCCGTCGGCGACGTCTATCGTGTCGTCGCCCGCGCCGCCGTGGGCGTGGTCCTCGTCGTTCGGGGCCTCGTCTAACAACGTGTCGTTGCCCTCCTCGCCGTACATTTCGTCGTAGTCGCCGTCGCTCGTGGTGTCGTCGTCGCCACTCATGGTGTCGTCACCGGCGCCACCTTCGATGTAGTCGATGCCCAGCTCACCCTCGAGGAGATCGTCGCCGGCGCGGCCCTCTAGGATGTCCGGGTCCTCGCCACCGGCAATGTCGTCGTTGCCGTCCTGGCCGCCGATCCGGTCGTAGCCTGCGCCGCCGCGGATAATGTCGTTGCCGCCTTGGGCGATCACGTTGTCGTCGCCATCCTTGGCGAAGATCCTATCGGCCCGCTCGGTGCCGGTTATCCGATCGTCCCTGTTTGTGCCCACGCACTTGGCGCCCCCACCCTTGCACGAAACCGTCGCCGCCAAGGCCACTCCGCTCGCCACAAGCAAGGCGGCAAGCACCGTCCCCACAAGCAGCACGGCCCGTCGTCTCATAGCCACTCCTCTTTCTACGTCTCTGCGTGTTCGTCTTACCTGCCTGCGCTAGCGCCCCGATTGTCGCACCGCAAGCATAGACACGCCACCAACGCCACGCTTGTTTCTGCTCGCGCCAGAGGTCGGAGAGGCGCCTCACCCGGCGCTGTGCTAGATCCACGTCCTCTAAACGCCCGCTGCCGATCCGCAAAACTGGGGTCGGCACCTTTTTCAACAGGCTGGTCCATTTTGTATACTCCGGCGTCGAGCGTAGAATTTCCAGGCGGCAACAACGGATGGCAGCGCGTCGCCGTACACGAGGAGCGTCTTAGAGATCACCAACACCAGGGAACAAGAGGGCAGGGAGGATCGTAAAGAAGGACGCGCGAAGCGCGTCGCCCTCTGGGGCCTGCGCCGGCGATCGGCCTGGCTGTTGCTGGTCCTGAGCCTCCTCTGCCTGGTGGTCGTCGGTCCCTTGCGGGGTGTTCTGGCGCCGTTCCCCGCGCTTCTATTTCTGGCCGGCTTCGTGCTGTTCATGGTCCCAGGGGCCCTGCTCTGCGGTCTGATCCGGGACGAGGACCTCTCCGGGGCGGCCCGGATACCCGTGGCTTTCGTGTTCAGCACGGGTATCTTCGGGCTCTCCGGCATCCCCCTGCTCCTGCTGCACCGGAGCATGAACGAATACCTCGTCCTCTGCGGGGTCATCCTCGCCGCGTCCCTGGTCTTCCTGGTGTTCGGGGCGTTCGTCCGCAAGGAGGACGCGGCGGAGGATGCTGACACCTCTCCCCGATCCTTCGGGACTCTCCTGAGTATCTACTGGCCCTGGATCCCTTTTATCGTTCTCGCGGGCGCTCTGGCGTACGCCTCGGCGACGAAGGCGCACGGCCCTGAGGAGGACATCTGGGCTTACCTGGCGAACGTACGGGAGTTTCTGAACGCTGGGAGCCTCGCTTCCAACGATCCGCAATTCGGGGGCGAGTTCAGGGGATTTTCGCGCATGATGATCAACGGCTGGTTGCTGGAGCAGGCCGCGCTCGCCCGGGTCTCCGGCATAGACCCCGTCGAGATGGCGTTCGGGTACCTGACGCCGGCGCTGGTGGTCCTCTCGCTCCTGGCACCCTACGCCCTGGCGAAGACCATAATAGAGAGCGAGACGGGGGCGGTCATCACCGGTTGTCTCCTGGCCGTTCTCTTCCTGGTCAGCCTGACGACCCCGATAGCCCAATCCCTTCTGACGCCCGGCGGCGAGTTCATAAACCGCGTCACGGAGGACAAGTACGTGGCCCGGTTCCTCTTCGTGCCGGTAGCGCTGGCCCTGGCGGTCCTGGCGCTGAAAATGCGCAGGTTGCGCTACCTCTTGCTCTTCGCCTTCCTCTGCCCGTCCGTCGTGGCCGTACACCCCTTGGGGCTGGTCTTTATCGGGCTGCCGGTGGCCGGGCTCGGACTGTTGCACCTCTTGTTCAACCTGCGCGACCGGGGGGCCTGGGGGTACGTCGGGGGATTGGCGCTTCCGCTGCTCGCCGTGGGGGGACCGCCGACGTTGTACCTCGCGGCCACTGGCAGCTCGCTGTTGCAGAGAATGGATTCGATGGCCCCGAGGGTGGCCACGTCTCTAACGGAGGGCCTCGGTTACTACGACGAGATCCAGGCCGTTGGAGAGCAGTACATCGTGGACCCGGTCTTCCTCTTGAACCCGGCGGTGCTCGCCGCCTACGTGCTCGGCGTGCCGTTCCTGGTCTTGCGGGTGCGGCAGAGCCCCGCCGCCCAGCTCTTGCTCGGGACGCTGCTGCTCGTGCCCGTCCTGTGCTTCGTGCCTCCTATCGCCGGTTTCGCGGGTGAGGTCATCGGCCCGTGGATACTCCCCCGCCTGGCCTGGCCCATCCCGCTCGCCGCCGTGGTCGTGCTCGGCTGGCTCCTCTGGGAGGGCCTGACGTACGTGAGGGGGCGCCTGGAGGCGAGCGGGTCCCGGACGGAGCATCTCGTCGGGCTCCTTCTGGCCCCGCTTCTGGTCTTCTGCGGGCTGGTGGCCGCAACGCCTTCCTCGATAGCACAGGTAGAGACCGCGGACCAGTCGGGGGAGGTCCCCGAGGAGGAGGTCTCCTGCTCCGATCCGGTCTTCGCGTGGATGGACGATAGTCTGCCCGCCTCGAGCACCGTGCTCGCGCCCGAGGCGGAGAACAGCTGCATCATGGCGCGCGCCTCCACTGCCGACATACTCAACTACCGCAAGCAAAAGCCGGGCAGGAATGAGTTCAAGGTCATCCTGGAGCGTTTCTACGACGGCGCCACGCTGGACACCGACACTATCCGGATGCTCCGCTACTACGAGGTGGACTACATAATGCTCCCCAGGGACGAGGAGCTCGGCGAGCAGATGAGGCACAGGCCGGGCAGCTTCACAGAGGTCGGAATCCCCGACGGCCAGTACGTCCTCTACGAGGTGGACCTGCCGAACCTGGAGACCGATACCCTGGTCCCCGCAAACGACAGCCTGCTCTCCGGCGACTTCGACGCCGCCACCGACGCCTATGAAGAGACACTTGAAGGGGCGCGCCAGACGGGCGACGAGGACGCACTCTTCCTCTCCTACCTCGGCCTCGGGCAGTCCTACACGGGGCAGAAGCTCCCGGACGAGGCGGCGCCCTACTTCGAGCAGGCCGCGGCCATCGCCCCCGAGGACGAAGCCGCGCAATTCCTCCTGTCGAGAGCCAAAGAAGCGGCGGGGGAAGAGGAAGAAGCTCGAGTCGCTCTAGAGCGGGCGGTCGAGCTCGCGCCTGGAAACACAAACCTGAGGCTCAGGCTCGCGGACCTTGCTCTAAGAGCGGGCGACGAGGAGGCGGCCATCGGACAGTATCGGATGCTCCTCGAGACATTCCCGGAGGTTCCCAGGTACCGTGCGTTGCTCGGGAAGGCCCTCTTGCTCGCCGGTAACGGAGAAGCCGCCGAGGAGCAGCTCCAGGAGGCGACCGCTCTGAGCCCGCTCTCCGAGGAGGTCTACGCCGAAGTGGGCACCGCTTTGCGGGACGCGGGACGCCTCGAAGCGGCGGCCGCGCGGTACGAGCGCGCCATCGAGCTGGAGCCCAAGAACCAGCTGTACAACCTGGATCTCGGCAGGATCTACTCCACGCTCTCCACTGTGGGCGGCCGGGACGAAGGGTACTTCGAAAGAGCCGAGGAGACACTCATTCGGGCCGCGGGACAGCAGCCCGTGCCGGGATCCGCCGCGGCCTCGCAGCAGGCCGCCCTGCTCGCCCTGGGCGACCTCTACTACCGGTGGGACCGCGAGGAAAAGGCCATCGCCGTCTACGAGCAGGTTTTGAGGGAGGATCCGAACTCCGAAGCGGCGAGCAATCGGCTGGAGGAGCTCCAGGGTTAGCCCGCGCCGGGTGTAGCCTGTTAACGCAGGAGCTATCTCCAGGGCTGTTTGTTAGACTCTTCGAGTGGCGCTTCGCGGCGGCTCGGGCGCCGTGATCAACTCTTCTGGAGAAAGGCGAGATCTACTTGGGCGTACACACTCTGGGTGGTAGACGCGGGGTCATAAGGAAGTACCGCGACTGGCTGCCCGAGATCCCCGAAGAGGCCATCGCCACCATAGGCGAGGGTGATACACCCCTCGTGGAAGCCCCGCGCCTCTCCGAGAAGATCGGCGCGAGCCTCTACCTGAAGTTCGAGGGCATGAACCCGACCGCTTCCTTCAAGGACCGCGGCATGACGGTGGCCCTCAGCCGGGCCGTCGCCGCCGGGAGCCGGGCCTGCGTATGCGCCTCGACCGGGAACACCGCGGCCGCCGCGTCAGCCTACTCGGCGCGGGCGGGCATAAGCTGCTTCGTCGTCGTTCCCGCCGGCAAGATCGCGCTTGGCAAAGCCGTCCAGGTCCTCGCCCACGGGGCGAAGATAGTCCAGATCGAGGGAAACTTCGACGCCGCCCTGAAGCTCTCCCAGAGGGCCGCCGAGGAGCTGGGCAACGTCTCCCTCGTCAACTCCGTAAACCCCGACCGAATCGAGGGCCAGAAGACGGCCTCCTTCGAGGTCTGCGAATCTTTGGGTCGCCCGCCGGACGCCCTCGCCCTGCCCGTCGGCAACGCCGGCAACATCACCGCCTACTGGAAAGGCTTCAAGGAGTGGCGCGAGGCCGGCCTCGCCGAAGCCGTCCCCAGGATGCTCGGCTTCCAGGCCGAGGGCGCTTCTCCTCTGGTAACCGGCCAGGCCTTCGAGAGCCCCGAGACGGTAGCCAGCGCGATCCGCATCGGGGCGCCCGCGAGCAGGGAGGGCGCGCTGTCTGCCATGCGCGAGTCGGGTGGGCTCATAGAGAGCGTCACGGACGCGGAGATACTCGCCGCCCAGGAGGCCCTCGCCCAGGAGGAGGGAGTCTTCTGCGAGCCGGCCTCAGCCGCCGGGGTCGCGGGGCTCTTCAAGCTCGCGCGCGAGGGCCGGGCTCCCGAGGGCGTCGTCGTGAGCGTCCTCACCGGGCACGGATTAAAGGACCCGGACGTGATCCTCTCGCGCACCAGGCTGCCCGACCCGATCCCGGCGACCTTCGAGTCGCTCGTCGAGAGCATGCAGCGAGAAGAGCCCGCCGCGCGATGACGAACGGAGCCCGGCGATGATCTGCGTCCGCGTCCCGGCAACCTCGGCAAACCTGGGACCAGGATACGACGCGGTGGGCCTCGCGCTCTCCCTGAGCATGCGGATCAGCCTGGATCGCGCGCCCGCTCCCATCGTGGAGGTCCACGGAACTGGGGCGGACCTGATCCCACGCGACACCGACCACCCGGCCTACCGGGCCGCCAGCTTCGTCGCCGAGCTCGCCGGCGAGCACGACGCCCACTTCCACCTCATCCAGGAGAACTCCATCCCCCCGGCTCGGGGCCTCGGCGGGAGCGCCGCCGCCCTCGTTGGAGGAGCCGTCGCCGCCAACGACCTCCTCGGGCGCTCCATGGCCGCCCCCGACCTCTTAAACCTCGTCTGCGAGCTCGACGGCCACCCAGACAACGCCGCCCCAGCGCTTCTAGGCGGCCTCGTCATCGGCACCCTCACCCCCGAGGGCATAAGCGCGGTACGCCTCGAACCCAAGGACCTCAAGGCCGTCGTCGCCGTTCCGGACTTCGCCGTCTCGACCACCGCCGCCCGCCACGCCCTCCCGGACTCCGTCTCGCACAAGGACGCCTCCTTCAACGTCGGCCGGGCCGGGTTGCTTTTGGGCGCCCTGGCGACCGGCGAATATGACCTCCTCCGGGTCGCCATGCAGGACAGGCTACATCAGCCCTACCGCTCGCACCTGATCCCCGGCCTCGAAGACGTCATAGAGGCCGCCCACGCGCACGGCGCCTACGGCGCATGCCTCTCCGGCTCGGGCCCGACCGTCCTCGCCTTCGCACCCGAAGACCACGCCCGGAAGATAGCCGCGGCGATGCACGCCGCCTTCGAGCGACGCGGCGTGCGAGCGAAAGCCTGGGCCCTAGACGTAGACCTGTCCGGGGCCCGCGTCGAGCCGCCGGGGGAGATCCCCTGCCCCAGCCCCATGCCGGTCTCCTGAAGCACCCTCTCTCGTCGGAGCGCCGGTGGGTTACTCGAGCAGCGGTAGGCTTACGATGAGCCTACCGAGTAGACCTATCTCGCTCTCACGCCACGGCCCACTGGAGCAGCCGGCTGTTCTCATCCGTCTGTAGGAGTTTTTCGGCTTCGGTCTGGATCTGCCTTATACGCTCGCGGGAGAGGTCCAGCTCTTCGGCGAGATCGGCAAGGGTGGACTTCTCGCGGCCGTCGAGGCCGTAGCGGCGCACCAGCACGTAGCGCGCCCGCTCGGGTAGCCGCCCGACGGCCGCCCACAAACCAGCTGTCTCCATCTCCTGGATCACGGTGTCCGGGGTCTCCGGGGCGTGTACGTCCTCCACGACATCCATGAGCTCGGCCGCCCCTTCCTCGGCGCCCAGAGCCTTGTTCAGGCTGGTCGCGTCGGGCGTCGCGCGCGTGGCGGCCCGCACCTCCTCGACGCTCCATCCCAGACGCTCGGCGATCTCCTCCTCCGTCGGGTCCCGCCCGTACTCGCTCAGAAGCTCACCGAAAGCCCGGCCCATCTTTCGGATCCTCTCGGCCATGTGTACTGGAACCCGGATCGTGCGCCCCTTGTCTATGACGGAACGTTGCACAGCCTGCCTTATCCACCACGTCGCGTAGGTGGAGAATCGGAAGCCACGGTCGGGGTCGAACTTCTCAACGGCTTTCATCAGCCCTATGTTGCCCTCCTGGATCAGGTCCTCGAAAGGTAGGCCGTAGCCGCGGTACTTCTTGGCGACCGAGACGACCAGCCTCAGGTTCTTCTCGATCAGGCGCTGGCGCGCCCTCTCGTCCCCGGCCTTGGCGGCGTTGGAGAGGTCTATCTCCTCCGCGTGGGTCAGTAGCCTGTCGCGAGAGATCTTGACCAGGTAGCCGGCGATGAGCTCCGGGGTCTCGGGATCCAGGTCCTTCGTGCGAGCCGTGCTGTAGGACATCTTTGCACCACTCATCCTTTCGTCGGTTTGGGAGTTGACGGGTTGCTCGTTTTACAGGAGCCCGAGGGCGAACTCGTAGGACATCCTGAAGATGCGCCAGATGGCCTCCAGCTCGTCCTCGTCCCTCGGCGCGTAGATCATCATGAAGATGGGCGAGCCTCTCCTCGCCCCGGCGTCGACGTGGACCTCGCCCCAGCCCTGCATCACGACTTCGTCGCCCAAGTCTCGGGGGAGAGTGAGGTGCAGGCTGCCGTCAGGGTGAAGGTGAGCGAACTCCCCGCCCGCCAGGAAAGCCTCCCGCGGCCCTTCAGCGTACTCCGGCTCGAGCAGGAACGTCCGGATGCCTGGCGTCGAGGTCCTGTTCGAACCTTCGACCACGCCCGGGAGCGCGCCAGCCCGCTCGTGCAACCTCTCCCGGAGGGCGACAGTTCCGCCCTGAGTCAGCTGCTCGTGCGGATACGCAGGCGTGGTGCGAGGTGGAGCACCTCGGCGCGCCCGAAGGATCTCTGCTTGGCTTCTGTCTTTCAGCATCTCTCTTCCTCCTCCCCGTGGTTCGGGGTAATACGTGGCGATTTCGCCGGCTCTCGTTGCCTGACCGGCTACGAGAAGCCCTTACTTGAGAGTCTGGACCAAGAACCTGTGAAGACCTTTTGGAGGTTATGAGGATTTCCACAGAAACGGGCGCGAGAGGGGCACGGCGGGGCGATAAGGTCTATATTGTCGGGAGAGGATGTAGAGAGAGCGGTCGCGGGGCACACAACGATGAAACGGATCTTGATCGTAGAAGACGAGGCGAAGCTGGCCCGCCTGATCTCGCGGGTTTTGGGCGAGGAGGGCTACGCGGCGGAGACGGCCGGCGACGGCCGCTCGGGGCTCTCGCGCGCCCTCACCGAGAGCTTCGACCTCCTGATCCTCGACTGGATGCTCCCCGACCGCAGCGGGTTGCAGGTGGTGCGCGGTTTACGTGCTGCGGAGGTGAGCGTTCCCGTCCTGATGCTCACCGCCCGCGACCAGATCGAAGACAGGGTCGAAGGCCTCGACGCAGGGGCCGACGACTACCTCCCCAAACCCTTCGCCTTCCCCGAGCTTCTGGCCCGCGTGCGGGCGCTCACGCGTAGGTCGTGGGGACCGGGCGAGGAAAGCAAAGACGCGGCGGCTCAACTAGCGGCCGGGGACGTGGCGCTGGACCCAGTGCGCCACGAGGTCCGACGGGCGGGGGAGCGGGTCGAGCTTACCGCCAAGGAGTTCGCGCTGCTGGCGACCCTGATACAACGTCCCGGACAGGTCTTTACGCGCTCGGTCCTGCTCGACACCGTCTGGGGGGGATCCGCCGAGGTCTACACGAACGTGGTGGATCTCTACGTCTCCTACCTCAGGAAGAAGCTCGACCGCAACGGGGAACCCTCCCGAATACGCACCGTCCGCGGCGTAGGCTACACCTTCGAGCCCCAGGCCCCGGAACCGCGCTGATGTTTAGCCGCATCCGACGCCGCCTGACGATGGGCTACGTGGGGGTACTGGCCCTCATACTGGTCCTCTTCGGCGTCATCGTGGTGGTGAGCTTCTACCGGCAGGTAACCATCCAGCAGGACGAGCTGCTCCTGCAAAAGGCGCAGAGCGAGGCGAGCAACCCGACGGACGCCCGGGGCAGATTCGGCCGCGTCAAGGCGACCACGGACTTCGACATCGCGGTGGAAGAGGTGCCGTTTGTCGAGCTGGTGGGGCAGGATCCCCTACTGGAGGAAATACTCCGGGAAGAAATTCTGCTGGACGACCCGGACTCCCCGTCCGTGTCTCTGGGTCTTCCCTACGTCGAGATGTCACAGCGGGCCGGCCAGGAGAGGAGGAACATCCCCGAGACGGTCAGAGGGCCCGAGGGCGACGTGCGGGTGATGAACGTCCCGGTGTACCAGTCAGGGGAGGTAATCGCCGTCCTGCAGGCCGCCCAGTCGCGCCAGCCCGTCTGGCAGACGGTGAACAGCCTGATATTCGCGCTAGTCCCCGTCGGGGTCGGGGCGCTGGCCCTGGCCGCCATCGGCGGGCTGATGATGTCGCGGCGGGCGATGCGTCCCGTGAGAGACTCCTTCGATAGGCAACGCACCTTCATCGCCGACGCCTCGCACGAGCTCAAGACCCCGCTCACCCTGATCCGGGCAGACGCCGAGGTGCTCTCCCGCAGCCTCACCGGCACAGAGGAAGGCTCGGAGAACCGGGAGCTCGCAGAGGATCTCCTCGGCGAGACCGACCGGATGAACGCGGTGCTCTCCGACCTTCTACTCCTGGCGCGCCTGGACGCCGACAAGCTCTCCGTCTCCCGAGCCCCCTTTAACCTGGCGGGCGTACTCGCCGAGACCTCCGAACGCTTCGCGGCCCGGACGAACACCGAAGATAAGCAACTCGAGATACGCCACTCGGGCAAGCTCCCTACCCGCGGCGACGAGGAGAGGACCGGCCAGATCCTGGCCGCCCTACTCGACAACGCCCTCCGGTTCACGCCCCCCGGCGGCCTCATAACCATAGAAGGCCACACCCGCGGCAAACGAGTAGAGGTAACCGTTACGGACACCGGACCCGGCATCCCCGCGGATCACCTTCCCCACATCTTCGAACGCTTCTACCGGGCCGACGAGCAGAGCGAGGCCCGCGCGCGCTCCGGCGGCGGCACGGGCCTCGGTCTCGCCATCGCCCGCGACCTCGCCCGCGTCCAGGACGGCGATCTCGCCGGCGAGAACGAGCCGAAAGGCGGCGCCAGCTTCACCCTCACGCTACCCGCCGGACCCTGAGCCGTTCAGACTTCCTCGTCTGTGGACAACCGGATCGAGAGCAGCCTTTTTCGTGCTCCTCTCCCGCTTCGGCTCGCAAGGCAGATCCCGCCGTCACTAGCGTAATGTCGCGCCGCGCCCAAGAACGTTGTTTAATCGGGGGGAGTGGTCCTGCTCGAGGCCCTACGCGCCGGGAGGTGTTGGGATTGGCACTATACGCCCTGAACCTGTTCGATCTCGCCGATAACGACCTGTACCGGCAGTATTCGCGCCGTTCGGTGGACGCAGTGGGCAAGCACGGCGGTCGCGTCGTGGCCCTGGGACGGCTGAGCGGTGTCGAGGAGAGCGAGCCTGGCGTGGAGCCACGCCAGGCGATGGTGCTCGTTGAATGGCCCTCCCAAGAATCCTTCCAGGCGTTTCTAGACGACCCCGAGCACGCCGATCTACACCCGTTGCGCGAGGACGGGACGCGCAACTACCTGTGGTGGATCTACGAGCGGCTGGAGGACCTGCGCCCACTGCTGAGGTCTGTTGAAGAGTAGGAAAGTGGCACAACCACCGGCAGAAAGGCATGGAATGAGTCATCGGTTCTGCCTTCGAAACGGGTCTTCGGGTGTTCTTTGGTTCCTCTCCGGTCCCAGCCCGAAGGACAAAATCCGCCGTCCCAGCAGGTGCTTTGTCGCGGCGCACCGAAACTTAGTTTATTTACCTTGACAAACGGTTACAAGGTAGTTAGGCTTCCTGTACTTGTAGGCGAGTGAGCTAGGGACACCCTTGTTAGGAGTTTCTGAAGGCAGGCAGATAGAGATCTCGGGCCTCAAGCTCGACGCTGCCCACCTGCTCACCCCTCCCATCCACCCGCGAGTACCCACGCAGGCTGTCCCCCTACCCCTACGGCGACTAATTAGCCGGGCGGGCCGGGACGGCATTACCCGGTCCGCCTAAAGCCGCGGGGCTTACCCCCCGTTCTTTGGTAGAGGATCTTTTCTAACTCGCAGTTCTAGAGGAATGGGAGAAATCGTGGAGAATACCGCTTTTAATATCGAATACAAGCCGCGCACCGGTAGCGAGGCGATGTGCGAAGCCCTTCTGGACGAGGGAGTCGAGTACCTCTTCGGGTATCCGGGCGGTGCGATCATGCCGTTCTACGACGCGCTTCCGGACTACCCGCTAAAACACGTCCTCGTCCGCCACGAGCAGGCCGCGGCACATGCGGCGGACGGCTATGCAAGAGCCACGGGCGAGGTTGGGGTGTGCGTGGCGACGAGCGGGCCGGGGGCGACGAACATCGTAACCGGCCTCGCGACGGCCCAGATGGACTCGGTGCCGCTCGTGGCGATCACAGGCCAGGTCGGCCGTCCGGCTCTTGGCAAGGACTCCTTCCAGGAGACAAACGTCATGGGGATGACGTTGCCTTTCACCAAGCACTCGTTCCTCGTCGAGGACCCGGATGAGCTGTACCCGACGATGCGGCGGGCGTTCGAGATCGCCCGCTCCGGGCGTCCGGGGCCGGTCCTGGTCGACGTGCCCAAGGACGTGCAGTTCGCCGCGTGCAACGACAACGGCTACCGGAGGCTCAGGGAGGCGCCACAACCGCCCGCGGGTCCCGCTCTGGAGGCAGCGGCGGCGCTCCTCAAGAAGGCGAAGCGGCCTTTGATCCTGGCCGGGCACGGGGTCATCCTCTCGGGGGCGGAGAAGGAGCTGAGGCTTCTCGCCGAGCGGACGGGGACGCCGGTCGTGCCGACGCTGCTCGGTATCAGCTCGTTCCCGGATGACCACCCGCTCAACATCGGCTGGCCGGGAATGCACGGGGCGGCGAGCGTCAACCGGGCCATAGACAAATCCGACCTCCTCCTCGCCGTCGGGATGCGCTTCGACGACAGGATCACGGGCGCCGTCGACAAGTTTGCCCCGAACGCCAGAATAGTTCACATAGACGTTGATCCCTCCGAGCTCGGCAAGGTCGTAAGGCCGACAGTCGGTATCGCGGCGGACGCGAAGCTCGCCTTGCGCGGCATCCTCGGGCACTTCGAGGAGACCGAAGACAGAGAAGGGTGCGCCGAATGGCGCGAGGAGATCGCCAGGAGCCAGGGACCGGAGAAGCAGGCCGAGGAAGGGGCGCGCGGGGAGTATGGTCCGATCCGGATCATGGACGCCATCAAGGCGGCAGCCGGCGAGGAGGTGCGGCTCGTCACCGACGTCGGCCAGCACCAGATGTGGGCCGCCAAGTTCTTCGAGTTCACCAAGCACAACAGCCACATAACCAGCGGCGGCCTCGGCACGATGGGGTTCGCGCTCCCGGCGGCGATGGGCGTGGCGTTCGCCTACCCGGACGAGCCGGTCTGGGTCGTGGCCGGAGACGGCGGCTTCCAGATGAACATCCAGGAGCTCGCCACCATCCGGGACTTCGGGCTGAACATCAAAGTCGCCATCCTGAACAACGGCTACCTCGGCATGGTGCGCCAGTGGCAGCAGTTCTTCCACAACCGCCGCTACTCGGAGACCCCGATCAGCGGCCCGCGTTACGAGGACATGGCGGCGGCCTACGGGCTTTCGGGCAAGACGGTGCGCGAAGGCGACGACGTCGAGGCGACGGTAAAGTGGGCTCAGGAGCAGCCGGGGTGTACGATCCTCGACTTCCACATCGACCCGGAGGCGAACGTGTTCCCCATGATCCCGAGCGGCATGAGCGTCAACGAGATGATCGAAGAGACCGGCGCCGCGTATGGTGGCGCATAACACCCCCCGGCACGCACCGACCGACACGGCCCTCAACCCCGTAGAGGTTCGCCTCGCGGGCGGGATGCTGGCCCTGAACCGCTTCCTGATGACGCTCCAAAACAAGCGGATGCCGGTCGCCTCCTTCACCGTCGGTAGAGACGAAGACGGCATGCGGGCGACCATCCTGCTCGACTGCCCCCCCGAATCGGCCCGGCGGTACGCTACGCTCCTCTCGAGCCTGGAGGACGTCGAGGAGACCGAGGCGGCCGAAGAGACGATGGAGGTCGCGCTGCTGAAGGTAAGGGGCGAAGCCTGGAAGGATTCGGCGGCGCGGGCGAGGATCGGGGTACACGAAGACGGGGAGACGGTGGTGGCATCCGGGGCGCCGGAGAAGCTGGAGACGTGGCTCGCCGGGATACAAGATGAGTTGGAAGACGTAGTGCGGCTCGGGCCGATAGCCCGGCCGGGAGACGGAGGAACTTAAATGGCCCGGGTTTATCGAGAAGG
>Ga0136616_10000221_pt1 | contig 24531 bp, 23 predicted proteins | sample AntDrymUQ2992106_2_FD_106648 | JGI IMG/M metagenome (GOLD analysis project Ga0136616, IMG submission 106648) | Polar desert sand microbial communities from Dry Valleys, Antarctica - metaG UQ299 (21.06) | ecosystem: Environmental > Terrestrial > Soil > Desert | place: Antarctica: Dry Valley... | reverse complement strand
GCCTCCTACGGCGCCGGGGTGGTGCGCTGCGAGGGTGACGACGCCGAGGTCGAGACCTGCGCGGTGCGGCGCGGGCTGTTCAGCGCCGCCACCGAGCTCGCGGCCCTGGTCACCCGCAGCGGCGCCTACGCCCCGCGGGTGGCCACCGGCGAGACCGCCGAGGACCTCGTGGCCGGCGTGCAGCAGCGCATGCGCGACCTGGAAGCGGAGCTGGCGGCAGGGCTGGGCGACGCGGACCTGCTGATCGTGGACGGGCCGCTGCGTCAGCAGGGGCTGGGGCCGCGCGGCGTGGGCTACGTCAAGACCCACCAGACCGCCTACCTCGCCCCGGCGCTCGCACGCGTGGTGGGCGCGCTGCATGCGGGGGAGCGCACCCCACTGTTCCTCACCACCACGTCGTGGACCCGGTACTCCTGGTACGTGCGTCTGCCAGGCGCGCAGGCCCACGCCTGGTCCGGGATCATCCGCGCAGAGGTGTCCGGCGAGCTCGACCCGGGCGAGGCCCGCCGCCTCGCCGATCTCGTGACCGCGACGCTGCCGCGCTACGCCTCCACGCCGGAGAAGGACACGCGCGCCCCGCAGAACCTCCACCCGATCGCCGAGTTGGAGCGCCGCCTGCGCCACCGCCTCGGCGATCCGGCCGTCCTCTACCGCGCCCTCACCATGGCCGCGACCCGCCGCGCCGCGCCCGTCCCCGCCTGAGCTGGGGCCGAACGTGGAACGGGCGCGCCCCCCGGACGACGGGAGGCGCGCCCGAGGACACAGCGCGGGGCGCGCTACTCGGACAGCACGGTGTCGATGAGGTGCACGACACCGTTGGCGACCTGGATGTCGGCCATGAGGACCGCGGCCTGGCCGTTGACCACCAGGGTCTCGCCGTCCATCTCCAGCGTGACCGAGCCCTCGTTGACCACGTCGACGCTGTCGAGCTCGGCGAGGTCAGCGGCCCGCAGCGCCTCGCCTGACACCACGTGGTAGGTGAGCACGTCGGTGAGCGCGGTGTTGTCGGCCAGCAGCGCCGCAAGGTCGGTCTCGGGGATCGCCGCGAAGGCGTCGTCGATGGGGGCGAAGATCGTGAAGGGCCCGGGGCCGTTCAGCGTGTCGACGAGCCCGGCCTGCGTCACGGCCGCGGTGAGGGTGGTGAGGACGGGGTTCGTCGAGGCCGCGGTCGCGGCCGGCTGGTCGGCCATGGCCGAGAGGCTGCCGGGCTCGCCCTCGGCCGGCAGCTCGATCGCCGCCTCAGACTCCATCTCGGACTCGGAGCCCATGTCCTCGGACTCGGACTCCATCCCGGACTCGGACTCGGAGCCCATGTCCTCGGACTCGGACTCCATCCCGGACTCGGAGGCGGCCTCCGAGGAGGTGCCGGTTGTGGCAGGGTCGTCGCTGCCGCAGGCCGCGAGGGCGAGGGCGAACGCGGTGAGGGCCACCGTGAGCTTCGTGCGCTTCAGCAGGTCCATCAATCTCCCTATAGGCGTTGGGTACCGGGGGATTCGGACCCACGCGGTGTCCGCATTGGTACGGGGAGTGATCTACGCGAATCGGTCAGGATTCTCGGACCTGCACAACCACCGAGTGCCAGCCGGCCGCTCCGTCGGGGATCGGGGCCGTGCGCTGCTCGGGCTGGGTGTCGCCGGCGCCGTCGGTGGCGCGCACCTGAATGCGGTGCCGACCCGGCGTGGCGTCCCACTCATAGACCCACTGGCGCCAGGTGTCGGGTCCCGGCACGTCGGCGAGGCGGGCCGGCTGCCACGGCTCGTCGTCCACCTGGACCTCCACGCGCTCGATCCCTCGGGTCTGCGCCCAGGCGACGCCGGCGATGGCCGTGCGGCCGGCATCCAGATTGGCCAGGCCGCGGGGCACGTCGATGCGCGACTGGGTCTTGATGGGCGCCTCCTTGGCCCAACCGCGGGGCACCCAGTAGGCGTCGAAGCCCTCCAGCGTGGTCAGCTCGATCTCGGCCAGCCACTTCGTGGCGGAGACGTAGCCGTAGAGACCGGGCACGACGAGCCGCGCGGGGAAGCCGTGCTCGACGGGCAACGGCTCGCCGTTCATCGCCACGGCGACGAGTGCGTCACGACCGTCCAGCGCCACCTCGGTGGGGAAGCCCACGGTGAAGCCGTCCACGGCGCGGCCCACGATCTGCGTGGCGCCCTCCTGGATCCCGGCCTCCGCCAGGAGCCCGTCGAGGCGGACGCCGAGCCAGCGGGCGTTGCCCACCAGACCGCCGCCGACCTCGTTCGACACGCAGGCCAGCGTGACGTCGGCCTCCATGAGGTCGCGGTCGAGCAGGTCTTGGAGGCTGAAGGTCAGGGGCGTGTCGACCATCCCGGCGATGCGCAACCGCCAGGTCGCTACGTCGACCTGGGGGACCTGCAGCGCGGTGTCGATGCGGTAGAAGTCGGCGTTCGGCGTCACGAAGGGCGACAGCCCGTCGACGTCGAGGGCGGCCCCGCTCGGCACGGGCGTGGCGGCAGTCCGCGGCCGGGGCAGCACCACGGCCGCCCGCGACGCCGCGGCGGTCGCGCGCGCGCCCAGGCCACGGCCCACGGCACCCGCCGCGGCGGCCACCACGAGCAGCCCCCCGGCGGTGCGCAGGAACGATCGCCGGCCCTTCGGCTCGGCCCTCCAGCCCTCGGCGGCCCCGTCCCAGGCCTCACCGCCCGCGCCAGCGCCGCCCGTGGCGGCGGCCGCAACTCCTGATCGGCGCTGATCGGTTACGGCGGGGTGGGCGGGGGCTGGGATGGCGTGGCGGGCCGTGCGCACGGCGAGGGTCAGCGCGGCGATGCCGGCTATGGCGGCGACGAGGCTCGGAAGCACGGCCTCGAGGGTGCTCGCCCGAGCATCTTGCAGCGCCGCGGCCACGCCCAGCGCGCCGAACAGCGCGAGCCCGGCGGCGCCCACGGCGAAGCGGCGCACGGCCGCCAGCCCGAGGACCGCGCCGAGCACCGCCGTCAGCACGAGGATGCCGACCAGTAGCGCGATCTTGTCGTTGGTACCGAACACCGCGATCGCGGCGTCCTTCACGGGCCCCGGCACGAGGTCGATCACGCGGTCACCCACCGCGATCACCGGCGACGGCGCGCGCAGCAGTCCGGCGACGAACTCACCCGCGCCCAGCGCCACGGCGGCCGCGACCAGCCCGGCCGCTGCGGCCTGCCACGCTGGCGGGCGCGGCGCGGGGGCCGGACCACCGGTCGACTCGGCGGGCGGTGCGGGCGGTGCGGTGCGGGTGCTCATCGCTAAGGATCACTTCCGTCGTCGCCGGTCGTTGCCCGTGGGGCCTGTTCGTACAGCGTCGGCCGGCCGGTGCTCATTGCAAAGCCACCTGGGCCACGATCGGCCCCGCGGGGGCGGTGCCGTCGCCGGGGGGCTCGCGGGTGACCGCGACACTGGAGACGGTGTCCGCGGCGTCGAGCACCAGCGTGGTCGCACCCCCGTCGGCCTGCGCGCACAGCTCGCCCTCGCGGATCAGCTCGCCTTCGCGCTCGGTCCATATCACGTAGACCTCGCCAGGCCGCTCCTGCAGCCCGCTGAGGGTGAGCACCGCGCGCTGCGCGGTCGGTGCGGTGACCACGCTGCCCACGAACTCCCCGGTCGTGTCGAGGGCCAGCGTCCGGGCCTCGGGTTCGGCGAGGACCTCGGCGAGAACGTCGGACGGCCGCGGTTCGTCGCCCTCCGCGTCCAGCAGCGACGCGGCGACGAACGTCAGTACCGCGGCCACTGCCGCGGCGGCCAGGGGCGCCGCGATGCGGGGCAGGCGCCGCGCGGGAACGGTTCGGGCCGTCAGCGGCGGGCGCTGGCGGGTGGTGTCGACGGCCGTCAGGACGCGGTCCCGCATGACGGGCGGCGGCACCACCGCCACGGCGGCGCCGAGGCGGGAGGCGGTCAGTCTGAACTCGTCGACCTCGGCGCGGCAGGCGGCGCAGGAGGCGAGGTGGCGCTCGAACAGCAGACGCTCGACCTCATCGAGCGCGTCCAGCGCGTAGGCGCCGGCCAGGTTGTGCACATCCTGACTCACGTCGCCACCCCCAGCTCATCACGGAGACGAATGAGGCCGTCTCGTAGGCGGGTCTTCACAGTCCCCAGAGGCGCCCCCAGCAGCTCCGCCACCTCACGGTAGGTGTGGCCGCCGTAGTAGGCGAGCTGCAGGGCCTCACGTTGCAGATCGGTAAGGGAATCCAGGGCGGAGCGGACCTGCTGATGCTCCAGCCGCACCTCGACCTCCTCGGCCACCACGTCGAAGCCGGGCGTCGCGTCGTCCCGCCGCCCGACCACGTCCTCGCGGTCCCTCGAGGCCTGCTCGCTGCGCACCCTGTCCACCGCGCGGCGATGGGCCAGCGTGAGGATCCACGAGGTGGCCGACCCGCGACCGCGATCGAACCGCGGCGCGGAGCGCCAGACCTCCAGCAGGACCTCCTGTGCGACCTCTTCGGACTGGGCCGGGTCGCGCAGGACGCGGCGGACCAGCCCGTAGACCTGGCCAGCGCAGCGGTCGTAGAGCGAGGCGTAGGCAGCGCGGTCGCCGCGCGCCACGCGCTCAAGGGCGTCCTCGACGCTCGGCTGTTCGTTGGCTACAGGGCGTAACCCCGGACGGCGCGCTCTGCGGGGGCGCGGATCAGGCTCTGGCATGGGCACTCCGGCGGGCGCTGGTACGCGGGGTTACGGTTGTGGCTTCGATTGGTTCGGGGCGCAAGCCTCGCGGGATGGGTGGTGTTGCACGGCGGTCGGCCGGTCAGGTGACGACGATGTCTCAGTCTGTCAGATTCTGCTCACCCAGCGCCCAGGTCGTGGCGGGCACCGATCGAGGAGCGCAACCCATGAGCATCCGCGCGGGCGTGGCGGCACATCACCCCGCCACCGCCGCCGCGGGTCTGGAGGTCCTGCGCCGCGGCGGCACGGCGTGCGACGCCGCCGTCGCCGCGACGCTCGCGTCCTGCGTGGCCGAGACCACCATGACCGGCCTCGGCGGCGGTGGCCACGCGATCACCTGGGACGCGGCGGCGCGGCTTGCGCGGACCTTCGACTTCTTCGTCGCCGTGCCGGGCCTGGACGGCACGCCCGACACGAGCGCGGCGGTGGTGGTCCCCATCGTCTTCGAGACCGAAACCGTGCCGTACATCGTCGGCGCAGGGTCTGTCGGGGTGCCTGGAGTCGCGGCCGGATGCGAGGCGCTGTGGCGGTCCGGCGGGCGGCTGCCGTGGCGGACCCTGGTGGAACCCGCCCTGGCCCTGGCGCGCATCGGGGTCGCCCTGCCGCCCAGCCACGCGCGCGTTCTCGACATGCTCGCCGAGCTCATGACACGCAACGAGGGCGGGCGGATCTACGCGCCCGGTGGCGCGCTGCTGGCTGCCGGCGGGGTGATGCGCGCGCCCGGCCTGGTCGCGGCTCTGGAGCTGCTGCGCGACGAGGGCGCGTCCACCTTCTACCGCGGGTCGGTGGCCAAGGTGCTGCTGGAGCTCATGCGGGAGCGCGGCGGGCCGCTGACCGAGGCGGACCTCGAGGCCTACGAGGTGGTCGAGGCCGTCCCCGCCGAGGCCGTCTACGCGGGGCGGCGGATACTGGCGCGCCGCGACCTCGCGGGCATGCTGACCACGCTGGACCGCCTGCCCCCGCTGGGCGGGCTGGCGCCGGGCCCGCGGGCGCTCGCCCTCGCCGACGCCCTGACCGGTGTCGAGGGGCCGGGCCACACGACCAACGTGGCGGTGGCCGACACCGACGGCAACGCCTGCGTGGTGACGACCAGTCTCGGCCTCGGCTCGGGCGACTGGCTGCCTGGGCTCGACGTCCACCTCAACAGCATGCTCGGCGAGCTGGACCTGCAGCGCGCTGTACCGATCCCCGGGGAGCGCATGGGCTCGATGATCGTGCCCACGCTCGTGCTCGAGGGCGAGGAGCTGGAGGTCGCGGCCGGCGCGGCCGGCGGCTCGCGCATCCGCAGCGCGCTCGTGCAGTCCCTCGCCGGGCTGCTGTCCGAGGGGCTCGACCCGCGGTCGGCGGTCGAGCAGGCCCGCCTGCACCCCGTGGGCGAGGTGGTGCACACCGAGCCCGGCTTCGCTGACGACGCCGTCGCCGCCCTGACGGCAGCCGGCCGCGACGTCCGCCGCTGGCAGACCCGCCACCACTACTTCGGCGGCGTGAGCCTGGTCGCCCGCGGCGGCCCCGCCGCCGACTCCCGCCGCGACGGCGCCGCCTTGCTGCTGTGACCCAGCCCGCACGCGCCGCAGATGGTGGGCGCGCCCGGGGTAGGCTGCCGCGAACGATGAGGGGGTGTGATGTCGGCGGTGCTGACGGCGGTCGAGGAGGGCGATGCCGATCGCTTGACGCGGCTGCTGCGTGAGGAGCCGCAGTTGGCGCAGCGCCGGGCGGGTGCGGACTCGCCGCTGCTGGTCGCGCTGTACCGCGGGCGCCGCGATCTCGCCGAGATCGTGCTGTCAGCCGCGCCGGCGCTCGACGGGTTCGAGGCGGCGGCGGCCGACGACGTCACGGCGCTGGAGCGCGCGCTCGTCGCCGACGCCTCCTTCCCGCACGCGCGCTCCGCCGACGGCTTCACCGCGCTCCACCTCGCCGCGTTCTTCGGCGGCGCCCGGGCGGCGGCGCGCCTGCTCTCCGCGGGCGCTGACCCCGGCGCCGTCGCGGCGATGAACCAGGTCCAGCCGCTGCACAGCGCGGCGGCCGGGCGCCACCACGAGATCGTCCGCCTCCTGCTGCACGCCGGGGCGGACCCCGACGCACGTCAAGAGGGCGGGTTCACCCCGCTGCACGCCGCCGGACAGGCCGGTGACCCCGAGCTCGCCCGCCTGCTCCTCACCGCCGGAGCGCGACCCGACTTGCGCGACGACGCGGGCTCCACCCCCGCCGACCTCGCCGACCGCGGCGGCCACACCGCCGCCGCCAGCCTCCTGCGCACGACCTGACCGCCGGCGCTCATTCCTTACGCGCCTTACGCGCCTTGGCCCAGGTTGCGCATCAGGCCGCCGTCCATCACGTAGGTCGCGCCGGTCACGTAGTCGGCATCCGAGGAGGCGAGGAAGACCGCGAGGCGTGCGATCTCCGCGGGCTCGGCGGCGCGCTTCCACGGAATGCTCTGTACCTGCTCGTCGAGCAGCTTCGGATCGTCGATGGCTGCTTGGTTGAAGGGCGTGAGCACCATGCCGGGGGCGAGTCCGTTGACGTTGACCTTGAGCGGCGCCAGTTCGAGGGCGAGGGTCCGGGTGAGCATCCGGATCGCTCCCTTGGAGCAGTCGTAGTCTGCGCCGCCCGCGTTGGGCACGTCCTCGTGCACGGAGGTGACGTTGATGATCTTCCCGCCTCCGCCGGCACTGGTGCGGAGCTGGGCGAAGCGACGGCAACAGAAGAAGTAGCCGTAGACGTTGGTGCGGATCGCCTTGTCCCATACCTCGGTGGGCAACTCGGCGACCTTGCTGCCTGACGCGTCGACACCCGCGTTGTTCATGAGGATGTCCAGCGTGCCGAGGGTCTGCACGGCCTGGTCGAACATCGCCGCGACCTGGCGCTCGTCGCTGACGTCGCACTGGACGACGACCGCCCGACGGTCCTCGGCCTCCACCGCCTTGCGGGTCTGGTCGGCGCCGTCTGCATCGCTCAGGTAGGTGACCACGATGTCCGCGCCTTCCCTGGCGAACGCCACCGCCGTCGCCTGACCAATCCCGGAGTCCGATCCGGTGATGAGTGCGACCTTGCCGTCGAGCCGTCTTGCTGCCATGTGCTGCTCCTCTTGGTGGTTCACGAGTGGTCGGCCGCGGGCCGGCCCAGGCGCCAGGCGGCGTTGACGAGGCCCACGTGGGAGAACGCCTGTGGGTAGTTGCCCAGCAGTTCGCCCGTCTGTGGATCTGCCTCCTCGGCGAGCAGACCGAGGTCGTTGGCGTGACGGGTAGCGCCGAGGAACGCCGAGCGCGCCCGGTCCGGCTGTCCCGCCAGGACGAGGCACTCGACCAGCCAGTACGTACAGATCAGGAAACCGCTGCGGTCGCTGGGCCAGCGGCGCACCAGGCCGCCCTCGCCCAGTTCGCGTTCGACGGCCTCCACCGTGGCGCGCATCCGCTCGTCATCCGCGGGCAGGAATCCCACCAGCGGCAGCACCAGCACAGAGGCGTCGAGGTCGTCGGACCCGAAAGCTCCCGTGTACGCCCCGGCCTTCTCGCTCCACGCCTGGTCGAGCACGGCAGCGCGTACGGCGTCGCGGGCCTTCGCCCACGCGCCCGGTTCCGCGCCGGCGCCGAGGCGGGGGGCGAGGTCGACGGCGCGGTCGAGCGCCACCCAGCACATGACCTTCGAGGAGGTGTAATGCCGGCGCTGGTCCCTGGCCTCCCACATCCCGGCATCGGGCTGTTCCCACGTGCTGGCGGCACGGTTGGCGAGCGCGACGAGCAGCTGCTGCGTGGAAGGCGCGAACTCGCGGATCTGGCCCTCGAGCAGGCGGGCCGCGTCGAGCACCTCGCCGAAGACGTCGAGCTGGTCCTGCTGCCAGGCTTCGTTGCCGACCCGCACCGGCGCGCTCCCGCGGTAGCCGCCCAGGTGCTCGAGAACATGCTCGGTCAGGTCGCGCTCGCCCTCGACGCCGTACATGATCTGCACCAGCTCGTCCCTGACGTGGCCGGCGGTGTCGGCCAGCCAGGCGAACAGCCTGGCGGGCTCGTCGGGGCAGGCAGCCAGCCAGAGCGAGCGGATGGTGAGGCTGAGGTCCCGCAGCCACGCGTAGCGGTAGTCGAAGTTCAACGACCCGCCCATGGTCTCGGGCAGCGACGTCGTGGCCGCGGCGATGATCGCACCCGACGGTCCGTACGTCAGACCCTGCAGCACCAGTGAGCTGCGCCGCACCTGCTCGGGGAAGTCGCCGTCATAACCGGTGTGCTGGGCCGTCCAGGACCTCCACCCTTCCAGGGTCTCCTCCAAGGACGGAACAGCCGCCAGCTCAGGCGCCCGGCCGAAGGTCGGCGCGTACGAGAGCCGCAGGTCGACGACCTCGCCCGCGGCAACGTCGAACTCGCCGAGGACGGAACCGTCCTCGAGGCGCAGCGGCACCCGAGTGCGCAGCGTGAGGGTCACCGGGCCGCCCTTGGCCTCGGCCCCATCGGGAATCTGTCGAAGGTGGGGCTCGGTGCGCCCGTACTCCGTGCGGGGCGACAGGTCCGTGCTCATCCGTACCGTCCCCTGCTGGCCTTGGACGCGGCGCAGCAGCACGTGTGGGCTGCGCCGCCCGATCTCGTGACCGCGCGCGCCGGGCTCCAGCAGCAGCGCGTCGGTGACGCTGACGGTTCCGCTGGCGGTGCGAAAGAGCGTCCGCAGCACCAGCGTGTCGCCGACGTAGCTGCGCTCGCTGGTGAACTCACCGAGCGGCCGCAGTGCCCAGTGTCCGGCGGCGGGGTCGAGCAGACGGCCGAGTACCGACGGCGAGTCGAAGCGTGGCACACACCACCAGTCGACGGACCCGCAGCGATCGACCAGCGCGGCTGAGTGGCAGTCGGACAGAAAGCCGTAGTCGGCGATCGCCGGCTGCCGGTCGTCGGGTCGGTCTGGCTCAGCCATGTCGCAACACTAGTCCGCTGCGGAGGTGGCGACGCGCGCACCGAACCGAGAGTGCGCCATCCGTAAGGTCTGCCGCTGACGGGCTCCCGGTCGGACAACCTCCGCCGGCCAGGGGTTCGCCTCTCGTGCAGCACGCGCCCGCCCGAGAGCGACCGCCGCGCCTGCGTGGATGCAGGCCGCCCCGCGCGCCGGCGTCGATCGCGCCACGATGAACCCCGCCCTTGACGAGCGGGCGGTCATTGGCGGGGGTGGGGGAGGCGGGTGGCGCCGGTGGGCAGAGGGAGGCCCTCGGCGGTGAGGAGGCGGGCCTGTTCCATCTCGCGGCCGGCCAGGAGGCGGCCGTCGGCGCGGACCACGCGCCACCACGGGTTGTCGTGGTGGTCGCGCAGGTAGGTGCCCACGGCGCGGGCGGCGCCAGGGAAGCCCGCCTCGGTGGCGACCTCGCCGTAGGTGACCAGCTGGCCGGGTTCGAGGGCGTCGAGAACGCGGGCGACCGCGGCCTGGAACGGCGTGACGGTCAACGGCGTGACGGTCAGCGCCGGAAGGCCATCGCCGAGGCCGCCTCCAGCAGCCCCACGAATTCCGCCCGCTCAACGTCGTCGAGGGCGAGAAAGGCGGGTGCCACCTGGACCGTGGTCGCCGCTTCCGCACGCTGCCAGCGCTGCGCGAACGGCGCGGGGTCGGGATACGGCCCTGGCCAGCTGAACAGGCGCGCGTTGTCCGCCCCCTGCGGGCCCGCGGCGAGCGCCTCGAGGGGGCGCAGGCCGTTGGCCAGCACCGCCAGCCCGTGGGCGTTGCCGCGGTGCTCGCGCAGCACGTTCAGCAGCTGCACCGCCCGGCCAGGTGCGTCGTCGGACAGCGGCAGCGCGCGCCAGCCCGCGAACAGCGGCAGGCCGGCCGGGTCGACCGCCGCCACGATCCGCTCGGCCAGCGCGGCCAGCCGCTCCACCCCGTCCAGCGACGACAGGCGCTTGCGTCCCCACGTCCGTGCCGACTCCGCGTACGCCAGGGCCGCCTTGGCCGGCTCCAGCGCGTCCAGCGCCGCCTCCCAGCGCTCGCGCACCACGTCGCGAGGAAAGAACACCAGCGCCGCGGTGACCACGTCGGCGTCCACCGCGCCGAGCACGCCGCAGCGGCCCGCCACGTAGAACGCCCACGGGTCGGCCACGCCGAACTCGGCGCCGGCGGCCTGTGTGGCCCGCGCCCACATGAAGCCCCCGCCCAGCGCGCTGACCGCGCCCTTCGCGGCCTCCGCCGTCCCCTCCGGTGTCATCCGTCCCCCCTCGCCGTGGCCGGTTACGCCCCCAACAGCCTACGGATCGTCTCGGCGAACACCGCGACCCCCGCGGGCAGGGCGTCCTCGTCGAGGTCGAAGTCGGGGCTGTGGTTCGGCGCGGTGATGCCGCGCTCGGGGTTGGCGACCCCCAGCAGGAACATGCTCACCGGCAGCCCCGTCGCGCCGAAGGCGTAGAAGTCCTCGCCGCCGAGCGTGGGCGTGGACTCCACGACCACCCGGTGGTCGCCGAGCACCGCCCGCGCCGAGCTGCCCACCAGCTCGGTCAGGGCTGGGTCGTTGACGCCCACGTCGTAGCCGGGGATGTGGCGGACGTCGACCGTGGCGCGGTGGGCGGCGGCGAGCCCCGCCGCCACCTGGGAAATCCGGGGGACCAGGTGCTCGCGGTTGTGCCGGTGCACGGTCCGCAGCGTGCCTTGCAGGGTCACCGAGGTCGCGATCACGTTGCGGCGGGTCCCGCCCGCGATCGCACCGAACGTGAAGACCACCGGCGTGACCGGGTTGACCTCCCGCGTGACGAGCTGGGCGACCGCCTGCACGATGGCGGCGGCCACCGGCACCGGGTCCACCGCCTCCTCCGGATGGGCCGCGTGCCCGCCCACGCCGTGCACGGTGATGTCGAAGCCGTCGTCGGAGCCGGTGGCGGGTCCGCTGCGCAGCCCGACCACGCCGGTGTGGTGGCGGCTGGAGACGTGCAGGGCGAGGACGGCCGAGGGTGCGGGGTCGTCGAGCACCCCCGCGGCCACCATCGGCGCCGCGCCGCCCGGACCCTCCTCGGCGGGCTGGAAGTACAGGACCACCGTGCCCGGCAGCTCGTCGACGCTGGACAGCAACTCGGCCAGGCCGAGAGCCACGGCCACGTGGGCGTCGTGGCCGCAGGCGTGCGACAGGCCCTCGGCCTCGCTGCGGTAGCCCTCCCGGCCGGCGGCCTCCGCCACGGGCAGTGCGTCCATGTCCGCCCGCACGCCCACGCAGCCTGGCCCGGCGCCCGGCAGCACCGCCACCACCCCGGTTCCGGCAGCCCGCCGGTGCGCCACGCCGAGCCCGTCCAGGACGGACTCGACGTAGGCGGCGGTGCGCTCCTCGCGGAACGCCAGCTCGGGTTGGCGGTGCAGGGTGCGGCGGTGCTCGCGCAGGCGCGCGCGCAACTCCAATGCCCCGCTGACGATCGCCGCCGTCTCGAACTGCACCACGCGCTCCTCCCGCCCTGTCCGCGGCGCCGCGACCCTAGCGAGTTTGTGTAAACCTGCTGACCCACGCTGCTGACCCCACAAGGAGCTGCCATGGCCAACCTGGTCGTCCTCTACACCAAGCCCGACGACACCGCCGGCTTCGACGAGTACTACCTGTCCACGCACGGGCCGATGGCGAAGGGCGTGCCCGGCGCCACCTGGACGATGACCCGCATGACGGGCACGCCGCGCGGCGGGGAGCCGGCCTACTACCTCAAGGCCGAGGCGACGTTCGCGGACGACGCGGCCCTGCAGACCGCGCTGCGCAGCGAGGAGATGCGCGAGACCGGCCGCGACGCCGCGCAGATGGTCGGCCGCTTCGGCAACGAGGCCACCATGCTCGTGGGGACCGACTACGTGTGATCGAGGCGGCCGGGGCCGTGCTGTGGCGCGACGGCGAGGACGGCGCGCCACAGGTGGCGGTGATCTTCCGGTCCCGGCATGCCGACTGGACCCTGCCGAAGGGCAAGCTCGAGCGGGGCGAGGAGGCCCTGGACGCGGCGGTGCGTGAGGTGGCCGAGGAGACCGGCTACAGCGCGGAGCCGGGACCGCAGCTGGGAGCGACACGGTACCGCACGAACCGCTCCGGCCGTCCGCAGGACAAGCTGGTGCGCTACTGGGCCATGCGCGCCACGGGCGGGGCGTTCATGCCGAACGCCGAGGTCGACGAGCTGCGCTGGCTGGCCCCCACCGCGGCCCGCGCGCTGCTGACCTACGACCGCGACCGGGAGGTCATCGACATGTTCTTGAAGACCCGCGAACTCCTGAGAACCCGCGGCAGTGACCCGGCGGCGGCGCGGCGGCAATCGTCCTGACGGACCGGTGGCCGCACGGCGGCCGTGCAGGGCGGGGCTACCGTCCTGCCCAGCATGGAACCACGGCCCCTCGTCGAGGAGAGCTTCACGCGCCGCGTGAAGGCGCTCACGCGCACCCTGCCGGTGCACGAGCTCGACGCCTCCAAGGGTCAGCGCGAAGGCGACTGGACCCGCGATGACCTGCGGGCCCTCGCTCTCGCGGCGGTGGACGCGGTGATTGACGAGATGGGCCTCGCCTACGGCGCGACCGCCGCCGACGTCCGCGGCCGGCTCGCCACGCTCGTGCGCGCGGCGGCGCCGGGCGGACCTCCGGGTCACGCCGAGCAGGTCGCGGCGGCCGTCCTCGACGCGCTGCTGAACGACCGCGAGCGCCGCGAGGCCTTCTCCATTTCCTACAGCGACTGGTCCGGGCCGCAGCATCGCCGGGCGTCGCTGGTGTTCAAGCTGCTGGAGGAGGTCGAGGCCCCTGACGGCACGGTCGTCCTGCGCGCGACCGACGAGGCGGTGAACCTGTTCGTCGGCGCCCTGGACCGCGACGTCGAGGACGCCCAGGCCGCCGCCGAGGCGGTCCTGGAGTCCCAGCTGCGCCGCGGGCGCATCGACCAGGCCGTGGCCTCGGCCCGCGAGGCCCGCCTGCGCTCCGTGCAGTTCGCCGCCCGCATCAACCGGGTGCTGGAGGCGACGCGACGGGACCTGCGCCAGGTCGACTGGGGAGAGAACGTCCCCCGTCTGCTGGACGATGCGTTCACGCATCTGCGGACGCGCCTGGACGTGGAGCGGGCGCTCCTGGCCACCTTGCGTGACACCCTCGATGAGGTCGCCGACGCCGGCGAGGCCGGCAGCGCCGAGGGTGCGGCACAGGCCGCAGAGCTGGTCGCGTTGATCACCGACTGCCAGTCCCGGCACCTGGAGCTCCACGAGCGGCTGGTCGGGGCCCGCAGCGACTTCCTCGCCGCGCAGGACCGCCAGCGCTTCGCACCGGCGGCCCAGGTGCGCGTTGTGGACCTGTCCGAGGAGCTGCTGAAACCCCTGCTGCGACTGCCGGCGGCCACGGCCGAGCCCCCGGCGACGACGTTCCTGGTCGGTGCGCTCGGGGCGATCGCACCGCGGCTCACCCGTCTGACCGAGCTGGTCGACGACCTCCTGCAGCCTCGGCGGGTGGCTGAGGAGATCGACGCACGGGATGACGCTCCTGACCTCGTGGCGCTGGACGTGGACCCCTGGCGCTTCGCACCGCACGCCTGGGTGGCGGCCCTGGACGTGCTCGACCCGGTGGGCGAGGAACCGGTCCGCCTGTCCGACCTCCTGGCGGACGCCCGCAGGGTCTCCGAGGACGTTGCCGAACTCGTCGCGCTGACGGCGCTGCACGCCTTCGCGCCCGAGGGGGCCGGCGACCTCGTGGCCACCGACGACGGCGCCGCCTTGGAGGACGAGGTGTTCGCCGGCGCCGACCTGTGGGTCACCCGTCCCACTCCGCTCGCCGCGCCGGCGACAACGGGAGCGTTGGCGTGAGCGCCGCCGCGCTTGACGCCGGCGCTGCGGCGCAACTCGTCGGCTTCGGGCTGACCCCGCGGCTGCGACCGGCAGGTGATCCCGCCTATGCCGAGCTGGTCGAACGCTTCGCTGCCGACGCCGCGTTCGCCGATGTCGTCGGCTATGTCGCGGGGGGACTCGGGCTGGCGGTGCTCGACGTGGGCGCCTCCGGCATAGTTCTCGCCCCGGCGCCCGGCTCGCCGTTCGCGCAGCGGCTCTCGGACTACCGGGCCAACCTCTCCGTGAACGACCGGCTCCTGCACGGGCTCATCCACGTCGGCATCGCCGCGTACTGCTACCCGACGGCGGCGAGCCTCGCCGACAGCGACGTTCGTGTCTGCTCGGTGGCAGGGGTGGAGCGCTTCCTGCGCGACGCCGCCGCACGACTGCGCGAACAGCACGGCGAGTGCGACCCCGACGCCGACGCGCCGGAGCTCGAGCAGGCCTGGCGTCTGTACCTGCGCCGCCAGGCCGCTCGGGACACCGGCGACGGCCGTGTCGGTGTTTCGACGACGACCGCGATGGTGCGCTTCGCCCTGGAGCGATTGGCCGAGCAGGGCATGCTCAGCCGCACATCCGACGCGGAGGGCGGGACCTACCGGGCACTGCACCGTTACCGAGTCGAGGTCCGCGAGCTGGCCGCGACCCGGGCGTACGGCGTGCTCGCGGCGGCAGGGACGGGGGGCTGAGGCCGGGTGCTGCACTTGCGCCGAGTCCGCTTCGCCTCCGTGGGGCACCGCGACGCCCGCCTTGCGCCGCTCGACCTCGTCCTCATGGGTGAGGACGGCCGCCCGGCCCACACGGTGCTGTGGCTGCGCAACGGCGGTGGGAAGTCTTCGATCCTGAACCTGCTGTTCGCGGTCCTGCGGCCCGACCGCCGCGAGTTCCTGGGCATCGACGAGTCCGGACGGGACCGCTCGCTGGCGGACTACGTCGCGGCGACGGACACCGCACACGTGATCCTGGAATGGGGGCTGCCGCGCGAGCGTGAGCCCAGCTGGGTCACCGGCATGGTCCTGGAGTGGCGGGACCGCAGCCGGTCCGCGGACCGTGATCGGCTGAGGCGGCTGTGGTACGGCTTCGTGCCGACGCCCATGGAAGGCCAGATGCTCACGCCGGACCGAGTCCTCGGGCTGGACACGCTACCCGTGACCGAGGACGGGGCGAGGCTGTCGCTGGCGCGCTTTCGCGAGCGTCTCCGCGAGGAGGCGGTGGCGGACCCGGGACGCCAGCTCGTCCTGACGGACGTCCAAGCCGAGTGGCGGCGGGCGCTGGAGGACCGCCGGCTGGATCCCGAGGTGTTCCGCTACCAGCTGGCGATGAATCGTGAGGAGGGCGGCGCCAGCCAGCTGTTCAAACGGCGATCTCGCACCGCCGCCACCTTCGTCGACCTGCTCCTCGAGCTCGCGCTGCCGGACGACCAGCCCGCCCAGACCGCTGCGGTCTTCAACCGCTACGCCGACGAGCTGGCGGCCCGGCCCGCGCTCGAGCGCAACCGCGACTTCCTGTCGGGCGCGCTGGAGCGTCTCCGTCCGCTGGTCCAGGCCGTCGCCGAGCGTGCGCGCGCCGAGCAGCACCTTGCCAGTACCGAGCTCGGTGCCGCGCGCACTGCGGCGGCGCTGGCTGCAGCGGCCGCACTGGCACGGGCCGAGGAGGTTCGCCTGTCGGCAGAGGCTGCCGTGGCGCAGACCGCCGCTCGGGAGCAGGAGCAGCGCGCCGGTGAGTTCGGCGCAGCGGCTCGGGAGGCCGACCGCCGCGCCGCCGTCTTCCGGCTGCACAGCGCCGAAGCGGCACTGGCTGGCGCGTGCGAGCGCGCCGCCGACGCCGACGCCTCGATGCGCGCCTGGCGGCTGGTCCAGCCCTTGGCGGACGCGCGGGCGGCGGCGGCCGAGGCGGCCGACCTCGCCGGGCAGCTGGCCGCGACGCAGGACGCCGCCCTCCCCCTGCGCGGGCGGCGCGACGAGGCCGCGGCACGGCTGGCCGCCCGCCTGGCGGCGGACACCGCCGCGCTGGTCAGCGCCGCCGAGACGGCCGCCGAACAAGCTCGTGAAGCCGACGCGGCGGCTGACGCCTCGAGTGAGCGCCGCGCAGAGCTGGCCGCCCGGCGCGGCCGTGTCGACCGCGAGGTCGAGGCCGTCCGCGAGCGCCTGGCCGCGCTGCGGCGTGCCCGCGCCGAACTCGAACGCGAGGCGGTGATCGCTGAGGACGAGCCGGTCGCCAGCGCCGAGGCCCGTGCGCGTGCTGAGCTGGCTGCGGTGGAGGCGGCCCAGCGGGCAGGCGGTGAGCGCCTGACGGTGCTCAGCGCGCGCGGACGCGAGCTGGAGCAGCGCCGCGACGCCGTCGAACGGCGCGGCGAGGCCGCCGCGCAACGGCGTGCCAAGGCTCGAGCGGCAGCGGACACATTGCGGACCCGCAGCGCGGCGCTGTTGGACGACCCACGGCTGGTCGAGGTCGCCGAGACCGACTCGGTCGCACTGTTCGCGGTCGCCGCGTCCCTCGCGGAGCGGCTGTCGCACCTGGCCGCAGAGGCGGAGCGCCGGCTGCTCGACGAGGAGCTGGAGGCTGCCGCCGACCGGCGAGCGCTCTCCGCGCTCGACGCGGACGGGCTGCTGCCCGGCCGACCCGACCTGCTCGCGGCCCGCGACGCGCTGGCCGCCACCGGGCTCGCGGCGGTCACGGGCTGGCGCTACCTGGCCGACAGCGTCCCGTCGGCAGCCCACGAGGCGGTGCTGGCGCGACATCCCGAGCTGGTTGACGGTGTGGTGCTCGTCGACCCCGCCACCCTCGGTCAGGCCCGCGCCGTCCTCGCGGCTGCGGGGCTGCGCCCGTCGTCCGCGGTCGTGGTGGGGACGTCGTCGGTGTTGGCGCCGGCGACCGGGCCGCCGCCCTCGGTGCGCTTTCTCGTGCCACCCTCGCCGGCGCTCGCGGACCGAGTGGCTGGCGAGTCCGAGCGAGCGGTGCTGGCGGAACGGCTGGAGGGGGTCGACGACCGGGCGAAACAGCTGCGGGTCGCGCGCGACCGCGACACCGCGCTGGCCGACCGGCTCCGCGCACTGCTCGCGGACTATCCCGCGGGGCAGCGCGGGCGCCTGGAGTCCGAGCTCGACGCCGCCGAGACCGAGCACGCCGCGGTGGCGGCCGCAGCCGCCACGCTGCGCGACGAGCGTGCGGCGCTCGCGGACGCACTCGACGGCCTGGAGACCGAGCGACTGGCGCTCGACGTGCGCGCTGCCGCGGCGCAGCGTACGGCCAGCCGACTGGCGGCACTCGCGGAGCGCACGCAAGCCGGCGACGCCGCTCGGGTTCTGCAGCTGGAGGCGGAACTCCACGGGATGGCCCGCGGGCTCAACGCCCTCGCTGCGCGTGAGCGTGAGCAGCGCGCCACGGCCCGGGCCGAGGCCGACTCGGCGACCAGGCGCCGCAGCGGCGCCGACCGGCTGCGCGCCCGCGGCAGCGAACTCGGCCTGCCGCCACCGGACGCGGCCACCGGCGTGCCACCCGAGCCCGTGGAGGTGCTGGAGCGAGCCTGGCGGTTGCTGGACGAGCGCTACCGGGGCGCGATCACGAACCCGGTGCTCCAGGAGCGATTTGACAGCGCGCAGCGGCGCCGTACCGAGGCTGCGGCCGCACTCGATCGAGGCTCGCCGGTCGATCGCGAGGCAGCGGCGGCCCTGCTGTCCTCGCCGGACGGCCAGGACGTGACATCGCGCACCGACGCCCGGGAGGCGGCAGAGGACGCTGCCCGTGAGCTGCTGCGCCAGCTGAGCCGCGCGGAGGAACGAGCCGAGCGTGAGCGCGCTGCCCAGCCGCCGGAGCCACCGCAGCCCACAGCGTTGCCCTCGGAGCCGCAGACCCTGGCCGCCGCGGAGTCCCTGAGCAGACAGCTGTCGGCAGAGGCGGACGCGGCGGCGGCAGCGGGTCGCATGCTGCGGTTGCGTGGAGCAGCGGTCCAGTCCCTCGCCCAGAACGCCGAACGCGACGCGGAACGGCTCACCGACGCCCACGACCGGCTCGCCGACGCGCTGCCCTCGGGTGTCACGTGGGACGCTCGGTCCGAGGAGGGTGCGGCCGCGGCGTTGGCTGCGGAGATCCCGACCGCGCGCAAGGCGGGGGAGCATGTCAGGTCGGACCTGAAGGCCGCGGAGCAGCGGGCACGGGCTGCACGCCACGCGGCACAGTCCGCGGCGGCCAAGCTGCGCAGCTTCGTGCTCGACCGGCGGTTCGACGAGGTCGAGGGACCACTGCGCGACCGCTTGGGCCGGGACCCGGACGCGCCGCTCGCGCAGCGGGCGGAGGGCTACGTGGCCGACATCGAGCTGCGCCTTGAGCAGTGTGGCCAGCAGCTCGCGGGCCTGGACAGCCACCGCGACCTGCTGGTCCGCCAGGTTGCCGATCGCGTGGCCTCCGCCGTCCACCTCCTGCGTCAGGCGGAGCGCGCGTCGCTGTTGCCCGACGGCTTCGGTGACTGGTCCGGCCAGTCGTTCCTGCAGATCCGCTTCGGCAGGCCGCCGGGCGACGAGGAGCTGTTCGCCCGCCTCGCCGTCCTGCTCGATGGCATGGTCGACCGGGGAGAGCGTCCCGAGGGTCTGCCGCTCGTGCAGCAGGCGGTCCACGCCGCGGTGGGCGGGCGCGGGTTCACCGTGCGCATCCTCAAGCCGAATGCCGCCTTGCGCAGCGAGCGCGTGCCGGTGTCGGACCTCGCCACGTTCTCCGGTGGCGAGCAGCTCACCGCGGCGGTCCTGCTCTACTGCACGCTGTCGCAACTGCGCGCGCGGCTGCGTGGTCAACGCGGCACCGGCGGGATGCTGGTGCTCGACAACCCCATCGGCAAGTCGTCGAACGTCACGCTGCTCGACCTGCAGCGGCGGGTGGCAGATGGCCTTGGCGTGCAACTCGTGTACACCACCGCCGTGGACGACCGCGACGCCATCGCCGCCCTGCCCAACCGTGTTCGCCTGCGCAACGCCCGCGTGGACCGCAGGACCGGCAATTCCCATGTCGAGGTCGTCGCTGCGGACGACGAGGATGGGCGGGTCTCCGCGGCGCGGCTGTGGCGCCGGGAACCCGGACCGCGGGGCGCGCCAGACCAACAGGCGCCAGAGCCTTCCGGGCAGGGCTTCTTGACATGAACTCGGGGTCTGGACGCGTGGACCCGGCCGCCTGACCAGCGGCCTGCTGCGTTGCGAGGAGGTCGGCTCGGGTGGTGCGCTGCTGGTGGCGGCGAACGACGCAACCTGGCTGGCTCCCGTCCGGGCCCAGCCGGCCGGGCGAGCAGCTCCTGATCAACGCGCAGCGTCTGGCCAGGAGAGGGTGGGCTAGGAGCGACTCAGCGCCACTACCCTGTGGCGAGACGACCTGGCGTAGGCTGCCGCGCACGGATAACGACAACAGGGAGCACCATGCGCATCGGCATCCTCACCGGCGGCGGCGACGTCCCGGGCCTCAACCCCTGCATCAAGGCGGTCGTGAACCGCGTGGTCGACGATGGCCACGAGGTCGTCGGGATCCGCCGCGGCTGGGCGGGCTTGCTCGAGTGCCAGCCGGAGGACCCCGAGTCGGTGGCGGCCAGCACCGTGCCGCTGGACGTGGCACGCGTGCGCACCATCGACCGCAGCGGCGGCACCGTGCTGCACACCTCGCGAACCAACCCGGGCCGGGTGAAGCCCGAGGCGGTGCCGGACTTCCTCAAGGACCGCATGACCGACGAGGGCCCGTCGGACTTCACCCCGCACGTGCTCGACGTGCTGTCAGCCCTTCGCATCGACGCGCTCATCCCGATCGGTGGCGACGACACGCTGTCCTACGCGCTGCGCATGCACACCGAGGGTGTCCCGACCATCGCGATCCCCAAGACCATGGACAACGACGTCCACGGCACCGACTACTGCATCGGCTTCTCCACGGCCATCACCCGCAGCGTGGGCTTTATCAACAACCTGCGCACCAGCGCCGGCTCCCATGAGCGCCTCGCGGTGGTGGAGCTGTTCGGCCGCTACAGCGGGGAGACCTCCCTGATCGCGGCCTACCTCGCGGGCGTGGACCGGGCGATCATCTCCGAGGTCCCCTTCGACGTCGACCGCCTGGCCGGGCTCCTGCTGGAGGACAAGCGCCGCAACCCCAGCGGGTACGCCATGGTCACCATCTCCGAGGGCGCCACCATCGAGGGCGGCGCGATCCTGGTGTCCGGCGAGGCCGACGCCTACGGTCACCGCAAGCTCGGCGGCATAGGCGCGGTCACCGGTGAGCTGCTGAAGGCCCGCACGGGCGAGGGGATCATCACCCAGCAGGTCGGCTACCTCATGCGCTCCGGCAGCCCCGACTCCCTGGACCTCATGGTCGCCACCAACTATGCGGTCATGGCCGCCGACCTGGCCGTCGAGGGCGACCGCGGCCGCATGGTCGCCCTGCGTTCCGGCACCTACACCAACGTGCCGATCTCGGTGACCGGTGAGGGCGCCCGCCGCGTCGACGTCGACGCGCTCTACGACAGCGACAACTACCGCCCCAAGGTCCGCCACGTCGCCGGCAAGCCAATGTTCCTGTACTGAATCTGCAACATCTGCAGCGTCGGCCGAATCTAGCTCCAGGTCCCCATCAATGCAGATGGTGATCAGCGAGATCAGCATCGTGGGCAACCTCGTCGGCGCCTACAACGACCTCGCCGAACCTGATGCCCTCGCAAGGGCCGCGGGACCCTCGTCCCGTCGCTAGCATGCGGGCATGAGCGGCACGGAGACCGTCGAGCGGCCCGACCTGCGGCTGTCGGAGCCAGGGGACAGCGAGCGCCTCGCCCACATCGTCTACGACCCGAAGGGGGAGGGGCGGGCCGCGGCGCTGTTGACCGAGGCGCGCATCTACGGCACACCGGTGGAGGCGCTGTGCGGGAAGCGCTGGATCCCCAGCCGCGACCCACAGCGCTTTCCGCTCTGCCCGGAGTGCAAGCAGATCAAGGACGACATCTTCCGCCGCGCCGGTCAGGACCCCGGCTAGGCGCCGGCCGCTTGCCGTATCGAGTCGGCCGAGCGGCTGCGCGCGGTGGCCGCCGACAAGCGCCAGCCACCGGCGGCGTGCGTAGGATCGTGAGGGACGCCGCCCCTCCAGGAGGATTGAGTGGACTACACGCAGGAGGATTGAGTGGACTACACGCACCTCGGCCGCGCCGGGCTATCCGTGAGCCGGCTGTGCCTGGGCACCATGAACTTCGGTCCGCAGACCTCGCAGGAGGATTCCTTCGCGATCATGGACCGTGCCCACGAGGTGGGCATCAACTTCTTCGACACCGCCAACGTCTACGGTTGGCGCCAGGGCGAGGGCTGGACCGAGCAGATCATCGGCCGCTGGTTCGCGCAAGGCAGCGGGCGGCGCGAGAAGACCGTGCTCGCCACGAAGCTCTACGGCTCGATGAGCGACTGGCCCAACGACACGTTCCTGTCGGCGCTGAACATCCGCCGCGCCTGCGACGCGTCGCTCCAGCGTCTGCAGACCGACCACATCGACCTGTACCAGATGCACCATGTGGATCGGAACACCCCGTGGGATGAGATCTGGCAGGCGATGGAGACGCTGATCGCCCAGGGCAAGGTCCTCTACGTCGGCTCGTCCAATTTCGCCGGCTGGCACATCGCCCAGGCGCAGGAGGCGGCGAAGGCGCGCCACTTCACCGGACTGGCCAGCGAACAGTCGATCTACAACCTCATGGAGCGCACCGTCGAGCTGGAGGTCCTCCCGGCCTGCCAGGCCTACGGCGTGGGCGTCATCCCCTGGAGCCCGCTCCAGCAGGGGCTGCTCGGCGGCATCCTGCGCAAGGCCGAGGGCGAGGGCAGGTCCGGGGAGGAGCGGGCGCAGGAGCGGCTGGGCCGGCATCGTGCACAGGTCCAGGCGTATGAGGCGTTCTGCGACGAGCTGGGAGAGGACCCCGCCCACGTCGGCCTTGCCTGGCTCCTGCACCAACCCGCCGTGACCGCGCCGATCAGCGGCCCGCGGACGATGGAGCAGTTCGAGGGCTCGCTGCGGGCGCTGGAGGTCTCACTCGACGAGAAGGCGCTGGCCCGGCTCGACGAGATCTTTCCCGGGCCCGGCGGCACCGCGCCGGAGGCGTACGCCTGGTAGCGCGGCCCGACCTCGCGGTCGTCGTCACGGGCGGCGAGTCCGGTCCAGCGCTCGCCGAACTGCCCGAGCCGGCCGCGTTCGTCATCGCCGCAGACCGCGGCGTCGACCACGCGCTCGCGTTCGGGCTCACCGTGGATCTCGCCGTCGGCGACTTCGACTCTGTGTCCGCTGAGGGGCTCGCGGCCGTCCGCGCCGCGGGCGGCACGCTGCAGCCCCACCCGCGGGACAAGGACGCCACGGACCTGGAGCTCGCCTTGGACGCCGCCCGCGAGCACGGCGCCCGGCGAGTCCTGGTCCTCGGTGGCGGCGGCGGCCGTCTGGACCACCTCCTCGCCGGGATCCTGGTCCTGGGCCGCCCGGACTACGCGGACCTGCAGGTCGACGCGGTATTGGGCGGGGCGCGGCTCACGGTGGTGCGCGCGCGGCGCGACCTCGCGGGGCGGGCGGGGGGCCTGGTGACCCTGCTCCCGCTCGGCGGGCCCGCGCGCGGCGTGCGCACCGACGGACTGCGCTACCCGCTGGCCGGCGAGGACCTGCTCCCCGGCTCGACCCGCGGTGTCAGCAACGTTCTGCTGGGCGCCTCCGCAACCGTCTCGCTGCGCAGCGGCGTCGTGCTCGCCGTGCAGCCGGGGCCCGAGGACGCCTAGGAGACGAGCTTCGCGCGGGCGGTTGCACGCCCAACCTTCGCGGCTTTCGCCGCCCTGCGGGCGTCGCGGCGGGTCCTGCGGACGGCAGCCTCGGCGTGGTCGACCGCGTGGCGTGTCCGCCAGGCGAGACCCGGCCTGCCTTCGGTGTCGATCGCGGCGAGGATCAGGCCCCCGAACATCGACGTGTTCTTCAGGAACTCGATCTGCTGCTGCTGCCTCTGGGCCTCGTCGCGCTGCTCCCAGAAACGGTGTCCCGCCAATGTCGTGGGGACGAGGCTCGCGGCGAGCGACAGCGCCGCGAGCCGCGGGAAGCGGCCGAGGGCGAGCAGCACACCGGCGGTGACCTGGAGTGCACCGTTCGCGCGAATCAGCAGCTCGGTGTCCTGCTCGGGCACGCCGGGCAGGGGAGCGGCGGCCTGACGGGCCACGTCCTCGGCGAGGGGCGCCATCGGCTCTGGGTGCAGCAGCGCGTCGAGCCCGCCGGTGACGAACATCGACGACAGCATGACGCGGGCGAGGTTGCGAAGGGGGTTCATGGGAGCATTTTGCTACCGCGAACCGGTCCGCCTCAACCCTGGCCCACAAGCAGCGGCCTCATGAGGTTCCTGCCGTGACCGTGCGCGCGCTGCGTTCGCCGTCGAGGCCCCAGGAGATGATGCGCTCCGGGTGGATGCGGATCAGGGGCTCGGGGGACTGGATGGCCTCGGCGCGACCGCGCACCTCGACGCCGCGGACCCGCCAGGGGTCGATGCTGGCGAGGTCGTCGATGACGATCGCGGCCCGCGGCGTGCGGGTGACGTCGCGGAACTTCTTGGTGTCGGCCAGTTGGTTGCCGCTGACCTCGATGACCGTGGCGTCGTCGGCGAGATGCCAACCGACCGGGGTGACGTGTGGGGTCTGGTCGGCGCCAACGGTGGCGATGCGCGCAAGCCGGCGTTCGCTGCGCAGGTAGCCGAGTTCTGCGTCGGTGAAGACGCTCATGTGTTGCTCCCTCTGTCTTGGTGGTCGCTGCGTGGTGGAGTGCGGTGATGTCGTCGGCCGGCAGCGCCAGGCCGAACGGTGCGCTCGAGCACGCTGGGCAGTTCGTCGTCGGCCAGCTTCCGCCGGTCGACGACGCCATCCGGCCCTGCCGCCGTGAGCCTGGTGTTGTGCAGCGTGTGGCGGACCTGTTCGTCGGCGCGCTGCACCACGAGGCCGGCGACGAAGGGTGATCGGGGATGCGTGGAGGCGTAGTAGTTGACGACCTCGAAGTCGACGAGGTGTTGTGGCTCGCCGGTGAACGTGTACAGGTCGAACCAGCCGTCGGCGTGGTGTGACTGCAGCCGCCAGCCGCCGTCGATGTCGTCGGGGGC
>Ga0136616_10000220_pt1 | contig 24538 bp, 23 predicted proteins | sample AntDrymUQ2992106_2_FD_106648 | JGI IMG/M metagenome (GOLD analysis project Ga0136616, IMG submission 106648) | Polar desert sand microbial communities from Dry Valleys, Antarctica - metaG UQ299 (21.06) | ecosystem: Environmental > Terrestrial > Soil > Desert | place: Antarctica: Dry Valley... | reverse complement strand
CGAGCGGCTCGCGCATCGCCTTGGTTTCAGGCGCACGGCGGTACGGATGCTCGTCGGCCACGTCCTCCTCGTGGTAGACCGACTCGGCGTTGACCTCCCAGATGTCGTGTCTCGCTCCGTTGACGACGTTGTCCACGGCGCGGATCGCGGTGAGCATCGAGTGGTCGGAGTTGTTGTAGCGGTGCAGGCCGTTGCGCCCTACCTGCTGCAGGTTCGCGATGCCGGCGAGCCAGCCGCGGATCGAGTCCACGCGCTCGGCGTAGTCGGCGTCGTACATCGGGTAGGCGAGCGGGACGCGGGTCACGAAGCCGCGCTCGACCTTCGCCGGGTCGGCGAGCCCGAGCGTGGCCAGCTCGCGCTTGGCCAGCTCGACGAGGTCGTCGTCGGGCATCTCCCACAGCTCGTCGCCCTGGAAGCAGAAGAACTCCAGGCCCACGCAGGCCTTGGTGGGGTCCGGCACCATCCACGGGCTCCAGGAGCGGTAGTTCTGGATGCGCCCGACGTTGACGGCGTCCTCGTGGATGTAGATCCAGTTGTCCGGGAACAGGTCCTCGCCGTCGATCACCAGCGCGACGGTCAGGAAGTCGCGGTAGCGCAGGCCCTGCGCGGCGCGCGTGACCTCCGCGGAGGCGCTGCCCTCGCCGGCCAGGCCGACCGTGGCCCGCAGCGGCAGCGAGGAGATGACCTCGCCCGGCTCGATGCGCTCGCCGCCGGCCGTGAGCGCCACGATCCGCCCCCGGGAGACCTCGATGTCCTCGACGGGGGTGTTCAGGCGGACCTCGCCGCCGAGGGCGATGATCTCGTCGCACATCGTCTCCCACATCTGGCCGGGGCCGAAGCGCGGGTAGTGGAACTCGGAGATGAGCGACTTGATCTCGTTGTCGCCGTTGCCGAAGAAGGCGGCCTTGGCGGCGGAGAAGAACGACAGGCCCTTGATCCGCTGGGCGGCCCACTCCGCGCGCAGCTCGGTCGTCGGGACGCCCCACACCTTCTCGGTGTAGCCCTTGAAGAAGTGCTGGTAGAGCCGCTTGCCGAAGCGGTTGGAGACCCACTGCTCGAGGTTCTCCTCCTTGCCCTTGGGCTTCACGACCGCCCACAGGTAGGAGAGGCCGGAGCGCACCAGCTCGACGGGGCCGAGCTTCTTGATGACGTCCCTGCCGTCGAGCGGGTAGTCGAGGAACTTCCCGTTCCAGTAGATCCGCGACATGCGCGGGCGCTTGAGGAACTCCTCCTTCATCACCTCGTGCCAGAGGTCGTCGACCTCCTTGGACTTGGTGAAGAAGCGGTGGCCGCCGAGGTCGAAGCGGTAGCCGTCGCGCACCTCGGTCTTGGCGAGGCCGCCGACCTGGTCCTCGGCCTCCAGGACGATCACGGGGCGGCCCTGCTGGGCGAGGAGGTAGCCGGCGGTCAGGCCCGCGGGCCCACCGCCGAGCACCGCAACGGGCTTGGCGGCACCGCCTCCGCCGTTGCGGGAGAAGCGTTCAGTGGGGAAGTCGAGAGCCATATGCCACGCATCCTGCCCCCGCGGGCGCGCGATCCCTCTATCCGCTAACCGCCGCTAACAGCCCTTAATCGGGCTCCGCGCCGTGAGCTACGCTCAGCCGGGTGGCGCCCTCCACGGCCCTGGACATCCTGCTCGTCGACGACGACCAGCCGCTGCGCGAGATGCTCACGCGCTCCTTCGAGCGCGAGGGCCACCAGGTCACGGCCGTGCCCGACGGGCACGCGGCCCTGCGCGCGGCGGCCGACCGCAGCTACGACGTCGTGCTGCTTGACGTCGCGCTCGGCGACGGCCCCACCGGCCACGACGTCGCGCGCCTGCTGCGCGCCCGCCGCGACGTGGTGCCGATCATCATGCTGACCGCGCTGGACTCCGAGGCCGAGGCCGTCCAGGGCCTGGAGGCCGGCGCCGACGACTACGTCACCAAGCCGTTCGGGCTGGCCGAGCTGCGCAGCCGCATCCGCGCGGTGCTACGGCGCGTGCACGGGCGCGTGGTCGAGGGCAGCCTCAGCGTCGGCAACGTGGCGCTGGACCGCGAGCTGCGCCGCGTGACCGTCGACGGCGCGCCGGTCAAGGTGACCTTCTCGGAGTTCGAGCTGCTCGGCTGCCTGATGGCGCGGCCCGGGCACGCCCACAACCGCCAGGAGCTGCTGCGGGCGATCTGGGGCGACTCCGCCTACCGCGACCCGCGAGCGATCGACGTCCACATCCGCCACCTGCGCGAGAAGCTCGAGGAGCGCCCGGAGCAGCCGACGCTGATCCTCACCGTGCCGGGCCGCGGCTACCGGGTGCGCGAGCGATGAGGGGCCGGGTCCCGCGCGGCCTCCGCGTGCGCCTGCTGCTCGCCCTGCTGCTGACCAGCGCCGCCACGCTCGGCGCGGCCGCCGCCGTCGTGCTGCTCAGCCCGCTGGGCGACCGCCTGCGCGACCAGAGCGCGACGAACCTGCGCGCGGCCGTGCTCGCGTCCCGTCCGGAGTTCGAGCAGGCGCTGCGCGTGCGGGCCGACGACCCGTTCGCCCTGCGCAGCTTCGCCGAGGAGCTCGGCCAGCGCACGGACGGTCGCGTACTGGTGCTGGGACCCTTCTCGGCCACCGACTTCATCTACGACACCAACCCGGGCGCGTCCCAGCGCGGGGCGCAGCGGGTCGGGCTGGCCGCGCTGCGCGCGCAGGTCACGACCACCGACGTGCTGGGCGACGACGTGCGCATCGGCGTGCGGCTGTTCGGCGACGACGGCGTCATCGGCGTGCTGGTCGTCGAGCAGCGGCTGACCGAGGTGGCCACGGCGGTCGACCAGGTGCGCAACGCGCTGCTGGCCGCCGGCGCGGTCGGCCTGCTGGTCGCCGTCGCGCTCGCCGTCGCGCTCTCGAGCACGCTGCTGCGCCGGCTCGGGCGCCTGCGCGCCGCCGCCCTGCGCGTCACCGAGGAGGGGGTGATCGACGCGCCGGTCCAGCACGACGAGGGCCGCGACGAGGTCGGCGACCTGGCGCGGGCGTTCGCGCGCATGCAGGCGGAGCTGCGCCGCCAGGAGGCGGCGCGGCGCTCGTTCGTGTCCACCGCCTCGCACGAGCTGCGCACCCCGCTGACGATGCTGCAGGGCACGATGGAGCTGCTCGAGGAGGACCTGCGCGACGGCCGGCTGGACATCGCGGACGCGCAGAGCCAGGTCGCGCGCGCCCGCCGCGAGCTGCTGCGGCTCTCCTCGCTCGCGGGCGAGCTGCTGGACCTCAGCCGGCTGGACGCCTCGGTGCCGCTGCGCTCGGAGGCGGTCGAGCTGGGCGAGCTGGGGCGCGCGGTGGCGGCCGAGTTCGCCCTGCGCGCCGGCGAGCGCGAGGTGGAGCTGGAGATCGTGCCGCCCCCCGGGCCGTGCTGGAGCCGCGGGGACCCGGACGCGATCGCCCGCGTGGTGCGCATCCTGCTCGACAACGCGCTCCGCTACGGGCCGGAGGGCGAGCCGGTGCGCCTGACCGCCGGCTGCGAGGACGGACGCGCCCACGTGGAGGTCGCCGACCGCGGGCCGGGTGTGCACCCGGCCGAGCGCGAGCTGATCTTCGAGCGGTTCCAGCGCGGGCGCACCGCGGGGGGCGAGGGCGGCTTCGGTCTCGGCCTGGCGATCGGGCGCGAGCTGGCGCGGCGGATGGAGGGCTCGCTCGCGCTGGTCGGCAAGGACGGGCCGGGCACCCGCTTCCAGCTCGAGCTGCCCGCCGCCGAGCCGGAGGCCGGGCCCGAGCCGGAGCCGGCCGCGCGGCCGAGCGAACGCCCGACGGCGGTGCGCTGAGCGCGGCAGCCGCGCGGCCGGGCGCTAGCCCTTGACCAGGACGGTCGCGCGCAGGAGGTTGCGGCCCGGCTGCACGTCCGGGGGCCGCACCGCGGTCGCGGTCAGCCGCTGGTCGTTGGAGAGATACTGCGACCACTCGGTCGAGCGGACGCGGATCAGCGCCGTCCAGGGCGCCTGCCAGCGCGAGAGGTCGTTGACGATCGGCTCGACGAGCACGACCCGCCGGCCGGGCGGCAGGGCGGCGACCAGCGGCTCGAGGTCGCGCTCGGCGCTCGTCGCTCGCATGCGCTGCACGCCGTCGCGCCAGTCCGCGACCCCCACGTCCTCGACGGCGCCCCACAGGGTCGCGTAGCGCAGGCCGTCGGGCAGGTAGTAGCTCAGCACCGGCACCTGCTCGGGCTGCGTGGAGATCACCAGGTCGCCCGGGCGCAGGCTCGGCGCGATCGCGCCGGCGATCTCGCGCACGTTGCTCTTCTCCGACGACGCGCCGTCGCCGGCCCAGATGACGGCGACGAGCACGACGCCGACGAGGCCGAGCCGGCCCGCGTGGGCGAGGCCGGCCGCCACCGCCAGCAGCAGCGGAGGCAACGCGACGGCCAGGTAGCGCGCCGCCCAGGCGGGCGAGGCCTGCGAGGCGAGCCAGGCCGCCAGCACCGTGGCCAGGAAGACGGCCACGAGCGCCACCAACGCCCGGCCCATCGCTCCGTGCTGGGCGCGCCGGCGGTCGACCAGCGCCACGAACCCCGCGCCCGCGGCCAGCAGCAGCGCCAGCTGGGCCCCCGCGCCGAGCACGCGGCCGGGCACCCCGACGAGGTCGTAGAGGTCCGGCGCCACCGACCACGGCGCGCCGGTGTGCTGGGCCTGGAAGACGAGCGCCGGCAGCCACGGCAGGTACAGCGCCAGCGCTCCGCCGAAGCCGATCCCGCCGGCGATCAGCAGCTCGCGGCGGGTTCGCCGCGGGGCGGCGGCGAGCAGGCCGAGCCACACGGCGCCGCAGCCGGCGCCGAAGAACAGCGCCCAGTTGTGCGTGTAGAGCAGCGCCGCCAGCGCGAACGCGAACGCACCGGCCCAGCGCCGGCGCCGCGCGCGCGACGCCGCGCCGGCGCCGGCCGGCGCGTAGGCGCGTGCAAACGCGCCGCAGGCGAGGATGCCGAGCAGCATCACGAGCGCGTACATCCGCGTCTCCTGCGCGTACTGGGTCAGGAACGGGTTGGTGGCGGCCAGCAGCGCGCCCATCCAGCCCGCGGTCGCGCCGAAGATGCCGCGCACCGCCCACCACGTGGCGGGCACGGCGAGCATCGCGAACAGCAGCGACAGCGCGTGCGTGGCCGCCTCCGAGCGGCCGGCGAGCGCGATCCAGCCGTGCAGCAGCGCGTAGTACAGCGGCGGCGAGCCGTCCAGCCGCAGGGCGGCGGGGATGTCGGCCAGCGGCCGGTCGGCGATCCCGACGGACAGCCCCTCGTCGATCCAGAAGCCGGCCTCGAAGTCACGCGTGCGCAGCAGCACGGAGAGCGCGACCATGCCTCCGAGCGCGAGCGCCCCGATCACGCGGGCGCTCCCGGCGCGGGCCGGCAGGGTCCACGCCTGCCGCCGGGGGGCGATCGTCGCCATGGCCGATCAGGGTAGAGGCTGGATCAGCGCGCCCTGCAGGAGCTTCCGACCATCCAGCGCGTCGTCGTGGTGACGACCGGGAAGCGCGGGTCGCGGGCGTGGGCGGTGTAATGGGGCGCGACGATCGTCCCGGGCGCCATCGGGAAGATCGTCACCTCGCTCCCGTGCAGGTGCAGGTGCCAGGCCAGCGCCTGCGTCTGGAACGGCCCGGTGAAGACGGGCCCGCACGCCTTCACGCGCGCCTCGCCGCCCGCCTTGGCGATCACGGCCTGCAGGTTCGCACCGTAGAGGTCGGCCTCGATGGCGACGCGCCGCATCCCCTCGTCGAGCTGGCGCACGTCGGAGACCGTGAACGGGGCGAACAGCGTCGCCGTCGCGACGGCGACGGCGATCGCGGCCCCGCGTCCGCCGCGCGTGCGGGCCGCGCGCGCGAGGCCGACCCAGCCGGCGCCCGCGAGGATGCAGACGACCGCGGCCGGGAGCGCGACGTAGCGCAGGTTGCCCGCGAACCCGGCCTCGGTCATCAGCGCCACGGCGACCATCAGCGCGGTCGACGCGGCCGCGAGGCCGAGCACCACCGTGGCGCGCGGGTCCGATCGCCGGGCGCGCCAGGCCGCCAGCGCGGCGGCCGCCGCGCCGAGGTAGACGGGCACGGTGAGGATCGAGGCCGAGCGGCGGAACACCTCCAGGAACGGCGAGGCGGCGAACGCGGCCGAGTCCGGATTGGGCTGGCGGGCGCGCTCGGCGGCGCGCAGCGCGGAGCCCGAGCCGAGGTGCTCGGGCACGAACCACAGGACGAGCATCAGCACCCCGGCGCCGCCGACCAGCGCCAGCTCGCGCCACGGCGGCCGCCCGCGCCGGGCACCGAGCACCAGCCACAGCCCGTACAGCCCCCAGAACGGCCACACCTCCGGCCGCAGCAGCCCGGCGGCGAAGCCGAGCGCGAACGCGTCCCAGCGGCGCCCGTCGAGGTGGCGCTCGAGCGCCCACAGGCACAGCGCGACGAGCAGCCCCTCCGAGTTGCCGCGCACGAAGTTGCGGATGAACTCGTCGGAGACCAGCAGCGCCAGCGCGGCGATCGTCCCCGCCAGCGGACCGGCCAGCCGCGCCGCGAGCCGGAACGCCATCGCGATCGACAGGAACCCGCCCGCCCGCGCGACGAGGATCCACAGCTGCGGCGCCGCGTCGTCGCCGAGCAGCGCGAACGGCGCGGTGAACAGGATCGGCAGCGGCTTCCACGACGGCCCGTCGGTCGTCACGAGGTCGAGCTGCACGATCTCGCGGCCCCAGATGATCCACGCCCACGGGTCGTAGGTGGGCGTCGAGGGCGCCAGCAGGGAGAGCGCGGCGAGCCCGAGGCAGCCGAGCACCAGCAGCCGCCACGGTCGCGCGGGGCCGGCGGTTCGCTCCATCCGGACCCATTCGATGCCGCCGGGGACGATCTTCTGCTCGGCCGGCCGGAAGCCGCGGCGCTCGTAGAGCGCGCGCGCCGGGGCGTTGGCGGCGCCGGTGCCGACGGTCCAGTGGCGCGCGTCCGCCTCGCGCGCTTCGAGGGCGTCGAGCAGCGCGGTCGCGACGCCGCTGCGGAAGGCGCCCGGGTCGACGACGAGCCGGTGGATGTCGACGCTCTCCCCCGCGCGCTGGTAGGAGACCGCGCCGACCAGCGCGCCGGCCCGCCGCGCGCCGAGGAAGCGCTCCCCGCTCGCGCGCAGCTGCTCCGCCGTCTCGCGCAGCGGCGGCAGCGACGGTGCGCCGATCAGCTCGGCCTCGACGGCGTACCCCGCTCGCTGGAGGGCGACGAGCTGCGCCAGCGTCGCGTCGTCGGCCAGGTCGAGCGGGACGACGGCGAGGCTCACCGCAGCCCGAGCGCCGCCCGGATCGCGGGAGCGTCGGCGGTCTCGTCGACCTCGGCGGCCGGCGTGTTCCAGACGGCCAGCCCGCGGTCCAGCGCGGCGATCGGGACCGCGCACGCCTCGGCCAGCTCGCGCGCGCGGCGCTCGAGCAGCAGGCGATCGCCGGAGACGAGCAGCCGCTTGGCCGCGAGCGTCGTGGGATCGTCCTCGCCGCCCACGAGCAGCTCGCCCGCCCGCAGCGCGTAGAGCCCGGCGGCGCCGAGCGCGGTCAGCAGGTCGTAGCGCGGGGCGCGGCCGAACCCGGGCAGCGCGAGGCGCTCGAACACGCGCGAGAAGCGCCGCTGCGGGCTCCAGCCGACGTCGCCCTCGAAGGCGGCGGCCTGCGAGCCCGAGCGCGCGGCCCACGCGCGGTAGGCCGCGGCGGTGCGCCGGGCCCGGGCGGACAGCGCGTCCGGCAGGCCGCCGGCCGCGGCCGGATCGTTCTCGGGCCGCTCGTCGGGAGCGCCGGCGGTCCAGGCCGGGCGCGCCTCGAGCAGCGCATGCTGGAGGTCGGGCGCATCCGGGCCGGCGAGCGCGAGCAGGAAGGCGAGCCAGGTGGCCTGCTCGCGGTCGGGCTCCGCGGCGAGCGCACCGTAGGGGCCCGGCGGCTCGAGCCGGGCGGCGGCCGCGGCCAGCGCGCCCGCGAGCCGCTGCGCGTCGGCGGTCGCGCGCAGCCCCGGCGCCAGCGCGTTGCGGTAGCCGTCGTCGGCCGCGCGCGCCACCCGGCGCGTGACCACGCCGGAGGAGCGGGCGCTCGAGGCGCGCGGGCGGCGGCTCGTGGTGGTGCCGGCGCGGCCGCGCGGCGGGCTCGGCGGCGCCTTCGCCTGCAGCTCGCGGCTGCAGATCGGGCAGTTGGCGGTCAGGCGGTTGTGGCGGCAGAAGAGCGACAAGGCTGCACTGGTTGTAGCGCCTCGGGGACGACGATCCCGCCGCGCGCGGGCATCAGCGTGACGGACCCGCGGCGCATGCGCTCGCTCGCCCGCGCCGGCGACCGCAGCGAGAACCGCTGCGCGACGGCGCGCAGCACCTCCTTCATCTCCAGCGTGGCGAACGCCGCGCCGGCGCAGCGGCGCACGCCGCCGCCGAACGGGAGGTAGGTGTAGGGCTCGGGCGCGGCGCCCAGGAAGCGCTCGGGCCGGAACGCGGTCGGGTCCGGCCACGCCTGCGGGCGGCGATGGGCGAGGTAGATGCAGGGCGCGACGTGGACGCCCGGCGGCAGCGTCCAGCCGGCCAGCTCGAATGGCTCGGCGACCCGGCGGGCGGCGATCGAGAGCACCGGGCGCACGCGCAGGACCTCCTTGACGACGGCATCGAGGTAGTCCTCCTCCCGCGCGCGCAGGCGCTCCAGCACCGCGGGGTGGCGGGCGAGCCGCTCGAGCGCCCAGGCCAGCGAGGCGGCGGTGGTCTCGTGGCCGGCGGCCAGCACGGTGACGAGCTGGTCGCGCAGCTCGCGGTGCGTCGGGGGCGACTCGTCGTCATGGCGCGCGGCGCGCAGGACGGCGAGCAGCGAGCCGACGGGGGCGTCGCCGTCGATGGCGCGGTACAGCTGCGCGTCGAGGTCGCGCACCGCGCGCAGGAACGGACTCCACGTGCGGCGCGACAGCGACATGGCGACGAGCCGCGGCAGCGACGTCGTCATGTCGAGCGCGCGGCGGATCGCGGCGCGCAGCTCCGGGCGCTCGGCGGGCCCGAGCGCGACGCGCAGGATCACGTCCAGCGTGAGCGCCCGCATGCGGGCGTGGGCGTGCAGCGGCACGCCCGGCGCCCAGCGGTCCAGCTCGGCGTGCGCCAGCTCCGCGACGGTGGCGCGCCAGCCCGCGAGCGCCTCGCCGTGGAAGGGCCCCAGCAGCGCCCGGCGCCCGCGCAGGTGCTCGGGGCCGTCGAGCACGAGGATCGAGGACGGACCGGCGAACGGCTCGAGCACGGTGGAGCTGGAGCCGCCCTGCAGCACCGCGGCGTCGGTGGTGAAGATGCGCCGGATCTGCTCGGGCGCGGAGACGAGGACGGTCGGCGCGTCCATCCAGCCCACCCTGATCGTGAAGGGCTCGCCGTGGCGCGCCCGGCCGCGGCGCAGGAACGCGGTCGGCCGGGCGATCCACTCGACCGTCTGCAGGGCGGGCGGCTCGCGCGGGCCGGGTGGCAGCCGCATGCCGCGCGGGCGCGCGCCGGCGCTCAGCCGAGCGGGCGGCGGCCGCCGAAGCCCGCCCCGGGGGCGTGCCAGTGGCCGACCGACGGCTCGTCGAGCAACCAGCAGAGGTAGGCCTCCTCGCCCTCGATCAGCGACGGGAAGTCGATCAGCCCGCGCTCGAGGTCGCGCACGACCACGTCGAGCTCCTCCAAGCGGTCGAAGCCGAGCGCCACCTCGAGCGCCGCACGCGCGTGCTCGGCTCCCGGCCAGGCGCCGCCCGTCAGCTCGGTGAGCGTCGCGAAGTCGCCGTCGGGCGCCTCGCGGCCGAGCCGGCGGCGGGCGTCGCGGACGCGGCGGACGATGGCGCCGACGGCCCTCAGCTTGCGGTTGGCCTCGTCGACGGTGTAGTGGCGGTGGTGCATCATCTCGCCGGTTCGTGTACCCGCAGAGAGGCGTCCTCAGGCGCGCCAGCGCCCGCCGGCCTTGGCCCATCGGAGCAGGTGGTCGACGTCGCAGAAGCCGTCGGGGATGCGGTGCTCGCCGCGCGAGCGCACGAGCGCGACGTGGCGCTCGCCGAGCGGCGCCTCGCACCACGCGCACGTGGTGAGCCCCGCCTCCGGGTCCGGGCCGGCGCCGTCGGGCAGCGGCTCCCAGCGGGCGCCGCGGATCGCCCACGGGACGGCGTGCTCGAGCCGGCAGAAGACCGCGGTGCGGCTGCCGCTCGTCTCGTAGGCGCGGAAGCCGTCACCGGCCTCGACGGCGACGCCGCACCAGCTGCAGCGCTCGCCGCGATCGGCAGCGGGCTCGCCGTCCGGCGTCACGCGATCGGCAGCCCGCTCGCCGTCCGGCGTCACGCGATCGGCAGCTCGAAGCGGCCGTCGCCGACGGCGAGCAGCAGCGGCTCCCCCTCGCGGGCGACGATCGTCATGGGCAGCTCCGGCTCGGCCGTGGCGAACTCCGCCGAGGCGACGCTGCGTCCGCCGAAGGCGCGCGCGAGCCCGAGCACGGCCTCGGCCAGGTTGGCGACGGCGCCGATCGGCGCGGCCAGCTCGCCCGTCACCGGGTCCGCGCGCAGGGCGGAGGACGGCGCGGGGCGGATCTCCGGCAGCGGATGCGGCGGCGCCGGGACCGGGCTCGAGGCCGGGATCGTCCACGCCCGCCCCGCGTCGGTCAGCTCGACCGTCCCGTCGGCCGCGCGGTCGAGCATCGCCGGCTCGAGGCCATCGCCCTGGTCGACGATCACGACGACGCGCTGGGACTGCGCGCGCTCGGCGAACGCCCGCACCGTGGCCAGCGCCTCACCGTGCCGCGCGAGCGCCTCCAGGGCGCCGGGATCGTCGGCTCCGGCCACCTCGGCATGGTGGCATCCGGCGCCCGGCTAGGAGGCGCCGCCCCGGGTCGGCGCCGGCGGCGTGCTCGGCGGCGGCGCGGAGCCGGCCGGGGCCTCGGGCGCCGGCGGCGACGACGTCGCGCTCGTCTCGGCGGTCTTCGGCTTGGGCTTGCCGCTGCCGCTCCCGGGCGCCGCGGACTTCGAGGCGGCCTTCGCACGCGGCTTGGACGCGGCGGCCTTGGTCGCCGACCTGGTGGCGGCCGCCTTCGGCTTCGCGGCGGCGGTCTTGGGCTTCGCGGCCTTCGGCTTCGCGGCCTTCGGCTCCGCGGTGCCCGACTTCGGCCCGCCCGCCTCGCCCGGCCTCGGCGCCCCCGAGGTGGCCGACCGGCCCGCCCCCGCTGCCGCGGCCGGCTTCGTCTTCGAGGTCTCCTTCGCGCGCGCGGTCTTCGTCGCGCCCGCGGCGGTGCGCCCCGTCTTGGTCCCGCCCGCGCGCGGCTTGGCCGCGCCGCCGCTCGGGACGGTGCCGGCCGCCGGCGTGGCCGGCGTGGTGGGGGCGGCGGTGACCGCGGCGTCGTCCTCCTCACGGCGGAAGCGACGAGCGAGGCCGGCGACCTCCGACACGGCGCTCCGTCCGGCGCTCGCGACGGTGTCGAGGATGTCCTTCGGTTTAGGAGCCATGCGGACCAAGGTGCCCGCGCGGCCCCCGGACTACACGGCGAGCGCCTGAGCCCGCTCCCACACGGCGCCGATCTCTCCCAGGACCTCAGGCGGCGGGCCTTCAGGCAGATCGGGCATCTCGGGGTGGGAGCGGGGCATCAGGAGCCTTGCCGCTTCAGGAGGGAACACTTGCACTCCCTTCATCGGCGCCGCTCGCGCGAACGCTCATGGGGTCGGCACCCCAAGCTCGGAGCAGGGCTCGGGTGGGTGGCGGTCAGCGCCGGGGCGGTGCCGGATCAGAGGCCGGGCGGATGGCGGGCGACGTAGCCCGCGTGGCTGCGTAGCTCGTTCTCCCAGCGCGAGCCGGTGAGCTTCCGCGCGGAGGTGTCGAAGCGGATGCCCGCGACCTCGAGGTAGACGTGGCCGTGGTTCGCGTAGATGGTGACCCACCGGCCCGGGCCGGGCTCGCCCCAGGACGTCAGAGCTCCCGAGGCAAGCGGGCCGTCGAGCAGGCCGGCCGCGGCGAGCGCGAACGAGACCGAGCCGGAGCAGTCGTAGCCGGTGTCCTGCCAGCGGCCGTGGCCGCCGCCCCACTTGTACGGCGTGCGGGCGATCGAGTTGCCGGCCTCGATGATCTGCCGAACCGCCTCGGGCGCCTCGAAGGGCGGCAGGGCGACGCCGTTGGAGAGTGCCGTCGCGCGTCTCACGCCGCCTCCGGCGGCGTCGCGCAGCACGCCGCGCGGGCGCCGAACGCCGGAGCTGGCCGCCCGGGTCGGCCTGGGACCGGGGTCCTCGAGGCCCGGATCGGTGGCGAGCGCGGGAGCGGGCTCCTCCTCCGCGACGGCGCCCGCCTCGGGCTGCACGACCCGCGGGCGCAGCTTCGCGGGCAGCGGCGGCAGCTCGGCGGCGACGGCCGGCGCGGCGGCCGCCCGGGCCCGCGCGGCTCGCCGCCCGCGGAGCCGATCGCCAGCCCGCCCGCACCGAGGGCGGCGAGTGCGAGGGCGAGCAGCAGGCGACGCATCATCTCCCACGCTGCATCGGCGCGCTACCGGAGGGCTTGAGCGCCCACGCCGATCGCGCGGGCGAGGTCCTCCACCAGGTCGGCGGCGTCCTCGATCCCGCACGAGAGCCGCACGAGGTCCGCGGGCACGGCGGCGTCGGAGTCCTCGACGGACTGGTGTGTCATCGCCTGCGGGACCTCGAGCAGCGACTCCACGCCGCCGAGCGACTCCGCCAGCGCGAACACGCGCGTGGCGGTGGCGAGCCGCGTCGCCTCGGGGTGGCGGAAGCAGACCATGCCGGAGAAGCCCGGCCAGCGCACGTCGCTCACACCGGGCGCGCCGGCCAGCCACTCGCTCACCGCGCGCGCGTTCTCGGTGTGGGCGGCCATGCGCAGGTGCAGCGTACGCAGGCCGCGGTGCACGAGGAAGCAGTCGAACGGCCCGGGCACCGCGCCGACCGAGTTCTGCACGAAGCGCATCCCCTCGTGCGCGCGCGCGTCACGGACGATGACCGCGCCCCCGACCGTGTCGGAGTGCCCGCCGAGGTACTTCGTCGTCGAATGCACGACGGCGTCCGCCCCCAGCTCCAGCGGGCGCTGGTAGACGGGCGTGGCGAACGTGTTGTCGACCGCCACGAAGGCGCTCTGCCTGCGCGCGACGATGCCCTCCAGGTCGACGACGTTCAGCGACGGGTTGGTCGGCGTCTCGACCCAGATCAGCTTCGTCTCCGGGCGCACCGCGGCCGCCACGGCGTCGAGGTCGGACTGGTCGACCATCGTGTAGAGCAGTCCCCAGCGCGAGAGCACCTTGTCGACGAGCCGGTAGGTGCCGCCGTAGAGGTCGGCCGGGATGATCGCGTGCGCGCCCGCGGTCGCCACCGCGGTGATCAGCGCGTGCGTCGCGGCCATGCCGGAGGCGAACGCGGTGGCGCGCCCGCCCTCCAGCTCCCCGAGCGCCGCCTCGAGCTGCGTGCGCGTCGGGTTGGCCGAGCGCGAGTAGTCGTAGTCGCCGACGAACTCGCCGGGCGCCGACTGCACGTAGGTCGAGGCCTGGTGGATCGCGGGGACGACGCCGCCGTAGGACGGGTCCGGCTGGAGGCCGGCGTGCACGGCGCGGGTGGCGAAGCGGCGGTCGTCGCTCACGAGACCAGCGATTCCAGCAGGTCGGCGCGCGTGACGATGCCGACCGGCCGGCCCTCCGCGGAGACGATGATCGCCTGGCCCTCGCCGGAGAGCAGCTCGACCGCCTCGCGCACCGGGTCGGTGGTCGAGACGCTCGGGAACGGCGGCTCCATCACCGAGACGATGTCGGTGGCCATGATCTGCGGGTTGTCGATCGCGCGCTTGAGCAGCCCGCGCTCGCCGACCGAGCCGACCACCGTGTCCAGCTCGGTGTCGGAGACGACGGGCAGCTGGGAGACGCGGTGCTCGTGCAGCAGCGCGATCGCGTCGCGGACCTTCTGATGGGTCTGGACGACCACGAACGGCGGGATCTCGCCGGCCCGGGTCTTGGCGCGCAGCACGTCGCCGACCTGCCGCTCGCCCGTGCGGTCGAGGAAGCCGTACTGGCTCATCCAGGCGTCGTTGAAGATCTTGCTGAGGTAGCCGCGGCCGCCGTCGGGGAGGATCACCGCGATCATCGCCCGCGGGTCGTTCACCTCTCCCGCCACCTCCAGCGCCGCGTGCACGGCCAGCCCGCAGGAGCCGCCCACGAGCAGCCCCTCGGCCTCGGCGAGTCGGCGCGTGGTGAGGAACGAGTCACGGTCGGAGACGGTGACGTAGCGGTCGACGACGGAGGGGTCGTAGGTCTGCGGCCAGAAGTCCTCGCCGACGCCTTCGACCAGGTAGGGGTGGACCTCGGCGTTGGAGTAGATCGAGCCGACGGGGTCGGCGCCGATGACCTCGACCGCGGGGTTGCGCTCCTTCAGGTAGCGGCCCATGCCGGTGATGGTCCCGCCGGTACCGACGCCGACCACGAGGTGGGTGATCTGCCCGCCGCTCTGGCGCCACAGCTCGGGCCCGGTCGTGAGGTAGTGAGTCTCCGGGTTGGCGGGGTTCGCGTACTGGTTGGGCTGGAAGGCGCCGGGGATCTCCTGCGTGAGCCGGTCGGCGACGCGGTAGTAGCTCTGCGGCGACTCCGGCGCGACGTCCGTGGGCGTGACCACGACCTCCGCGCCGTAGGCACGCAGGAGGTCGATCTTCTCCTTGGACATCTTGTCCGGCATCACCGCGATCACCCGGTAGCCCTTGATGCGCGCGGCGATGGCCAGGCCCGTGCCGGTGTTGCCCGACGTCGGCTCGATGATCGTCCCGCCGGGGCGCAGCCGGCCGTCGCGCTCGGCGGCGTCCACGAGGCGCATCGCGACGCGGTCCTTGATCGACCCGCCGGGGTTGAAGTACTCGACCTTGGCGACGAGCTGCGGCGTCAGCCCCGCGCCGATGCGCCCGAGGCGCACCAGCGGCGTCTCGCCGACCGTGTCGAGGATGGAGTCCTTGATGTCGGCCCCGAGGCGTGGATCCACAGCGGCCATGTGCCAGGACTATACGAAGGGGTGCCTACAGGAGGACGAGTGCGCAGCCGCTCAGGAACAGCACGCTGAGCGCGGTTCCGAGGGCGCCGAGCACCAATCCCGCGGTCGCCTGGCCGCGGCCGGGCGCGCCCGGCCTGCGACGGGCGCTGCGGCCCAGGCCCCAGGCGGTCGCGCTGAGCGGGAGGGCGACGATCGAGCCCAGGCCGAAGGTGACCAGGAACAGCGTCGCGCCGACGATGCCGAGGACCAGCGACGTGATCGCGGAGGAGGATTCGCCGCCGCGGGCGGGAGGGCTGCCGGGGCGCAGGGCCGGCAGCTCGCGCAGCGCGAAGGCCAGCTCGCGGTCGGTGCGCGCGCCCCACACCTCGCTCGAGCGATCGTCGAGCTCGCCGGCGTCCAGGCGCCCCGCGAGCCAGTGCTCGCGCAGGAGCGCGGCGGCCTGCTCGCGCTCGGCGTCGGAAACCCGCAGGAGCTGAGGCTGCGACGCGAACTCCGGGGCGGTCCACTGGGTCATCCGACGCTCGCCTCCTCGGGACTTTGTGACAACATTGTGACAGTCGCGCTCCGGATGGTCAAGGCTGGCGGTGCCTGACCGGTCTGCACGCGCGGGCAGGTGGCGGCCCGGCGCGGCTTGCAGCGGCGGGCGCGACTCGCCGCGGCCGGACGCTCCTCATGGTCCGCGCGAGGACCGCGTGGCTGCGGAAATCCTCCGCATTTTGCGAGCGTTTCGGGACCTAGCGGGGCGCAGTTCTCCGCGAACTGCCCTAATCCGGTCGGAGCCGGCCAGGGAGGCAGGCCTCCGATCCGTGAAGCGACCGGTTGGAGGGGCCCGTGGGCGCAGGAGGGATGCAGCAGCCGCTCGCATTCCGGGTCCAGGACCCGGGGGAGCGCGTTGCGGCCGTGATGGCCCAGCACGGCCGGACGCTGCTGCGCGCCGCCCACCACTGGTCGCTCTGCCACGACGATGCGCTGGACGCCTACCAGCGCGGCCTGGAGATCTTCCTCCGGCGCGCGCACGCGGTCGACGCGGCGACGGAGGTCGCGTGGCTCAAGGTCGTCATCAAGCACGAGGCGCTCGCGATCCGCCGCTCGCGCCAGGAGTCGGTCGACGGCGCCGAGCCCGACCTCGACGCCCACGCCGCGCCGACGCAGCGCGGCGTCGACGAGCAGGTCGAGAGCGGCGAGCGCGTCAGCCGCTCCGCCGAGGCGCTGCGCGCACTGAAGCCCGACGAGGCCCGCGCGCTCATGCTCAAGGCCGAGGGGCTGAGCTATCAGGAGATCGGCGAGCGCTGCGGCTGGACGTACACCAAGGTCAACCGCGCGATCACCGAGGGCCGCCGGCGCTTCATGGAGGTCTACCGCGCGATCGAGACGGGCGACGCCTGCGAGCGCTTCGCCCCGGTGCTCGCCGCGCTCGCCGGCGGCACGGCCAGCAGCGCCGAGATCGTCGAGCTGCGGCCGCACCTGCGGCACTGCATGGCGTGCCGCGCGACGGTCCGGGAGCTGCACCTCGCGCGGCGCGGGCGGGTCCGGCTGCTCATGCCGGCGTTCGTGCTCGCGCCTTTGCGGTGGCTGCAGGGTGGTGGCGGTGGCGGCGGCCGATCGCCGCGGCCCGTCGAGCACCCGTCCGCCGAGGAGATCCTGCTCGAGTGCCCGGTCCCCGGCGCCGAGGGCGCCGCGCCGCTCGGCACCCAGCTCGACCCGGAGCATCTCGAGCAGTGCCGAAGGCTCCGCATCGGCCGCCTCAAGGAGGAGGCCCTCGCGCTCCTGAACCGCGGCAACAGCTCCGACATCGCGGCGGGCATCCACATCGCCACCGCGGGCGGAGGCGGCGCCCGCATCTCCACGATCGCCACCATCATCGGCTTCTGCGTCAGCGGCGCGGGAGCGGGCGCGCTCTGCGTCGCCACCGGCGTGGTCCACACGCCCGGCTGGCTCCTCCACGAGGAGGCCGAGCCCACCAAGCCGAGAGCCGAGCCGCAGAAGCGAAAGCGCCGCGCGTCCGCGCGCGCGGACGCATCGGTGCGCACGCCGGAGGTGGTCGGACGTCGGACAGCGGTTCTCCCCGCGGCATCGCCAACACCCAAGCGTCAGCGCGACGAACGCTCGCAGGCGCACGACCGACCGAACTCGGCTAACAACGGACGGTCCGGATCTCCGTCCACCCGCCGAACGTCAACAGCGCAGGCTATGGAGTTCGGCTTCGAAGACTTCTCAGTGCCGAGTTCGTCACCGCCGACTCGACGTACCAATGATGCGGCACTTAACAAGACGAGCACAGCTCACAGCGATCCAACCCAGGAGGAGTTTGGTCCATGAGGGTCCGTGTACAACTACTCATCGTGTTGAGCCTCACGTTCGCGTTCGCCGGCTTTCATGGCGCCGCAGCCCTCGGCGCGACCTACCACGTCCACACATGTCGCGAAGAAGTACGAGAGCCCCTTCCCACTACCGACTGGTCAGTTATCGGCTCGTCAAACAAGTTCGATGGCCAAGTAGACTGCAACTCAAAGACTATCACAGCGTACCTCGCCGACCCAGGCCTAACGGGTCAAGATGACGGAGGCGGATTGCGTTTCTCGGTCCCGTCGCCTCTAGCCATTGTCGGTATCGAGTACCGCCAACTCGTTCGCACCTCGGCCTCGCTTTATCCGCCCGGGCGGTGGTGGTGGGATTTCGAGTCGCGTCAGGTGACTCTAGATGGCAAGCTGTCTCGCACCGGCGGCTGCCCAGGGCGGTCAGACCGCTGTCGCGAGACATACGCACGCATCTCTTACGCGCCGCCGGAGAAGCTCTCTGCCATCGACTGGGTTCTTAGGTGCAGTGCTACTAGCCTGCAACCTTGTGAGCATTACACGTACGTTGACGTCGCCGTCTTCGACGGGATCTTTACGGTAGAGGACCTTGAAGCGCCGCGGATCGTAGGTCAGCCGAGCGGAGCCATGTTTGCCGGGCTTACTAACCTGTCAGGCGATCAGACCGTGGTGTTTCAGGCTGCGGATCGGGGTAGCGGCATATATCGCGCTACCGTTGAAGTCGATGGGCAAGTCGTGGGTGAATCGCTGCTCGGAAGTGCCACGCCTACGTGCCAGCTGCCGTTCCGCGTCTCGCAGCCTTGCCCTCTGGATGTCACTAACAGCGTCGTCGTCGATACGATGCAGCTAGTCGATGGGCAACACGACGCCTATCTGAAGATCTACGACGCAACGGGCGAGAATCACGCGCTATATGGGCCCGTTAGCTTCTCTACGGCAAACCGCACATTGGCAAACTATTGCGGGTATCAAGACGCGTCGCGCTTCTTCATGCGGCTGCCGAAGAAGCCGCTGCGGCTCGGGAGAGGGTGGTGGCTTCGCGGACGCCTCAGGGACGCGATCGGATGGGAGGCAGTCCTGCTTGATGGAGAAAGCACGGTCTCGGCTCTCGGTACGGCCGTTGTGCCAGCGACCGGCCTAGTGCGATTTCGGGTGCCCCAAGGACCCAACCGCCATCTGCGGCTGGCGATCCGGCCACCCGGCTCCCGAGATAGGTTTGTCTGTAGCCGACCTCGGCTCTTACGCGTGAAGCCCAAGCTGACGCTCTCGATCAGCCCCACGGCTATAGCGAACAAAGGCTCGATAATCCTCGGCGGACGCTTGTATGGCAAAGCGCGAGGTAGTAAGGCGATAGTGATACAGGCGCGTGCCAGTGGTAGCAGGCGTTGGGCTACCGTCCGGGTCGTTCGCACCAAGCGGAACGGACGCTACCGGATGCGGTATCGATTCCGGAGCTCGACAGCCGGGACAACGTACGTCTTCCGCAGCCAGGCGAGAGGAGAGAACGGGTATCCCTACGCGACTGGAACCTCCCCTCACCGTCGCTTAACGATAGTCGGCGCGTAGCAGGTGCCCGAGTCTCGCGGACTCGCCAGCCGGTAGTCTCAGAACCGTGCGGGGCGCGAAGACGACGTTGTCCGAGGAGGCGCTGGAGTACCTGGCGAACCTGTCGCGGCAGGACGAGGTGCTCGCGCAGGTGGAGCGGGAGACGGCGGAGATGCCTCGGGCGATGATGCAGATCTCCCCCGAGCAGGGTGCGCTGATGGAGCTGCTCGTCCGGCTGGCCGGCGCGCGCGATGCGCTCGAGGTCGGGACGTTCACCGGGTACAGCGCCATCTGCGTCGCCCGCGGGCTGGCCGAGGCTGGCCGGCTGACGTGCCTGGAGCTCGATCAGGAGTACGCCGACATCGCGCAGCGGAACCTCGAGTCCGCCGGGGTGGCGGACCGGGTGACGATCCGCGTCGGGCCGGCGGGTGAGTCGCTCGAGGCGATGCCGGAGGAGCCGGCCTTCGACTTCGTGTTCCTCGACGCGGACAAGACGGGCTACGCGGCCTACTACGAGCTGATCCTCCCGCGGATGCGGCCGGGGGCGCTGCTGCTGATCGACAACATCCTCATGGGCGGGGACGTGATCGAGCCCGAGGCGGGCAGCTCGGCGGAGGCGATCGCCGCGCTGAACGACAAGATCGCCGCCGACGAGCGCGTCGACGCGGCGTTCACGATGGTCGCCGACGGACTCGCGTTCGTCCGCAAGCGCTGAGCTCGCCAGGAGCGGAGTGCCGAGCGGGGCCGCGTCGGTCCCCGTCCCTGAGCCCTAGCCGCCGAGGCCCGGCTCGTCGTGGAAGTAGTCGACCGCCGCGCTGCGGGGGAAGAGGGCGTTGTCGCCCTCGTGGCCGGTGAAGACGCCGACCTTGTCGCTGTCGGGGTAGATCGTGACGGCCGGCCACTTCACGTCGGAGAACATGAGCACCCGGACGACCTCGCCGGTCTCGTTGCGGACGCCGTGGGCACCGTCGGGCCCCGGAGGGAAGACGCAGACGTCCCACGGGCCCAACCGCTCCGACCCGCCGGGATGGCGGAGCGTCGGCGAGCCCTCGAGGACGATCAGCCACTCCTCCTCGGCATGCTCGTAGTGGTACGGGCAGATCGCCTGCCCGGGTGGCAGCTCGTAGATGCTCACCCCCGTCACGCGGGCGCCGAGCTGCTTGCGGAAGCGCTTCATCCCCGCCCGGAAGCCCTCCGGATCGGAGGCGTCGTACTCGAAGTCCACCCCATTGGCGTTGAGCTTGTTCATCCCATGAAGGCTGCCGTAAACGGCAAGCCCGCGCGGGCAGCTTCAAGGGCGAGCTGAGGGGCGGGCCGCGGTCAGCGCACCTCGCGTTCGCGCACGACGGGCTCCTGCACGACGCGCTCGCGGTAGGCCGGGCCGGCCGCGACGGTGGTGCGGCGGCGGTTCGAGGCGATCTCGATGACCAGCCATACGAGCCCGACGAGGAACAGGATGAGCCCGATCGTCTGGATCGAGATGCCGGCGATGGTGGCGGAGATCGCCAGCCAGAGGATGAGCCCGATCGCCATGACGACGATCGGAGGGCCTGCGTCGACCATGAGGTGCGTCTCCTTGCGGTGGGTTCGCCTCGGTATCCCTCCCGGGGCACGGGACGAAACGGCGCCTGGACGCACGTCGGAGCCGTCCGGAGGGCGAGGTAGCTTACGAACATGTGTTCGTATGAATCCTCTCCCACCGGACGGACCCTCGAAGCCCTGGAGCGCGAGATCACCCAGCTGGCCTCTGACATCCACGCTGCGACGTGTCGCTGGCTCCACCTCGTCGCCGAGTTCGACAGGCGCGAGGGCTGGGCGCCGTGGGGCTGCCGCTCGTGTGCGCATTGGGTCTCCTGGCGCTGCGGCGTGGCGCCCGTCTCCGCGCGCGAGCACGTTCGTGTCGCCCATCGCCTCGACGAGCTGCCGCTGATCGCCCAGGCGTTCGCGCGTGGGCAGCTGAGCTACTCGAAGGTGCGCGCGCTCACGCGCGTGGGGGACGTCTCGTCCGAGGCGGAGCTGCTCGAGCTGGCGCGCCATGCCACCGCCGCACAGCTCGAGCGCCTCGTCCGCGCGTACCGCGGAGCCAGGGCGGTCGAGCAGGGTGCGCGTGGCGGGCGGCCTGAGCGCTGGCTGACGTGGAGCTACGACGACGACGGCTCGCTGTGCCTGAAGGGCCGGCTGCCGGGCGAGGAGGGAGCGCTGGTCGTGGCGGCGCTCGAGAGCGCCCGGGAGCGGCTCGAGTCGGACGCCGGCGCTTCCGCGGAAGCGGCCGGCCGACCCGAACTCCGACGCGGCGCTTCCGCGAAAGCGGCACGTCCACCAGACGACGAAGGCGCTTCCGCGGAAGCGCCCCGTCACACGATCGGCGAGGCGCGTGCGGATGCTCTGCTGATGTTGGCCGACACCGTGTTGGCCGGCGGCGTCGCCGTCCGCTCGGGCGGCGAGCGCTACCAGGTCGTGGTCCATGTCGACAGCGAGACGCTGCGCGGCCCCGAGGGCCGCGCGAACGGCGCTGGCGACCGCATGAGCGACGGCGAGGCGGGCCGCACGAGCGGCGCGTGCCGCCGCGGGAGCGCCGCCGGCCGCTGCGAACTCGACGACGGCGCGACCGCCGCCGCCGGCGGGAGCGCCGCTGCCGGCCGCTGCGAGCTCGACGACGGCGCGCCGCTCGCGCTCGAGACCGCGCGGCGCCTGGCCTGCGACGCCTCGCTCGTCTCGCTGCTCGAGGCGGGCGGTCGGACCCTGGACGTCGGCCGCAAGCGGCGCAGCGTGCCGCCGCCGTTGGCGCGCGCGCTCGCCGCGAGGGATCGCGGCTGCCGCTTCCCCGGTTGCGGCCATCGCCGCTTCGTCGATGCGCACCACCTGCGCCACTGGGCGGACGGCGGCGCCACGAGCCTCGGCAACCTCGTACAGCTCTGCCGCCATCACCACCGGCTCCTCCACGAGGGCGGCTACACCGTCGACGGGCACGCGAGCGGTGCGCTGGTGTTCCGCAGGCCGGACGGGCGCCGGATCCGCCCGGCGCCGCGACCTCCCGCGGGACGGGTCGACGGTGTCCGTCCCCGGCGCGCGGAGCGGCGACCCGAGCCGACGGCGTGCGTGTCATTGAGTCACGGCGAGCCCATCGACTACGGACTGGGGGTGGATGCCCTCCTTGCGTGGACACGCCCGCCGGAGGCGATCGGCGTGTGAGCGTGGACACGCCCGCCGGAGGCGATCGGCGTGTGAGCGTGGAGCCGCCCGCTCGGTACGTGCGCGCGGACGCGCCCGCTCAGTACTCCACCCCGATCTCGTCGAGCCAGGTGGCGACGTTGGCCGGCGGGTGGCCGTCGAACTCGGCGCGCACGGCCAGCCGCAGGATGTCGTCGGGGTCGTCGCGCAGCTCGTCGCGGCGGTGGGCCAGGTAGACGGTCACCGCGGAGGCGACCTGCAGCGCCGGCGCCTCCTCCTGCGGGTCGAGCACGCCGACGGTCTCCGCCATGCGCTGCTCGATGCCGTCGACGACCGCGCTCGCCGGCTCGTCGGCGTCCTCGAAGCGGCGCAGCAGCTCGGCGAGATCCTCGTCGGCCCCGTCGGGGTCGCAGATCTCCACGGCGCGATGGACGAGCTGGGAGAGGGTCACGGGCTGCGGCTCGGTCGGCATGACGCGGGGCCTACCCGACCAGGTCGCGACGCTAGCCCAGGACCTGCGTCATGCGGCGCTCGATGGCACCGCCGAGGGCGTCGCGGATCGGGCCCTCCTCGAAGCGCTGGACCAGCTCGGACATGAAGCCCTCGATCACGAGGCGCTTGGCGATGCCCTCGCCCAGCCCGCGGGAGCGCAGGTAGAACAGCTGCTCGGGATCGATCTGGGCGATCGCCGCGGCGTGCGTGCAGCGCACGTCGTTGGCGAGGATCTCCAGGCCCGGGATGGCGTCCGCGTGCGCGCGCTTGGAGAGCAGCAGGTTGCGGCACTCCTGGAAGGCGTCGGTCTGCTGGGCGCCCGGGTCGACCTTGATCATCCCGCGCCAGACCGCCGTCGAGCGGTCCGACAGGATGCCTCGGAAGGCGAGGTCGGAGGTCGTGTTGGCCGCACCGTGCTCCTGCGTGGTGTCGAAGTCCAGGTGCTGGCGCGCGTGCGGGGCGTAGGCGCCGGTGACCTTGGCGTGCGCGCCCTCGCCGGCCAGCAGCGTGTTCATCCGCACCTTGCCCTTGGCCGAGCCGAAGGCGACCGCCGCCCAGTCGAGCTGGCCGTCGCGGGCCACCTCGGCGCGCTGGGTGCCGAAGATCCACGACTTCTCGTTCATGTCCTGGCCGCAGACGTAGCGCAGGTGCGCGTTCTGGCCGACCACGAGCTCGACGACGGTGTTGAGCATCGACTCGCCGTCCTCGGCGCCGCTCAGGAACTGCTCCCAGACCTCGGCCTCGGCGCCCTCGTCGAGCACGATCAGCGTGCGGCGGTGCAGCGCCGTGCCGGCGGCGTCGGCGATCGCCGTCAAGAGGATCGGCGCCTCCACGCGCACGCCGCGCGGGACGTAGACGAACGCGCCGCCCGTCCACGAGGCGTCGTTGGCGGCGGTGAAGACGTCCCGGTCGCCGGGCACGATCGTGCCCAGGTACGGCTCGACGAGCTCGGGATGGCGCTCGACCGCCAGCGTCAGCGGCAGCACCACCGGGCCGCCGGTGCCCGCCGACGAAGTCGGCTGGGTGACCGCGTCCGGCGCATCCACCACGCGGCCGTCCACCTGGCCCAGCGTCAGCGCGTCCTCGGGCGCCTCCAGCAGCGTCTGCACGCGGTCCACGGCGCTCGCGTCGCCCTCGCCCGGCAGGGCCGCGGCGAAGGCGTCGAGCGAGAGCTTCTCGAGCGACGTGAACTCCCACCCCGCGGTCCCCTTGAAGCGCGGCAGGTCCAGCGAGGCGGCCAGCTCAGCGGCGCGCGAACGGCGCGCCGCGAGCCATTCCGGCTCGCGGACCTGCGTCCCAGCCTCAGCCAATGGAGCCCTCCATCTGGAGCTCGATGAGGCGGTTCATCTCGACCGCGTACTCCATCGGCAGCTCCTTGACGATCGGCTCGATGAAGCCGTTGACGATCAGCTTGCCGGCCTCGTCCTCGGGGATGCCGCGGCTCATCAGGTAGAAGAGCTGCTCCTCGCCGATCTTCGAGACCGACGCCTCGTGGCCGACGTCCACGTCGTCCTCGCCGATGCGGATCGTCGGGTAGGTGTCCGAGCGCGACTTCTCGTCGAGCAGCAGCGCGTCGCAGACCACCTTGGACTTCGAGCCGTGCGCGCCCTTGGCGACCTCGAGCAGGCCGCGGTACGACGAGCGCCCGCCGTCCTTGGAGATCGACTTGGCGAAGATGTTCGACGTCGTGTTGGGCGCGTTGTGGACGATCTTCGCGCCCGCGTCCTGGTGCTGGCCCGCGCCCGCGAAGGCGATCGAGAGCACCTCGCCGTGGGCGCGCTCGCCCATCAGGTACACGGACGGGTACTTCATGGTCAGCTTGGAGCCGAGGTTGCAGTCGACCCACTCCACCGTCGCGTCAGTCTCCGCGATCGCGCGCTTGGTGACGAGGTTGAAGACGTTCTGCGACCAGTTCTGCACGGTCGTGTAGCGGATCCGCGCGCCCGGCTTGGCGATCAGCTCCACCACGGCCGAGTGCAGCGAGTCCGACGTCCACACCGGCGCCGTGCAGCCCTCGACGTAGTGCACGTAGGAGCCCTCGTCGGCGATGATCAGCGTCCGCTCGAACTGGCCCATGTTCTCGGTGT
>Ga0136616_10000219_pt1 | contig 24578 bp, 26 predicted proteins | sample AntDrymUQ2992106_2_FD_106648 | JGI IMG/M metagenome (GOLD analysis project Ga0136616, IMG submission 106648) | Polar desert sand microbial communities from Dry Valleys, Antarctica - metaG UQ299 (21.06) | ecosystem: Environmental > Terrestrial > Soil > Desert | place: Antarctica: Dry Valley... | reverse complement strand
TACTACGGCTACAACGCGTCGGGCGGCCCGGTCGGCGTCGGTACGGCGACGGCCAAGTCGATGGTGCTCAACACGGTGCTGGTGCACCTGGTGGGCATGCTCGGCACGCAGATCTTCTGGGGCAGCAACCCACGAGCCCCAATCGGCGGATGACCGTCGCAACGGCACTTGGCCCGCTGGTCAGCCGCCCCGCCGGCGATGCGCTGGCCCGCAGCGACCTGCGCGGGCAGGTGGCGCGGCTGGAGGGAGAGCTGTCGGGCCTGTGCTGCTCGGCCTGGCCGCGCCACGGCTTCGACTGGACGCTGGCCGGCGGCGGCTCGGCCCGCCTGCTCTCGCTCGGTGAGCTGGAGCACCTCCGGGACGTTCTCGCGACCCGCCTGGCCGGCGCCCGCGCCGAGCTGGCGCTGCGCCTGGAAACCGAGGAGGGCAGCCGCCGCCTGATCGAGGAGATGCACCTGGACCCCGGCGCCCACCGCTTCGTGCGCGTGAGCAACGCGGACATCGGCGAGCCGGGGTGCCGCTACTACCACTCGCGGCCGCGCGCCGGGCTGCTCGGCATGCTCGCCGGGTGGTGGCGTGTGGTGGTCTCCTCGGGCTGTCCGTTACCCAGAGCCGGCAGGCAGGCGCCGGCACTGCCTGCGCGCGTCCGCTAGAAACCGGTCGATGGCACAGGACTGGCACGCGGTCGACCGTTACATCGAAGCCGCCCTCATCGGCCCCGATCCCGTGCTCGAAGCGGCGCTGGACGCCGCCGACCAGGCCGGGCTGCCGGCCATCGCCGTGTCGCCCGCCCAGGGCAAGCTGCTCCACCTCCTGGCCCGGATCCAGGGCGCGCGGACGGTCCTCGAGCTCGGCACGCTGGCCGGCTACAGCACGATCTGGCTGGCCCGCGCGCTGCCCGCCGACGGCCGCCTGCTGACGCTCGAGGCCGAGCCGCGCTACGCGGAGGTGGCCCGGTCCAACCTGGACCGCGCGGGCCTGACCGGCCTGGTGGAGGTGGTGGTTGGTCCCGCCCTGGACACCCTGCCCATGGTGGAGGGCCCGTTCGACCTGATTTTCATCGACGCCGACAAGCAGACCTACCCGGAGTACCTGGAGTGGGCGATGCGGTTGTCGCGGCCGGGTACGGTGATCGTGGGGGACAACGTGGTGCGCGCCGGCGCCGTGGCCGACGCCCGGCCGGGAGATGAGCGCGCCGCCGGTGCGCGGCGCTTCCACGAGCTGCTGAGCGCCGATCCGCGGGTGGACGCCACCACGATCCAGACCGTGGGCAGCAAGGGCTGGGACGGGTTCGCGCTCGCCGTGGTCGGGCCCGCGGGCTGAGATGCTCGAAGCGCCCCGGGCAAACGTGGATCCGATCAGGCGCACGTTGCTGGGACTGGCCGCTGCCGCCGCGCTCGCGGGCGCCGGGTGCGGGGGCGACGACAAGGATGTTCGACCGCCGAGCCAGGCGGACAGGACGTCCACGTCCGCCCGCACCGAGTCGGGCGGGACGGAGACGGCCGAGACGCCGGGTGCGACCGCCACCGACACGCGCGACGACACCGGCGGGGACACCTCGGAGACCGACGGCGGGACGGACGGGACCTCGGCGAACGGCGAACGGGCGGGCGGGAGATGTCCGTCCCGTTCCTATCTCAGCTCGTCGTTCGTAGGGCGCAGGAGCTTCTCGACCCCGTTCGGGCCGACGGCGCTCAGCGGGCGTGGCCGCGGCCTGCGCGTGGAGTTCCGCGGGCGGCGGTGGCTGATGCGTGGGAGAGGCGACGTGCCCATGCGCGGCCAGGCGGCGGGCATCAACGGCACGGTGACGGTCCGGGGGTCGGTGCGAGGGCGGCTGCGCGGCGCCGGGCGGGGTCGCTACGTGTTCCGGCAGGGGCGGGCGCGAGGCACGGTCACGCTTGCCGGTCTCGGGACGAGCTTCGACGTGCCGGTGTCGGCGGTGGCCTCGTCGAGCCTGCCCCTGGGACGAGCCACCATCCGCTGCGACGGCGACCGCGCGGTGATCCGCAGCCGGTCAGGGACGCTTCGCCTGCTGCGCCCCTGAGCGGGCGGTCAGTTCTCGACGAAGTACGCGCCGCTGCCCTGGCCGCTGGAGAACCAGCGGCTGGTCACGGTCTTCTTGCGCGTGAAGAAGTCCACGGCATCCGGGCCGTGCGCGTGCAAGTCGCCCAGGAACGAGTCCTTCCAGCCCGAGAAGGGGAAGAACGCGACGGGCGCGGCCACGCCGATGTTCACGCCCACCATCCCGGCCTCCACCTCGTGGCGGTAGCGACGCACCGACGCCCCGGACTCGGTGAAGATGGACGTGCCGTTGCCGAACCGGCTGCGGTTGACCACCTGTATCGCCTCGTCCAGCGTGCCCACGTGCACGAGCGTGAGGACGGGCCCGAAGATTTCCTCGCGCACCAGGTCGCTGTCCGGGCCGACTCCTGCGAGGATCGTGGGGCCCACGTAGCTGCCGCCGCCCCCGTCGGTCGCGACGCCGCGGCCGTCCACTACCACCTCCGCGCCCTCGGCCGCTCCGCGGTCGATCGCGTCGTGGATGCGGTCGCGCGCTGCCGCCGACACGACGGGGCCGACGTCCGTGGCCTCATCGATGCCGTCGCCCACACGCAGGGCCTCGGTGGCCTGACGCAGCGGTTCGAGCAGCCGCTCGTGCGCCTCGCCGACGGTGACCACCACCGAGCCCGCCATGCACCGCTGGCCCGCCGCGCCGAACGCCGAGCCGATGATGCCGTCCACGGTGCGGTCGATCACCGCGTCGGGCATGACCACCATGTGGTTCTTGGCCCCGCCGAGGGCCTGCACCCGCTTGCCCGTGGCGGCCGCGCCCTCGTAGACGATCCGCGCCACCGGGGCCGAGCCAACGAATGAGACGGCGTCGATACCCGGATGGGCGAGGATGCCCTCCACGACCTCACGCCCGCCGTTGACCAGGTTGACCACGCCCGGCGGCACGTCGAGCGTGTCCAGCACCTCGAATGCGATCTGCTGCGTGAGTGGGACCTGCTCTGACGGCTTGAGCACGAATGCGTTGCCGCAGGCGATCGCGAAGGGCAGGAACCAGAAGGGCACCATGGCCGGGAAGTTGAACGGGACGATCGCGGCGCAGACACCCACCGGCTGGCGCACCGTCTCGGCGTCCACGTTGCGCGCGACGTCCTCGATGATGCGGCCCTGCATGGTGGTGGGCACCGCGCACGCGGCCTCCACCATCTCGATCATGCGCGCCACCTCGGCGCGTGCGTCGCCGATCGTCTTGCCCATCTCCAGGGTCACCGAGCGGGCCAGCTCCTCGCGCCGGGCGTCCAGGCCCGCGCGCAGCGCGAACAGCTGCCTTCCGCGCTCGATCACGCTCACCGCCCGCCACGCCGGAAGGGCGGCGCGGGCGGCGGCTACCGCCGCGTCCAGGTCCGCGCCGGCCGACATCGGCACGCGCGCCAGCACCTCGCCGGTCGCCGGGTTGGACACGTCGAGCGCCTCGGACGACGAGGCCGGCGTCCAGCGCCCGTCGACGTAGTTGTCGAGCAGGCGCACCTCGGTCATCGCGCGCGTGGCCATGGGGGTGAGCAAGCTATCGCGCCGGGGTACTACCGGAACAGATCCTCCTCGGCCGATCGCCGCAGCGCGGCCGCCCCGGGCCCGTCGTGGCTGGTCACGAATCGGCTCAGCCCCCGCACCAGCACCGCGGGCCGGTTGGAGTCCTTGGCCCTCGCCAGGTCCGCCGCTCCCGCCACCGCGTCGGCCACCGCGATGGCCGTGGACCGCAGCTCCCGGCCGCCGGCGTCGATGCGGCCAGACCAGTCGTCGAGCGGCGTGAGCCCCGCGCAGCCGACGGCCACGTCGGTCTGGCCGAGGCGCCAAGCACGCCCGAAGGAGTCGGTGACCACCACCGCCGGCCGGATGCCCCGCAGGGCACGCACCCCCTCGCGCAGTCGCCGCGCGGACGCGTCGGGATCCACGGGCAGCAAGACGACGGTGTCCCGGTCCGCGGTATTGGACTGGTCCACCCCCGCGTTGGCGCACACAAGCCCGTGGTGGGTAAGGCAGATGATCACGCCATGGCTGGCCCGCAGCACCTCGGCCGACTCGTCGAGCACCACCTGCACGACGCGGGGATCCTTGCCCTGCTTGCGCGCGAGGGCGGAGGCCCGCTTGGAGGCGATCACCGTGGCCAGCTCCCGCACCCGCCCCTCGGACTTGGACACCACCTTGTGGGCCACGACGAGGACGTCTCCCTCGTCCAGGTCCACCGGTGCCGCCCGGGCCAGCATCGCGGCCAGGTCGTCGCCCGCCCCCACCTCGGGCAGCGGGTCGAGGAGCGTGACCTCGACGCTCAGACCGGTGCGCGCTCGGCCAGGGCGGCGCGCGTGTTCGGGGCCAGCCCGGGCCGCTCGGCCAGGACGGAGGCCACGCGTTCCAGGTCGGCTTTGGTGTCCACGTCGAGAACCAGCGTCGGCAGCGGCTCGACGTGCGCGGCCACGCCCGCCGCGCGGGCGCCGGCCCGGTGGCGGGCGAAGCTGCCAGGTCCGAAGCTCGGAGCGATCACATCCGGTGGCTGCAGGAGGAGCGCGTTGGTGCCGGTGCCATGCCGGTCGGGCACGATGGCCACCCCGGGGCCGTCCGATGCCGCCCGCTCGAGCAGACCGTCCAGCTCGGCCGGGTCGAGCAGCGGAGCGTCGCCGGGCACGAGGGCCACGCGGTCATAGCCGTGGGCCACCGCGTATGCGATCCCGATCTCCGCCGCGGGCGACTGGCCGGCCTGAGCGGCGTCGGCCAGGACGTGGGCCCCGGTGGCTCGGGCCCGGCCGGCCGCATGCTCGTCCGCAGTCACCACGACGATCGCGTCGAGTCGCTCGGCCGCGGCCAGCGCGGCCAGCACGTCGGACACCATCGCCTCCGCCAGCGCCCGGCGGGGGTCCGGGCCCACGTCCGGCGACAGCCTCTGCTTGGCGGCGCCGAAGGCCTTGACGGGGAGGATCGCGAGCGTCTTCATCCGGCCGCCACGAGCCTAGCCACGTCCAGCACGGCCTCACCCACGCGACGCCGATCGGCGGGTGTGTCCATCAGCGTGCCGATGGCCACGCCGGGCAGCCCGTCCACCTCCTCGTCGGCCACGATGCCGTCCAGGACGCCGTGGTAGGCCGCGGCGATCCCCCGGGCGCTCGTCTCGATTCCCGCCTGCGCGCAGAACAGCTCGGTGGGGCCCTTGACGGCATGTCCGCCCACGAACGGGCTCACCGCAATCACCGGCGCGCGGGCCGAGGCCAGCGCCTCGCGCATTCCCGGCACAGCCAGGATGGGCCCGATCGAGATCACCGGGTTGGAGGGTCCGATCACGATCGCCTGCGCCCGGGCGACCGCCTCGAGCACGGCCGCGGTCGGCCGCGCGTCGTCGATGCCGCGCAGCTCGACCCCCTCCACGGCGCGCTTGGCCCCCCCGAGGATCATGTACTCCTGGAACGGCCACGACCGTCCCTCCGACTGCACCCAGGTGGCGACCGGCTCGTCGCACATCGGCAGCACCGGCGTCGTGACCCCCATGGCGTCGACCACTGCGGCATGGGCCTCGGTCAGCGCACGCCCCGACCGCAGCAGCTCGGTGCGGATCAGGCACATGGCCAGGTCGCGGTCGCCCAGCCGGAACCAGGCGGGGCGCCCGGCGGCCTCGAGTGCATCCAGCACGGCGAACGTGTCCCCACGCAGTCCATACCCGCGCTCGTCGATCTCGTCGGCGAGCCAGTAGGTCACCAGGTCGGGGTCGGGGGAAACGTGCACCGCGTGGGCCGCCACGTCGTCCGCGGTGTTGGCGATGACGGTGAGATCGCCGAGGTCGGCCAGGCCGCGGGCGAGCTTGGCGCCGCCGGTGCCCCCCGAGAGCAGCGCTACCAGCGTGGCTCCGCGATCCCGGTGAGCCGGACGCCCGCGTGCGTCTTGTTGTTGATGTTCACGGAGATCAGCAGCGGGGTCAGCGCCTCGATGTGACGCGCCATCTCCAGACGCCCGCAGTTGACCGGGCGCAGCCCGTCGATGCGGCCGATCAGCTCGGCCACGCGTCGCTTCGCGTCCTTGGAGTTGCCGGCCACCAGCACGTCCTCGTCCAGCTCGGCGTCCAGGTCGGCCAGGGTCGAGGCGCTGACCGTGTGCAGGGCGGAGACCACGGCCACCCCGTCGGGCGCCATCTCCTGGGCCTGCTCGGCCGCCGAGCCCTGAGGAACGCCCAGCAGGCGTGTGGCCTTGCCCGACACCGCGGCGGCCAGCGGCACGGTGGCGTCCACCAGCACCTGCCCCGCGGTCACGACCCCCTTGAGGTTCGTCAGGTTCTCCGACTGGTTGCGAAAGGGCACGCACAACAGGACCACGGGCCCGCGCGTGGCCGCCTCGCCGTTCTCGAGGCCCTCAGCGCGGGCGCCCTCCACCGTGTCGCGGATGCGAGCGGCCGACTCCTCCGCGCGCCCGGCGTCCCGCGAGCCGATCACCACCGGCACCCCGGCGCGGGCCAGGCGCGCCGCCAGGCCGTACCCCAGGGCGCCTGTGCCGCCTATGACAGGGACGCTGTCCACCGGCCGGGCACCCTAACGGTGGCGGCTGTGCTCGCGCGGCCAGCGCCCGCGCTGCGCTACTCGCTCGGGCAGCAGTAGGCTCCGGCGCCTTGCGATTGGCTGACCGCACAGCACTGGTGACCGGAGGCGCGTCCGGAATCGGCGCCGCCACCTGCCGCCGGCTGGCCGCGGAGGGCGCCCGCGTCGCCGTGACCGACATGAACCTGGACGGCGCGGCCGAGGTCGCGTCCGACCTGGACGGCGGGGCCTACGAGCTGGACGTGCGCTCGAGCGAGTCGATCGCCGGTGCGGTGGCGAGCGTGGAGGCCGATCTGGGCCCGATCGACGTGCTGATCAACAACGCCGGCTACGACGAGTGGGGGTTCTTCACCAACACCGACGAGCAGCTCTGGCGCCGGGTGCTCGAGGTGAACCTGCTCGGCGTGATCGCCGTCACCCACGCCGTTTTGCCCGGCATGCAGGAGCGCCGGCGAGGACGGATCGTGAACGTGTCGTCGGAGGCCGGACGGGTTGGGTCGAGCGGCTCCGCCGTCTACTCGGCGGCCAAGGGCGGGGTGCTGGGCCTGACCAAGGCGCTGGCCATCGAGAACGGCCGCTACGGGATCACGTGCAACGCCGTGGCCCCGGGACCGATCGAGACCCCTTTGCTGATGGCCGCGCCGGACGCCATGGGCGACCTGGGCAAGCGCCTGGTGGACAACATGGTGGGCTCCACGGTCCTTCGCCGGCTGGGCCAGCCAGACGAGGTGGCCGCCGCCATCACCTTCCTCGCCAGCGACGACGCCTCGTACGTGACCGGGCAGTCGCTGGGTGCCAGCGGCGGGCTTGCCCGCCTGTAGATGATCTAGGGGGCCGCGGCGTGGTCGCCATCCGGGAGGTCGGACCGCGAGACGGCTTTCAGAACGAGCCCGAGGTGATCTCCACCGACGACAAGGTGCGCCTGGTGGAGATGCTGGCCCGCACCGGCCTGACGCGGCTGGAGGTCACGAGCTTCGTCCGGCCCGACGTGATCCCGCAGCTGGCCGACGGCGCGGAGGTGCTGCGTCGCGCGGACATCCCGGAGTCCGTTGCCGTCACTGTCCTGATCCCCAACGAGCGGGGCCTGGACAACGCGCTCGCTCTGCGCGACCGCTTCTCCGAGGTCAACCTGTTCCTGTCCGCGTCGGAGACCCACAACCGGCGAAACGTGAACCGCTCGATCGCCGAGTCGCTGGACGGGCTGGAGCGAGTGGTGGCCCGGGCGCTCGCCGAGGGACTGCGCTGCGAGGGCGTGATCTCCACATCGTTCGGCTGCCCCTACGAGGGACAGGTGCCCGAGGACCGGGTGTTCGGGATCGCCCGCCGGCTGGCGGAGGCCGGCTGCGAGGAGATCGCCTTCGGGGACACCACCGGCATGGCCAACCCGCGGCAGGTGTCGGCCTTCTTCGCGCGCGCTCTCTCGAAGCTCGACGTGAAGCTGACGGCCCACTTCCACAACACGCGCGGGCAGGGGCTGGCCAACGCGGCGGCCGCACTGGATGCGGGCGTGCGCTCGTTCGAGTCCTCATTCGGTGAGCTCGGGGGCTGTCCCGTCCCCCCCGGAGCGACGGGCAACGTGGCCACCGAGGACCTAGTGTCGATGCTCCATGAGATGGGGGAGGACACGGGCGTCGAGCTAGACCGGCTGGTGGCCGCCGCCGCCGAGGCCCAGCGCATGCTCGGCCGGCCGCTCGGCAGCCACGTGTTGATCGCGGGGCCGGTGGACTGGGAGCCCGGGCCATGAGCGCGGCGGCGCTGCGGGCCGACGTGGAGGCGCTGGCGGCGATGACCCGGGACTCGGCGGGGGCCGGCGAGCGGCTGGCCGCCGACCACGGGGCGCGGCGCCTGCGCGACATCGGCGCGGCCGACGTGCACCTCCAGCACTTCCCGTTCCAGACCACCTTCGCCCACGCCCAGGGGCCACACTTCGCCGCCGGTGCGGTGGCCGCGCTCGCCGGGTCGCGCCTGCTGGCAGGCGCCGCGCTCGCCTCGTTCGAGCTGGACTACACCGGCCGCTCGCAGTGGCTGCGCCGCCACCTGCCCGCGCGAGAGGGGACGAACGTGATCGGCCGGCTGCCCGCGACAGGCCGCCGCTCGCGCACGCTGGTGCTGGTGGCGCACCACGATGCGGCGCGCACCGGCCTGATGTGGGATCCTCGCCTGCTGCGGGCGGGCGACCGGGCGGCGGCCAAGAGCGGTCGGCGGATGTCACTGGCCCTCCTGCCCGAGCTGGCCATGGCGGCCACGGTCCTGGGCGGGCGCCGGGCCGGGTCCCCGGCGGCCACCGTGCTCGCGGTCGCGACGGCCCTCCTGGCCGATCAGGCCCGCAGCCCGACGGTGCCGGGCGCGAACGACAACGCCAGCGGCGTGGCCGGGGTGCTCGACCTGACCGCGCGGCTGGCGTCCGACCGTGCCCCCGGCCTGGAGGTCGTGGTGCTGCTCTGCGGCTGCGAGGAGTCCGGAATGGGCGGCATGGGCGCCTGGATGGACTCAGAGGGCGGGGGGCTGGACCCGGACAGCACGCTGGTGCTGGGGCTCGACACCGTGGGCTCGGGCGAACCAGTGGTGCTGGAGGCCGAGGGCGGCCTGTGGCCGGTGCGCTACCGCGGCGAGGACGTGGCGATGGCCGAGCGCGCGGCCGCCGAGGCCGGAGCCCCGCTGCGCCGGTGGCGCCTGGGCGCCTGGACCGACCCGGTGCTGGCCCGGATCGGCGGGCTGCCGGCGCTCTCCATCCTGTCGGTGCGCGACGGGGGGTTCCCGGAGTACCACCGCCCCGGCGACACCCCGGAGCGGGTGGACTACGCCTGCCTGCAGACCTGCGTGCAGGCCGCCGAGGCGATCGCACGCCGCCACGCAGGCTGAGCCAGGCTGGTCCCGCCCGACTAGCCCTCGCTCCGAGTGGGTATCCCCGTGCCCGAGCGAGGAGGAGGGACCGCGATGTCCACAGAGCCGGAGGACCGCCCCCGCGACGAGATCGGTCGGGGCGGCACCTACAGACGCTGGAGGAGCAGTCGGCCAAGCTGTCGCCGGCCGAAGAGCGCTTCGAGCGCCGGCGGCGAACTGTGGGGCTCTTCGCGGGCCCGATCGTGCTCGCGCTGATGTTGCTGATCCCGTTCGACCTGGAGCCGAACCAGCACCGCCTGGCCGCGATCGTGGCCTTCGTGGTGGTGTGGTGGATCACCGAGGCCGTCCCGATCCCGGTGACGGCGCTTCTGGGGGTGACCCTCTGTGCGCTGCTCGAGGCCACGCCGCCGCCCGAGGAGGGCGACAGCAGCGTGGACGTGGTCTTCAGCCTGTTCACCGACGACACGATCTTCCTGTTCATCGGCAGCTTCATCATCGCCGAGTCGATGGTGGTGCACGGACTGCACAGGCGCCTGGCCTACCGGGTGCTGGCCATGCCGGCCGTGGGCGGTCGACGTTCCGGATCATCCTCGCCTTCGGCCTGATCGGGGCCCTCACGTCGCCGGTGATGAGCAACACCGCGGGCGCGGCGATGATGCTCCCGATCGCCCATCGGCGTGATGGGGGTGGTGGGCGGCATGGTCGCGCGCCAGGCCGGCGACGGCGAGTCCAAGGACCCGGAGCGGCTGCGCTTCGGCGCCGCGCTGATGCTCGTGATCACCTACGGCATCACGGTCGGCCGCGAGCTGCTGCAGGAGGAGACGGGCGAGCCGATCACCTTCTTCGAGTGGTTCGTCCTGGCGCTGCCGATCGTGCTCGTCATGTTCGCCGCCGTGGTGATCATCGTGATCCTGTTCAACCGCCCCGAGGTGGCCAAGGTCGACGGGGTGGAGGACTACGTGGCCAAGGAGCGCGAGACGCGGCACGCTTACCCGGGGGGAGAAGAACACCCTCTTCGTGCTCGCCTTCGCGCTCGTCGGTTGGTTCCTGCCGGGCCTGGTGGGCATCGTGGCCGGCGACGACTCCGACGCCTACACGCAGTGAGCGAGGCGGCCAACGAGGGCATCGTGGCCATCCTCGCAGCGGGGATGCTGTTCGTCCTGCCGGTGGACTGGGAGCGCCGCCGCTTTACGCTCAACTGGAACCAGGCGCAGGGGATCGACTGGGGCACCGTGATCCTGTTCGGCGGCGGCATCACGCTCGGCTCGCTGCTGAGCTCCACCGGGCTGGCCGAGCAGGTGGGCACCTCGCTGTCCGACGCGTTCGGGGTCACCAGCCTGTTCGGCATCACGGTGGTGATCGTGATCGCTGCGGTGATCACCTCGGAGACCACCAGCAACACGGCCAGCGCCGCGATCGTGGTCCCGATCGCGATCTCGATTGCCGCGGCGTCGGACCTGAACCCCACAATCCCGGCTCTGGCGGCAATCTTCGGCGCCAACTACGGATTCATGCTGCCGGTGTCCACCCCGCCCAACGCAATCGTCTACTCGTCCGGGCTGCTGCCCATCGGCCGGATGATCCGAGCCGGTGAGGAGCGGAGGCCGATCGGTGATCGGTCGAGCACCGCACCAGTCCCTCTAGTCTCGGCCCGGTGCCCGGGTTCGCGCGCGCCTCCGGTCTCGCGGTGGCGGTGGGAGCCGCCACCGTGCTGCCCGGCTTCCTGGTCGGCGCCCTGGCCCTGCAGATCCGCGGCGACCTGGACGTGAGCGTGGGCGCCGTGGCAATCGGCGTCACGGTGTTCTTCCTCGCTGGCGCTCTCGGTGCCGGGCCCGGCGGCCGGCTGGCCGAGCGCATGGGGGCGCTGCCCGCGCTGCGCACGGCGGTCGTGGTCACGGGCGCTTGCCTGCTGGCCGCGGCCGTGCTGGCTACGTCGCTGCCGGTCCTGTTCGCGTTTCTGTTCGTGGCCGGCGTGGCCAACGCGGTGGCCCAGCCGGCGATCAACCTGTTCATGGCCGAGCAGGTGGCGCTCGACCGGCAGGGTCTGGCTTTCGGGATCAAGCAGTCGGCGATTCCCGCGGCCATAGTCGTGAGCGGCCTGGCCCTCCCCGCCCTGGCGCTGCCGCTGGGCTGGCGTGCCACGTTCGCGATCTGCGGCGGATTGGTGCTCACGGTCGCGCTGGTCGCCCGGCGGGGAGGCACCTCGTTTCGTGTGCCCGAGGACCGCGACGAGCCGCCCCCGCGGGCCTCGAGGCAGCTGGTCTTCCTCGGGGTGGGGGCGGCCCTGGCCGCCTGCGGCGCCAACGCGCTCGGCACGTACCTGGTGGCCTCCGCGGTGGACACCGGCATCGCCGAGGGCACGGCCGGTCTGCTGGCCGCCCTGGGCAGCGGAGGCAGCCTGGCTGTCCGGATGGCTCTGGGCGCCCGGGCCGACCGCCGACGAGACTACGGGTACGCAATGGTCGCCTGGCTGCTGATCGTCGGCGCCGTGGGCTACGTCCTGATGGCCATCGATGCGGTGATCCCGTTCGTCCTCGGGTCGCTGGTAGCGTTCACGCTCGGCTGGGGCTGGCCCGGCCTGTTCAACCTGGCGGTGGTGGAGCACCACCGCGAGGCGCCGGCCGCGGCCACCGGCATCACCCAGAGCGGAATCTACGTGGGCGCCGCGGCAGGACCCGCCGCGTTCGGCCTGCTCTCCTCACCGCTCGGGTATCACGGCGCGTGGGCGACGGTGGCCGGCTTGTCGCTCGCGGCCGCCCTGGTCATGACGGTGGCGGGCCGGGCCGATGTGGCGGCTTCAACCAGCCAGTCCTAGGTTCACTAACGGCCGGCGAAGTGCGGGTCGCGCTTCTCGAAGAACGCGCGCGACCCCTCGGCGAAGTCCTCGCTCGCCGCCAGCGTCTCCTGGGCCGCCACCTCCTGCTCCAGCGTCGCTGCGAGTGCGGGCTTGGCCGCCGCGTCCATCACGCGCTTGGCCAGCCCCACGGCCCGCGGGGCGCAGGCCAGCAGCTCGTCGGCAAACGCCTCCGTGGCCCCGGCCAGCCCGTCGGCGGGCGCGATGCGGTTGGCGAAGCCGATCCGGTGTGCCTCGCGGCCGTCGATCACCCTGCCGGTCATGATCAGCTCCTTCGCGTTGCCCAGGCCGACGACGGCGGGCAGGCGCGAGCAGCCGCCCACGTCGGGTATCAGCCCCACGCGCACCTCCATGATCCCGGCCACCGCGTCCTCGGCCATGGTCCGGAAGTCGCACGCCAGCGCCAGCTCGAATGCCCCGCCCAGCGCGGCGCCGTGGATCTGGCAGATCGTGGGCTTGGGCATCTCCTCCAGCAGGTTCCACCAGCCCAGGATCGGACGCCGGAAGCTGCGCAGACGCTCCGGGCTGTCGGACAGGTCGCGCAGGTCGTTGAGGTCCATGCCCGAGGAGAACATGGCGCCCTCGCCGCGGACGATCACCACGCGGACCGACTCGTCGTCGGCCGCGGCCTCGATCGCCGCCCCCAGCTCGGCGATGGTGGCGCCGTTCAGCGCGTTGCGCTTGTCGGGCCTGTTGAGGACGAGGTGGCGGACGGCTCCGCTGTCCTCGACGTTGACCAGCGGCATATAGGCTCCCGGCGCTCGACGACTGAGATGGAAAGGCAACGCTAGTGCAGATCAAGAAGGTTGGAGTGCTGGGCTGCGGCCTGATGGGCCATGGCATCGCCCAGGTGGTGGCGCAGGCCGGGTACGACGTCGTGGTCCGGGAGGCCGATCAGGCCGCGCTCGACAAGGGCCTGGGACGGGTCGACAAGCAACTGGCCCGAGCCGTGGAGAAGGGACGTGTCGAGCAGGCGGACGCCGACTCCACCCGGGCCCGCATCGACGGCACGCTCGACTACGCCGCCCTGGCCGACTGCGACCTGGTGATCGAGGCGATCACGGAGGACCTCGAGGCCAAGCTGGAGATGTGGCGCGAGGTCGACGCGATCGTCAAGCCGGAGGCCCTGTTCGCGACCAACACGTCGTCGCTGGCCGTGATCGACCAGGCGGCGGTCACCAGCCGCCCGGAGAGCTTCCTCGGCCTGCACTTCTTCAACCCGGCCCAGGTCATGAAGCTGGTCGAGGTCGTGCGGGGGATCACCACCTCCGACGAGGCGTTCGACGCCGGCAGGGCCTTCACCGACTCGCTCGGCAAGCTCGGCATCCCGACCCAGGACAAGGCCGGCTTCATCGTCAACCGCCTGCTTGTGCCCTACATGCTCGACGCGATCCGCGCCTTCGAGGAGGGCGTGGGCTCGGTATCAGCGATCGACGAAGCGATGAAGGCGGGCGCGGGACACCCGATGGGTCCGCTCACGCTGGCCGACTTCGTGGGCCTGGACACGCTCGGCTCGATCTGCGACGTGATGTTCGACGAGTTCCGCGAGCGGCGCTTCGCCCGCCCACCCACCCTGCGGAAGATGCTCGCCGCGGGCTGGCACGGGCAGAAGAGCGGCAAGGGGTTCTACGACTGGGCGGGCGACAAGCCGGTGCCCAACCCGGCGTTCGGCTGAGGCGGACGCGACGCGAGGAGCTCCCTACTAGGGTCCCTGCCGAATCCAGACCGAGACGGGAGTAACCGTGAAGCTGAACAACCTCTTCAACCAGGCCAAGCGCGTCGTGGAGCAGCGCGGGGGCACCGATGCCCTCAAGAGGGACGCCGAGGAGCTCAGGAAGATCGCAAAGAGCAAGGGCACCGCGCAGGACAAGGCCAAGCGCGCAGCCGAGGCGCTCAAGGACCCGGGGGCGCCGGAGGGCGCACGCAAGGACCGGGCGGCACCGCGCAAGGACCACGAAGCGCCGCGGAGCACGCGTCCCTGAGGCGCGCGCGCCGCGCCACGGACCGATGAGCGGACTCGAGCAGGCGCTCGAGCGCGCCCGGGCCGGCGGGCCCCGGCGCCATCACGACAAGGCCGGCGAGCAGGGCAAGCTGCCGGTGCGCGAGCGCGTGGCGCGGCTGGTGGACGCCGGGTCGCTCGTGGAGGACGCGCTGCTGGCCAACTCCGAAGAGGAGGGCTTCGGGGCCGACGGCGTAGTCACCGGTATGGCCACGGTCGCGGGCCGACCGGTCGCGTTGATGGCCAATGACCCCACCGTGAAGGCCGGGTCGTGGGGTCCCAAGACGGTGGAGAAGATCATCCGCGTGCAGGAGCAGGCGCTGGTCCAGCGGGTGCCCATGGTCTATCTGGTGGATTCGGCAGGAGCCCGCATCACCGACCAGGTGCAGATGTTCCCCGGCCGCCGCGGGGCCGGGCGGATCTTCCACACCGAGGTCAAGCTGTCGGGCGTCGTCCCCCAGGTGTGTGTGCTGTTCGGCCCGAGCGCCGCGGGCGGCGCCTACATTCCCGCCTTCTGCGACGTCGTGATCATGCGTGACGGCAACGCCTCGATGTACCTGGGGTCGCCCCGCATGGCCGAGATGGTCATCGGCGAGCGGGTGACCCTGGAGGAGATGGGCGGCGCCCGCATGCACACGGCTGTGTCCGGCTGTGGCCACTTCCTCGTCAAGAGCGACGAGGAGGGCATCGACCTGGCCAAGCGCTACCTCTCCTATTTCCCGCGCAACTGGCAGGAGGAGCCCCCGTTGGCGCCCCCGGCGGGGCCGGCGTCCGAGTTGCCCCGGATCCCCAGCGACGAGAACAAGCCGTTCGACATGCAGGAGCTGATCGACGCACTCGTGGACGATGGGTCCTTCCTCGAGGTGCACCGCCGCTGGGCCAAGGAGCTGATCGTTGGCTACGCCCGGCTGGAGGGCCGGGTAGTGGGTATCGTGGCCAACCAGCCGCGACAGAAGGGCGGCGTGCTGTTCGTGGACTCCGCCGACAAGGCGGCGCGGTTCATCTGGACCTGCAACGCGTTCGGGGTGCCCCTGCTGTTCCTGGCCGACGTGCCGGGCTTCATGATCGGCACTCAGGTGGAGCGCCAGGGGATCATCCGCGCCGGAGCGAAGATGATCTCGGCAGTGTCCGAGGCGACCGTGCCGAAGATCTCGGTGATCGTCCGAAAGGCCTACGGGGCGGGCCTCTACGCGATGGCCGGCCCGGCCTACGAGCCGGATGCGTGCATCGCTCTGCCCGATTCGAAGATCGCCGTCATGGGCCCCCAGGCGGCGATCAACGCCGTGTTCTTCAACCAGCTTCAGGCGATCGACGACGAGGAGGAGCGCGCCTGCCGCACCGAGGAGCTGCGCGCCGAGTACGCGGAGGAGATCGACATCCTTCACCTGGCGTCCGAGTTGGTGGTGGATGCCGTGGTGCCGCCCGGCGAGTTGCGCGAGGACCTGGCGCGGAGGTTCGCCGCCTACTCCGGCCGCGACCGCGCCTGGCCCGCCAAGCGCAACGCGGTCACCCCGGTCTGACGCATCGTGCTCAGCGCCGGCTGTAGGTGGCGGTGTAGGTGCCGGCCGCGTTGGCCGTGACGTTGTGAGTGCGCAGGCCGCCGTCGGACCAGGAGCCGAAGTCGTAGGTGGCGCCGGCCAGAGTCCGCGGTGTGGGGGCGGAGAACGTGTTGGCCGACCCCTGGATGACGGTGGAGGTGAACGGAGTGGTCCTGGAGTGCCGTTGACCGCCAGTGCCAGACCGCTCGGGGAAGAGCGCAGCGCGAGGTCAACGGTGCGCGGATCCAACCGGACGCTGCGTGTGTCGGTCAGCCCGCCGCCGTCCGTGGCCGTGAGCCGGAGCTCGAGGTGGGACGGATATTCGTGGTCCGGGGTCGCGAAGTTGCCGCTGCTCACGTCCGGGAAGCTCTCGAGCGCGTGGCTGTGGCAGGCCGACGGGCAGTGGTTCAGCAGCAGCGACCAGTCCAGGCGGCCGGGGCCGAGGGTGCCGTCCTGGCGGTCGGTGGCGCCGCCGCTGAAGTTGATCAGGTCGCCGACCTTCCATGTCAGTCCCGGGGTGGGCGTCGTGATCGTGGCCACCGGCGGTGTGTTGCCCGCGGTGATCGCGGCGCTGTCGGTGGCGCTCGCGCCTTGTGAGTCGGTGGCCCGGAGGCCCACCAGGTAGGTGCCCGGCTGGTTGTAGGTCCATCCCGGGCCGGCGCTGGCGGAGTCGTCGTACTGGCCGTCGCCGTCCAGGTCCCAGGCGTAGGTGAGCGGATCGTTGTCGGGGTCGGTGGACCCGCGCGCGTCGAACTGCACGAACAGCGGCGCGTCGCCGGTCGTCGGCGTGGCGCGGAGCACAGGGCGGGGCAGCTGATTGCCCGCCGTGTAGGCGATCCGCTTGATCTTTCCTTCCCAGACGTCCGCGTAGTAGAGAGCGCCGTCGGGGCCGAACTGGAGGTCCACCGGCATCGACGCCCCGGTGCGGAACCACCTGATTGCGGAGGGGCTCGGCAGCGCGCCACCGGAGCGCCGCATCGCCCAGATGCAGCCGCGCGCGTAGTCGGCGAAGAACAGCGCTCCGTCGAACTCGGCGGGCCAGGTGTTCCCGGGCGGGTTGAACGCCATGCCCGACACCGAGGACGTTCCCGCCGGGCAGGGCTCCTCGCTCGTGACCTTGGCCGAGTGCGAGTAGGCGTGGTACGGAGCGGTAACGCCGCCGCTGGAGTACAGGCCCTCGCAGAGGCTCAGGTTGGCGGCGTCGTAACCGCTCTGGCGCGAGCTCCCCTCGTAGCATGGCCAGCCGAAGTTCTCGGCCGTGGAGTCGCCGGCGTCGACCGCCCGGTTGATCTCCTCGGTCGTGTTCCATCCCACGTCCCCCACCCAGACGTCCCTGGTGCCCGGACGCACCGCGAAGCGGAACGGGTTTCGCAGGCCGAAGGCCACGAGGCGACGGGCCTTGGGGTCGGTGCTCGAGGCGAACGGATTGCCGGCCAATCCCGCCCCGGTGAACGCGTCGACGCGCAGGAGCGCGCCGTCAAGGGTCTGGGCGTCGGCCGGGGTGAGCCGGTCCTGGCTGCGGAGCGCCCCTCCCTGGCTGGTGGGAGGCGTCTGGGTGCCGCCCACGCCCACCGGGGGGTCGCCGCACGGGTTCTTGGGGATCCCCATCTGGCCGTAGTCGACGAAGTCGGGGCTGGCCGCGTCTCCGCCGGTCAGTACAGCGCGCCGTCCGAGCCGAACTGGATGTCTCCGATCGTGTGGGTGGGCGCTTGCTGGCACCAGTCCTCGATCAGGACCTGCTCCGAGCCGCCCGCCGTGTTGCCCTGCGCGGTCAGGTGGGACAGCCGGCCGCTCGTCACGCACCCGTTGGTGGTGGGCCCGGGCGGCGTGGGGCAGCCGTCGTTCCAGGTCGGTGCGGTGCCGCCGATCGGAGCGTCGTGGGTGTAGAGGACGTAGACGTACGGCTCGGCCGGGAAATCGGGATGGATCGCGAGTCCTAGCAGCCCGCGGTCCCAGTTGTGGTCCACCCGGCCGCGGAGGTTCGCGAACGTGGTGGGGGTGGTGTCGCCCAGCCCGTCGAAGACCTTGATGCCGCCCGGCTTCTCCGCCACGAAGATCCGCCCGTCGGGGGCGAACCGCACGGCCGTCGGCGCCTCCAGGCCGCTGAACACGGTCGTCTCCTGGAACCCGGGCAGCAGGCCGGCGGACCCCGTGCGGAAGGTCCGATCCGCGGCGCACCCGCTGCCCGACGCGTTAGAGGCGCACGCCCTGAAATGGTAGATCGTGTCCGGGTTCAGGCCCGTGATGCGCTCGGACACCGTCTGGGTCGCCGTGCCGGACCCCACGCTGCGGTTGGGGGTCTTGGAGCCGTAGGAGGTCGTCGTCCCGTACTGGAACCACCACTGGGTGGCCTCGCCGCCCGTGGAGCCCCTCGCGCGCAGGGTCGCGGCGCTGTCGGTCACCTCGGTCGCCGGCTCTGTCGTCCCGGTCGCACAGCCGGCCGCGACGGCGCAGCCGGCCAGGAGAGCGGCCAGCCATGCGGCTCGGATCCGCCACGTCACGCGTCTTCGAGCGTGCCCCGTCCCGGATCCACTATCTCCTCGTTCCAAGCGCCCGTCAAGGGGCGCTTAGAATCGCCCGCGATGCCGGAGGGAACGCGGCTCTGGGAGCCGGCCACAGGGACGCAGACCGACATGGGCCGCTTCATGGCCGAGCGGGGCGTGGCCGACTACCAGGAGCTGTGGCGCTGGTCGGTCCAGGACCTCGAGGGCTTCTGGGCGGCGATCTGGAAGCGGTTCGAGATCCAGGCCTCACAGCCCTACGAGCGCGTGCTGGGGCGGCGCGACATGCCCGGCGCCGAGTGGTTTCCCGGCGCGCGACTGAACTACGCCGAGCACGTGCTGCGCATGGCGCGGCCAGGCCGGATGGCGATCGTGCACGCCACCGAGGACGGTCCCGCCGCAGAGATGACCTGGGACGAGCTGGCCGACCAGGTGGCCCGCTGTGCCGCCGGCCTGCGTCGGTTGGGAGTCGGGCGCGGGGACCGGGTGGCGGCCTACCTGCCCAACGCTCCGGAGACGGTGGTGGCGCTCCTGGCCACGGCCAGCATCGGCGCGATCTGGTCCAGCTGCGCTCCCGAGTTCGGCGTGCCTACCGTGGTCGATCGCTTCGCCCAGATCGAGCCGAAGGTGCTGCTGGCCACAGAGGGCTACCGCTACGGCGGCAAGGACTTCGATCGCCGCGGGCCGGTCAGGGAGATCGTGGCAGCCGTCGGCTCGCTGGAGCACACGGTGATGGTTCCCTCCGGCTGGGAGGAGCTGCTGGGGCAGCCGGCCGCGCTGGAATTCGAGCAGGTGCCATTCGACCACCCGCTGTGGGTCCTCTACTCCTCCGGCACCACGGGGCTGCCCAAGGCGATCGTGCAGGGTCAGGGCGGCATCCTGATCGAGCACCTGAAGAAGGCCCGGCTGCATTCCGACCTGACCCCCGAGGACCGCTTCTTCTGGTTCACCACCACCGGCTGGATGATGTGGAACTTCCTGGTGGGGGGCCTGCTGGCCGGGTCGACGATCGTTCTCTATGACGGTCAGCCCGATCCCCGGGGGATGTGGCAGCTGGCCGAGACCGCGGGCGTGACGGCGTTCGGCACCAGCGCCGGCTTCATAACGGCGTGCATGAAGGCCGGGGTGGAGCCGGCCCGCGAGGCCGATCTCTCGCGGCTGCGCGCCCTCGGGTCCACGGGCTCGCCGCTGCCCGCGGAGGGGTTCGACTGGGTCTACGAGCACGTGAAGAGCGACCTCTGGCTCTTCTCCACCAGCGGCGGCACCGACCTCTGCACCGCGTTCGTCGGCGCGTGCCCCGTGCTGCCGGTCTACTCCGGCGAGCTGCAGGCCCGCTGCCTGGGAGCGGCGGTGGAGGCCTGGGACGAGGAGGGCCGGCCGCTGGTGGGCGAGGTCGGGGAACTGGTGATCACGGAGCCGATGCCCTCGATGCCGTTGTTTCTCTGGGACGACCCGGACGGGCGCCGCTACCGGGAGAGCTACTTCGACACCTATCCCGGCGTATGGCGCCACGGTGACTGGATCAAGATCACTGAGCGGGGCGGGGCGGTGATCTACGGACGCTCGGACTCCACGATCAACCGCCAGGGCGTCCGCATGGGCACAAGTGAGATCTACAGCGCGGTGGAGGGTCTGCCCGAGGTGCTGGACAGCCTGGTGGTGGACGTGCCGAGTGCCGACGGGGCCGAGTCCGCCATGTGGCTGTTCGTGGTTCCCGCCGACGGCGGCGAGGTGGACGACGACCTTCGGGACCAGCTGCGGCGCCGGCTGCGCGAGCACTGCTCGCCGCGGCACGTACCCGACCACACCGTGGCGGTGGGCGAGGTCCCCCGGACGCTGTCGGGCAAGAAGCTCGAGGTGCCGGTGAAGAAAATCCTCATGGGGGTGGATCCCGCGCGTGCCGCCAGCCGGGACTCGCTCGCGAACCCCGAGGCGCTGGACTTCTTCGTGCGCCTGGCCGCCTCGGGCTAGCGGGTCCGCGTCCTGCCCAGGCGTCGGTCCAGGCGGGACAGCAGCTCGGCGCAGAAGTCCTCGGCGGCGGCCAGCGACTCGGGTTCGAGGTAGTCGGGCAGGTCGCTGCGGCGGTGGTGGCGCGGCGCTAGGCCGAGCTCGTCGCGGCAGGTGATGGTGATCGACCCGTAGCCGGCGTAGAGCGCGGCATGGGCGTCGCTGGGAGCGTGGTTGAGCAGGGGCGCGGCCGAGGCTGCGCCGGAGCCCTCCGCGATCTCGCGGCAGACATCAACCAGCTCCCGGTGCGTGCGCGGCGCCAGCACCGGCCCCTCGCGGCCGGTGAAGCGGACCCGCCCGGCGCCCACGTCGTCGAGGTTGACCACGACGGTGCGGTCTCGGGGCAGAGCGGCCCGGTGGCGTCGCAGGAAGGACCGCATGCCGTCGGCCAGGCTCTCCTGCGCGCCGGTCACCACCACGTGCAGTCCCGCGTGCTCCATCCGCGGCGCCTCTCGCTCCGCCACGCGCAGGGCCACGGCCACGCCCGAGGCGTTGTCGCCCGCGCCCGGAACGGTGGGCGAGGACCAGACGTCCACCAGCAGCGCCACCATCGCGATCAGGGCCACGGTGGGCACGAACTGGATCACGGTCAGGAGGTCCGACTCCACGCCGCCCAGGCGCATCAGGGCGCAGCAGGCCACGGCGAGGAGCGCCCACATCAGCGGGTGGAGCTGGGCTCCGAACAGGAGCCGAGGGCGGCCCAGACGGGTGCGCAGCACCTGGAGGCCGCGACGATGGACCAAGCCCGTGCGCCCGGCATCAGCGTGCGCCACGAGCACCACGGCAGCCTCCCGACCCCGCCGGTCCAACGAGACGACGTTCTGCGAGGCGCGACGCCCGAACGCCCGGCGCACGACGGCGAACGGCAGCAGCAGATCGGCCAGTCCTCCGAGCGCGGCCGCCACGGCCAGCACGGCGCCCGCGGCGGGCGCGGAGACCGAGAGAGCGCTGGCGCCCCCGGAGACGATGGCGACGACGGCCAGGGCCGGTCCCCAGTTGGGCCAGCAGCTGACGGCCTCGATCGCCGCCTCCCGTTCTAGGCCCCGGAGGCGCCCGGCCACGTGGAGAGCGGCCCGGCGCTCCGCGTCGCTGCCCGGGGCGCGCCCGGCAATCGCCGCGAGGGTGGTGGCCTCGAGCATCGCATCGATGCCTCCGCGTTCGCCGCTGCCCGACGATGCCGGAGTTGTGGGCTCCATGGACCCACAACATCGCACTCGCCCCGGTGGCCGGGCAGGACAGGCGGCCCAGTCGGGGCGCCCCACGCGTAGAGTCCACGCGCCGTGGAGTCGCGAAGCCCAGGCCCTGCCGAGGTCGTGTCGGCCGCCGGCGGGATCCTGCTCCTGGTGTCGATGTTCCTGCCGTGGTACGCGGTCGACGCGGCGGTGGACCTGCCGAACCGGCCCGGCGGGGTGACCGTGCGCGGTGAGGGCGTGAGCGCATGGGAGGCCTTCTCGGTGATCGACCTCGTGCTCGTCGCGGTCGCGATGGTCGCCCTGTCGCTGATCGTGGCGCGCCTGGCGGGGCTGAGGGCGGGGGCGGTGCCGCCGGGCCTGATCGTCGCGGTCGCCGGGGCGGTGTGTGCCGGCCTGATCCTGTTCCGCCTGCTCGACCCTCCCAACCTGGCCGGTGCCGAGGTGGAGGGCACCGAGGTGGGCCGGCGGCTCGGGGCCTTCTTCGCTCTGCTCGCGGCGGCCGCCATCAATTGGGCCGGCTTCCGGGCGCTGGGCGCCGGGGTCGCCGCCGAGCCCGAGGCCGAGCCGCTCGTCGTGCAGGCCGAGCCCGTGACCCGGCCCATGGATCGCGAGCCGGAGCCCGTGATCGCGGTGGCTCCCGCCCCCCGTCCCACACCCGCAGCTTCGCCGCCATCGCCGCCGGTACGATCGGCCGGAGTGGCTGCCTTCGAGGACCTGATCGCGGGGATGGAGCCGCTGCTGTTCCGCCTGTGGGAGACGCCCGCCGCTCCTCGGGCGGACCACCACGACGTGCCCCGGTCGCCGGGCGTGTACCTCTTCAGCCGAGACGACCGGCCGCTCTACATCGGGCAGTCGGCCAACCTCCGCCAGGCGCTGGCCGAGCAGTGCCGCCCCTCCTCGGGCCACACCAAGGCGACCTTCGCATTCGCCGTGGCCCGGCGCGCCGCGGCCGGCGAGGGCGTCGACGTGGACGGCCCGCCCGCCCGCCTGGCCACGAGCGACGAGTTCGTGCCCTACTTCGCCAAGGCCAAACAGGCGGTGGCCGCCCTTCCGGTCCGCTACCTGACGGTGGACTCGGTCGACGAACGTGGCGTGTTCGAGGTCTACGGGCGCCTGGTGCTGGGCATCGACTCGGACGCCGACGTCTCAGCCTGAAGCGGGAGTGCGGCGGGTGGGACTCGAACCCACACGCCCTCTCGGGCAATGGATTTTGAATCCATCGAGTCTGCCAGTTCCTCCACCGCCGCCTGAAGCGGAGTCTAGGGGTAGGCCCTACTGCTCGACGGGGCGCAACTGGCCGCCCGACACGCCGCCTTGGCCGTAACGGTCGGCCTCTTCGCGGCTGACCTCGACCTCCACGTTCCACTGCTGCTGGAAGCCGCGCATGGCGAAGAGGGCGAGCAGGATCTGGACCGGCACGATGATCACGGTCAGCATCCCGAGCAGGGCGGGATCGAGCGCAGGGTCGTCGAAACCGGCCTTGTCGCGCTCGAACCACGCGGGCCCGGCCACGCCGGCCACGACGGCGAACAGAACGGCCAGAGCCGCGGCTACGGGCAGCACGCCACGGCTCCAGCGGGTGACCGCGAAGGCCATCACGGCGTAGACGATCACGTAGGCGAAGGACAGTGGCTGCATGCCCTGGAGGTGCGACCACCCACCGAGCGTGACGATCAGGATCAGAGCGGCGCTGGCGACAAGGAGCAGGACCACGATCGCCTTGGTGGCTTTCGAGGAGGCCTTGTCGCGGTTCGGATGCAGCAGCACCGTATCGGCCATCGCGCGGGCACTTTACACCCGGCGGGGACGCCCCGGCGACGGTCCGCTCTTAGACTCAGCGGGCGCGCGGGCGTGCCGGAACTGGCAGACGGGCCGGGTTTAGGTCCCGGTGCTCGAAAGAGCGTGTGGGTTCGAGTCCCTCCGCCCGCACCTCGGGGCCGAGGGTCAGCCGCCGGCTTCGGTGTCAGCCTCGACCCATTCGCGAAACGGCGCCTCGAAGCCTCCGGGGATCAAGACGTTGAACGCTGACGCCCGGTCGTCGCCACGGTTCTCGAAGTCGTGGGTCACTCCCGCGGGAATGCGAAGGAAGGTCCCGGTCGGGGCCTCGACCCAGTCCTCGCCGACCAGAAACCACATTGTCCCCTCGGTGACGATGAAGACCTCCTCGTTGGCCTCGTGGTGGTGCGGACCGGGGCCGGGCTGCCTCGGCTCGAGCGACCACTCGGAGGCGCAGTAGCGGTCCTTCGTCTCGGGTCCGTCGGCCTTGAACACGCCGCGCATCGGGCCCACGTCGTAAGCTCGGCCGCCGCCGGGCGGGAGGATGATCAATTCGGTGCTCATCGCCCCGTTATAGACGACCCGGCATGAGCAGCTTGGTCGTCGAGCACGATGCCGGGCCCTCAGGCCCGCCCGCCCGAAGACCACGGCGCCACGCTTGGTCACGGTCGTCGAGGTGATAGAGCACATAGCGGCCCGCGACATGGCCCGGTACAGAGTCTCAGCCCCGGTGGGACCTTCGCGTCGGGGCGCGAGCGCGGCTAGGGTGGTGAGGTTTCCAGGTCACCGCCGGAAAGGAACCAACATGGAGGAAAAGGAGCGGCCGTCGAGGGAGATGGGCGTTGCCTTCATCGTCGTCGGGGTCGTGCTGGCCCTGATCTCGGGCTTGGCCGAGAGCGTGGGCATCGGCGGCGGCACGTTCGGCTGGAAGCAGATGGTCGGCGTCGCTGTCGGATGTCTCATTGCGGCCTTCGGCCTGTTCGTCGTGTTTCACCTGTCCCGCGCGACCAACTCGCAGGACCGCTCGATTTGACTTGACCACACTGGTCAACCCGTGTCGGAGCCCACCAGCGGCTTGAGCGCCAACACGGAGTCCCACTGGAATGTGTGTGTCCACGATGACGAGGAACACCCCCGCGGGTGGTTGCAGCACCGACCGGACCTTCGAAGGGCGCAACGTTTCCTGCGGGGCAACGATCACCAGGAGCATCTACGTCCCGAACGACCAAGCGACCTGCAGCGGCGCCGGCCTCAGGATCGGGGCGGACGACATTCGAGCCTCGAC
>Ga0136616_10000218_pt1 | contig 24590 bp, 22 predicted proteins | sample AntDrymUQ2992106_2_FD_106648 | JGI IMG/M metagenome (GOLD analysis project Ga0136616, IMG submission 106648) | Polar desert sand microbial communities from Dry Valleys, Antarctica - metaG UQ299 (21.06) | ecosystem: Environmental > Terrestrial > Soil > Desert | place: Antarctica: Dry Valley... | reverse complement strand
GCGAGGTCGAACCCGTCGCCGATCCCGCAGCCCTTGACGGCCTGGATGGAGAGCATCGCCAGCCCGATCCGCCCGTCCAGGCGCTCCTCCCAGGAGACGTGCGAGCCGAGGCCCGGGACGGCACCGAACGCCCGCACCTCGAAGACGCCGCCGAGCGACTCGTTGTTCTTGCGCAGGACGTTGATCTCCTCGACCATCGCCCGCGAGGCGTCGGGCTCCAGGCAGCGCACGGGCGACTCGTCGACGCCTGCGAAGGCCTCGAAGTCCAACTCGGCGCGCTCCGGCGCCCGCACGGAGCCGATCTGGGTCACGTGCGAGACCACCTCGACGCCGAGCGCGCGCAGGAACGCCTTGGCCAGCGCGCCGCCGGCCACGCGGGCGGCGGTCTCGCGCGCGCTGGCGCGCTCGAGCACGTTGCGCACGTCCGTGAAGCCGAACTTCTGGACGCCGGCGAGGTCGGCGTGCCCGGGCCGCGGGAGGTGGACCTCGGGCACGTCGGCCTCGACCGGCCACGGGCTCATGCGCTCCTCCCAGTTGGCGTAGTCGCGGTTGGCGACCGAGACGGCGACGGGGCCGCCGAGCGTGCGCCCGTGGCGCACGCCGGAGGTGACCTCGGCGGCGTCGCGCTCGATCTTCATCCGCCCGCCGCGGCCGTGGCCGAGCTGGCGGCGGGCCATGTCGCGGTCGATCGCCCCGCGGTCCAGCTCCAGGCCCGCCGGCAGCCCCTCGACGATGCAGGTCAGCCCGGGCCCGTGGGACTCCCCGGCGGTGATCACGCGCAGCGACACCGCAGGGATCCTATGAAGACGCGCCCCCACCGGGGCCGCGCCCGGCGCTTAGAAGCCGCCGAGCAGGCTGCCGGTGGCCTTCGCCGTCTTGGCCACCAGCGCCTTGAACGCCTTCGCGTCCAGCTTGCGCACCGTGCCCGACTCGGCGTCGTAGCGATAGCGCAGCGGCCCGCGGGCGCGCAGCTCCCTGCGGCCGGCCTTGGAGGCCCGCGAGCGGGCGGCCTTCGCCTCGGAGGCGGAGGCCGTCGTGGTGCGCTTGACGTCGAGCAGGTCGAGCTGGTACTGGGCGGTGACCTCGCCCGCCTCGTCGGTGACGTCGAAGAACTCCGTGTCGCCCTTGCGCAGGTGGATCGTCTCGCAGTTGGCCGGGCTCGGCTTGCAGGTCCCGTCGCCCTGGGGCTCGACGTTCGCGTCGACGATGAAGACGGCGGTCTTCTCGTCCTCGCCGACGCCGAGGTAGATCAGGATCGGGTCCTCGGCCGACGGCAGCGGCTTCAGGCGGGGGAGGTTGAGCCTGTCGAGCGAGCCCGCCGAGGTGTCGCCGAAGCGCACGGTCAGCGAGTACAGCTCGTAGCTGAGCCTGGGCCGCTCGGGCGGGGCCTCGGTCGCGGGCGGGGTCGTGGGCGCGATCATCGCCGGCGGCGTAGTGCCCGTGCCGCCGCTCGAGCCCGGGGACGCCGTGCCGCCGCCCGAGGACGGCGTGCCGCCGCCTGCGCCGGGCTCCTGCGCGGCGGTGGCGTCGCTTTCGGGCGTCGCCGCCGCCCTGGGCGCCTTGGCCGGCTCGAAGGGGTTCTTGCGGGCGCCGAGGACGCGGCGGCGCTCGGTGCGCTCGCCGTCGGTCGTGAGACTCACGACCGACTCGCCGCTCGGGGCCGTGGCGGTGAGCGTCGCATCTGCGCCGGCCGCCGGGGCGGGGGCCGCGGGGGCGATCGGCTCGGGGTCCTCGGCGAGGACGAAGGGGATCGCCACGAGGGCGACGAGCAGGAGGATCGCCACCGGGAGCAGGCGGCGCTGGACGAGCTCGCGCCGGACGGCCTCGAGGTGGCTCATGGGGTGGCTCCGGTGACGGTCGAGGTGGTGGTCGGCACGGCCGGTCCGCCGGCGGGCGCAGGGGCGGCCGCAGGCGTGGTGGTCGCCGGGCCGCCCGGGGTCGCCCCCGCGGTGACGCCCTGCGTGGGAGGCACCAGGTACGAGCTGGCACCGATCTGGGCCCGGATCCTCGGGAATCCGAGAGGGTCGACCTGGAGGTCGATGCTCTCGAGCCGCAACAGCCGGCCGGTGACGTTCATGCGCTCGTTGCGCAGCGTGACGAACCGCTCCAGGCGACTGAAGAACCGCGACAGGTTGGTGAAGGTGCCGCGGAAGCCGAACGTGAAGGGCATCGCCGAGAAGCCGGCCTCGCCGATGCTCACGGCGCCGGGCGGCGGGGCGGCGACGGGCGCGGCGCCCGCGACGGCGGCGGCCGGAGCGGCGGCCGCGCCGCCCGCGCCGCCCACCTCGATCTTGCGGAAGTCGACCCCGGTGCCGCCGGCCGCGGCGTCGAGCTGCACGAGCAGCGAGCGGACGTCGTCGTCCCCCGGCACGGCCTTGCCGAGGCGGACCACCGTGGCGTAGTTGCGGGGGTAGCTCGCGCGCGACTTCTCGTAACCGGCGAGCGACACCTTTGCGGCGGCCACCTCGGCCTGCTTGGCGGTGACTTGCGTCTCCAGGCTCGCCGCCTGCTCGCGCTTGGGCGCGAGGGCGAGGAACCAGAAGGCGGCGACGGCCGCGGCGGTCGCTGCGACCGCGATCAGGAGCGGGATGTTCTTGGTCACGGTGGTTGCCTAGGGAGTGGTCGGCGCGGGGGTGGGAGAGGTGGTGGCCGGAGCCGCGGGAGCGGCCGGCGTCGGCGCCGGGGTGGCGCTGCCGGCGGCGGGGGTGGCGGCCGGCGCAGCGGTCGTGGTCGCCGCGGCGGCGCCGGGCGCGGGCGCGGCGCTCGCCTCGGCGGCGCCCTCGAAGAAGGCGACGACCTCGAAGGCGGGCACGTCGGCCTTGCCGCAGTAGCCGGTGGGGTTCGGCGCGTTGCGATCGGCCGCACCGCCGGCCGTCGCGTTGATCTCCTTGTCGGACTTGGAGAGCGACACGCGGGTCACGCCGTCGATCGTGCGCAGGCGGGCCATCAGCGTCGCGACCTTGGTCTGGGAGTAGGTGCACCCGACGAGCGTGATCGCGGGAGCCGTGACGGCGCTGCGGATCCCGCTCCCGCCGGCCTGCTCGCCGCCGAGGTCGCCCTTGAAGGAGCCGATCGTGACGTCGGGCGGGACGGCGCGCGCGAGGTCGCGCAGCGCCTGCTCCCAGTCGAAGCGCGAGCTGGCCAGGTCCGTGACCGTCTGCACGCGGGCGTTGACCATCGACTCGAAGTCGGCGTACGGCCGCAGCGCCGAGACGCGCTGCGTCAGCGCGACCGACTCGGCGCTGACGGCGGCGAGCTCGGCCTCGCGCTCCTTGACGGCGTTGCCGGCGAGCACGTACGCGGCGAGGCCGAGCACGCACAGGACGAGCACGCCGAGCACCGCGAACGCGCCGAGGCCAGAGCTCTCGGGGCCGGAGGCGACCGCGGGCGCTGGGCCCTTGGGGCCGCTCCGGAGGTCGGGCGGGAGGAGGTTGACAGCTCTCATCTCGAGGGCTTATCGGCAGCCCCCCTCGGCGCCTTGAGGCCTTCCGGTCGGGTGCTCACCCCACGCGGCGGCTAGGCGAAGGTGCCGAGGTACCAGTCGACGATCGGATCGCCCACGAGCAGGCCGACGAGACCGCCGAAGCAGAGGTAGGGGCCGAACGGGACCTTCGTCTTGCGGCCCCTGGCGACGCCCAGGCGGGCGATGATGACCGAGCCCACGAGCGCGCCGGCCAGCAGCCCCGCGAACATCGCCGGGCCGACGCCGCGCCCCAGGAACAGGCCCATCATCCCGGCGAGCTTCACGTCGCCCATGCCCATTCCGGCCGGGTAGACGAGCCACGCCACGAACAGGAAGCCGCCCGCCGCGACGGCGGCGATCAGGTGCTCGGGCAGCTCGCCCGGCGCGAAGAGCGCGACGAGCGCCACGGCGATCAGCGCCCCCGGCCCGGTGAGCTTGTTGGGGATGGTGAAGGTGTCGAGGTCGATCAGCGCGATCGGCACGAGCAGCAGCACGAAGGCGATGCCCAGCAGCGCGCGCCATTCGGGACCCTCGGCGAGCACCACCAGCGCGCACAGCAGCGCCGTCCCGGCCTCGACCGCGGGATAGCGCGGGGAGATCGCCTCGCTGCAGCTGCGGCAGCGGCCGCGCAGCAACAGCCAGGACAGCACCGGCACGTTGTCGTAGGGCTTCACTCGCACGCCGCAGGAGGGACATCGCGAGGGCGGGTGCGCCAGCGACTCGCCGCGCGGCAGCCGGTAGGCCACCACGTTGAGGAACGACCCGACGATGGCGCCGAAGAGGCCGGCCAGCGCAGATCCCATGGCGATCGTCATGTCGGCCCCTAGGGTTCGACGGCGAGCTTTCTCCCCCTGCCGCGGCGGCGCTACGCCGCGCGGTGAGGGAGCGCTCAGTCGCGGTCTTCGACGGCCAGCCCGGCGGCGACGGTCAGGCGGCCGAGGTCCAGCTCGGACTCCTCGCCGGCCTCGGCGCCCACGACGGCGGCCTGCACGGGCAGCTTGAGCTGATCGGCGACGCGCTCGGCGAAGCCCGGGATCGCGACCGCCGGGCCCGTGAGCAGGGCACGCTCGACGTTCTCGGCCCCCTCCTGCGTGCGGTAGAAGTTGAGCGAGTTGCGGACCGTGTCGGCAAGCTGGTGCACGCCCTCCTCGAGCGCGGTGCGCGTGGCGGCCACCAGCTCCGGGTCGCCCTCGACCTCCTCGAGCGCGGTCAGCAGGCCCACGTGCTGCATCCACTGGCGAGCGTGCTCGCTCGTGAGCCCGCGCCGCTCGGCCAGTGAGTGCACAGCCGCGTCGAGACCGCCGGAGGCGGCCCGCGTGAACAGGCAGCCGGAGGCGTCGGCGACGGCGACGTTCGTCAGCCCGGCCACGTTGACGTAGAGGATCGCGTGCTCGGGCGCGACCGGCGCGAGCGCGCGGACCATGCCGAACGCCGCGAGGTCGATGCCGTCGAGCTCCAGGCCGGCCTCCCCCGTCGCCGACACCAGGCGGTCGATGACGTCGCGACGGACCGCGACGATCACCACACGCGAGCGCGGGCCGCCCGGCGTCGCCACGACGCCCAGTGACTGGAAGTCCACGACGGCCTCGTCCATCGGCATCGGGATGTGGTCGGGCGCCGTCTGCCGCACCGCCGCGGCGAGGCCCTTCGCATCCTCGATGACGGGCAGGTCCAGCGAGCGGACCACGATGCGCTGGTTGGCGACCCCGAGGCGCACGCGCCGGGGCAGGTCGTGCTCCTCGAAGAGTCCGCGCAGCGCCTCCGACAGCGCGGCCGGGTCGGCGATCTCACCCTCGCGCAGGACGCCGGGACGCAGCGGGGCGACAGCCCCGCGCCTGACGGTGACGCCGCCGTTCACGTGCACTTCGGCGGCGGCGATGTGGCCGGGGTCGAGGTCGAGCCCGACGACGGTGTTGGCGGAGCGCTGCTTTCTCTTGAACACGATGCTCCTATCGGCAGGTCGGGCGGGCGGCCTTAGGGGCCGGGCTCAGGGCGTGGGCGCCGGCGTGGCGGTCGGGCCGAGTACCTCGCGCCAAGTGTTCTGGATGATGCCGGCGGTGCCGAACGCCGTGATGTTGAACGCGACGGTCGGGTCGTACATCAGCGTCGGCAGGCAGTTCGCGCAGTTCCCCGATCCGCCCGCGTTGCCAAGCGAGAGCCGCCCGTCGCCCTCGACGAACACGCCGCCCCTGACGGTCGCGCTGCCGGTGACCGAGACGACGGCGTCCGGGTAGCCCGAGACGCTGATGCAGTTCGTGTTGACGACGCCGCAGTTCTGCGCGTTGAGGCCGTAGATGAGGCCGTACCACGTCACGCTGCCGCTGATCTGCAGCGTCCCGTTGTTGACGACGAAGACGCCCTGCTTCGTGACGCCGTTGACGACCGTGTTGCCGCCGTAGGAGCAGTTGCCGGTCTCGACCCACACCACGAGGCCGCTCGGGTTCGTGGGACAGCTCGTGTAGTAGGTGCCGTTCGCCTGCGCCATCTGCTTGAGCGCGTCGGCCATCCCGTCGGGGATCGCGGCGCCGACGTTGAGGTCGGAGCGGACCATGCCCACGGGCGAGATCTGCCCGGCGCCGAAGCTGGCGCAGCCGCTGACGGTGTCGTCGCAGCGCACGACGCCGTAGACGCCCCCGGTGTCCACGATGATCTTGTTGGCGCCGTTGTTGCCCGTGTTGAACTTGCCGGCCACGAACGGCGCGGCCGGCGGCTTGAGCGGGCGGTCCTCGACCTTGACGCGCGCGACCACGGTCCGCTGCGTGCCGTCGATGAGGCCCTGGGCGCGGACCCACATCTCCTTGTTCTGGTTCTCGTCCCACGTCGGCCGGGCGAGGACCTGGGCGTCGTCGTAGTGCGGCACCGGGACGCCGCCGGCGTCCGAGACGTCGTCGCGAACCTTGACGTCCCACGCCGTCGGCAGCGTGAAGTCGGGACCGTTGAAGTTCGCCTGCAGCTGCGCCGGCTGCGGGCAGAGCGGCTCCGTGCTCGCTTGCGTGCAGGTGTCTGGGAACGCCGAGGCGGCCTTCTCCGGCCACTTGCGCGACAGCTGGAAGACCTCGGCGGCGACGACGCCCTCGGTGAGGTTGAGCCGCGCCTCGTGGGCACGCTCGCGCGCCGAGGACCGCGTCTCGGTGTCCGCGAAGGCGAACGCGGCGATGCCGATCGTGAGCATGATCGACATGAGGATCATGGCGGTGGCGATGGCGTAGCCGTCGGTGGAGCGCAGGCGATTTGTCATGAGGCCTTCGTGCAGGTGGTCGGGGTCTGGGGGGTGCCCTGGCAGGTCACGAGCTGCGCGGGCGCCGTGGCCGTCAGGCCGCCGGCGTCCCTTACGGCGAGCGTGAACGAGTGGCTGCTGCTGCTGCCCGCCGCGGCGTCGAACAGGTGGATCGCGTTCTGGGAGAAGTCCAGGGTCGCGCCGGTCTCCGGATCGGTGAGGGGCACGCCGCCGTCGAGCCACTGGTACTCGAGCGCTCCGCCCTCGGGGTCGTCGGACCCGGACGCGTTGAGGGTGATGCGCTTGCCCGACGCGGCGACGGTGAAGGCCGCGACCGGCGGGCGGTTCTGGTTGCGCAGGAACACGCGCGTGGTGAGCGTCACCTCTCCCGGGGAGCGGTTGACGTCGGGATCGAGGAAGAGCGTGCTGCGCAGCGCGATCGCCGTCGGGAAGTTCTCGGGATCGACCGCGGACAGCTCGCTGTAGGTGCCGGGCACGGGGCTGCCCTGATAGGCGAACACCGCCCGGGTCCCGTTGACGACGTTCTGCGCCACGGCGCGGTTGCCGTCCGTCGGCCACGCCGCGCTCGGGCACGCCGTGTCCGCGGGCACGGCCGGCATCGCGGTGGTCTCCCACCGCATCCGCTGCTCCCACAGCACCTTGTCCGTCCCGACGCAGTAGCGGTAGCGCTCGAGGTTCTGCGGGTTGAACGCCGTCGGCGCCCCGTCAGAGCGGACCGTGCGGAAGACGAGGTCCTGCGCCTGCGCGCGCTCGAGCGGCTGCTGGTCGGCGACGACGAGCGTGTCCGAGGGGCTGGCGAGGTTGCGCAGGCGCTTGGCGAGCGCGTCGGTCGCGGTCCGCGCCTGCTGCTGGCTCTCGTTGAGGCGCTGGTTGCCGGCCGCCCCGCGCTCCATCACGGCGAAGACGCCGAGCGTGGCGGAGAAGACGATCAGCATCAGCGTCATCGCCAGCAGGACCTCGATCAGCGTGAAGCCCGCGTCGTCGCGCGAGTGCGCGGTCAGGGGGCCGTCGCTCAGCACGGCGCGATCCCTCCGGGCGGCGCGGGCTCGGACTCGGCCAGGTCCTCGTCGACCGCGGTGATCCAGTACCGGTGGCAGCTGGTGGCGCCGTCGAGGTCGATCACGGACGTGCCGGTGCCGTCGGCGGTGCGGTCGACACGGTCGGCGAGCCCCTCGCCGTCGCGGTAGAGGCGGTAGTAGCGGATGTCGGCGTCGGCGGGCGCGGTCCAGGTGATCGTCGTCCCGGCCGCGGGGTCGCGCACCGCGCCGGTCACGGTCGGGGGATCGGGCCGGCTCGGCGTGCCCACGACGAGGGAGGCGGGAGCGTCGCTCTGCTCGAGCCCGGTCCCGACGCGCGCGGGCGCCAGCGCGTAGACGTCGTAGGTCAGCGAGCCCGTCGCCGGCGCCGTGTCGTCGACGCAGCGCGTGTGGTCGGCTTCCTCGACGTTCGTCGTGCAGACGGGCTCGGTCTGACCCTGCCGGAAGACGCGGTAGCCGACGACGTCGCGCTCGGGGTTGGGGCTCCACTCGAGCTCGACGATGTCACCGGCCGAGCCGGCGAACAGCGGGTTGCGTCCGCCCGTCAGGTTGCTCGGCGAGTCGGGCGCGGAGCGGTTGAGCTTCATCGTCACGGTGCGCTCGGCGCCGGACTGGCCGTAGCGGTCGAACGCCTCCGCGCCGAGGAGGTAGACGCCGTCCTCGACCGTGCTGATGTCCCAGGCGAACGTGAACGTCGTACCGGCCGCGCCACTCAACGTCGCGTCGCCCCTGGCCACGTTGTCGACGAACCACTTCACGCCCACCGGACGGCTGGTCGTCGTCCCCGTGAAGGTGATTGCCAGGGTTCCGGGGTCGGAGATCGTGGTTGCGGTGCTCGGCGAGCTGGGCGCCAGCGTCTTGATCGCCGGGGCGAAGGCGCTGCCGGGGTTGTTGATGACCGCCTCCTGCCGCGCCGTCCGGGTCTGGGCGCCGTCGGCCCACGCGATGTCGACGGCGACGCGCTTGTAGTCGTCGGGGTTCGTGTCGGCCGTGCCGGTGGTGGCGGAGTCCGCGCAGAAGAACCCGCCGACGTGGTTGCCGTAGGCGTCGAGGCTGCCGTCGTCGACCGAGCAGACGTCGGCCGTGATCGTGTAGACGATGTTGCGGCGGCGGACCTGCCAGCCGGCCTCGGGGCCGGCGTCCGCGAGACCCGGCTGGGCCTGGAGCTCCGGCCCGATCGCGGCGGGGATCAGCTCGGGATAGGGAACCGCGCGGGCGGCCTCGATCGCCTCGCGGGCGAGGTTGATGCCGGCCTCGCGCGCCTTCGTGCGCGCCGTGGCGCGGTTGGCGCCGTCGAGCATGGTGAGCACGCCGAGGACGCCGACGACGAGGATCATCGCCGCGACCATGACCTCGACGAGGGTGAAGCCACGTGCGTCACGGAGGTTGGGTCGCGACGCACTCATGCTCGGTACATCGGCATCGCGGCGGTCCGGGTTGAGCAAGATGGGGTCCTCACCACGAGGTGCCGACGCAGCCGCCGCGGGAGGTTCCGGCGGCCGAGCAGGTCCGGGACACCGTGGAGTCGGCGTTCTTCGTGACGGTGAAGCTGTTGCCCGTCTCCGAGTGCGCGACGATCACGTACTCCTCGCCGCTCGGGGTGACCTCCACCTCACCCGCGCCGTTGCCCATGGCCACGCCGGGATTGCCGTCCGGGCACGGGTCGTAGCGGTCGGCCTCCGTGTAGCAGGCCTCCATGGCGGAGACGAGCGCGCGCGCGTCGGACTTCGCGGAGCCGTCCTGCGCCTTGGAGCGTTGGCCGAGGAAGGCCGGCAGCGCGATCGCGGCGAGGATGCCGATGATCAGGATGACGACCAGGAGCTCGACGAGCGTGAAGCCCTCCTGGGTGCCGAGCCGGCGTGCGCGAAGCATGTCGCCCGTATCGGCGGTGGCGGTGCGCGCTTGAATCGGACACTCGTCGATGCGAGTCGCCTAAACGCCGCGAGGCGGGCCCGGAGGCCCGCCTCGCTTGCAGCGATGATGCGTTGGAGCGTGACTACCAGCTGGTGCCCTGGCAGCCACCCTTGGTGGTGCCGGTGGTCGTGCAGGAACGGGTCGACGTGCCGTCGGCGTTCTTGGTGATGATGAAGTCGTTGCCGGACTTCGAGGTCGCCGTGACGGTGTAGGTGTTGGCGGCGAGGTTGCTGGGCGTCACCGTGAGGCCGGTGCCGGCCGTGGTGAACCCGACGTAGGTGTTGCCCTCCGTGTAGAAGGACTCGAGCTGGGACACCGCGTTGCGGACGTCCGACTTGGCCGAGGAGTCCTGACCCTTGGCGCGCTGGCCGAGGAAGGCCGGCAGGGCGATCGCGGCGAGGATGCCGATGATCAGGATGACGACCAGGAGCTCGATCAGGGTGAAGCCCTTCTCGTCCTGGGCGCGCTTGCGCAGCTTGTGGAGCATGTGGGTGAACCCTCCTGGGGGATCGTGTGGGCCTGTTGCACTGCGTTCGCCAGGTCCTCGGTCCCGTGTCCACCACCAATTCGTGGCAACCCGGCCGGCTCCATCCGGGAGCCCCGTGGTTTTGCGTCTCGCCCTCGCGGGCGATTTGCCTTTGACACCCTTGGTTCTGGCACTCCGGGTATCGGCAGCAGCACACCACTCCTTAAGCCCCCGGTAAGCGATTTTCATCCACTCCGCCCGGCCGTTCTACGCTGGGACGGTGCTCGCCCGCCGCCTGCTGATCGTGCTCGCCGTCCTGATCGGGCTGACGGCGCTCGCGGCGGGCGTGACGCCGCGCCAGCCAGTGGTGCGCGAGGACGGGTCGCGGCCGGCGCCGGACGCCGAAGCGCCACCCTCGATCGAGCGCACGCTCGACGCCGCCGAGACCGACCAGCGGGTCCGGGTCAGCGTCGGCCAGACGGTGGTGCTGATCGTCGAGTCGGCCACGCTCGACACCGTGAGCCTCGCCGAGTACGGCAACGAGCCCGTCGAGCCCGACTCACCCGCCCGCTTCGAGCTGCTCGCGGACGTGCCGGGCGGCTACGCGATCGAGCTGCTCGAGTCGGGTCGCCGGATCGGCACCCTGGAGGTCCGCCCGGCGCCCGAGGAGCCGGCCGATCCCGGCGAGCCGGGCGGAGCGCCGGCCTAGGCTCAGCCGTCGCGCCGGGCGGCCTGGGCGTCGTGGCCCGGGATCCGCCGCCCGCTGCCCTCGCACCAGGGGCACGTGACCGGCTGCGGGGCGCCGCCCAGCGTGGAGATCACCTGGCCGGTGCCGCGGCAGGCCGTGCAGCGCTCGGGATAGTGGGAGTCGGGTGCCTCGCTCACGGGCGGGGCACGTTAGCGCCCTCAGGCGCGGGCGGCCGAGGGCTGCGCGGCGGCGCGCGAGCGGACCCTCGCCACGATCGCGTCGCGCGTGGCGGGCGCGTAGACCTCGAGCGCCAGCCAGCCCGCGAGCGGGACGGCCCACGCCAGGTAGGTGACGCCGAGCAGCGCCCCGCCCGCCGACAGCTCGGTGAAGGTCACGGCGGCGGCGGGGAACGTCAGGGCGAGCGCGACGGAGGCCAGCAGCGTCAGCCGCGGCCAGCCGGAGCGTGCGACGGCCTCCCAGCCGAGCAGGGCCAGCAGGAACGGCGCGTGGTAGTAGTCGTTGTTCCACGGGTCGAGCAGGCAGCGCAGGAGCAGCAGCAGGGCCAGCAGGCCGAGCGCGTCCTCGGGGGCGAGCCGTGCGCGCCGGCGCCAGAACAGCCAGCCCAGCGGGAGCGCGGCCAGCACGATCAGCGGGTGCGTCAGGGCGGCCAGCCGCGCGGGGATCTCGTAGGCGAAGCCGGGCGATCCCGCGGCGCGCTCCGCCGCCGTGCGCGGGCTGGAGATCGGCCACCATACGTTGGCGGGGCCGATCGGCCCGCCGGCCTGCGCGGCCTCCTTCTGCACGGCGACGAAGGTCCTGGGCGCGGCCGCCATCGTGGGCAGCGCCAGCGCGAGCGCCAGCGCACCGGCCACGAGCGCCAGCACCACCCGGCGCTCGGGGGCCGCGAGCAGCGTCGGGATGACCGCGAGCAGCGCCCACTGCTTGGTGGCCACGGCGAGGCCGAGCAGCAGCCCGGCGAGCGGCGAGCGCCCGCGCGCCGCCGCCAGCACCGCGCCCGCGCACAGCGCGCCCGCGAGCAGCTCCTCGGGATGACCCCAGTGGATCGAGCGGAACACGCCGGGGTTGAGCAGCGCCACCACGGTGACGAGCGTGACCGCCGCGGCCGGGCGGCCGAGCGCGGTCATGCGGCGCCGCAGCGCCCCCGCCAGCGCCACCACGGCGGCGAGGCAGGGCAGCACGCCGGCGAAGTAGACGACGTTCAGGCTCTGGTCGAAGACCAGCGCCACGAACGGCGCGCGCAGGAGCAGCGAGAAGCTGCCCATCAGCGCCCGCTGGTCGAGGAAGTCCGCCACGTCGCCGCGGGCGAGCGCGTCGATCGCGGAGCTGGCGTCCGCGAAGTAGTCGAGGCCCGCCTCCATCGGGAACGCGGCGCGCAGCATCAGCACCAGCGCGAGGGCGACGGCGGCGCCCGCCGCCAGGCGCGTGCGATCGAGGCGGAGAAGGCCCACCGGGCTAGCCCATCCCGGGCGGCGCGACGGACGTGGCCGCCCGCCCGTCCTCGCGGCCGCCGGGCAGCGTGGGGTCGGCCGGACGGTCGTCGGGCAGCGAGCGGCGCAGCGTCGGCGCCACCTCGCGGTCGGTGAGCGGCCGCAGGAGGCCGAACTGGCGGAAGACGGTCTCGGCCTTGGAGGGGTCGGCGACCCGGAACAGCAGGCCGTGGACCGCGGGCGCGCCGAGCGGCGAGCGGGCGGCGATCTCCGCGAGCGCCGCCGACGCGAAGGCCGCGATCGTCTCCTCCCCCAGCGGCTTCGTGAACAGCAGCCCGGCGTTGGGCGCGACCTCGGGGTCGCCCAGCACGGTCATGGCGGACCCGCCGGGGCGCGTCCACAGCCAGCCCTCGATGCCGTGCTCGCGCGGCACGACGGTGGCGGCGCTGAGGCGCCGCAGGATCGGGAAGCGGCCCCCGGCGTCGTGGGCGCCGCGCTCGACGAGGCCGATCTGGAGCGTGCCGAGCGGCACCCGCAGCGGCTCGCGCAGCATCCGCCCGTGCTCGATCACGCCGCCGAGCGGGCTCAGGCGCAGGACGTCGTCGACGCTGCGCCGCATCCACGACCGCTCGGCCTCGAGCGGGAGGACGAATTCGCGCAGCGCGCCGGCCGCGCCGGGCGGGGCGAACGAGCTGGTCGGCGGGGGAACGGACATGGCTGCTCCCTTCATCGGCGGCTTCGTGTCCGGCCAACAGCCCCCGGGTACTGCTTCGGACATGCCCACCGACGAGGAAGACCTCCCGAGCACCATCGAGCGCTCCCCGAAGAAGGTCCAGCGCACCTACGCGAAGACGTTGGACAGCGCGCACGAGCAGTACGACAGCGAGGAGCGCGCCCACCGCACCGCCTTCGCCGCGGTCAAGCACGTCGCCGAGAAGACCGGCGACCACTGGGAGCTGAAGGACGAGCAGGGCGCCTCGGACCCGCAATCCGCCCAGAGCGGTCGGCAGGCCCGCGACCGCCCGAAGGAGACCTACGGCGGCGTCGACGCGAGCAAGCCGAAGGCCGAGCTCTACGAGCAGGCCAAGGCGGCGGACATCGAGGGTCGCTCGAAGATGGACAAGCGCGAGCTGGCGCGGGCGCTGCAGAAGCACAACGACCGCGAGAGCGCCCGCGCCCGTCGCTGACGCGAGCCGTCGCTTGTCACCTCCGTACCGCTGGAAGGCATGGAGGTGACAAGCGGCGGGCCGACTCGGCCGAGTTCGACCCTCACAGCCGTCGGAACATGATGTGCAGGCCGACGTAGCCCTGCTGCGGGTGGTGGAACCCCTCCGGCAGCGTGGCGAGCACCTCGAAGCCGAGCGAGCGCCACAGCGCGACGGCGGCGGTGTTGGTCTCCACGACGGCGTTGAACTGCATCGCGCGGTAGCCCTGCGCGCGCGCCCAGTCGAGCGCGTGCTCGCCGAGCGCTCGGCCGACGCCGCGGCCCGCGTGCCCGGGGTCGACCATGAAGCTGGCGCCGGCGATGTGCGACGCGCCGCCCATGTGGTTGGGGTTCATCTTGGCCGTGCCGAGGACGGTCGCGTCGTCGTCGTCCACGGCGACGACCGTGTGCCCGGGAGGCTCGAGCATCCACATCGGCCGTGTCGCGGCCTCGGTCGCGTCGCGGTCCCACGTGAAGGTCTCCCCCGCCGCGACGATCTCGCGCAGGAACGGCCAGATCGCCGGCCAGTCGTCCGCCGTCGCCGCTCGGATCCGCATGCCCTCAGCATGACGAAGGCCGCCCGCAGGCGGGAGGCTCAGCGGCTGCTGGTCGTAGGCTCGACAGCCCGCCGGTCGACCAGGCGCTCGCGTGCCGCCGCGACCAACGCGCGGGGGTTGTCGACGTAGAACCGCACGGCGGTCATCTCCTCGGTGCCGTCGGGAAGATCGACCCTCGTCGGCTGGTGGAGGACGACGTCGACCTTGGTCTGTTTCAGGACGGCCACGTTCAGGACGATGCCGTCGTCGCTGCGCTCCACGGAGACCGTCTTTCGCGCGGGGACGCTGCCTCGCCGGCTCGTGACGCTTGCGATGGCCTCCCAGGGGATGCGGACGTCGACGGTCGTTCCGTGGCGCACCCGCAGGCCGTCGTCGTCGAGCAGGTGCGGGAAGACCTTCATGCTGGCCAGGAACCCGACCATCCACAGCAGACCCCAGACGCTGAGCACCAGTGCGACGAGCCTGACGGTGTCCCACGGCAGCAGCAGGTGCACGACGGGCAGTTCCAGCAGGGAGACGAAGATGAACGCCCCCATGATCGGGACGACGTCCCTGGCGTAGGGGAACGCCTGGACCCCGGGGCCCTGCCCGGGCACACGCCGCGTCACCCAGAGGAACAGGCTGCGCCAGATACCGATCTCGAGGGTCACCAGCCAGCGCAAGAGGGAGAACGCCCTTCCAGCACGTGCACCATCACCGTTCTCCCCCACGTGCCGCCTCCAGGCCCTCGCGCAGGCGGCTGGAGACATGACCGAGCCCGCGGACGAAGGCCCCGAACTGCCGGCCGGACATGTCCCCGAACAACAGCTCGGCGAGCTCCTGATGGCCTCGGTCCATATCGGCCAGAGCGGATGCCCCGTGCTCGGTGAGCGAGACGAGGGTTGCGCGACGGTCGGTTGGGTGCGGCTCACGCGTGACGAAGCCGGTGGCGACGAGCCCGTCGACGAGGCCGGTGACGTTGCGCGGGCTGACTCTCAGGGCGTCGGCGAGGGCCCGCTGCGTGACGGGGCCCCGCTGGTGCAGCAGCCACACCAGGTGGGCACGCGGCACGGTCAGCCCTTCGTGGGCCAGGCTCTGGGTCATGTCGTCGTTGAGGAGCACGACGAGCTCCAGAAGCTGGTCGAGCGCCGCGGTGGACGACTGTGGCATATCATGAAGTCTATTCATTATGATGTCGCTACACTATAGCCGGCCGACGAGTCGTTCGGCACGGCGACCGTCGCAAGGTTGCAGGGCGCGCCGGCATTTACAGCGGCTGGGTAGGAGGAGGACGTTCGAGCCGCGGCGGCGGCATCTCTTCGCATCCGTCGCACCGGCAGACCACTACGGCAATGGCACCGCATGGCTGCCCGTTGTCGCCTCCGTGGAGCAGGGCGGGACGGAAGCGACAATCTGCGGTGCGCGGCGGGCCGCCATCCCGGCCGGCTCCCTCACTCCCCTACCCCGCCGCAGTAGCGCCCGCGCCCCGCTCGGCGCTACTTGATCTGGTCGTAGACCTTGAACATCGGCATGTACATCGCGATCACGATGAAGCCGACGATGCCGCCCACGAGCACGATCATGATCGGCTCGAGGATCGAGGTGAGCGCCTTGATGGCGGCCGCGACCTCGTCCTCGTAGAAGTCGGCGACCTTGGTGAGCATGGTGTCGAGGTTGCCGGTCTCCTCGCCGACGGCGATCATCTGGGCGACCATCGACGGGAAGATGGTGGCCTCTCGCAGCGGCGCCGCGATCGAGCCGCCGGACTTCACCGACTCGATGACGGAGTCCATGGCGTCCTCGATCAGCGAGTTGCCGGCCGTCTGGCCCGTGACCTCGATCGCCTGCATGATCGGCACGCCCGCGGAGTACATCGCCGAGAAGGTGCGCGACCAGCGGGCCAGCGAGATCTTCTGCGCGGTGACGCCGATCTTGAACGGGACGCGCAGACGGATGCGATCCCACTGGGGACGGCCCCAGGCGGAGTTGCGCCACTTCTTGAACGCGATCGGGACCCCCACGAAGATCGCGATCAGCACGTACCACTGGCCGGTGACGAACTTCGACATCCCGACGGTGAGCTTGGTGATCGCCGGCAGCTCGCCGCCGAAGTCCGCGAACACCGAGACGAACACCGGGACGATGAAGGCGATCAGGGCGAGCAGGACGGCGAGGGCGAACACCATCACCACGGTCGGATAGGCCATCGCCGCCTTGACCTGGCGGCGCAGCGCGTCGTCCTTCTCGAGCTGGTCGGCGATCCGCTCGAGCGCCTCCTCGAGCACGCCGCCGGCCTCGCCGGCGCGCACCATCGCGACGTAGAGCGGGCTGAAGATCTTCGGGTGCCTGTCGAGCGCCTCCGAGAAGGACAGGCCGGACTCGATGTCCTCGCGGACCGTGCCGAGCGTCTCCTTGAGCAGCTTGTTCTCGACCTGCTCCTCGAGCACGTAGAACGTCCGCAGCAGGGTCATGCCCGACGAGATCATGGTCGCCAGCTGCCGGGTCATGATGGTCAGCTCGTTGGCCTTGACCTTCTTGCGGCCGATCGAGATCTCCATGTTGAGGCCGGTCTTCTTCTCGACCAGGTCCATCACCGTCAGCCCGCGGGCCTTCAGCTCGTCCGCGACCGCCTGGCGCGAGAGGCCGGTGATCTCGCCCTTCTCGGGCGTGCCGGCCGCGTCGACGGCCTTGAACGCGTAGGTCGCGGCGGCCATCAGGCGGCCGCCAGCAGCCCGGCGGACTCCACGAGCTTGCGCATCTCGGCGGGCTCGGAGGCGCGCGTCTCGGCCATCGCCATCGTGATCCGGCCGTCGCGCACGAGGCCCGCCAGCGAGGCGTCCATCGTCTGCATGCCGTGCTGGCCGCCGGTCTGGATCAGCGAGTAGATCTGGTGCGTCTTGCCCTCGCGGATCAGGTTGCGCACGCCCGGGGTCGGGACGAGCACCTCGGCGGCGACGCAGCGGCCGGCGCCGTCGGCGGTCGGGATCAGCGTCTGCGTCACGATCCCCTGCAGGCCGATGGCCAGCTGGGCGCGGACCTGGCCCTGCTGGGCGGGCGGGAAGACGTCGATGATGCGGTCGACGGTCTGCGGCGCGTCCTGCGTGTGCAGCGTGGCGAACACGAGGTGGCCGGTCTCGGCGGCCGTCAGCGCGGTGGCGATCGTCTCCATGTCGCGCATCTCGCCGACGAGGATCACGTCGGGGTCCTGGCGCAGGGCGGCCTTGAGGCCGAGCGCGAAGCTCGGGGCGTCGGCGCCGAGCTCTCGCTGGTTGACGATGCAGCGCTTGTGGCGGTGCAGGAACTCGATCGGGTCCTCGATCGTGAGGATGTGCTCGTCACGCGTCAGGTTGATCTCGTTGATGATCGAGGCGAGCGTGGTCGACTTGCCCGAGCCGGTCGGGCCGGTGACGAGCACGAGGCCGCGCGGCTTGGTGGCGAACGTGCCGATGACCGCCGGCATGCCGAGCTTCTCCAGCGGCACGGTCTCCGAGGGGATCAGGCGGAAGGCGGCCGCCAGCGTGCCGCGCTGGAAGTAGGTGTTCACGCGGAAGCGGCCGTGGCCGGGCACCGAGTAGGCGAAGTCGATCTGCCAGTCCGTCTCCAGCCGCTGGCGCTGCGAGGAGTTGAGGATCGCGTAGATGATCTCGCGCGTGTCCGTGGGGGTGAGCTTCCCCATCCCCTCCAGCGGGACCAGCGAGCCGCGCTGGCGGATCATCGGCGGGGTGCCGGCCGTCAGGTGAAGGTCGGAGGCCTTCTGCTTGACGACCTCGATGAGGATGTCGGAGAAGTCGAAGTTCATCGACTCCTACATCGGCATGCCCCGGCGAGACCTGTAGGGGTCAGCGGGTGCCGGCGACGCGCGCGATCTCGGCGATCGAGGTGAGGCCGCGGCGGACCTTCTCCAGGCCGTCCTCGCGCAGGCGCATCATGCCCTCGTGGACGGCCGCGTGCGCGATCGTCTCGGAGGGCTCGCGGGCCACCGCGAGGGCGCGGATCGTGTCGGAGACCCACATGACCTCGTACAGGCCGATCCGGCCCTTGTAGCCGGAGCCGCCGCAGCGGGCGCAGCCGACGGGCTCGTAGGCCTCCAGGTCGAGGCCGACGTTGAAGCCGTTGAGGCGCATCACGTCGGCGGTGATCGTCGTCCGCCGCCTGCACTCCTCGCACAGCAGCCGCGCGAGCCGCTGGGCGACCACGCAGTCGACCGCCGAGCCGACCAGGAACGGCTCGATGCCCATCTCGATCAGGCGCGTGACCGCGCCCGGAGCGTCGTTGGTGTGCAGCGTGGAGAGCACGAGGTGGCCGGTGAGCGCGGCCTCGATGGCAATCTGGGCCGTCTCGCGGTCGCGGATCTCGCCGACCATGATGATGTCCGGGTCGGCGCGCATCATCGAGCGCAGGCCGCCCGCGAACGTCAGCCCCGCCCGCGGGTTGACCTGGACCTGCGTGATGCCGTCGAGCTGGTACTCGACCGGGTCCTCGATCGTGATGATGTTCTTCTCGATCGTGTTGAGCTGGTTGAGCGCCCCGTAGAGCGACGTCGACTTGCCCGAGCCCGTGGGGCCGGTGACGAGCACCGCGCCGTGGGCCTGGCCGAAGGCCTGGGTGAAGCGCTCGAGCGCCTGCGGCAGCATGCCGAGCTGCTCCAGCTCGATCATGACCTTCGACTGGTCGAGGATGCGCATGACGACGTTCTCGCCGTAAGCGCACGGCAGCGTGGCGACGCGCAGGTCGATCGGCTTGCCCGCCACCTCCAGCGAGATGCGGCCGTCCTGCGGGACCCGCCGCTCGGCGATGTCGAGGTCGGAGAGGATCTTCACGCGCGAGGTGACCGCCGGGACCGCGCTGCTGGGCACGGTGGCGGCCTCCTGGAGCACGCCGTCGATGCGATAGCGCACGCGCATCTCGTCGTCGCCCGGCTCGAAGTGGATGTCCGAGCTGCCGCGCTCGACGGCCTCCTTGATCACCCGATGCACGAGCTGGATGACCGAGGCGTCCTCGCCGCCGACGCCGAAGTTGATCGGCGCGTTGGCGCGCAGGTCGTACACCGGCCCGGGCCGGGCGTCCGGCGCCTCCGCGGCGGCCACGTCGCCATCCTCCGGTTCGTCGAGGTCGGGCGCGGTCGCCCCGTTGCCGAAGTCGGGGTCCTCGAGGCGCACGAGCAGCTGCTCGATGTCTGCTGGGGACGCGACGGCGGGCCGCACCTCGTAGCCGGTCATGACCGCGATGTCGTCGACGGCGAGGACGTTGGCCGGGTCGACCATCGCGACCAGCAGCGTCCGGTCGCCCGAGAAGGAGACGGGCACGGCCTCGTAGCGCTTCACGGCCGCCGGGGTCACGAGCTTGGCCGCATCGGGGTCCACGCGGTAGAGCGACAGGTCGAGGTGGTCGAGCCCGAAGCGCTCGGCCACCGCGCGGGCGAGACCGAGCTCGCCGAGGACGCCGTCGGCGACGAGCATGCGCTCGGGCGACGAGCCGGCGCGCGCGGCGCGCTCGAGCGCCTCGTCCATGTCCTCGCGCGCAACGAAGCCGAGGTCGACGATGACGTCCGAGAGCGGCGTGCCCGAGCCGCCACGCCGTGACGGCGTGGTGATGCCGCTGCCCTTCGCGGGCGGCTTGGCGCTCGGTGGTGCCCCGGTCTGTGCAGTCGGATTCATGTGCTGGCGTCGGCTCCCACGGCCGCCCGCATCGCCTCGCGAGGGGCCGTTGTGCCGGTCCAGCGTTCGAATGACGCAGCGCCCTGGGCGACCAGGATCTCCAGACCGTCGACCACATCGGCGCCTCGTGTTCTTGCCGCTTCGAGGAGCCGTGTCCCGCCGTCCCGGTAGACCATGTCCACCACGCAGCTTCCGGCATCCAAGCTATCGGCCTGCAGCGGGAGTGCCTTGAACGTGGCATCCGGGTCGGCCAGGCCGACCGACGTGCAGTTGACGACGATGTCGGCGCGTCCGGGGCGCTCGACGGCGCGGGCCCCGAGCGCCGCGGCGAGCGCGCGCGCCCGCTCGGGGGTGCGGTTCCAGACGGCGACGTCGGCGGCGCCGGCCTCGCGCAGCGCGTACACGGCGGCGCGCGCGGCGCCGCCGGCGCCCAGCACGAGCGCGCTGCGCCCGGCGGGCCGCCACCGCTCCCCGAGCGCCGCCAGCAGGCCGGGGGCATCGGTGTTGTCGGCCGCGATCGCGCCGCCGGGCTCGAAGCTCAGCGTGTTGGCGGCGCCGATGGCGCGGGCGGCCGGCGAGGCCGAGCCGGCGAGCGCGAGCGCCGCCTCCTTGTGCGGGATCGTGACGTTGACGCCGCGGAAGCCGGCCGCGGGCAGGGCGCGGATCGTCTCGGCGAACAGCTCCGGCGGCAGCGGCAGCCGCAGGTAGCGCCAGCCGTCCAGGCCGGCGGCGGCCAGCGCGGCGGCGTGCATCGCGGGCGAGCGCGAGTGGGCGACCGGCCAGCCGCAGACGCCCAGGTGGATCGTCACGGCGCCGGCGTCAACACTCGGTCGGCGAGTTGCCGCCGTTGGCGTCGCGCGCCGCGTTGTAGCGAGCCACGTCGGCCGCGAACTCGGCGTCCGTGCTGGAGAACGCGTGCCCGCACGTGCCCGGCTTGGCCACGTAGAAGATGAAGCGCGAGGACGCCGGATCGGCCGCCGCCTCGATCGAGGCGAGGCCGGGGTTGCCGATCGGCGTCGGCGGAAGGCCGCGGTTCAGGCGCGTGTTGTACGGGCTGTCGCGCTCCAGCTCGGACTGCACGAGCGGCTTCGTCCAGTTGGTCTCGAAGTAGCGGATCGTCGCGTCGATCCCCAGCGGGATGCCGTCGCGCAGCCGGTTGTAGATCACCGAGGAGATCAGCCGGCGCTCGCGGTCGACGCTCGTCTCGCGCTCGATCATCGAGGCGATCACCAGCACGTCGTAGCGCGTGAGGTTCTTGCGCCTGGCGAGCCCCAGGTCGACCCCGGCGAAGTTCTCCTCGAAGGCGGCCAGCTGGCGCTCGACCAGGTTGCGCGCCGGCGCACCGTCGACGAGCGTGTAGGTGGCCGGGAACAGGAAGCCCTCGGCGGTGCGCACGCGGCGCGGCGCGCCCAGCTCGCGGGCCCGCTCCAGCGTGCGGCGGCTGCGCGCGGCCTTCAGGTAGCGGCCCGCGAGCGGCTGGCGGTCCACCCGCGGCGCGGCCTCGCGGATCGAGAGCCCCTCCGGGACGCCGACGTCGATCGTCTTGACGACCTTGGCCCTGGGGCCCTGCTCGAGGGCGTCGATGGCGCCGCCGTAGGTCATCCCGCGGCGCAGCGTGTACTCGCCGGGGCGCAGGTTGCCCCGGCGCCCGGTGACGGTGGCGTTGACCTGGAAGAACGTGCCGGAGTCCACCACGCCCCGCTCGGCCAGCACGGCGCCGATGCGCCCGGCGTCGGCGCCGGCGGGGACGGTCACGGCGACGGCGCCTTCGCCGTCGCCGTGGAAGGGCTGGAAGGTCGCGTTGAGGACGTACAGCGCGCCCGCCAGCAGGAGCAGGGCGAGCACCGCGGCGAGCCGCCGGCGCCCGTGCGTGCGAGACGGGGCGGGCCGCCGCGGCGGCAGCGGCCGGCGCGCGGGCGGGCGGCGGGAGCGTGCTGCCATCGCAGACACCCTACGAGGGTCACCGGCGGGCCGGGGTCAGATCTTGCAATCCAGCAGGGTGCTCGAATGCAAGATCTGACCCCTACGCGTGCGGCTAGTTGTGGTGCCGGTCCTCCGCCTCCAGCAGCAGGTGCAGCGGCAGGCCGTCCTCGCCGGGCACGGCGGTCAGCCTGCCGACGACCGGGACCATCAGGCCCTGGCCGTGCATGTAGGTGCTCTGCACGGTCACGGAGTCGATCTCACCGGCGGCCAGCTGGGTCAGCTCCTCCTGCTGCTGCTTGTAGACGGAGCGGTCGTGCGGCGAGGGCCAGGTGGCCTTGCCGAACGCGTGCTCCTGATAGCCGACCAGCTTGGCGAACGCCGGGTTCAGCTCGCGGAAGCGGCCGTCCAGGCTCAGCATCGCCAGCGGCTGGGCGGCGTCGTCGAAGCCGTGGCGCGGCTCGCGCGCCACCGGCTCGGGCTTGGAGAGGTTGGGCTGCGAGGGACGGCGGTGGATCCCGCTGCCGCCCTTCTTCGCGGCCAGCCCGAGCAGCTGCGCGAACACCTCGGTGACGTTGTCCTTGGAGCCGTCGCCCGCGGTCTGCGCGGCCTTCTTGGCCTGCTCGGCCTCGCGCCGGGCGAGCACCGCGGCCTGGCCGGCGGAGGTCAGGCCCGCCTTCAGCTCGTCGACGCTCTTGAGCGCGAAGGTCACCTCGGCGCCCATCGCCTCCAGGCGCTCCTCGCCGGCGCGGACGATGGCGCGGTTGGACTCGGAGTCGGCGGTCATCCGCTCCGCCTGGCTGCGGACGGCCTGCACGTCGGCGCGGATGGCGTCGAGCGCCTCGGCGGTGCGCTCGGCGAGCGCCCGCACCTCGGCCAGCTCGTCGCGCAGCGCAGCGCCCTGCCCCTCGGCGAACGCACGGGCGGCGGCGGCGTCCTGCGCGCCGTCGATGGTCGCCGCCGCGAGACGCTCGACGCTGGCGTCGAGCGTCTGCAGGCGCTCGCGCCCCGCGCCCATCTCGCGGCGCAGGGTGGTCGCCTTCTGGTCCAGCTCGGAGACCAGCTCGGCCAGCTCCTTGCCACTGCGGCGGGCGGCGGTGGCCTCGGTTTGCGCGGACTCGGCGGCGTGGGCGGCGTGGGTGAGCGTCTCGCCGAGCCGCTCGACGGTGGTGCCGAGCGCGCCCATGCGCTCGCGGCCGCTCTCGACCTCGCGGTGGATGGCTGCGGTGTCCTCGCGGGCGCGGCCGGCGTCCTCGCGCGCGGCGGTGGCGGCCTCCTGCGCGGTCGCGGCCTGCTGGCGGGCGCCGAGCGCCTCCTCCCCGGCCCGCTCCAGCTCGCCGCGGGCGACCTGCAGCTCGCCGGTCAGGCGCGCCATGGCGGTGCGCAGCTCGTCGGTCTCGCCGCGACCGGCGTCCGAGGACTCCTGGGCGGCGCGCGCGAGCGCGGCGACCTCGTCCACGCGCTCGCGCGCGGCGCGCACGTCGGCGAGCACGCTGCCTGCGCCCCGGTCGATGTCGGCCACGCGCTCGCCCACCTCGTGGGCCGTGCGCTGGGCGTCGCTCGCCTGCTCGCGCAGCGCGGACAGCTCCTCGCGCGCGCCGGCCGTCTCGCCGGCGAGCCCGTCGAGGCGCGCCGTCAGCGCGCCCTCCTGCTCGTCGGCCTCGTCGAGGCGCGCGGCGATCGCCTGGCCGGTCGAGACCATCTCCTGCACGGCGAGTCTGGCGGCGTCGGCGTCGGCCGCGACCTCGTCGAGGCGGGCGCTGAGGCCGTGCGCGGAGCCCGCGACCTCGTCGAGGCGCTGCTCGACGCGGGCCGAGGCGGCACGGCTCTCGCCGGCGACCTCCTCCAGGCGGGCGCCGACGCCCTCGGAGCCGGTCGCGAGCTGCTCCAGCCGCGCGGCGACCGCATCGCTCGTCCCGGTGATCGCCTCCAGCCGCGCGGTCGCGGCCTCGCCGTCGCCGGCCAGCGCCTCGAGCTGGCCGCGCAGCGCGGCCTCGGCCTCGCGCAGCGCGCCGATCTCGCCGCGCAGCTCGGCGGTGAGCGCGCTCAGCTCCTCGTGCTCGACGGCGTTGGAGGGAAGCTGGACGGAGACCGACGTCTCGTGCTCGCGCAGGGTGGCGCGGACCTCGGCCAGCTGCGCGAGCGCGTGCTCGGTCGACGTGCGGAACTGGTCGCGCTCGCGGCGAGAGGACTCGACCCACTCGCGCAGCTCGCCCTGCTCGGCGACGACCTGCGCCCGGCCCTGCTCGAACTGCTCCCCGGCGAGCTGCAGCGCCTCGGCGGCGCGCACGACGTCCTCGTGGCGATGCGCGATCTCGGCCTGCGCGCCGGTGACCTCGTCGTGGCGGCGTCCGAGCTCGGCCTGCGCCTGCGCCACGTCCTCGTGGCGCTGGGTGAAGTCCTCGTGCCGCTCGGCCGCCTCGCGGCGCAGCGCCTCGACCTGCTCGGCGGCCTCGTGCTGCGCGCGCTGCAGCCGCTCGGAGCGCTCGTCCAGCTCGGCCTGCGTGCGGCGGATCGCCTCGAACTGGGCCGCGGCCTCGGCGCGCACGCTCTCGTCCTCGCCGGTCTCGGGCCGGGCCAGCAGCGCCGCGTCGTAGCGCTGGGCGAACTCCTCCTGGGCCCTGGCGATCCGCTCGCTGCGCTCGGCCTGCTCGTGCTGGGCGCGGGCGAGCTCGGCCTGGCCGCGCCGCAGCTCCTCGGCGAGCGCCTCGACGTCGGCGCCGGAGTCCGGCTGCCGGGCGTGCAGCAGCTCGTCGTAGCGCGCCGCCAGCGCCTGCTGGGCACCTGCCATCTCGGCCTGCTCGCACCGCAGCTCCTCGGCCACGGCCTGCACGCCGTCGCGGGCCTGCGTCGCCTCCGCGCGCAGCGCGTCGCCGGTCTCGCGCAGCGCGTCGATGCGCGCGCGGGTCTGCTCGGCATCGCGCTGCAGCTCGGCCAGGCGGCGGCGCTCCTCGCCGGCGAGGCCCTCGGCCTCGTGGCGCTCGACGGTGACCGTGGTGAGCTGCTCGCGCAGCGCGTC
>Ga0136616_10000215_pt1 | contig 24624 bp, 24 predicted proteins | sample AntDrymUQ2992106_2_FD_106648 | JGI IMG/M metagenome (GOLD analysis project Ga0136616, IMG submission 106648) | Polar desert sand microbial communities from Dry Valleys, Antarctica - metaG UQ299 (21.06) | ecosystem: Environmental > Terrestrial > Soil > Desert | place: Antarctica: Dry Valley... | reverse complement strand
ATCGTCGCCCAGGGGCCTCTGAGAACCGGCGAGTCTGACAGGCGTGCTCGTGGCAACAGTCCGGAGCTCCGGGGAGACCCACACGCCAAACTAGCCTCGGGCTCACGGGCACCAAGAACACATCGGCGTCGGGGGCGACCGGCGGATCATCGCCCATTTTCATCTGTCCCGCGACCGCCCACCCGCGGGCAGCTCAACTAAGCGAGGTTCGAGCGCAGGAACTCGACGGTCAGGTCCCAGGAGCGCTCGGCCGCCTGCGGGTCGTAGGTGCCGAGGCGATCGATGTCGTTGAAGAACGCGTGTCCCGCGCCCTCGTAGAACTCGAAACGGGTATCGACGCCTGCGCTCTTCATCTCCTGCTCGAGGGCTTTGGCGTCGTCGACGGGCACGAAATCGTCGGCGGTGCCGAAGTGGCCGAGCACCGGCGCGTCGATGCGTGAGAAGTCGGGCTTGCCGTGCGGCATCACGTAGTAGTAGGTGACGACCGCGTCGACGCGCTGGTTGGCGGCAGCCGCCCAGACCGACAGCCCGCCGCCGATGCAGAAGCCGAGCGACCCGACGCCGGTTCCCTCGAACCCCTCGTGGGCGGCCAGGTAGTCGACGGCGGCGCGCATGTCGAGCTCGGCCTGGTCCATCGACATGGCCATCATCTTCTGCTCGGCCTCGTCGGGCTGATCGGTGGTCTCGCCCCGGAAGAGGTCGGGCGCGAGCGCGAGGAAGCCGGCGCCCGCGAGGCGGTCGCAGACGTCCTTGACGTGGTCCTCGAGGCCCCACCACTCCTGCAGGACGATCGACGCCGGGCCGCTGCCGGAGTCGGGGACGGCGAGGTAGCCGGGTGCCTCCTGGCCGTTGAGGGGATAGGTGATGTCGGGCAAGGCTCTTCTCCTTGGTCGGGGACGCGGCGGGAAGCTACCCGACTCAATCGCTCCCGGGATCGCCCACCGCCGGAAGGCGCGCACGGGCGACCTTGCCCGAGTCGGTGTCCGGCAGCGCGGACAGCCGGTGGATCCTCTTCGGGATCTTGAACGCCGCGAGGCGCCGGCGGCAATGGCCGAGGAGCTCTTCGTCGCTAGCAGGCTCGGCGCCGGCTTCCAGGACGACGTACGCGGTCACCACCTGGCCCCACTCGGCGTCGGGGTGACCCACGACCGCGGCCTCGGCGACCGCCGGATGGGCCGTCAGCGCCTCCTCCACCTCGCCGGCCGCGACGTTCTCGCCTCCGGTGACGATGACATCGTCGAGGCGGCCATCGACCCAGAGGTAGCCGTCGGCGTCCAGCGCACCCCGATCGCCGGTGTGGAGCCAACCGTCGGCCGCGGCGGCGGGGCGGGAGACCATCGGCCCGCGGACGAGGATCTCGGCGTCGCCGGGGGCGATGCGCAGCTCGACGTCCTGGAGTGCGCGCCCGGCCGAGCCGCGCCGCCGGGCTTCGAGGGCCTCGCTCGCCGGCAGGGTGACGATCTGGGAGGCGGTTTCGGTCATCCCGTAGGTCTGGAGGAAGGGCAGGCCGCGCTCGGCGGCCCAGGCGAGCAGCTCGCACGGAACCGGGCCACCGCCCAGGAGCGCCGCGCGGAGGGCGGGCGCCGTCTCGAGCCCGGCGGCGAGGAGGCGGCGGAGCTGAGTGGCCACCAGCGAGACGAGCGTGGCCTCACCCGACTCAAGACTGGCCGTGACCGCGTCGGCATCGAAGCGCTCGTGGACGACCGCTGCCGTGCCGTTGATCGCGGAGCGCAGGAGGATCGCGAGCCCGCCGACGTGGTGGACCCCCAGCGCGCACAGCCAGCGGTCGTCGGGCTCGACCCCGAGGTTGGCGGCCGAGGCGCGGGCCGATGCCAGGTGGTTGGCGTAGGTGAGCGTTACCGGCTTCGGCGTCGCGGTGGTGCCCGAGGTGAAGAGGATCGTGTGCGCGACTTCGGGACCCAGCGCCGCCGCGAGGTCGGGCACGTCGGCCTCGGATCCAGCGAGCGGCTCGTCGACCACGAGCCGGGGAGCGGATACGGCCAGCGCCGCTTCGCGCTCGCCCGCCGTGACGCGCGGAGAGAGCGGCGCGAGCACGGCGCCTAGCCGCGGGGTCGCGTGGAGGAGGGCGGCGAAGTCCGCGCCGGGCGGCAGGACCGTGGCCACGCGGTCGCCGGCGACGACTCCGGCGGCCGCGAGGCGCCGCGCGCTCCGATCGGCGGCGGCGTCGAGCTCGGCGTAGGTCAGCTCCCGCTTCCCGGCGCGCAGGGCGAGGGCGTCCGGGCGCTCGTGGGCGTGGCGTCTCATCGGGTCGTCCAAGGGCATCTATGGTACGGGCGGCCATGGTCCAGGCCGAGCGACAGATCCGCGCCGGGGCCGACTGGCGCCCTCCCGTGGAAGCGCCCGACTACGGGGACATCCGCTACGAGGTGGCGGAGGGGATCGCGAAGATCACCATCGACCGGCCCGAGGTCCGCAACGCCTTTCGGCCTCAGACTCTGGTCGAGATCTCGAACGCGCTCGAGCGCGCGCGCGAGGACACCTCGGTGGGGGTGATCGTCCTGGCCGGCGAGGGGCCACTCGCCTTCTGCTCGGGCGGCGACCAGCGCGTGCGCGGCGACTCCGGCTACCTGGTCGACCCCGAGGCCGGCCGGTCCGGGGTGGGCCGCTTCCACGTCACCGACCTCCAGGTGCAGATGCGGCGCCTGCCCAAGCCGGTGGTGGCCATGGTGGCCGGCTACGCGGTCGGTGGGGGGCACGTGATCCAGATCGTCTGCGACCTGACCATCGCCGCCGACAACGCTCGCTTCGGCCAGACAGGGCCGCGAGTGGGGAGCTTCGACGGCGGCTTCGGGGCGAGCGTGCTCTCGAGCCTCATCGGGCCGAAGAAGGCCAAGGAGATGTGGTTCCTGTGTCGTCAGTACGGCGCGGACGAGGCGCTCGAGATGGGGCTCGTCAACACCGTCGTCGCGCTCGAGGAGCTCGAGCTCGAGACCGTGCGCTGGTGTCGCGAGATGCTCGCCCTCTCCCCCTTCGCCCTGCGACTGCTCAAGGCGAGCTTCCACGCCGCCGAGGACGGTCTCTCGGGCATCCAGCAGCTCGCCCATGACGCCAACCTCCTCTTCTACGGGAGCGAGGAGGCTCAGGAGGGCCGCGACGCCTACATGGAGCGACGCCCGCCCGACTTCGGCCGCTTCCCGCGCCGGCCGTGACGGGCACGCTCGGGTCATCTCGAGCGCCCGCGGTCGCCGGGACGCTCAGGCTGTGGCTCGTAGCCGCGCGGCCACGAACGCTGCCGGCGGCGATCGCCCCGGTGCTGGTGGGCACGGCGCTCGCCCGCTCCGAGGGGATCTTCCGGCCGCTCGCATTCGTCGCGGCGATCGTGGGCAGCGTGTTCATCCAGATCGGCACGAACCTCTCGAACGACTACTCGGACGCCCGCCGCGGCGCCGACACCGAGGACCGGCTGGGTCCCCTGCGAGTCACGGGAGGGGGGCTCATGCCGCCCCGACGCGTGCTCGTGGGCACCTACGTGGCCTTCGCGGTCGCGGTCGCTGCCGGGGCCTACCTGATCGCGGTCGCAGGCTGGGAGCTGCTGCTCGTGGGGGCGGCGTCGATCCTCGCCGGCGTGCTCTACACCGGCGGTCCTCGCCCGTACGGCTACGAGGGCCTCGGAGAGCTGTTCGTCTTCCTGTTCTTCGGGGTCGTCGCGGTGGTCGGCTCCTACTTCGCCCAGACCGAGCGCCTCGTGTGGGAGGCCTTCGCCCTTTCGATCCCCGTAGGGCTGCTCGCCGCGGCCATCCTCGTCGTCAACAACGTGCGCGACGTCGACACCGACCGCCGAGCGGGCAAGCGCACGCTGGCCGTGAAGCTCGGCCGCGAGGGGGCACGGCGGCTGTTCGTGGGAATGCTCGCCGTCGCCTTGTTGATACCCGTAGCGACCTGGATCGCCGGCGGGCTCTCGGGGTGGATCCTGCTCTCGCTGCTGGCCTCGCCGCTCGCCGTGCCGCTCACCCGAACCGTGCTCACGCGCATCGACGGCCCGTCGCTGAACGCCGCGCTCGGCCGGTCGGGCGCTCTGCTCGCCCTGTTCTCGGTACTGCTCGCAGCCGGGGTGCTCGCCTCGTGAAGCGGTCGCTGCTGCGCCTGTCGATTCCCTTCCGCCAGCCGTTCGCCACGGCGACCGGGGTGGTGGCCGCCCGCGATCTGCTGCTGCTGCGGATCGAGGACGAGGACGGGGTCGCCGGCTACGGCGAGGCGGCGCCTTTCGAGCCCTACGACGGGGTTTCGCTCGACCGGGTCGCCCACGCCCTCGCGAATGGGAAGGCCAACGGAAGCGCCCCGCCACAGGCCCACGCCGCCGAGGAGATGGCCCGGCTCGACCTGGCCGCCCGCCGGGCCGACCGACCGCTCGGGGAGCCCGGAGCCGAGGCGATCGCCGTCAACCGAACCCTGCCCGCCGGGCCGCCCGAGGAGGTGGCCGCCGCGGCGCTGCGGGGAGCGCGGGCCGGCTTCTCGTGCTTCAAGCTCAAGGTCGGCCTGCCCGACGACGCGCAGCGCGTGGCGGCGGTCCGCGCGGCGATCGGCCCGTGGCCGGCGCTGCGCGTCGACGCCAACGGGGCATGGTCGGTCGAACAGGCGGTCGCCATCCTGCCGGCCCTCGCCGAGCACGACATCGAGCTCGTCGAGCAGCCGTGCCGGACGCTGCGCGAGCTCGCCCACGTTCGGCACGTGCTCGGCATTCCCGTGGCCGCCGACGAGTCCGTCGCCTCGGTGGCCGACGTGGAGGCCGCGGCGCGCGCCGGGGCGTGCGACGCGGTCAACGTCAAGCTCGCGGCCGCAGGCGGGTTCACCGCGGCCCGGGAGACCGTGCGGGCCGCGGCCGCGCACGGTCTCGAGCCCTACCTCTCGAGCACCCTCGATGGGCCCTGGGGAATCGCCGCGGCGCTTCAGGTCGCCGCCTCCGAGGACGTCTCGCTCGCCTGCGGGCTCGCCACCCTCGAGCTCTTCGACGCCGAGCTCGCCGATGCCCTGCCCCGACCGGCGGTGGGCCTGCTCGCGGTGCCGGAGGGACCCGGACTAGGCGTCGCCGTCAACGAGGCGGCGCTCGCCGAGGTGTTCGTCGAGGAACTCGAGTAGCGCGGCGGCGAAGGCGTCGGGCTGCTCGAGGTGTGCGGCGTGGCCGGCGGCGGGGATGGTGCGCGCGCGACCGTGGGGCGCGAGGGCGCGCATGCGCTCGGCGGCCTCGGCGTAGCGGGGATCGCGGTCGCCGGCGAGAGCGAGCAGGGGTGTCTGCAGCGCGGGCAGGCGGTGCCAGAGCGGCTCGACGGCACCCTGGCCGGCGCTGCGCAGAAGCTCGGCCAGCCGCGCTGGGTCGTGGGCGATGCGATCCGCCCGCTGGGCGGCCACCACCTCGGGCGGCTGCCCGGCGAGCGCAGGAGTCTGCTCCCAGCGGTCGACCACAGCGCCGATCGGGCTGCGCTCGATCCATGCCGCGAGGCGATCGTCGGAGGCCCGGCGCTCGGCGCGCTCGGCCGGGTCCTCGATTCCCGCGCTCGTCCCGAGGGTTACGAGCGCTCCGAAGCGGCCGGGCTCGTCCGCCGCCCGCAGCGCCACATGAAGGGCGAGCCGCCCGCCAAGCGAGTAGCCGACGAGGGCGGCCCCGGCCGCGGTCGCGGCCTCGATCTCCACCAGGCGACCCTCGAAGTCGTGCGCTTGGTGCTCGAGGGCGACCGCGCGGTAGCTTCGGGAGATGCGCGCGAGTACCGCAGACCACGAGCGCGAGCCCTGCATGAAGCCGGGGACCAGGACGATCTCCGGTCGCTCTGCCTTGCCCGCCACACGGCGATGATCCCGCCTCGCCGCCCGTGAAGCCGATAAACCGCACCTACGCCCCCCTCCAGGCCTTTGTCGACGAGCTCGCCCGCTGCGGCCTCGAGCATGCGGTGGCGTGCCCGGGATCGCGCAACGCGCCGCTCCTCCTCATTCTCGCCGCCGAGCCGCGAATCCGCTCGTGGTCGGTCCTCGACGAGCGCTCGGCCGCCTTCATGGCGCTCGGCATGGCCAAGGCGAGCCGATGCCCGGTGGCCCTCACCTGCACCTCGGGGACCGCCGCCGCCAACTTCCTCCCCGCGGTGGTCGAGGCCCACGAGGCGCGCGTCCCGCTGATCGTGCTGACCGCCGACCGCCCACCGGAGCTGCGCGAGGTCGGGGCGGGCCAATCGATCGATCAGCTGAAGCTCTACGGCTCGACCGTGAAGTGGTTCGTCGAGGTCGGAAACCTCGAGCCGGGGCGCGAGAGCGCGGTGCATCACCGCGCGCTCGGCTGCCGCGCGTGGGCGACGGCGGGCGGCGGCCGACCGGGACCCGTCCACCTCAACTTCCCGCTGCGCGAGCCCCTGGCACCCGTGCGCCAGGAGATCGACCCGACGCCGTGGCAGGGCCGCCCGGACGGGCGGCCGTGGGTGACTGTGAGCGAGGCCCGTCCGCGGCCCCTCGAGGAGGCGTCCGCGGACCTGGTGGGGGCCATTCGCGAGGCCCCGCGCGGCGCGATCGTGTGCGGTCCTGCGGGCGAGGACGTCGCGAGCGGCGCCACTTCGCTCGCCAGAGCGGCGGGCTGGCCGCTGCTGGCGGAGCCGACGTCCGGGGTCCGCTGCGGGCGGCACGACCGCTCCCATGTCGTCGCTCACTACGACGCCCTGCTTCGCTCCTCCGGCTGGGCGGCCGCCCACCGCCCCGACCTGATCCTGCGCATCGGCGACACGCCGACCTCGAAGCCGCTGCGCGCGTGGCTCGCCGAAGCCCGGCAGGTGGTCATCGATCCACACGCCGCCTGGCACGAGCCCACCCGCGCCGCCGCCCGGGTCCTCGTCGCAAGTCCCGATTCGCTCTGCCGCGAGCTGGGCGCCGCCCTCGATCGCGACCGGCCGCAGTCCGACCCGGCTTGGCTCGACTCGTGGCGCGGCGCCGACGCGCTCGCCGCCCGCGCCCTCGGCGCAACACGGGACCCATTCGAGCCCAAGGCCTACGTCGCCCTGGCCGAGGCACTCCCCCCCGACGCCGTGGTGTGGATCAGCTCCTCGATGCCGATCCGCGACGTCGAAAGCTTCTTCCCGTCGGTCGAGACCCCGATCCGCTTCCTCTCCAACCGCGGCGCCAACGGGATCGACGGAGTGGTCTCCTCGGCGCTCGGCGCCGCAGCGGCCTCCGCAGGCCACGCCTATCTCCTCACCGGCGAGCTCGCCCTCCTGCACGACGTCGGGGCGCTGCTCGCGAGCCGCCCCCTCGGGCTCGAGCTGACGATCGTCTGCGTGAACAACGGCGGGGGCGGAATCTTCGACTTCCTTGCGGTGGCCGAGCACGCCGACGGCGATGCCTACGAGCGCCTGGTCGCCACGCCGAGCGGCGTGGACCTCGCCCGGCTCGCCCACGGGCTGGAGCTTCGCCACGTGCGTGCCGAGACGCCGGACGAGATCCGTCGGGCGGCAGCCAACGGCCCCGGTCTGATCGAGGTCCGCACCGACCGCGCTCGCAACGTCGCCCTACACCGCGAGCTGTCCGCGCGGATCGCGGGCGAGCTCGACGAGCGCGTCGCCTGAGCGACCGGCGACCGCCTCAGCTGAGCAGCGGCAAGAGCGCCCCGAGCTTGGCCTCGGTCTCGGCGAGCTCCTCGCTCGGCACCGAGTCGCGCACGATGCCGTCGCCGGCGTAGAGGTGGGCCACCGACCCACGAAGGAGGGCACACCGAAGGGCGACGCACAGCTCGCCGTCCTCGGCGAAGTCCGTCCATCCGACCGGCCCCGCGTACCATCCGCGATCGAGGCCCTCGAGCGCAGGGATGAGCCTTTTCGCCCGCTCCCAGGGCTCGCCGCCCACCGCCGGGGTCGGGTGCAGCAGCCCGGCGAGCTCGAGCATCGGCCGCGGCTCGGCGAGCTGAGCACGGACCGCGGTGGCGAGGTGCTGGACGTTCTGGACCCGCACGAGCGCCGGTTCCTCGGCCGCGGCGACCCATACGCTCACGGGCTCGAGGCGTCGCTCGATCCGCCGCGTGACGATCGCCTGCTCCTCTCGGTTCTTGGAACTGCGCAGAAGCTGCTCGCCGAGGTGGCGGTCGACGGCGGGATCCGCGCTGCGCCGCGTCGTTCCGGCCATGGCGACGGTCTGCACCCGCGCTCCCTCACGCCGCACGAGCAGCTCCGGGCTCGCGCCGGTGAAGGCCAGCTCGGGCGTTCCGACGAGGAAGCAGTAACAGCTCGGGAACGCGGCGCGCACGCCGGCGAAGAGGGCGGCCGGATCGTGGTCGTCGCGGGCGTGCACCCGCACCTCGCGCGCGAGCACGACCTTGTCGAGGTCACCGGCCCGGATGCGCTCGACCGCGCGCGCGACCGCCGCCTCGTAATGCTCGGGCGGCGCCGCTGCGGCGATGCGCGGACTCGAGACCGGGTCCGGGTCGTAGAGGGGCATGTCGGCGCGCGGATCGATTGACGCGAGCCGCCGCTCGAGGCGCTCGAGCACGGCCTCCGGCGCCTCGTCGCCGTCTACGACCGCGGTAAGCGTGGCCCGAGCCTCGCTGCCCTCACGGGCGAGCGACAGCTCCGGCAGGACGAGCTGCGCAGGTGCGAGCGACGCCCACTCCGGCCCGGAGCCGCCTTCCGGAGCAAAGGCGAAGCCGCCGACGAAGACCGGGCCGGATGCAGGCGGCGCGAGCGGGTCCTCGGCGTCATCGTCACGCTCGGCCGCGGACGAGAGCCGGCGGCACGCGGCGGCCGTCTCGTGGAAGCGATCCTCTCCGCGACCCTCGACGGCGATGGCGCACCCGAGCGTCGCCAGCGCGAAGCCGTCGCGCTCGGGCTGCTCCAGGCAGTGGAACCGGTCCCGAGGGCTCCGGGCACGGAGCACCGCGGCCGACATGTCGACGGCCGGTTCGATCCTCGCCGAGGCGCTGGCCACGATCGGTCGCCGCTCTCGCCGCGCCCGTCGCACCGCTCGCTCGAGCCGCCCCCCGAGCGCCGACCGAACCGACTCGGGCAGCGACAGCGCGGAGCCGGCAACGGAACCGGCAGTCGACGGCGCCGCGGCGCGCGCGCTCGGACGCGCCACTACGTCGTCGACCGCCCCCGAGCCACCGCGATCTCGCCCGTCCTGACCATCTCGATCAAGCCGTACGGGCGCACGAGGTCCTCGAAGGCCTCGATCTTGTCGTCGGTGCCCGTGACCTCGACGGTCAGCGAGCGCTTCGATACGTCGATCACCTTGCCGCGGAAGATCTCGGCGAACTGCACGATCTGACCGCGCGACTCGCCCTCGGCCGCGAGCTTGAACAGCGCCAGCTCGCGGGCGACCGTCTCGCGCGGCTCAAGGTCGCGGATCTTGAGTACGTTGATGAGCTTGTGGAGCTGCTTGGTGACCTGATCGATCGGGTGAAGCGCTCCGTCGACGGTCAGCGTGATGCGCGAGATCCTGGGATCGTCGGTCGGCCCGACCGCGAGCGTGTCGATGTTGAAGCCGCGCCGCGAGAACAGCCCCGAGATGCGCGCGAGCACACCCGGCTTGTTCTCGACGAGGATCGACAGGATGTGGCGCCGGCCGGTTTGGCGTCCGCCGGGGATCTGGAGCTCATCGAGGTCCAGGACCGCCTGCGGCGCCGGCTCCTCCCCCATGTCAGCCCACCATGTCCCGCGCCGCCTGCCCCGCGGGGATCATCGGGTAGCAGTTCTCCTCCTTGGTCACCTGCACGTCGACGACCACGGGGCCCTCGGTCGCGAGCGCCTCGCGCATCGTCTCTACGAGCGAGCCCTTCTCGGAGGCGCGCATGCCGGTCGCGCCGTAGGCCTCGGCGAGCTTGACCCAGTCGGGCGTCGTGCCCATGTCGACGCCGGAGTAGCGGCGATCCCAGAAGAGCTCCTGCCACTGGCGGACCATGCCCAGGTAGTGGTTGTTCATCAGGAAGACCTTCACCGGCACGTTCTCGGTGACGCAGGTGGCGAGCTCCTGGATGTTCATCTGCAGCGAGCCGTCGCCGGCGAGGCAGACCACGGTCTGGTCGGGGCAGGCCACCTGAGCTCCGAGGGCCGAGGGCAGGCCGAAGCCCATCGTGCCCAGCCCGCCCGAGTTGATCCAGCGGCGCGGCTCCGGGAAGTCGTAGTACTGCGCGCACCACATCTGGTGCTGGCCGACGTCGGAGGTGACGATCGCGTCGCCATCCGTGGCCTTGTACATCGCTTCGACCATGAACTGCGGCTTGATCTCCGAGTCGACCGAGTCCTCGTAGCCGAGCGGGTGCTTCTCACGCCAGCCGCGGATCCGCTCCCACCAGCCGTCGAGCCGCGCGCCCTCGGTCTCGAGCGCGCGGTACTCGCGCACGAGCTTGGGCAGGATGCGCTTGGCGTCGCCGACGATCGGGATGTGGGCCGGGACGTTCTTGGAGATCTCCGCCGGATCGATGTCGATGTGGATGAACTTCGCGCGCGGGGCGAACTCCGACAGCTTGCCGGTGATGCGGTCGTCGAAGCGGGCGCCGATCGCGCAGATCAGGTCGGCCTCGTCCATCGCGTAGTTGGCAGCACGCGTCCCGTGCATGCCGAGCATGCCGAGCCACTGGTCGTGGGGAGCCGGAAAGGCGCCGAGGCCCATCACCGTGCACGTGACCGGAAAGCCGTCGGCCAGGCAGAGCTCGGTGAGCTCTCCGGAGGCGTTGGCGTTGACCACGCCTCCGCCCGCGTAGATCACGGGCCGCCGGGCGTTGGCGAGGGCCTTGGCCGCGAGCTTGATCTGCTTGGCGTTGCCCTCGACGGTCGGCTGGTAGCCGGGCAGGTTCACGCTGTCGATCGGGTCGTAGTCGATGTCGGCCCGGGAGAGGTCCTGCGGTACGTCGATGAGCACCGGTCCTGGCCGGCCGGTACGCGCGAGGTGGAAGGCCTCGGAGATGGCGGTCGGAATGTCGCGCGGGTCCTGGATCAGGATCGAGTGCTTGACCACAGGCATCGTGATGCCGGTCGTGTCGGCCTCCTGAAAGCCGTCGGTGCCGATCAGGTCGGTGCGAACCTGGCCGGTGATGAACACCGTGGGCACGGAGTCGAGCATCGCGTCGGCGACCGGGGTGACGAGGTTGGTCGCCCCCGGACCGCTCGTGGCGAGCGCCACGCCCACGCGTCCGCTCGCCTTGGCGTACCCCTCGGCGGCGTGGCCGGCTCCGGCCTCGTGGCGGCAGAGGACGTGGCGCACGCCGCCGTCGTAGAGGGCGTCGTAGGTCGGCAGGTTCGCCCCACCGGGGAGCCCGAAGACCGTGTCGACGCCCTCGGCCTTGAGGCACTCGACGATGGCATCGACGGCTCGCATGTGACGGACTCCTTGGGACGGCGGGCTGGGACGGCGCGACGGGCGCGCGCCCGCGCGCGAGGGCTGTCCACTGTAGCACCCGCCTCCTGTCCGGCTCGGGTCGCCGAGCCCACCGGTGGCGAGCTCAGCGGGCGATCGCGCTCTCCTCGACCGGCTCTGCGAGCGGCCAGTCGAGATCCTCCCCGCAGCGCATGCAGACCTGATCGCTCAGCTTGACCACGTTCCGGCAAACGGGACACGCTCGCCGGGGCTCGTTGCGCTCGACGCGCGAGAGCAGCGCGGCCATGATCCCGATTCCGAACGTGCAGGCCCCGATCACGAACCAGAGCAGGAACGGACCGCCCTTGATCTTGCCGATTACGCCCGCGGAGAGACCGAGGAAGAAGCTGATGACGATCAGCTCGGTGCCACCGCCCATGGCTTCCATTGTCGCAGCGGCTGACCGACCGCCGGTACGCGGCGGCCGGTGGCTTGGCTCAGCCCGTGCCCGCCATCGCCTCCCTGCCGCGCTCCTGCATCTCCTCGGGCGTGAGATCCTCCGTATGCGTGGCGATCTCCCACTCGTGGCCGAACGGATCGGCGATCTTGCCGTACCGGTCGCCCCAGAACATGTCGTCGACGGGCATCGTCACGGTCGCCCCGGCGTCGACCGCCCGCTGGACGACCGCGTCGACGTCCTCGACGTACATGAACACGCCCACGCTCGTCCCGCCGAGCTCCTTCGGCGGCCTGGACGTCGACTGCGGGAACGGATCGGCGAGCATCAGCACCGAGCCGTTGATCTCGATCTCCGCGTGCGCGATCATGCCGTTAGGGCCATCCATGCGCGCACGCTCGCGCGCGCCGAAGGCCCGCTGGTAGAACTCGATCGCGCGAGCCGCGTCGTCGACGGACAGCGACGGGATGAGGCTCTCGTATCCCTGGGGAATCGGTTGTGCGGGCATGGGCTCCTCCGGTCCGGGGTGGTCGGGCTAGGTCGATCCTAACCCCGTCGAGCGAGCCGGTGCTCGCGGGTCGTCAGCCCACCATCGCTCCCTCCTCCCCTCCGGCTCCTCCCGAGGAGGCGAGCTCCTCGACGAGGGCACGCACGACCCTGTGATCGAACTGGCTCCCGGCGCACTGCTCGAGCTCGCCGAGCGCCTCCGTCCGCCGCTTGGGTCGTCGCTGGTAGGGCCGGGCCGAGGTCATCGCGTCGAAGGCGTCGCATGCGAAGACGATCCGGCTCGCGAGTGGGATCTCCACGCCCGCCAGACCGTCCGGATACCCCCGGCCGTCCCACCTCTCGTGGCACGAGCGCACGAGCGGCCCGACGTCGGCGACGGCGGGAAGAGCGGTGACGATCCGCTCCCCCACGACCGTGTGCTGACGCATGAGCTTCCACTCCTCGTCGTCGAGCGGACCCTCCTTCTCGAGGATCTCGTCGGGTAGCGTGAGCTTGCCGAGGTCGTGAAGCTCGGCGGTGTGGATCACCTCCCTGAGCTCGACCGGCTCGAGGCCGAGTCGCCCGCCGACCGCGCGTGCGAGCGCCGCCACCCCCGCCGAGTGCCGATGTAGGTGATCCTGGTGCTCGCCCAGCGCCCTGAGGACGAGATCGCGGCGGCCCGCTCGAGGCCACGCGGGCGAAGGGTACGAAACCCCGTGGTCGGCACCCGGGTGCCGGCGGAGGCACCTGGTAGGCCCGCCGCTCTCCTCCGGCGCGCTCGGCGGTCCGCCCGCCGCCCCGCCGGAGGGGTCGGGACCGCGCTCGGGCTCGGAGCGTTGTCGCCCGCGCCGGCGACCCGCAGCGCGCTGGCCAGGCGAGCCGCGACGGGGCGCAGCGCGCCTTCGATCTGGGTGGAGGCGAGAGCAGCTCTCGCCGCGGTACTCGCTCGGGCCGGCGCAGGCGTGGTCGCGCCGGGCCGTAGAGTCATCCTCGACATTGCATTCTCCTTTATGCGTTCGATGGAGCCGGGCGCGCCTTCGCGCCGGCACACTGCGTCGAGACCTGGCGGCGTCTAGCCGGGCCGCTCGAGCAGTGAGACGAACGCGACCGGCCACACGAGGGCCGGCGAGAGTCGCAGCCGTCGGAGCAACGACGGCGTGGCGAGGAAGAACGCGGCGATCGTCGCCACCGCTCCACCGAACATGAGGCTCGTCGACGAGAGACCCCCGCCGGGGGCGAACGAGCTCCCGTCGGAAGGGTCGGGGTCCCCCGGCGGCGCGATCGCCGAGTCCAACGGATCGAGTCGCAGGGGCGAGCGAGTCGCGCTTGCTCGCGGCGCCGCGGACTCCCGAAGGCCGACTTCGCCCGGTCGAACGGCCGCGCTCGCGAGTCGGCGGCGCTTCGGCGAAGCGCTCGTCGCGGTCGCGGGCATCGGTACGAACCGCTCGACCAGCTTGGTGACGAGCCGAGCCGCACCAGGCGCCTCTCGCGCCCCCAGCGGCTCGCGCGAAGCGCCGTCAGCGCGCGGCCCGGGCTCGGAGGCTGCGGGCGCGGTCGTCGACGGGTGCCCGCCGTCGGAAGTTGGCTCGCTCGGCGCCTCGCCCCGGTCCCGGGCGACCCCGCGGCCGACGATCGCACGTGCCGTCTCGACGACCGGCCGCGCCTGCTCGCGGACGGTCCGTGTAGCGCGGCGGGCGGGCGGGCTCACCCTCGTCGCCGCCTTCGCCGCGCCTGTCCTCGTCTGGTCAAGCACGTCGCTCGTGCCTTGGTAAACCGCGTGTTCGACGCTCGACTCGCCGTCCCCGTTGGCGGCGGAATCGGTCGGGCCTGCGGAGTGGTCGTTGCGCTCGCCACGAGCGTGGGCGTCGCGGTCGACGGAGTTGTCGCCGGGGATGTCGGAAGTCTCGAGGGCGGTCGGCCCTCGCTCGGCCACTTCGCTCGCCGCGTCGGTGACGCCGGCGGCGGCCCTGGTCGGCTCACGCGCCGCCGAAGCGTCCGCGATCGGCGCCCGAGTTGCCGCCGTGTCCTCTGACTCCCCGGTCGCCGCCAGGGCGCTCGGGGCGAGCCTCCGCGAGCGCCAAGCCGAAGGCGACCAGAGTGACCAGCGTGCGGCGGAGGCGGTGGCGGCGTGGAGTCATGGACGCGGTTGGTCGCGAGCAAGTAAACCCGAACGCCCGCAAGATGTTGCGTTTGCAGGCGAAAAATCAGCGAATGTTCTACGCGGAGCCGCCAGCGGCGGGCGACACGGCCTTGCCTCGATCAGGCCCGCACAAGGAGCGCGCGCGTACGCGCGCGGCCGCCAGCGCGGGGCGCCGTGCGGGCGCGAGGCGCCGGCGCACGCGCCAGACCGCGCCCGAGAAGGCGCGGTTGGCCACCGTCGCGAAGCCCTCCTCGTCGGTCCGCAGGGCCAGCAGCAGGTGGGCGACGCGGTCGGACGGGGGCAGCTCGCGCTCGCGCGTGCCCACGCAGAAGCAGTGGACTCGTCGACCGCCGGGCGTCAGGAGCAGCGCACCCGCCTCGCCGACGAGCCACACCCCCAGCCGGCCGGGCTCGAGGGCAAGGCCGGTCTGGCGCTGGACCTCGCGTGCGTCGTGACCGAGCAGGTCGCCGAGCAGTCCCTGGGCAACGAGCTCGGCTGAGCGGTTGCGCGGTCCCTTCGGGCGCACCACGCCGACGCCTCGATTCGCGTAGAGCTCGGGAATCACCCAGGCGTGCGCGAGGCATCCGAGCCCGACCGGGAAGGTAAGCGGCTCGAGAGCGAACAGGACCGCCGCGGGAACCAGAAACGTCACGACCGAGAAGGCGGTCCAAGCCGTCCACAGGCGCCCGAAGGCCGCGAGTGAGCTCGCGCTGGCGCGCTCGCGCCAGGGAACGGCGCTTAGCTCGGTAAGGCTCGTCTCCGCGGCGGTCGCCACCCTCCTGCCTACCCGCCGGCGATCGGGCGGCGCATGATCACCAGCTCGGCCGCGGCGGGCAGCTCGGTGACCTGCGTGGCGTGGCCCTCGCCCTCGGGCACGACGCCGATGTAGCCCGCGTCGAGCTCCCGGCGGAACGCCTCGACCGCGGCCTCGAAGCCGGCGTCGCCCTTCCCGGTCCACTCGGCGAGCGTCGAGTGGCCAGTGTGGTCCATGCGGATGAGCCTTGACATTCAGCCTCCTCGTCGACGCGACTTTCCCGCATTCTAACGCTGTTGCAAAGAGCACATACCGCCTCGCGCAGAGCTGGCTCAAGCCGAGCTACCCGCCCACCTCGTCCTCGAGCGGCCAAGGGTTCGGCCGGCACGGCGCAACGCCCTTGGTCTGCTGCATCATCAACGGCGCGGGACGACCCGAGCCGGGGCACGGGAGGTGCGACTGCCCCAGCGCGTGGCCGACCTCGTGGTTGACCATGTACTGGCGGTAGCCGGCGAGGTCGCGGCCGTAGGCCGAGGCCCCACGCGCCCAGCGCTCGGCGTTGAGCACCGCGCGATCACCCTGGTGGCAGGAGTAGATGCCGTTGGTCTGCAACGGCGCGCAGAGCTCATCGGTGGTCTCGGGGCTGGCCAGCGTAACGCGGAAGCCGACCGGCTCGGAGGAGTCACCGACCCGCCGCAGCTCGAAGCCGCGACTCGCCGCCCAGCTTCGCCGGTCGAGCAGGGTGCGCTCGACGGCCCGGGCGAAGGCGCCATGGTCGACGGCGACGCCTCGCTCGACCTCCACCGAGAAGAGCTGCGCCGAGGCGTCGGTGGCCGGGCTCTCGCCGGACACGGTGGTAAGGCTCCCGGTGGAGCGGATCGAGCGGGGCATCAACGGGTCCGAAGGCGGGTCCGGCCTCGCGGCCGCCCGGGCGGGCGCCGCGTCGCGCGGCGGCTCCGTGGCGGTCCGGCGGTCGGGCGGCTCGGCCGACGAGAGCGTCGCGATCGCGGCCACGAGGCCAAGGGCGCCCACGACTCCGCCGAGCCCCGCGACCCCGGCCACCGCGGCCGCCCGCCGACGCCGGCGGACGTAGAGCGCGCCCATCGACCGGTCGCGCACCGACGGCCGCGTCATTTCCGCGCGCAGCCTCCGACGGCGATCGTCCATCCTCACGAGTGCCGCCCGCCGGGGTCGTCAGCCGAGACCGAGCCGCTCGCGGACCATCCGCTGCACCTCGCCCCCGTCCGCGCGGCCCTTGGTCTCACGCATGACCGCGCCGACGATCGCCCCCATGGCCTTGCCCATGCCGGCGCGGACCTTCTCGACGGCGTCGGGGTTGGCCTCGATCGCCCGATCGACGATGGTCTCGAGCTCGTCGGCGGCGGCCAGCCCGAGGCCGCGCTCGGCCACGATCGCCTCCGGGCGACCGCCGTCCGCGACCATCGCGTCGAGCACCTCCTTGGCCGCCGAGCCCGACACCGAGCGCGTCGAGACCAGGCGCACGAGCTCGGCGAGCGCCTCGGGCGCGACCGGCGAGTCGGCCGGGTCGACGTCGCCGAGGCGGGCCACGAGCTCGACGGTGACCCAGCTCGCGAGCGTGCGCGGATCGGTGGCCCCGTCGGCGCCGAGCGCTGACTCGTAGAAGTCGCCGAGGTCCGAGCGAAAGGCGAGCAGCCGGGCCGTGTCGGTCGGCAGCCCCGGCTCCCGCTCAAGCCGCTGCGCCCGCGCGGCCGGCAGCTCGGGCAGCGCGGCCCGGGCCCGATCGAGCATGGCCTCCGTCGGGGCCACCGGCACGAGGTCGGGCTCGGGGAAGTAGCGGTAGTCGTGTGACTCCTCCTTCGAGCGCAACGAGCTCAGCGCGCCGGTCTGGGGGTCGAAGTGGAGGGTCTCCTGCTCGATCTTTCCTCCCGCGCTGACGATCTCCTCCTGGCGGACGACCTCGGCGGCGATTCCGCGCTCGAGGAAGCGGAACGAGTTCATGTTCTTGAGCTCGGTCTTGGTCCCCAGGGTGGCGGTCCCGGCCGGGCGGATCGAGACGTTGGCGTCGCAGCGCAGCGATCCCTCGTCCATGTTCACGTCGGAGACGCCGAGGCGCTTGAGGGTGGCCCGCAGGAGGCGCAGCCACTCGCCGGCCTGCTCGGGCGAGGACAGGTCGGGCTCGGTGACGATCTCGACGAGGGGAGTGCCGCCCCGATTGAAGTCGACCACCGAGGCCTCGGCGCCGTGGATGCGTCCGGAAGCGCCGGCGTGCACGAGCTTGGCCGCGTCCTCCTCGAGATGCACGCGATGGACGCGCACATCGCCGAGGCGACCGCTGCGCCAGAGCGGGATGTCGAACTGGGAGATCTGGTAGCCCTTGGGCAGGTCCGGATAGAAGTAGTTCTTGCGGTGGAAGATCGACCGCGGGGCGAGCTCGCACTCGAGCGCGAGGCCGATCATCAGAGCGAAGTGGATCGCCTCCGCGTTGGGCACGGGCAGGGTGCCCGGGTGGCCGAGGCACACCGGGCAGGTGTGGGTGTTGGGCTCGTCGCCGAACGAGAGCGCGCAGCCGCAGAACATCTTCGTCCGGGTGCGCAGCTGAACGTGGATCTCGAGCCCGATCACCGGCTCGTATGCGCGCTCGGCGGGAGTGGTGGTGAGGGTGGTCATCGTGCCGGCGCCCCCGCCTTGCCCCGCGCGGGGGAGGAGTCGAATCCGATCGCCTGCGCGAGCGCGTGCGCGGCGGCGAGGATCCGGTTCTCCGAAAAGGCGGGGCCCGTGATCTGGAAGCCGACCGGCAGACCCTCAGAGAGCCCGGCGGGGATCGAGATGGCCGGCAGGCCGGCGAGCGACATCGGCACCGTGCAGAAGTCAGACATGTACATGGCCATCGGATCGGCGGTGCGCTCGCCGAGGCGGAAGGCCACGCTCGGCGAGGTCGGGGTGACGACGAGATCGACCCGCTCGAAGGCGGCGCGGAAGTCCTCGGCGATCTTGGTACGGACGCGCTGGGCGCGGCCGTAGTAGGCCTCGTAGTAGCCCGAGGAGAGCGCGTAGGTGCCGAGCATGATCCGCCGCTTGACCTCGTCGCCGAAGCCGTCGGCCCGGGTGCGCTCGTACAGGGAGAGAAGGTCGCCGTCGCCCGAGCGCAGGCCGAAGCGAACCCCGTCGTAGCGCGAGAGGTTGGCGCTCGCCTCGGCGGGCGCGAGCACGTAGTAGGCGGACAGGCCGTGCTCTGAGTGGGGCAGCGAGATCTGCTCGACGCCGCCGCCGAGCTCCTCGATCCGCTCGAGGGTCGCGTCGAAGACGGCCTTCACCCCCGTATCGATCGTCGACGCCTCGGAGAGCTCGGACACGACGCCCACGCGCAGGCCGTCGAGGCGCTCCGAGCTCGGCAGCTGGATCTCCTCCGGGAAGTCGACCGAGGTCGAGTCGCACGGGTCGCGCCCGCCGGCGACCAAGTGGCGGAGCAGCAGCGCCGCGTCGGTGACGTCGCGGGTGATCGGCCCGCACTGGTCGAGCGAGGAGGCAAAGGCGATCATCCCGTAGCGCGAGACCGCGCCATAGGTGGGCTTGAGCCCGACCAGCCCGCACAGGGAGGCCGGTTGGCGGATCGAGCCGCCGGTGTCGGTGCCGATCGACCACGGCGCAAGCCCGCCCGCGACCGCGGCCGCCGAGCCTCCGCTCGATCCCCCGGGCACGCGATCGACCGACCACGGGTTGCGCACCGGCGCGTACGCCGAGTTCTCGTTCGACGACCCCATGGCGAACTCGTCCATGTTGGTCTTGCCGAGCATGGGCGCGCCCGCCGCGGCGAGCCGCTCGACCGCCGTGGCGGTGTAGGGCGGCCGGTAGCCCTCGAGGATGAGCGAGGCGGCGGTGGTCGGTGCGCCCTCGACGCAGAAGATGTCCTTGACCGCGAGCGGCACGCCGGCGAGCGGCGCGTCGCCCGCGGCGGGCGCGCCGGCGACCGTCTCCCCCGCGGCTCCCGGCGGATCCTCGGGCAGCCAGAGGAAGGCGCCGAGCTCGTCGGCCTCGGCGCGCTCGCGGTAGGCGCTGAGCAGCTCGGCCGGCGAGAGGTCGCCGGCGCGCACGCTCTCCGCGGCCTGCGCCGCGGTTAGATCGACGAGCTCGCTCACGATGCGTCCGCGGCGACGGCGCCCGGGCTCGGGACCCGAAAGCCCGAGTCGGTGGCGTCGGGCGCGTCCGCGAGCGCTCGCTCGCGCGGGAGGCTGGGACGCGGCTCGTCGGGGCGCAGCACGTTCTCGAGGGCGACGACGTGCGAGGTCGGCTCGACGTGGTCGAGATCGAGCTCGGCGATCCGCTCGATGTGGTCGAGGACCCCCGACAGCTCGCTCGCCATCCGCTCGACCTCGGCCTTGGTGAGGTCGAGCCGCGCCAGGCGCGCGACGTGGAGGACCTGCTCGCGGTCGATCACGACGCGGTGTCGTTCGGGCCCGGCGATCCCGATACCGAGAGGATGGGCACCGCGGCCGCCTGCTGATCGGCCGTCCGGCCCTCGGACGGGATGCGCTCATCGCGAATCGCGGCGAGCAGGGAGGCGAGCAGACCCAGCGCGGCGCCCGCGCCGAGCCAGGCGCCGAGGAGCCGGACGGGCGCCTCCTCGCCGCCCGCGCCGGTGAGGTCGGGCGCGGCCACGAGCCGCACGACCGCGAGCACGGCGGCGGCGAGCGCGACCAAGACGCCGAGCGTGGTCACCGCGAGCGGCACCGCAGGGGTGCGCTGGGTCAGCGTGAGGACGAGCGCCGCCACGGCGATCGCTCCGGCCGCGAGCAGGACGATGTCGACCACTGCGAAGGACTCCCAACCCGAGGCTCCTTGGCCGGGGCCACACTCGGAGCGCGAGTCCGGCGCGCAGTACCACGGCAGGAACAGGGAGAGGACGAGGGTGGCGCCCAAGCCACCGCTGAGCCACTCGCCGATTCGCGCTCGTCGTAGGTCCATCGCCGAGAGAGGCTATCCGGAGCCCCGGCGCGCGCCGAGCCGACCGGCGGGGACTCGCTACCCGGCCGCGGCGGCCCGCCGCGCCGCCCGCACGGTGTTGTCGAGCAGCATGGCGATGGTCATCGGGCCGACGCCGCCCGGCACGGGCGTGATCGCCCGCGCGACCCGGCTCACGCCCTCGAAGTCGACGTCGCCGGTGAGGCCCTCCTCGGTGCGGTTGATCCCGACGTCGATCACCGTCGCCCCCGGACTCACCATGTCGGCGGTCACGAGGCGCGACACCCCCGCCGCGGCGACCACCACCTCGGCCTCGCGACAGACCGCCGCGAGGTCGCGCGTGCGCGAGTGACAATGGGTGACCGTCGCGTTCGCCCCGACCAGCAGGCTCGCGAGCGGACGGCCGACGAGCGTCGAGCGGCCGATGACCGCGGCGGGCGCACCGGCGAGCTCGGCGCCCGCGGTGCGCAGCAGCTCCATCACGCCGGCCGGGGTGCAGGGAACGACAGCCTCGGGTGCCCCCTGGGCGATCAGGCCGGCGTTCAGCGGGTGGAGCCCGTCGACGTCCTTGGCCGGATCGATCCGCTGCGTCATGGCCGCGGCGTCGAGACCGGGCGGGAGCGGAAGCTGGAGCAGGATCCCGTGGACGGCGGGGTCGCCGCTCAGTCGGTCGAGGAGGGCGGCGAGCTCGCTGGCGGGGGTCTGCGCCGAGAGCGGATGGTGGACGGAGCGAATGCCGGCCTCGGCGCACGCCTCGCGCTTGCGCCGGACGTAGAGCTCCGAGGCGGGGTCATTGCCCACGAGGACGGTCGCGAGGCCGGGATCGACCCCGCGCTCGGCGCGCAGAGCGCCGACCTCCTGGCGCACACGCTCGCGCACCGCCGCGGCGACCGCCCGTCCGTCGATGACCTCGGCGCCGGCGGAGCGGACGGGTGGCTCGCCCGCCACCGGCTCAGCGCCGCTTCAGCGGCGCGTAGTCGGCCATCAGCTTGCGCTCCGACCCGTCGGCGGGGAAGCGGACGACGACGACGCCCGAGCGCGGGTCGACCCCGGTCACCACCCCGTCTCCGAAGCTCGCGTGGACGACGTCGTCGCCGAGCGAGAACGACGCCTCGGCGGCGCTGGGTGGAGCCGCGCGCACGCTCCCGCCCCGATCCCACCGGGTCGCGTCGCCGCCGGCGGGAGCCCCGCCGGTCTCCCCCATCCGATTCGTCCGCTCGGTGGGGATCTCGCCCAGGAAACGACTGGGCACGTTCCACTCCCGCCCGCCGTAGAGGGCACGCGTGCGCGCGAAGGTCAGGTAGAGCTCCCGCCTCGCGCGGGTAATGCCGACGTAGCAGAGCCGCCGCTCCTCCTCGATGTCGCCCGACTCGACGGCCCGGCTGTGCGGAAAGACGCCGTCCTCCATGCCGATCATGAACACGGTCGGGAACTCGAGACCCTTGGCGTTGTGGAGGGTCATGAGCGTGAGCGTCCCCTCGTCGTCCTCGAGCGCGTCCTGGTCGGAGAAGAGCGCGACCTGCTGCAGGAACTCGTCGACCGAGGGCTCCTCGGCGGTGGCGTCGTACTCGCGCGCGACGCCGACGAGCTCGTCGAGGTTCTCGAGCCGTACCTGCGCCTGGGGATCGCCCCGCCCTTCGGCCTCGAGGGCGTCGCGGTAGCCCGTCTCGCCCAGGGTCTCGGCGAGCAGATCGCCCACCGGGGCGCCGCCCTCGGCGCGCTCGCGCAGCCGCTCCATGGTCGACATGAAGCGGCCCACGGCCTTGACCGCGGCGGCGCCGAGGCCGGGCACGGCCGCGGGGTCGAGCGCGACGTCCCACACGGGCTCGCCGATTGTGTTGGCGTGGTTGACGATGCGGGCCTGCGTCGTGTCGCCGATCCCGCGCCGCGGCGAGTTCACCACCCGCCCGAAGCAGACGACGTCCTGGGGATTGACGAGCAGCGTCAGATACGCGAGCGCGTCCTTGACCTCGGCGCGCTCGTAGAACTTGGTCCCGCCGATGACCTGGTAGCCGACGCCGTAGCGCACTAGCGTGTCCTCGAGCACGCGACTCTGGGCGTTCGTGCGGTAGAAGACGGCGATCTCGTCGCGCGAGGCACCCTCGTCGACGAGCCGCTCGACCTCGCCGGCCACGAGGCGCGCCTCGGCATGCTCGTCCTCGCATTCGCGCACGTCCACGGGGTCGCCGTGATCGCCGTCGGTCCACAGCGCCTTGGACTTCCGGGCGCGGTTGTTGCTCACCACCGCGTTCGCGGCCGAGAGGATCGTCTGCGTCGAGCGGTAGTTCTGCTCGAGCCTCACCACGTGCGCATCCGGGAAGTCGTCCTCGAAGTCGAGGATGTTGCGCACGTCGGCTCCACGAAAGCTGTACACGGCCTGATCGTCATCGCCGACCACGCACAGGTTGCGGTGCTCCTGGGCGAGGATCTGGAGCCACCGGTACTGCGCGCGGTTGGTGTCCTGGTACTCGTCGACGAGCACGTGGCGGAAGGCGCGCTGGTAGCGCTCGTAGACCTCCGGGAAGAGCTCGAGCACGTTCACGGCACGCACGAGCAGGTCGTCGAAGTCCATGGCGTTCATGGCGTGCGCGCGCTGCTCGTAGAGCGCGTAGACGTCGGCCGCGGTCTGCTCGAAGAACGAGGAGACCCTCTCGCGGTAGGCGGAGGCATCCTCGAGGCGGTTCTTGGCGTCCGAGATCTGGCGCTTGACGGCGCGCGGTGCGAAGCGCTTGGGGTCGACGTCGAGCTCCTCGATGCAGGCCTTGACGAGCCGCACCGAGTCGGCCTCGTCCCAGATCGTGAAGGACCGCGTGTAGCCGAGCCGGTGCGCGTCGGAGCGCAGCATCCGCGCGCAAGCGGAGTGGAAGGTCATCACCCACATCGCCCGCGTGCGGCGGCCCACGAGCTGCTCGACGCGTTCGCGCATCTCGGCGGCGGCCTTGTTGGTGAAGGTGATCGCGAGGATCTCGCTCGGCTGGGCCTGCCCGGTCTGGACGAGGTGGGCGATGCGCCGGGTGAGGACGGCGGTCTTGCCGGAGCCCGCCCCGGCGAGGATGAGGAGGGGGCCTTCGGGGTGGAGGACGGCCTCGCGCTGGGGCGAATTGAGGCCGTCGAGGAGGGTGTCGAGGACGGTGTCGGTGGTCGCGGCGCTCATCCGATCGAGGATAAAGAGGCTATCGGCCGCCTTCGAACTGGCCGGCGAGAGCGTCGATCGACCTGCAGCGAGTCGATGGCGAGGACTCGGCGAGGGCCGGGAGGGACGAACTCTACGCCGCGCCGACCACTCGACGGGCAGCGCGGAGGAACTGCCATCTCGAGGCCCCCGGTACACGCAGATCCTTAGACCCGAACGGGTGGGTCGCAGCGTCGAAGAAGTAGACAGTCAGGCTCTCGAGCCGCGCTCTGATCTCATACTGTCGCTGTCGGTTGTTCCTGCGTCCCTGGTCGGTCAAGCTAATCGCGACAGGCCGACCCACGTTCGCGTTGATCGCATCAATCAGGTGCTGGTCCTGATCGCTCAGGCTGTGACCGAAGACAACGAGCGGCGAATTGCAGTCGCGGAGCATGCGCGAAGCGTAAGAGAGGTAGTCGTTGGCTGCGATTGCCGCCGCTTTCTGACCAGAAAGGCCCTCGGTGATCATTAGCGGCCGAGCTCGCGCATCGCCCGCGTGGGGGTGTCCGAACTGGTCGAGCAACGGCAGGAAAGTCTGCTTACGCTTGCAGGTTCTGCCATCACCAAGCACCACGAGGTGTACGGCCCCATGGAGGAAGAGGAGACGCGTCCGGCGGTCGTCCGGCCCGAGGGTGATGGTCGCCTCGTCGAAAGCGCCGTCCGGGTTCCAGAAAAAGTCGACGAATCCGAAGAAGTCATTGACCGCGGCTGCGTAGTAGGTAAGAAGGTCATAAGAAGTCGAGAACACCCATCTGTGCTGCCTGAGTGCCAAGCGTAAGCGTTCGAGTGTTTCGTCCGGCAGACTCGATCGCGGTACGTGCACACCGAGGACGGCTTTGCCGAGGGCTTCCGCGATGCTTCGGCGACGCTGCGGGTAGGCGCCGGCGTCGTCGCCAGTGGCCTCCATGATCCTGATCGTGCTGTCGAGTCGCTCGAGCACAACCTCGAAATTCTGTGTGCCGAGTGCCTCGAAAATCGCGTTGTCCTCATGACTCAACTCTGCTTCGTCGAAGAGCGAGTCGTAGGCGAAGCCCGGCCAGACATTGATGCTCAAGCCGTTGCCCAGGAGGAGAGCGTCCCAGTCCGCCTTATCGCCGACCTCGTCCCAGTCCCAAAGCCGGCCGTCGAAAAGATCTTGAGTACTGATGGACAGATTCTAGTCGAGCTTGAACTCTTCGGAGGTAACTGACACGCTCAGACAGTCTCATGCCGAGAGGATGGGCCTCAGGAGTTGCGCCATAATCGGTGAACTTGTTCTCGGTCGAGCCCTCGAAGCCACCTAGCTACTTCCCCCGGAAATAGTCGCCGTTCGGGCGCCTGGTTCTGTCCGACCTGATCGGGATGATTCGCCTGGAAATGACGGGTTCTGTGGGCGATCGAGGGGGTCCGGGTGCTGCGCT
>Ga0136616_10000214_pt1 | contig 24624 bp, 20 predicted proteins | sample AntDrymUQ2992106_2_FD_106648 | JGI IMG/M metagenome (GOLD analysis project Ga0136616, IMG submission 106648) | Polar desert sand microbial communities from Dry Valleys, Antarctica - metaG UQ299 (21.06) | ecosystem: Environmental > Terrestrial > Soil > Desert | place: Antarctica: Dry Valley... | reverse complement strand
GGACTGCACGGAATCGCCTGCAGGTAGGAGAGAGACAGATCTTCGCCGTACACCTCCCGAGTTGCGAAGACCAGGTGCGGGCCGGCGCCGTCAGGTTCGTAACCGCAGCTGTTGCTGCCGAAACTGATGATTCGCTCCTCTTCGGCGACCTCGCCCTTGTAGACCGCACTGACCTCGAAGTCCAGGGTGCGCACCAGGGTGACGGCGTCGATCTCCTGATCCGCGAGCACTCCGACGAACACGAGGTCGGCGCGCTCGGCGGCGGCTGTGTCGCTGGCCGGTGGCGCGCAGCTGCAGGCGTAGGCAGTCCGCGGTGCGAGGTTCAGCCCGATGCTCAGCGCCACCGCCGCAAGCAGGAGCACTGCGAGCCGGCTGGACAGCTGCACCGCCATGCTGTCACCTCCTGGCAGTGGCCAGTATGCGCCGAACGGGCGCGGTCAGTGGCCGCGGAACGCCTCCTCCAGCCACCAGGACGGGCCCTCGGTGACCTTCGCGTCGACCAACAGCGGCCGGTCGCGTGGCCCGTCGAGCCAGCGGCGTACACCGTCGAGGTCGGCCGGGGTGCGGACGGTGCGGGCGTCGCAGCCGAAGCCGCGCCCGATCGCAGCAATGTCTGTCTCCGGGAATCGGACGGTGTCCAGCGGATACCCATCCGGGCCGAAGTGGTGGACCTCGGCGCCGTACGCCTCGTCGTTGTAGACCACGACGACCATGGGCAGGCCGAGGCGTACGACGGTGTCCAGTTCGCAGATGGACATCAGCGCTCCGCCATCGCCGAGCGCGGCGACCGACAGCCGGTCGGGCCTGGCCAGCGCGGCGCCGATCGCGGTCGCCAGCCCGAGCCCGATGGACTGGAAGGACTGGGTGAAGCAGAACCCGTCGTCGTCCGGCACGTCGAGGAACATGCTCGGATAGCCCATGAAGTTGCCGGAGTCGACTGCCACGGTCCGCTCGTCCGGCAGCATGTCGTCCAGGCCGATGGTCAGCGTTCGCGGGTCGATCCGCACTGGTGTCGACGTGTCCTCGAACGGTACGTCGCGCCAACGGCGTTCGTGCGCCAGACGTCGCGCGACCTCCTCCGTCCGATAGCCGACCGGTCGCGATCCGGTCAGCTGGGCCATGGTTCGGACGGCCACCTCCAGGACGTCGCCTACGATGGCGTGCCGCACCGGCCGCTGCCGGCCGATCGCGCCCGGGTCGGAGTCGACCTGCACGAGCGCCGCACCGTCGGCGATCAGCCGCCCATGCCGCGTGGTCCACATCGTCAGCGAGCATCCCCAGGCGACGACAACGTCTGCCGCGGCGATGAGTTCCGCGGCCAGCGGCGTGGAGAACCCACCGCTGACATCCAGATCCCAACGGTTGCCTCGGAAGAATCCCTTGGCCACCGCGGATGTCGCGAGCAACGCCCCGCATGCCTCGCCGAGGCGCTCGAGCGCTGGGCGCGCTTTCGCCAGTCGTGCGCCGCGGCCGGCGATGAACACGGGTCGTTCAGCCGTGGCGAGCAGGCGGCTCAGCTCGTCGACGGTGTTCTGGTCCGCGGCCGGCGTCGGCGGAGAGAGGGGCAGCTCGGGTGCCGGCTGGGCGGGCCCGGGCGCCGCTTGAATGTCCAGCGGCAAGCTGAGTACGACGGTCCGCCGCTCGTGCACCGCGCGCGCCCAGGCGCGGACTGTGTCCGCCGCCGCCGTCTCCGCGGAATGCACCCGCTCTGGAAGCGCACCGACGGCTTCGGCAAGCGCGTTCTGGTGGACGAAGAAGTTCGACGTCGGGGACCCGGCCTCGGCGGCGAGAACGAGCAGCGGCGTGCGGCTCTTGGCCGCCTCGGTAATGCCGGTGAGCGCGTTCGTCAGGCCGCAGCCCTGGTGCACCGAGACCGCGCCGAGCCGGCCGCTGACCCGCGCATAGGCGTCGGCCATCGTTGCGGCTCCCGCTTCGTGCCGGGCCGCGACGAACCGCGCGCCGCCGGCGACCAATCCGTTCGTGACATGGAAGTTGCCGCTGCCGACCACGCCGAACACCAGGTCGACGCCCAGCTCGGCGAGCGTTCGCCCGACGACGTCCGCGACGCTCACGGCTTTGTGGTCGGGCATGAGCGGGTCAGCGTTCGACGAGGCCCAGAACCCGGCTCGGGCTGCCCGACCCGCGCACGATCGGCAGCGGCGCGGCGATGAGCAGCGCGCCGGTCGCGGGCAGCCGAGCGAGGTTCTGCAGCTGGGTCAGCCCGTACTTGTTCGCGCCGAGCAGGAACGAATGGCACGGGAAGGCCGGGTCGAAGGAGTGTGCGGCGCCGGCGTCGGTACCCACCGTCTCCACGCCGACACCCGTGACCGTGGACTCCTCGGCCAGCCACCGCGCGCACTCCGCCGAGATCCCTGGCGTGTGCGATCCGGTCTCGTTCACGTTCAGGAAGCGGTCGGAGTCGTTCGACCGGTCGTCCCAGCCGGTTCGGTACAGCAGCCAGCCGCCGTCGGGAAGCGCGCCATTGGCGGCCTCCCACTCCCGGATGTGCTCGATCTCGAGCAGGAAGTCGGGATCGGCGCTCACCCTGTCCGCGAAGTCCAGGACCGCGGCCGGGGCGATGAGCTTGCCCGCCGGAACCTGCGACACGTCGTCGCCGTCGCGGCCGCTCACCCAGTGCACCGGCGCGTCGAAGTGTGTACCTACGTGCTCGCCGGTCGTGAAGTCGTTCCAGTACCACGCCGGGCCGCGGTCGTCGTACCGGCTCAGCTCCGTCCGGGAGAACCGTTGGGTGTTGGCGAACGGCGGCGGCAACTGCAGGATCGGGGTGTCCTCCGACAGCGGCGCGGTGAGGTCGATGACCTCAATCGAGCCACCGGCCAACGCACCGATCAGGTCTTGCAGAACACTCATGACGGCTCCTTCGCCGGTCGGTAACGCATGTGCCGTGTCGCTGGAACTCCCTCGCGAATGAGCTGCAGCCGAGGTTTCGGCCCGTCGGTGCGTCCGGCTTGCGGGCGCCGGTTGCCGGCCCGATACGGATCCGGCCACCGCGCCCCGGGTCCGGCGTACTCCTGCTCGGCAGCGGCGTGCAGTGTCCACTGTGGATCGTAAAGATGCGCGCGTCCGATCGCGCAGAGGTCGGCCCGGCCGGCGAGCAGGATCGAGTTCACGTCGTCGTACGACGAGATCGCGCCCACCGCAATGACGGCGACGCCCACCTCGTTGCGGATCTGGTCGGCGTAGGGCGTCTGGTAGGAGCGCCCGTATGCCGGCCGCTCGGCCTTGACAACCTGGCCCGTGGACACGTCGACCGCGTCCACGCCGTGCTCAGCGAACGCTCGCGCGACCTGTACGGCGTCGGCCGCGGTGATGCCGCCGTCGATCCAGTCGGTGGCCGAGATGCGCACGCTGGTCGGCCGGTCCGCCGGCCACACCGCCTTGATCGAGTCGAAGACCTCGAGCGGGTAGCGCAGCCGGTTCTCCAGCGAGCCGCCGTAGGAATCCGTGCGCTGGTTGGCGACCGGGGAGATGAACGACGAGAGCAGGTAGCCGTGGGCGCAGTGCAGTTCGAGCAGGTCGAAACCGGCTCGGGCGCCTCTCTCGGCGGCCGCCACGAAGTCCGAGCGGATCAGGTCCATTGCGGCGCGGTCGAGTTCGCGCGGGATCTGGTTCGCGGGGGAGTAGGCCAGCGGCGAGGGGCCGCAGACCTCCCAGTTGCCCGCTGCGAGCGGTTCGTCGATGCCCTCCCACATGAGCCGGGTCGAGCCTTTCCGGCCGGAATGGCCTAGCTGCAGGCCGATGGCAGCGTCGCTGCGCAAGTGCACGAAGTCGGTGATCCGGCGCCAGGACGCCTCGTGCGCGTCGTCGTACATTCCGGTGCAGCCCAACGTGATGCGCCCTTCGGGCGACACACAGACCATCTCGGTCATCACCAGGCCGGCACCACCGAGGGCCTTGCCGCCGAGGTGTACCAGGTGGAAATCACCGGGCAGGCCGTCCGTGGCGACGTACATGTCCATGGGGGAGACGACGATGCGGTTCGCGAGTTCCAGCGCGCCTAGCCGGAACGGTGTGAACATCGGCGGCCGGGTGCCGGTCAGCCGCGGTGTGACCCCACGGCGCGCCTCGTGCTCGGCGAACCATTCGTCGACCCGTTCGACGAACTCGGGGTCGCGCAGCCGCAGGTTGTCGTAGGTGACGCGGCGACTGCGGGTCATGATGTTGAAGCCGAACTGCAGCGGCTCCTGGTCGACGTACTGGCCGAGATTCTCGAACCACTCCAGGCTCGCCTGCGCCGCCCGCTGAGTGGACAGGACGACCGGCCGCCGCTCGGCGTCGTACGCGGCCAGCGCGCTCTTGACGTCCGGCTCTTCGGCCAGGCAGGCGGCGAGTGCCAACGCGTCTTCCATCGCCAGCTTCGTCCCAGAACCGATCGAGAAGTGCGCGGTGTGCGCGGCGTCCCCGAGCAGGACGACGTTGCCGTCCACCCAGGACTCGTTGCGCACCGTCGCGAAGCTGATCCAGCGGGAGTTGTTCGCCCTGACCTCATGTCCGTCGAGGACGTCGGCGAACAGCTCGCGGACGAGCGCGATCGATTCCTCGTCGCTGTCGCCAGGTCGGAACGTCCGGTCGGCGAACCCGTCGAAACCGGCGCGTCGCCACACCGCGTCGTTCATCTCGACGATGAACGTGCTTCCGGTGGCGTCGTACGGGTAGCCGTGGATCTGCATGACGCCGTACGGCGTCTGCGCGATGTAGAACTTGAACGCGTCGAAGACGAGGTCGGTGCCGAGCCACATGTACTTGCAGCTGCGGGTCTCGACCGATGGATTGAAGGCGGCGGCGCGCTCCCGGCGTACGGCGGAGTTCAGGCCGTCGGCGGCAAGCACCAGGTCGTACTCGGCGGCCAGGTCGTCGATCGCTGGTGCCTCGGACCGAAAGTTGACATCGACGTCGAGGTCGAGGCAGCGCTCCTGAAGGATCTGCAGCAGGCGACGCCGGCTCATCGCCGCGAAACCGTGCCCGCCGGACGTGATGACCTGGCCGCGGTAGTGCACGTCGATGTCATCCCAGCGGGCGAACTCGGCCTCCATCGCCCGGTAGATCTCGATGTCGGCATGCTCGATCCCGCCGAGGGTCTCGTCGGAGAAGACGACGCCGAAGCCGAAGGTGTCGTCGGGGGCGTTGCGCTCCCAGACGGTGATCTCGTGCGCCGGGTCCAGTTGCTTGGCTAGCGCGGCGAAGTACAGCCCACCCGGCCCGCCGCCCACGATCGCGATGCGCATCAGATGACGCTCATCTCAGCAACCCCTCGATTGCGTCCGTAGGGCTGAGCGCCATGGCGACCTAAGGTACGGACGCAACGCACTGGGTGCTCAGCCATGGGCCGCGGGCTGCGCCGCGTCGGCTTCGGCGGCCCGCTCGCGCAGCCGGAAACGCTGTAGCTTTCCGGTGTTGGTGCGCGGGAGTTCGCCGACGAACTCCACGAGGCGCGGGTACTTGTACGGTGCGATCTCGGCCTTGACGAAATCCTGCAGCTCCTTGGCCTTGACCTCGTCACCGGCGACGCCGTCGCGCAGGACGACGTACGCCGCCACGACGTTGCCGCGATCCGAATCGGGGGCGCCGACGACGCCACACTCCCTGACGTCGGGATGGCCCATCAGGGCGGCCTCCACTTCGGGACCGGCGATGTTGTAGCCGGAGGAGACGATCATGTCGTCGGAGCGCGCCTGGAACCAGAAATAGCCGTCGGCGTCGCGCACGTAGGTGTCGCCGGTGAAGTTCCAGCCGTTGCGGACATACGTCCGCTGCCGCTCGTCGGACAGGTAACGGCATCCAGTCGGGCCCTTCACCGCAAGACTGCCGAGCTCGCCGTCGGGGACCGGCTCGCCATCCGGGCCGAGGACCGCCGCGGTATAGCCGGGAACCGCTCGGCCGGTCGAGCCCGGTCGGATCCCGTCGTCCGCGCTGGCGATGAAGATGTGCAGCATCTCAGTGGAGCCGATCCCGTCGATGATCTTCACGCCGGTTGCCTCATAGAAGGTCTCCCACACCGAGCGCGGCAGCGTCTCGCCGGCGGAGACACAGCGGCGCAGCGACGCGAGCTGTGCCGCCTTGCCCGCGGTGATCATGGCGCGGTAGGCCATCGGCGCCGTGGACAGTACGGTGACCCGGTGGGCGGCGATCAGGTCGGCCAGTTCGTCGGGCGCGGCGCGCTCGACGAGCAGGGTCGAGGCGCCTGCTCGCAACGAAAAGATGAGGATCACGCCCAGGCCATAGGTGAATGCCAGCGGGGGAGTACCGGTGAACACGTCATCCGGCGTCGGTTTCAGGACGTGCCGGGAGAACGTGTCCGCCATGGCGAGCACGTCCCGATGAAAGTGCATGGTGGCCTTCGGGCGGCCCGTCGTGCCGGAAGTGAACGCGAGCATCGCGACGTCGTCGGCGGCCGTCTCGACCGGTGCGAACGCCTCGTCCTTGCCGGCCGCCCGGGCGCTGAGGTCGTCAGGATCGTCCGAGCCGAAGCTGATGGTGCGCAGGCCGGGGATGGCGGCTGCGTCCAGGTCCGCGCGGAAGCGGGCATCACACAGCGCCAGGTCAACCTGTGCGATGTCGCCGATCACCTGCAGCTCTCGGGGACGCAGCAGGGCCATCGTGGTCACCGCGACGCCGCCGGCCAGGACGACGGCGAGCCAACAGGCGGCCAGCCACGGGGTGTTGGGACCGCGCAGCAGCACCCGGTTGCCCGGGATCAGCCCCAGGTCGTCGACGAGTACGGCAGCGATCTGGTGCGCGACGCGGCGTACCTCGGCGTACGACCACGTCTCGGTCGGCGAAAGCAGGCACGGGCGGTCCGCGCCGTGTTCGGCGATGGTGTCCTGGAGCAGCGCGACCGCGCAGTTGAGCCGGTCCGGGTACTGCAGCTCGGGGAGGTCGAACGTCAGCTCTGGCCACTGGTCAGCGGGAGGCAGGTGGTCGCGGCTGAACGTGTCGACGTGCGCCGACGGGGACAGCTGCATGTGACGACCTCCTTGGTGGACGTGCCGCCAGTATTCTCCGTTCGAGCACCAGCGGTAGACGCCGCCGGCGTGCTAGGACCTGAAACGACGGTGCGACTATGCAGGCAACGCCGGTCGATCCGTCGAACGCCGAGCAGCTTCGGGCATGGGGCGGCGACCTGGGCGACTACTGGGCGGCGAATGCCGACCGGTTCGACGAGGCCGTAGCCGGCTACGCCGGTCACTTCTTCGACGCAATGGCGATCGAGACCACCGACCGGGTGCTCGACATCGGCTGCGGCACGGGGCAGAGCACTCGCGAGGCTGCGCGTCGTGCTCGATCAGGGTGGGCACTGGGCGTGGATCTGTCCCGGCAGATGATTGAGCTGGCCGGCCGGCGAGCCGCGGACGAAGGCGTGCCGAACGCGCACTTCGAACACGGTGACGCCCAGGTCCATCCCTTCGGAGCAGGCGACTTCGACCTCGCGATCAGCCGCGCCGGAGCGACGTTCTTCGCCGATCCCGAGGCCGCGTTCGACAACATCGCACGGGCCATCCGGCCCGGCGGGCGCCTCGTCCTGCTCGTCTGGCAGCCGGCGCAGCACAACGAGTGGATCACAGCCTTTTCGACGGCGTTGGCAGTCGGACGTGCACCGCAGCAACCCGCGCCGGGGGCGCCAGGCCCGTTCTCGCTGGGTGACCCCGATCGGGTGCGGAGTCTGTTGACCGGTGCGGGATACGTCGACCTCCGGTTGGAGGACCGCAGCGAACCGATGTACTTCGGCCGCAACACCGACGACGCCTTCCGCTTCGTGATCGGCCTGACTGGTTCGACGCTCGATGGTCTGAGCGCACCCGAACGAGCGCGCGCGCTCGATGCCCTCAGGGCGAGCATCGACACCCACCGGGGCGATCAGGGCGTCCGGTACGACTCGGCAACCTGGCTCGTGACCGCCGCCCGTCCCTGACCGGTCGTCGTGCCGGCCGCGATGATCACGGGGGTTCGGCGACTGGCTCAGCCGGCGGCGAGGCACCGGGAAGGACACGTGCGCTGTAGCAGCAGGCAGGCAGTTGGATAGCCACGCGGACGGTCACGGCAGGGCAGCACTGCCCTGTAGCTCGACAAGCGCCGCGTCGTCCCACAGCCGTGCTACACCGATGCCGGCCATCGCCGGGTAGTCGCGGCCGACCAAACGCTTCCACACCTCGCCGATGTCACGGGCGCGTTCCCGGTACGCCGCCATGTCGACGATGTACACCGTCACCGAGGTCAGGTGGTCGGGTTCGCCGCCGGCAGCGGCGAGGGCGGTCAGCAGGTTGCCAAGCGCCTGCTCGAACTGCTCGACGATGTCGCCGTCGATGATCTGCCCGGTGGCGTCCTGCGCCGTCTGCCCGGCCAGGTACGCCGTACGACCCGCCGGAGCGACCACGACATGACTGAACCCGGACGGGCGCGCGAGTTCTGGCGGATTGACCCGGTCAAGATTCACGCCCACTGCAGCTCCCGCGGCCGCCGGGAGGCGTGTGCCCGACTCGCCAGCCATCCGGCGCTGATGATCGGCGCCGCCAGGAGCGCGACGAAGATGGACGCCCCCAGCCAGGCAGGTTGGCCGGGGCCGGGCAACGCCCCCAGCGCCAGGGGGAAAACCGCGCCGAAAGGTAGGACCAGCGTCCCGATCACCTTGTGCCGAACGGTCCAGTCCTCCGACGTCCAGAGCAACACCACTCCGACAAACCAGCCGACCAGGAAGATCAGGCCACCGAAGGGCAACAAGAGGACTGCGGCGAGATCCCTGACACTCAGGCCCCGGTGACGCGGACCCGGTTCAGGGTAGGCCGAGTGTGAGTGGCGCTCGGACAATGCTGCCGCCGCGATCTCCTCGGGAGGGCCCAACCGGTCGAGGATGTTGCGGATCGCAGCAGGGCCGTCCGCGCCGCGGGCGCTGCTTGCAGCGTCGATGTGGGCGCGGATCTCCGCCACGAGTTCCTCTCGCCTGCTCGGGGGCATTTCCCGAGACGCGGCGCGCAACCGGTCGAGGTAACTCGCAACCCCTGGGTCAGTCATCGTCCCACCTCCAGCAGACGGTCCACGCCGTCACGAAATCGGATCCAGTCCTCGGCGAACGCCGCCAGTGATCGCTTTCCCGAAGGGCTCAATCGGTAGTAGCGGCGCGGCGGGCCGCTGTCGGACTCCCGCCACACCGTGTCGACCAATCCGTCTCGACGCAGCCGCGCGAGAAGGGGATAGATGGTGCCCTCGGAGGTGACCAGGCCGTCGACCTCACCGAGTGCACGGACGAGATCGAAGCCGTAGCGCTCCTCATCCCGCAACAGCGCCAACACGCAGAACTCGAGCGCACCACGGCGAAGCTGAGCCAGGTTACTGGCGTTGCCTGGTTCCATGCGTTACAAGGTAGCTGGTGACGTCGATCAGCGCAACGTCAGGACTGCACCGCGCCGCCGTCGACGTTGATGCCCTGTCCGGTGATGGCGCCGTTCGCGACGCACAGCATGATCGTCTGCGCGACCTCCTCCGGCGTGATGAGTCGTCCGATCGGCTGCTTGTGGGCGAGGATCGAGCGCACCTCCTTGGTAGTTCGGCCGGTTCGGCTCTGGATTGCCCGTACCACCTGGTCGGTCATCGGAGTATCGGCGTACCCGGGGCAGACGGCGTTCACGGTGACGCCGCTGTCGGCGAGTTCGGCCGCGGCCGCGCGGACCAAGCCGAGCACGCCGTGCTTTGCCGCGGTGTACGCCGCCAGGTACGGCGCTCCGATCTTGGCGGCCATCGACGCGACGACGACGATGCGCCCCCAGCCGGTGTCGGTCATCGCTGGTACGGCGCGGCGGATGCACTGGAACGGCGCGGTCAGATTCAGGTCGAGCATCCGCTGCCAGTCCTCGTCGGTGGTCCGGTGCACCGGTGCTGAGGTGCCCGCGCCCGCGCTGGCCACCAGGATGTCCACGGGCCCCCACTCGTCCTCGACCGCGCCGAACAACTCGCCGACCGCGTCGTCGTCGGTGATGTCCGCGGGATGCGTCATCGTCGGACCGGACAGCAGCGCGGCGGTCTCCGTGAGCTGCTCGGCGTTCCGGGCGGTCAGCGCCACCCGATGCCCCAGCGCGGACAACTGAAGGGCCACCGCGCGGCCGATGCCGCGGCCGCCGCCGGTGACCAGACACGTTCGCCGCTCGCCCAACGCTTTCACCTCCCTCGTTACGATCGCCAACGATAGCCAGCAGCTGCCGACGGTTGGGACGGGCGTGTGAAGGCCGAGGAGTTCACCGACATCCGGTACGCCGTCGCCGACGGGGTAGCCACCGTCACGATCGACCGGCCGGAGCGGATGAACTCCTTTCGGGGACGCACGGTGGACGAGCTGCTGTCGGCGTTCAAGTTGGCCTGGGCCTCGCGGGAGGTCGCTGCGGTCGTGCTAACCGGCGCCGGCGACCGGGCGTTCTGCGCCGGCGGCGACGTCAAGGAACGCGCCGAGACCGGCGGATACGGGGAAACCGAGTGGGGCACGTTCGAGGTCGAGCGGCTGCACCGGATCATCCGAGACATTCCCAAGCCGGTGATCGCCGCAGTCAATGGCGCGGCGATCGGTGGCGGTCACGTGCTGCACGTGCTGTGCGATCTCACGGTGGCCGCCGAGCACGCGACGTTCGGCCAGACCGGACCGCGGGTCGGCTCCTTTGACGCCGGCTTCGGCTCGGCGTACCTCGCGCGGGTAGTGGGGGAGAAGCGGGCCCGCCAGATCTGGTTCCTGCTGGAGAAGTTCGACGCGGCCACTGCGGAGCGCTGGGGGCTGGTGAACGCCGTCGTACCAGCGGGGGAGCTGCTGCCCACCGCGCAACGATGGGGTACGACGATCGGGTCGTACTCACCGACCGCGCTGCGGTTCCTCAAGCACTCGTTCAACGCCGATACCGACCACATCGGCGGCATCTCGCACCTGGCCTTCGACGGGCTGGAGCTGTACGCGCACGGCGAGGAGGGCATGGAGGGGGCGCGGGCGTTCGCCGACAAGCGGCCGCCGGACTTCACGCCGTACCGCTGAAATGGCCATCATCGGAGGTGATTGGGGGTCAACCGGTGACCGAAATCGCCTCCAATGACGACGGATCCACGCAAGCTTGGCCGCTCATCATCGCGGTGGACGGGGTGGCGCCGGGGATCGGGAAGTCCACCGTGGCCACCGCCCTGGCCGCCCGGCTCGCCGAGCGGGGCTTCGCGGTGGACCACTTCCGGGAGGAGGACATCCTCACCCGGCCGGCGTACGGCGCGGTCGCCAAGCAGTTCCGGGACATCGGTCGGGTCGAGCCGCGGCTGCTGCTCGAAGCGACGGCCAGCTATCTCGCCGACTCGTGTTGTGCCGGTGTTGATGTCGTGGTTGTCGACTCCCTGCTGCCGTTCATCCCCTCGCTGCTGGCATGGGGGCACGACAGGCGAACGATCGCAACGTTCGTCCAGGAGCTGACCGATGTCCTGAGGAACACATCCTCGGTCTTGATCTACCTGGACGGCCCGGTCGAGCAGGCACTCGATCGGGCGGTGCGCCGGGAGGGCGAGACCTGGCTGCCGTGGCTCATCGGCCGATTCGCCGGCGCTGCCGAACCGGTGACGGACCTGGCGTCGCTCTGCGGGCACCTGAAGCGCCGGCGACAGACAACGCTGCCGTTGCTGTCCGCGCATGGCTGGAACGTCGTGCTCGTCGAGGACGCTCAGCGTCGGCGCACCGAGGAGATTGTGACGCTCGCGCTCGACGCGCTCCGCGGCCCATGGCGACGTCGATGACGGGGACCTATTGCCCGTACGACGTGACGCCGCTGCCCACGCTGATCGAGGGGGTCGAGTTCACCGTAGCCACGGCGTTCGGCCGCGTGCAGTGCTTCCGCCATGGCACGACCAGAGGTGGGCGGGGAACGGTCTTCGTCCACGGCGTCCACGACGACATGGCGTCGTGGGGCCCGCTCGTGCGCGCTGCGATCGGACGCGGCGCGGATCTCGGCCCGTCGCTGTTCGTCGACCTGCCGGGTTTCGGGAGGTCGGAGAACCTGCGAGGTCGGCTCGACATCTCCGAGGTGGGTGACGTGCTCCTGGACGTCGCGCGGTCGGACATGGGCTTCTCATCGCTGCGCCTCGTCGGGCATTCGATGGGGACTCTGGTCGTCGCGGACCTGGCGGTGCGGCACGCTCGCTGGGTTGAGTCGCTGCATCTTGCGGCTGGTCCCTACTACTCGGTCGTCGACGCCATGAACGGCCGCCTGCCGGCCGGGCTGGCCGGGGGCGTCGCCACCGCAATATTCGGCCTGCAGTACGGACTCGCGATGACCGGCCGTCTCGGCGTCGCCGCCCTGACGGCGGCGTCGCGCGCCAGGCTCCTGCGACCTCTGCTGTCGCCGTTCGTCGCCCACCCCGGTGCCGTTCGGCAGTCCGTTCTCGACCATCTCGTCGCCGGCCTGCGGCCGGCGTCGTTCCGCGCGGCGGCTCGCAACGGCTTCCGCTACCGCGACGGCATGTCCTGGTCGGGGGTGCGGTGCCCGGTGTGGGCGGCGTACGGGACGGCAGACCGGCTCGTGCCGGCCATCGACGCGCGGCGGCTACGAGTCGACCTTCCGAACGCCCGGATCACGAACGTGCCCGACGCCTCGCACCTGATCCATGTCGAGCAACCCGACGCGACCCTCGTGGCGCTCGGCCTCGGCTGACTTCGGCAGCATGGCGGCGAGCCGCCTGACAGCGACCGCGAATCTGTGGTCCCGCCAGTAGTTGGAATGCCGGGAGGCGGCGGGGTATTGGGTGTCCCCGGGCGGGCGGTCCCACATGGGGTCGATGCACTCGACTTCGATGTCCGGGTCGGGCGCTTGCACCGACTCACCGGCCGTGATGGCGGGAGGCGGACCCGCGGTCACCTGTCCGCCGAGGTAGTCGCTGTGCCGCCACAGGTTGAGCCAGCGCACCCGGCGATCGCTGCCGGTAAGCAAGGTCTGGACTTCCTCGATCGCTGCCGTCGAGAAGTAGGCCGGGAAGTATCGGGCGTAGAGCCGGCGAAGTACACAGCCGAAGGACAAGAAGGCCACCTGCGGAAGGACCTGCTTGTCCAGCTGGAAGAGGGTCGCCGCACTGAGGACGGTTCCCTGGCTGTGCGCCGACAACACCACCGATCGGCGACGTTCATTGGTGTACCAATCCACCCGCGTGACGAGGTCTGGGACGGCTCGCTCGGCGTAGCACGGTGCTGCGAACGGGTGAGCCGAGCGGGGCCAGAACGAGGCCAGATCCCACAGGATGCCGATCGATCGGCGGGTCTTGGCGACGCGGAAGGCGGCCGCACCGAGTCCGACGAGCAGCAGCAGGGTCAACACGGCGAGATAGCCTCCGGTTCCCTGCAGCGAACGTGCCGACAGGAACCCGTCGCGCAGCCAGTCATAGTAGAAGTGGCCACTGCCGCAGGTCGCGGCCGTGCCGTCCCGCAGGTCCGGGTAGTCGTGCCATCGGCGCGCGCAGTGCCACAGCCAGGACGGCTTCCAGGCGAGGAGCGCGAAGGGGATCGTGATGACCAGGCCGACAAGCAGGAGACCGGCAAGAAATCGATGCGCGTAGTCGACTCGTTGGGCCAGCCAGAACATGCTCGCGACCTGCCGGGCGCGCGGCGGGTCGTCGTCTACCGCGGCTGTCCCGTAGTCATGGACGAGCGCGGTCCGATACTTCTTGGACGGCCAGGAACCCACTGTGAACCAGTGCGGCAGCTTGTCTCGCAGCCGGCGCGGCAGGATGCTCCTGAGCCCGCGCAGGAGCTTGTTCCCGACGAAGCACAGGAGCAGGACGGCGACCACCAGGACGAGTATCGCCACCGAGATGGCGTACGCCCGTGCGGCTTCTCGAATGATGTCGGGAACCACGAAACGGCTGACTCGGGCGGAAACATCCTCGAAGGTCGGCCTCAGGCTCCCAGTTCGCAGCCAGGCGGTGGCAAACACGTACACGCCGGCCGAGAAGACAGCGCCCAAAAAGACGCCCATGGTCGCGAAGAGTATTGCTGATCCGTCCCACAATGATCTGGGTGCCAGGCGATCCCGATTGTTCCGCCCGCGCCAGATCATGACCACGATCGACAATATGAACGCAACGAGCAGGCCGAGCTGGCCCATGAAGAGCGCCCGTCCCGCTTCCGGGTAGCCGGGCAGGCTTCCGACGTGCGTCTCGCCGACGAGCTGCTGCCCACGCAGCAGCAGTTTCCCGGTACCGGCTGTGCAGGCGAGGAGCAACGCCCACACAACTCGGTTCAGCCACGTGAAGAGGGGGTGTTCACCGCGGCCGGTGTACGACGGTAGGCACAACATGATCAGGATGTATGCGCCGGCAAGAACGGCGATGGGAGGACGGAAGTCGACCCACGGGTCGTAGAGGGGGCCGGTGACGATCCAGAGCGTGGTGACGAGGCCCGCCTGCAGGTGCAGGTGTCGCAGCCGCCGTACCTGATTCTCGTTGCGCCACATCCAGTTCGAGCCCAGTGCGGGCTCAATGTCGTCTGGATCGTCCGAACTGTCGTCCCGCTGCTCGAACGTGACCCGCTCGTAGTTGCTGATTGTTCGACCGCTCAGTTGCCACAGCATGGTCAGGACGGCCAACGGCACCAGGGCACCGGCAGCCAGGCGGTGTTCGACGGGAAGACGAAGCAGCGGTCCCATGAGCCACTCGGGCGAGGCCTGCGAGCAGTTGGCCACGCCTGCGCGAGGGGAGCCGGCGCACTGCCACCCGATCAGGTCGACACCGACACCGGCCAGCGCGGCGACGAGGAGCACCGTCATCGACAGGGCCAGCAGGCGGCTGAAGAGCCACAAGAACCACAGGTTCACCCGCTTCTGGCCCGACTCCAGCTTGGGTCCGGCCGGTCGCAGCCGAGGGGCGACGTTGGTGAGCGTGAACGGCAGCAGGAGCAGCCACAACGCACGCGTCGGCGCACCCGAGGTCAGTCCGCCCCAGGCATAGCCCTCGAGCTGCGGACCGGACGCCGGTGCCGGGCCGTCGACGCTGAGATCTTCCGGCTCGTCGCTCAGCCGGGGTCGGTAGAAACCGGCCTTGTCATCGCCGGCGACCTGCCTGACGTGCGGAGCATCCAGCAGCTCCTCCGCCGGCGTTCCGGACACGCCGTGTACCCGCAACTCCATGACCCGCGATGCAGCCACGGCGACCTCCGATGGCGACACCGTAGACCCACGATCATGGATTCAAGATCACCGCGACGCTGACCGTCAGCCGGTTGGCTGGAAGTACTGCGAACTCGCCCAGTCGGACACGTGGTGACCGAGATCATTGCCGTCGGTCATCGCCTTGCGGAAGTGCAGTCCGAGCCAGATCCGGGCGTTTATGGTCTGCCGATCCAGGGCATCGGCGGTGTCGTAGTGCCGCGTCGTCATGGTCACGTTTGAGAAGACATTCAAGTCGAGGCTGTCCGCACCGAACAGGTGGCTGAGGGTGCCGGTCGTGGCTCCGGTGACACAGGCGTGCCCGCTCGTGTACTCGGGGTAGGGAGGGGTGTCGGTGAGCGGAGTCCAGTCCGCGTCGGGCCGGGTCGCCGGGTTACCGTCGGTGCCTGCCAGCGGGATGGCCGTGACCGGGCGCCAGTACGGGTAGTCATACTTCGCCCGCCAGCATGCGATCTGGGCATCGGCGGTGCTGGTCCCGAGCAGCGCGAATGCCCGCGAGCTTTCGACGATGTCGAGCCCACGACGTGTCACCTGGTCACGAAGACCCGTCTGGAACTGAAGTATGCCGTTGTCGCTGTAGAACAAGGCGGTGTCGGTCTGTGCCGCGGTGCGGCGAGAGCCCTCCTTCGCGCCGTACCGCAACACCTCCACATAGTCCCGCGCGTACCCGACTGTGGACAGGGCGTCCGGCCCGGGCAGCGGGAACTGGATAGCAGATTCGAGCAGCAGCGGCGTGACGAAACCCAGTTCGGCCGCAAGCATCGGAGCGAAGGCCGGTGGCGTCGGGCGCCAGACACCGGGTGCGGGTTCGACGTCCAGTGTCACTATCGCATTGCGGCCGTCGTTCTGTCGCAACTGGATGATCCGGGCTGCCGCAGCCGTGCCGACCAGCCTTCCCTGCACCTTCCCGACACCATTGGGTACGCCGGCCAGGAACGCCGTGTAGTCGGCTGTGAGATTGGCTGCTGAGGCCGGAAAATACTCCTTGAGTACCCGGTATGCGGCGGTCGCGGCGGCGACCTCGGCGGAGGCGGTGGGCGGTGCAGCCGCCCGATACGCGTACGGTTCGTACCCGCCTTCGATCGCCACGACGGCGTCGTACATCGCGATGTGCATGAAGCCGAAGTACAACCCCGACCTCGGCACCGCCACGAGGTTCTCGGTGAAGATGGTGCGCGCGGCGATGACGTTCCACTCTGTGATCACGGCCGGGTCCGCAGCTACCGGAGCAGCGGCCTGGCTCGGACCGGCGAGGACGGCCGAGGCTGCGACGCAGACGGATGAAACCACCGCCGCAATGACGAGTCGTGCTCTTCGTGCATGCATGGCGCAGACCTCCGGTCAGGGTGATGCGCCGCCGGCTGGCGACTTGTGCCAGAGTCCGCCCCTTGCCAGTGCCAGAGAATACGACGTTCGTCGTATGCTTCGACCCACTTCCGGGACGGGGCAGTGCTCGGTGGGAGCCGTCGGTGACAGGCAACGGTCTGAACGCAGTCGCTCTGCGAGAGTTCGTGGCGATCCTCGCCGCGCCCTTGCCTCGCCTCGCAGCAGGAGTCCCGGCGGCCGTCGAGCCCTGCCTGCTCGCCACGCTGGCCGCGATGCTGTCGGCGGACGTTGTCGTCTTCAATGACCTCGCACCACGGCAGCGCTCCCACTGGGCGGAGTCCTGCTCGGTCGAGTTCGACTGCGACGAGACGACGGCTGAAGAAGAGGACCCCGAGCTGGACTTCTTCAGGTGGTACTGGTCCGACGACCACTGCAGCTACCCCGATCGGACCGGCGACTTCGACTCTGTGCGGATTCTCTCGGACTCCCGCACCGTCAGCGAGTGGCGGCGCAGCATGATGTACGCCGTCCTGCGGCAAACCCCTTTCATCTTTGATCGCCAGTTGATGGTGCCGCTGCCCAGTGCGCCGGGGCACTCCCGCCGGATCCGGTTCCTGCGGGCCACTGGCCGCGACTTCGACGACACCGACCGGGCCCTGGCCGCCCTGGTCCGCCCGCACCTGGTCGCGCACCTGCACGCATTGGACCTGGTTAGCCGAGGCATCGCCCCGTTGACCACTCGCCAACGTCAGCTGCTGTCCCTGATCGACGGCGGCTATTCCAACGCCTCGATGGCGCGCACCCTCGGGATCAGCGCTCAGACGGTGCGCACCCACTTGCAGCAGATCTATGCCCGGCTGGGTGTGAACAGCCGCGGCGAGGCCGCGGCACTGCTCAGACCCCCAGACTCCGTCGCGGCGCTCGGCTGGAGCGGAGGGGCGGTTCCAGGAGGGGGGTTGGTCTTCGTGAGAGGGGTCTTCGGGAGAGGGGCAGCCGCGGCGGTGAACTCGGGTACGGCGTCGAAGGCGGCCCGACGGCCGGCCCGGCGCAGCGCCCGCAGCACCGGCCTGGCGGTCAAGCCCACGAGCAGCGCGGTCGTGATCGCCCGCCCGAGGTCCCAGCCCATCGACGACGCCAAGTCATAGGCCAGGAAACGCACCAGGTTGTCACTGACAGGATCGCCGGGAACGAACGAGATCGATGTCCCCGGCCCCAGGATGAACGGCCAGAAGGACAGGTTCATCACCAGCCCGTAGATGAACGCCGCAGCCGCGCCGTACCCCGCCAGCAGCGCCACCTCACCGCGTCCGCTGGCACGCGGAAGCAGTCCGGCGCCCATCGCCACCCACGCAGCTGCGAACATCTGGAACGGCAGCCAGGGGCCGACGCCTCCGGTCAGCAGTGCTGAGGAGAACAACGCGGTGGACCCCAGCACGAAGCCGAAACCCGGGCCGAATGCCCGCCCGCCCAGGATGATCACGAAGAACAGCGGTTCGATGCCCGCCGTACCGGCGCCGAGCGGGCGGACCGCAGCGGCGACGGCCGACAGCACCCCGAGCATCGCCACCGCCTTGGCGTCCATCGTCCCGTCGGCCAGCAGCGCGAGCACGGTAACCGTGACCAGGGCGAGCAGCCCACCGAAAACGAGCCACGCGTCCAGCCCGTCGGCGAGCCCAGACCGCGGCGCGATCAGGAATGGCCAGCCGAACGCGGCGACTCCGAACACCGACGCGATCGCGATAGCGACGACACCCTTCGGTCCAACCGGAACAGGTTTGGATTCGCTCACGCGACCCCCGATAGGGCTTGTGCCACTTCGGCGACGGTCAGCCAAGGGTCCGGTGCCAAAACCTTGGCGACCTGCGGCGCGTACGTCGGCGATGACAGCACGACGTCCGCGGTGGCGCCGTCGGTGATGAGCTCGCCGCCGGCCAGGACGAGGACCCGGTCGGCGACGGACGCGACGAACTCCACGTCGTGGGTCGCCAGCAGCACCGCGACGCCGTCACCGGCCAGTTCGGCCAGCGCCGCGCCGAGGCGGTCCTTGGCCATATAGTCCAGCCCCCGCGTCGGCTCGTCCAGCAGCAGTACGGCGGGGCGCGCGGACAACTGGATCGCGAGTACCAGGCTCAACCGCTGCCCTTCGGACAGATCTCGCGGGTCGGATTCGTCGTCCACACCGGGAGTGAGCCGATCGACCAAGATCCTCGTGATGCCCGCCGGGCGCTGCGACTCGCTGTCGGCCTGCCGGCATTCGGCCTGCACGGTGTCCAGGTACAGCAGGTCGGCCGGGTCCTGCGGCACGAGCGCCACGCGGGTACGCCGGTCGGCGGGGTTCAGGACCGACGGCTCGTCCCGGCCGACGCGCACCGACCCACGCAACGGCTTCAGCGCGCCCTGCAGCGTCCACAGCAGAGTGGACTTGCCGGCGCCGTTGCGACCCATCAGGGCAGCCACCTCCCCGCGGACCAACGTCAGGTCGAGGTCCTCCAGGACAGGTGGGCCGCCGCGGTAGCGGACGGTCAGGCCGGTCGCGCGGAGGACGACGTCCCCGCCGGCCCGGTGATCCGTGACGCGGCGCGGCCCGAGCCGGTCGCGCAACTCGCCTGCACGGCGGCGGGCGTCACGCACGGACAGCGGCAACGGCGACCAGCCGGCGAGCCGCCCAAGATGAACGACCGGGGGCGCGACGTCCGACGCCGCGAGTACCTCTCCCGGTACGCCGTAGCGGGGCGGCTGCCCCGATCCGCCGAGGCTGATCACCGAGTCGGCGTACTGGACCACCCGCTCCAGCCGGTGCTCGCTCAGCAGGACGGTGATGCCGAGGTCGTGCACCAACCGGTGCAGCGCGGCCAGCACGTCCTCGGCGGCGCCGGGATCCAGCGCGCTGGTCGGCTCGTCGAGCACCAGCACCCTCGGATGGGCAGTGAGCGCGGACCCGATCGCGACCCGCTGCTGTTGGCCGGCGGACAGCTGTGCCAGCGGACGGTCGCGCAGTTCGGCGAGTCCGAGCAGGTCCAGCGTCTCCTCGACGCGGCGGCGCATCACCGGCCGCTGGATACCCAGCGACTCCATCGTGAAAGCGAGCTCGTCCTCGACGCTGTCGGTGACGAAGCCACCGACCGGGCTCTGACCGACCACCCCCACGACGTCGGCCAGCTCCCGCGGCCGGTGGTTGCGGGTGTCCCGTCCGCCGACCAGTACCCGGCCGCTCAGCCGGCCGCCGGTGAAGTGCGGTACGTGCCCGCTGGCTGCACCGAGCAACGTCGACTTTCCCGACCCGGTCCGGCCCACGACGAGACACAGCTCGCCGTCGGGGACCGTCAGGCTCACCCCGGACAGCGCGTCGCCCGCGGCGTCGGCGTACCGGATGGACACGTTCTCGAAGCGGATCACGACCGACCCGCGCCCACGACGTCCGCACGTCTGGCTGGTATGGCGCTCGCTTCTACCGACGTTGCGAGGGGGCTGGGCGCGACCCCGGCCGGTGCGAGCGCGATCAGCAGGCCGACGACCGGCAGCAGCGCAAGCTGGGGGACCACGAGCGGGTACGTCGAGGGGAACGCCGTCGTGACGTCGTACACCGACGTCACGAACAGGCAGCCCGCCGCCACCACGCCGGTCGCGGCCACGACGGCAGAACGCGGATCGACCTGCTCGGCGTGGTAGCGGCTGCGCAGCACCCGACGTGAGCCGACCGCCAGACCTGCCACAGCTGCCAGTACGCCGACGAGCAGGCTGGGCAAGCCGACCGAACCACCCGCGGACGCGTCCAGCACGGCATAGCCACCCAGGGACAGGCCGAGCAGGCCGACGAGGAGAAGCCCGGCGGTGAACCGGCGGGTACGTGCACTGATATCGCCGGCGCGGCCGTAGCCGCGGGCGTCCATGGCCGCTGCCAGCGCCACCGCCCGGTCCAGCGCCATCGCCAACACCGGCATCCCGATCGATCGGACCGCACGCAGGCCACGGCCGTTGGCGCCGCGAAGCGCCTGCGCCCGGCGTACCCGCAGCGCCGACTCCACGAGCTGGGGGGCCAGGCTGATCGCTACGACGACGACCAGGCCGAGCTCGTACAGCGCTCCCGGCAGGGTTCGCAGCAGCCGGCGCGGGTCGGCCAGCGTGACGGCGGCGCCGACGCAGATGAGCAGGGTGGCCAGGCGCAGGCCGTCGTACAGGGCGCTGACCAGCCCTTCGGCACTGACCGCACCACCGAGTCGGATGCCGGCTGCCCACTGCGGCAGCCGGAGTTCCGGCAGCCGGACCAGCACCGTCTCACCGAGCGCGCCCCCGAAGACGATGTGGAAGACGGTGCGGATAGCGATGACGACCAGGCCGAGGATCAGGTACGCGCGGAAACCCTGAGCCCAGGTCCGGGCCGGGCGGCGGGCGGCGACGACGTACCCGACGACGCTGACGATCAGGAGCAGGATCAGCGGGTTCGTGGTGCGGCTGGCGGCGGTGGCCATGCCGAGGGCCCACAGCCACCACGCGAGTGGGTGTAGTTCCGTTCGGGATCTCACGGTCGGGTGCGGATCTGCCAGTAGGCGCCTGCGCTGAGGGCGGCAGCGACCAGCCCAACCGCCACTGCGTCCCAGGGCGGCCCGGCGTCATCCGTAGCGGTTGCGGGCGGGTCGGCCCGCGTCTCGGTCGGCTCAGCCGTCGTCGTGCTGCTCGCAGTGGTCGAGGGGCTGGTGCTTCCCGGTGGCGTGGTTGCCGGTGCAGCGGAACTGGTCGCCGTCGGCGGCACCGAGCTGCCGGCGGGTTGCGCTGTCGACGGACCGGTCGTGACCGGCGGGGGCGGCGGCGCCGACGGGCGACTCGGGCTCGATGTCGGTGGTGGGGGCGGTCTCGGTGGCGTCGACGACGTCGGTCGCGGCGGGGGAGGAGGTGGCGGGACCCGGTTGACCGGCGGGGGGATGCCGGGGCGCGCCGTCTCGCCGAACGCCCACCCCTCAGTGGCACCGTCGACCGGCCGGGTGTTGGCTGCGCCCTGACTGCCGTACGTCCAGGCGCTAGCCCCCGGAGGAGCCTGCCAGTAGGCCCAGTACGCCGTCGCAGGTGGAGTGCGCACGCAGGGGTCGTCCTCCACCGGCGGAGTGCCGTTGATCCGGCACACGAAGCCGGGCTGGCCGGTCACCATCGCGGTACTGAAACCGGCTTGCGACAGCGCCGACAAGCCGTTGGTCGGATCGGGTGCACAGCCGGTCTGGATGCCGCCGTAGGGGCCGAAATCGACCACGACGGTGACTCCGCTCCCGCCGGTGCAGGGGCTCGCCTGAGCCGCTCCGGGAGTCCAGAGCGTGCTGATCCACAGCACCGCAGTGCACAGCGCCACGGCGCCCAAGCGGCGCACCGGCGGGCCGGCTGCAGTCACGGGCGGGGAACGCGTGGCGGTTTGCCGTTGCCGAACGCCCAGCCTTCGGTAGAACCGGGGGCCGGGTTGTAGCCGCCCGCGCCCACGCTGCTGAACTCCCAGGTCTTGTTGGGCCGCAGGTGCCAGTAGGACCAGTAGGCGGTGACCGGCGCACCGTTGCACGGATCGGGCACATCGTTGATCGTGCAGACTAAGCCAGGCTGCCGAGGCACGAACGTGTAGGGCAGGCCCGCTCCGGACAACGCCGTCAGCCCGCTGGTCGGATCACCCGGTGCGCAGCGCCTTTCGATGCCGCCCCCTGCGCGGCCGTAGTCGACGATGACACTGACGCCACTGGTGCCCCGGCAGACCGCTGCCTGAGCCGCGGGCGCCGTCGCAACGGTCACCGTCCCGATCGCCAACCACGCTGCCAGCGTCAGCCTGATTGTTCTCATCGGTGCTGTCCGGTCCGACGCCGGGACGCTGCGAGCAGACCCACGCCGAGCAGCAGACAAACCCCGCCCGCGCCGAGCAGCGGTGCGATGTCAGCACCGGTGTTGGGCAGGCCGGGCTGGCTGGGGGTCGGGCCGGTCGTCGGACCGGGAGCGGTCGGCGTCGGGCTGCTGGTCAGGGTCTGCGTCGGGGTCGGAGTGGGAGTCGGGGTCGGCCCGCCGCAGTTCAGCCGCGGAGCCAGCGCCGTCGACCCGTCCGCGTCGACCTGCAGCAGGCCGACCTGCGCCAAGCCCGGGATCGCCTGCGCGCTCGCTCGGACGGCGCGGTCGTCGAACAGCGGTCCGCCGTCCGGACCATCGGTGAACGCGATGGCACCCTGCTGCTCCGGCGGCGCGGTGCAATCGAGTTGGCGATCGAGCAGCCACTGCCGAGCCGCGGCCGCGGCGTCGTCACGGCCGCCGACCGCCAACGCCTGCGCGGCCAGCCCGGTGCTGTTGGCGTTGGCCACGCCCATGTCGCTGAAGCCGCCGTCGTCGGCCTGGTTGCGGTGCAGAAACTCCAGCCCGGCCCGGGCGGCGGCGTTCTCCTCGACGGCGCCGTAGGACTGCACGGCGAAGCTCGTGGTGTCGATGCTGACCGAGGACGCGGCGCACGGATCGGCGTCGATGATCAGCGGAACATTGCCGTCCAGCGCGCCACCGTCCGCACACTGCTGGCCGACCAGGAATCCGGCGGCCTCCGGGGACAGCTCACCCGGGGCGGTACGGGCCAGCGCGAGAACGGCGAACGCCTGGCCGATGTTGTTGCTGAAGTCTCCGAAAGCCGAGATGTCGGAGAACCGGCCGCTCACTGTCTCCGTGGACAGGAGCCGGGCGGACACGTCGACGCCGCCGAAGTCGGCCGGATCCCGCCCGGTCACGTCGGCGACCAGCAGGGTCTTGGCGAGCGCACCGGCGTAGTACTCCCCGTCCGGATCGCCGACGCCGTCGGCGTCCCCGACGTACAACTCGACGTTGGCCTCGAGATAGTCCGTCGCGGCGGTCGAGGCGTCGCCACCGACTCCGGCGGCCGCCAGCGCGACGATCGTGTCAGCGGTCAGCCCGTAGTCGGGAAACCGTTCGTCGTCGCTGATCTGGCCGTTGCCGTTGAGGTCGATCGTGATCTCGATGTGGTCACCCTGGCCGTCGCCGTCGCCGTCCACGAGTTGGGTGGCCAACCAGCCAGCCGCCGCTTCAGCGGGGTTGGAAGTCACCGGGTCGGCCGCGACCGGGCTCTGCAGCGCGAGCAGCAGACCAGTAGCACCGACGAGGACCGCCGCCCCGGCGCGCGTGGGGTGGCGACGAAGCGAGTGGGTGCGGAGCATGAAGTGCCTTTCGGAACCTTCGGATGCGTGATCCGAGGTGGCCCCCATGCCGACAACAAACGCCTCCTGCGCGGTTGCGCGGGAGGCGGCCAGGTCGTCCCTGGGTGATCCGCCCCGTAACCTCGACGGTGGATGGAATCGCGACCGTCCGGCAGGTCTTCGGGCTCGCCGCTCGTCAAGACGGGCGGCCTACCGTTGCGGGACAGCGCCGGAGTTGGACCGGTCTTCCCCTGGTCGGACAGCTATTCAGTTGTGCCGTGCGGAGATGTGCTAGGCGGCAGTGTGACGCCGCCCGGCAGCGGAGTCAACCCGGGTCAGGGCGTAGGCGTCGGCGTCGGCGGCGGAGTGGGTGAGCTGCGTTCAGATGAAACGCAGATGACCTCGGGAACGGCGTTGTACCGGGTGTTGAAGACCTCCTTGCGCAGCACATCCCCGCCGCCGACGGGGCGGAAGACCCGGGTCACGCTGATGTCGAAGCCCGAGCTGCCACTCTGCTCCGCGCAGTCGCCGTCGTCGGGCTTGCGCTGCGTCTCCGGCTCGCTGTAGTTGTATCGCTCGCCGCTCACCGACTCGATGTCGTAGTGCTTGGTCCCCCAGAACGTCACGGTTATCGCGCCGGGCTCCCACAGCGTCTGGACGTAGATGCCGGTGTCGCTGTCGTTGCGCCAGGCGAGGTCGATCGAGTCGTAGAAGACCGTCGCTTCCCGACCGGCGGGATACCGGCTGATGTAGTAGCTGTGCGGCTTGTGCGTGACGTCTTCGAGCCCGGCGAAGAACACCGCATTGAACATCGTGGTCGCGAACTGCGAGATGCCGCCGCCGATGGCCTGCACGAACTCTCCACCCTCGATGATCGTCGACTCGATGTAGCCCTCGGCCTCCGTGCGGGGGCCGGTGAACCCGTTCAGGCTGAACGTCTCCCCAGGGGGGATGACGGCGCCATCCACCTC